>ENA-OQJN01000247-OQJN01000247.1-human-gut-metagenome-genome-assembly--contig:-NODE-247-length-25848-cov-3.194666_pt1 | contig 25848 bp, 30 predicted proteins | sample MGYA00242610_ERZ504777 | MGnify/ENA primary metagenome ERZ504777 (study PRJEB26092, sample SAMD00036350) | human gut metagenome | host: Homo sapiens | study: EMG produced TPA metagenomics assembly of... | reverse complement strand
TCTGCCTTGGATTGTCGGAGTATGGATGTGAAGGAATCATCACGTATCACGGTCCGAACCCGGCATGCAAGGACTACAGTGAGGAATATCAGGCGCTGTACCATGAGCATATGGCAAAAATGCTGGAAGAACGTCCATGGATCTGGTCCAGCCATGTCTGGAACATGTTTGATTTCGGATGTGCAGCCAGAAACGAAGGCGGCGTAGCAGGACGAAACAATAAAGGTCTTATGACCATTGACAGAAAAGTGAAAAAGACAGCTACTATATTTATCAGGCATACTGGAATAAAAACCGATGGTACATCTCTGCGGAAAACGGTATGCACAGCGTGCGGGAGAAATGACACAGATTCGTGTATATTCCAACCAGCCGTCTGTTATACTATTCCTGAATGGAGAAAAAGTAGAAGAACTTTCCGCAGACAAAGTGTTTGTATTTACAGTGGCATTAAAAGACGGATTTAATATCATCACAGCACAGGCAGGTGAGGTTCAGGATACGATGACACTGGAAAAAGTAGAAAAAGAACCGGAAATCTATGTACTTCCGGAAGTGAATGAACGTGCTGAGGGTGTTGCCAACTGGTTCCAGACAGTCGGAGATATGGATTTAAAAGCGCCGATGGAATTCCCGGAGGGAAGATACAGTATCAAAGATACAATGGAAGAACTGGCAAAAAATCCGGAAGCAATGGAAATTGCTTCAAAAGCAGTAAAACTGATGGCAAATATGATCGTATCACCGGGGGAAGGCATGTGGGATATGATGAAGAGTATGTCTTTTGAAAGACTCAGTGAGATGGCTGGTGATCTGGCGCCGGAGGGATTTGTGGAAAGTGTCAATGCGAAATTGATTCAGATTAAAAAAGCATAACAATCTGGAAGGAGAAGAATGCCATGGCAAAAACAAATCAATCTTCAGTTCCTGCATTTGGAATGAAAGATAAATTAGGATATATGTTTGGGGACTTCGGAAATGATTTTACCTTCATTTTGTCCTCGACGTTTATGATGAAATTTTACACAGATGTGATGGGACTTTCCGCTGGGGTCGTAGGTATGCTGATGATGGCGGCGCGGTTTGTGGATGCGTTTTCAGATGTGACAATGGGGCAGATCGTCGATCGTTCCAAACCTACAAAGGATGGAAAATTCCGTCCATGGATCAAGCGTATGTGCGGTCCGGTAGCAATTGCAAGTTTTCTGATCTTTCAGGCAGGATTTGCAGATATGTCCTATGGATTTAAGGTGGCGTGGATGGTGATCACATACCTTCTATGGGGCTCTGTCTTTTACACAGCAATCAATATTCCGTACGGTTCTATGGCTTCCGCTATTTCAGCGGAGCCAAATGACAGAGCATCGCTCTCAACATGGCGTACGATTGGATCCACGCTGGCAAGTCTGGTGATTGGAGCGGGAACCCCTCTTGTTGCTTATGTGACTGTAGATGGCAATCCAGTACTTTCCGGAAGCCGTATGACGATTATTGCAGGGATTTTTTCTGTATGTGCAGTCATCTGTTATGTGCTTTGTTTCAAACTGGTCAGGGAGCGTGTTCCGGTTCCGGCAAATAATCAGAAATTTGATCTGGCGGCACTGGGAAAGAATCTGATTACAAACCGGGCGCTGGTTGGAATTATTGTGGCAGCACTGCTTCTGCTCCTTGCAATGCTTGGAATGCAGGGGATGGCAGGATATGTATTTCCGAACTATTACAGAAGTGCGGGAGCACAGTCTGCAGTTTCTCTTTTGAGCAACATTGCGGTGCTTGTAATCTGTGCGCCTCTGGCTGGAAAACTGGCAGCCAGATTTGGAAAGAAAGAACTCTCTGCTGCAGCATGTCTGATCGGTGCGGTCAGTTATCTTTTGTGTCTGATCATTCATCCGGATAATGTGTGGGTCTACATTGCATTTTATGTTCTTGCATTTATCGGACTTGGATTGTTTAACATGGTAATCTGGGCAATGATCACAGACGTGATTGATGATGCGGAAGTGAAAAACGGAGTGCGGGAAGATGGTACGATTTATTCCGTGTATTCCTTTGCAAGAAAGCTGGGACAGGCATTTTCGTCCGGAATGGTGGGAGGTCTTCTCTCCCTGATCGGATATTCGCAGGCAACAGCATTTGATCCTGTAGTGACAGAAGGAATTTTCAAAATTTCCTGTATTGTCCCGATCATCGGGCTCACAGCAGTAGCACTTGCATTGATTTTTCTGTATCCGCTGAATAAAAAGCGAGTAGAAGAAAACAGTAAGGAACTTGCAAGACGCAGGGGGAGAAAAAATAGAGAAAATGTACGAGAGACTGTCTGAAAACAGATCGTCGTAAACAGGGAAAGCAGCGATTCATCTGAGTCGCTGCTTTGTTACGTCATAACAAACCGGAATGTAAGAAAAATTTAAGATTTACATTGAGTTTTTTTTAAGCCGCCGATATTATAGTTTACATAGAGTAAAGGAATACAGGAGGGCAGCATGAACGGTGAAACGATACTTGTTGTGGACGACAATAAAGAAATTGTCTATTCGATCAGTGAATTACTGAAATATGAAGGATATCAGGTTGTAAAGGCTTATGATGGGATGGAAGCGCTGAAAGCTCTGGAGACAAACCAGATCGATCTGATCCTGCTGGATGTGATGATGCCGAAACTGAACGGATTATCTGCACTGATGAAATTAAGGGAAAACTACCGTATTCCGGTTATTATTCTGTCAGCGAAGACGGAGGAGAGTGACAAGGTGTCAGGTCTTGTTCTGGGAGCAGATGACTACGTGGAAAAGCCGTATAATCCGTCGGAACTCATTGCCCGTGTGAAAGCACATCTCAGGCGTTATCACGCGTGGGGAGGCGCAGCGCCGAAAACAGACAGTGACACGCTTGTAAACGGCGGTCTTGTACTTGATAAAAAGCGGCGTCTGATCCTTGTGGAAGGGGAAGAAGTCAGGCTGACGGCTACAGAATATAAGATACTGGAATTGCTGATGGGACATCTGGGGCAGGTGTTTTCAGCAGAACAGATTTATGAAAATGTATGGAAAGAATCGGCAAATTATACAGTGGAAAATACAGTGATGGTGCATATTCGGCATATCCGGGAAAAGATTGAGATTGATACAAAAAAGCCAAGATATGTAAAGGTGGTGTGGGGCATTGGCTACAAAATGGAAAAATATAATTGAGACAGGAAAACGTTTGTTAAAGCAACAGTGGCAGGTATTAGTAAGTGTCATGTTGGCAGGATGTGGAATTTTTACCTTTTATATCCTGATCGCTTATCGAACCTATTATCCAACAGAAAAAATCCTGTATTTTGGGATACTTGGGAATATTCTGTTAGGAAGCGGGACTGCATATCTGTTAGAAAAGGGACTGAACCGAAAATATCAGAACTGGATCCCAAAAGAAGATGTTTATTACCGGGAGTGGAGAGCAGAAATGAAAAAAATGGAGCATCTTCTTCAAGTGATTGGTATTCTGGCATTTGTAGCAGCAGGTATCTTCTTTGTGCTGCAGAGTAAATTTCGAGAGTACTGGAGCTGGTATTACAATTATGCTGCCGGTTATGTGATGCTTTTTACAGCATTGCTCCAGTATATGGTGTGGCAGTTTGTGCGCCGACGGTTTGATGAGAAGAAACGAGAAGTGCTGATGGGCAAACTGGAGGAAATCAATCAAAAACGGATTGCAGAAGCGCTGGAGAACGAGAAAAAGAGCCTTGCAAAAGTTTCACGCAGTGACCAGCTTCGAATCGATCTGATCACCAATGTGTCGCATGATCTGAAAACGCCTCTGACTTCCATGGTGGGTTATATTGAACTCATTAAAAAGGAAGAATTGAGCGACCTTGTCAGAGATTATGTGGATGTGCTGTCTGAAAGAGCAGAAAAATTAAAAGAAATGATAAACAGCTTGTTTTCTCTTGCAAAAGCAAGCAGCGGAAATATCGAACTGCATCCGGAAAAGTTTGAACTGAATCGTCTGGTAGAACAGATCTTTGCAGATATGCATGATCATGTGAAAGAGAGTGAGCTGCAGTTTGTAAAACAGTTTACAGAGGAAAATACAGAAATCATTTCTGATAATATGTATTTTTACAGGATCTGCCAGAATCTGATTGAGAATGCGCTGAAGTATTCGGCAAAACATACGAGAGTATTCGTGAAAACTTATCAAAAAGAGTCTTCAAATCATCTGTGTCTGGAAATCACGAACACCGCAGGATATCCAATGGATTTTACAAAGGAAGAGATTATCGAGCGGTTTTTTCGTGGGGATAAGCAGAGGTCCAGTGAGGGAAATGGACTGGGACTTGCGATCGTAAGTACGTATGTAAAAGCGCTTGGCGGAGAGTTTGATATTAAAATCGACTGTGATCAGTTTAAGGCCTGTGTGGAGATGCCGCTTTCGGCAATCACGATTACATAAAAATCAAAGAATTACGAAATAAGCACACGGGGAATTTTCCCCATGTGTTTATTTATCTGTATTCTCCTTAAATTTTTCTTTAGACACAAGAATTTCTTCGATAGCATGTTTTACAGCCATTTTAACTGTGAAATATAAGATAGGGATCAATACTAATAAAAGCAGTATGAGGTCTAAAATAATAACATCCAATAGAATCACCCCCTACATTGTCTGAAATCATTGCCAAATCTACTAAAATAATTATAAGACACACTCTATAAAATAGCAATAAAAGTTAAATGATATCTGCCTTTTTCAATAGAAGAGGTAGGTCATAAACGGGAGTTTGACAGTCGAATAATAGAAAAATACCTTGACAAATCCCTTACATTGTGATTACATGAACATATGAACAGTTATTCATATGTTATGTATGGAGGGAAAGGATATGGCAAAAGAAGTATTGACAGAAGAAAGACATAAAAATGATCATCACCACCATGAAGAATTATGTGGATGTGGACACGATCACCATCACGAAGATGCATGCGGCTGCGGACACAATCACCATCACGAGGATGCATGCGGCTGCGGACACGATCACCATCATGAGGAGCACAAAGAGGCAGATCATACTTTTGAGCATGCAGAGAAGCAAGTGTATATTCTGGAAAACCTGGGATGTGCACATTGCGCGTCTAAGATGGAAGAAAAGATTCAGGCACTGCCGCAGGTAGAGTTTGCTGCAATTACCTTCGCGACAAAACAACTGCAGGTTGTGACAAATACGGATGCGGAGCTGTTAGAGGAGTTTCAGAAAATCTGTGCATCCATCGAGAGTGAAGTGGTTGTGCGAAAAAGAGACGGAGGATCAACCGGAAAACGGGAGTCTGCAAAAGGCAGATTTTCAGAAAATAAAAAGGACCTGTGGGAGATCGGAATCGGAGCTGTTCTGTTTGTTCTGGGTCTGGCTACACAGGAGATGAATGGATGGATTTCCTTTTTCGCACTGATCATAGGATATCTGATCCTTGGAAAGGATGTTCTCATCACTGCGGCAAAGAATATTGGAAAAGGCCATGTATTTGATGAGAATTTCCTGATGGGAGTTGCTACAATTGCAGCGATCGTAATCGGAGATTACAAAGAAGCAGTGGGTGTAATGCTCTTCTATCGTGTAGGGGAGTTATTTGAAGATATCGCAGTTGCAAGAAGCAGAAGTCAGATCATGGAGGCAGTTGATCTGCGTCCTGAGGTTGTGAATCTTGTAGAGCAGGATGGAACTATACGGGAGATTCCGGCAGAGGAGGCAAAAGTTGGAGATGTGCTTCTGGTCCGTGCAGGAGACCGGATTCCACTGGAAGGTGTTGTACTGGAGGGGGAGAGCCGTCTGGATACTTCACCGGTAACGGGGGAACCGGTTCCGGTTGCCGTTGTACCGGGCAGCAGTGTGACTTCTGGATGTGTGAATCTTTCCGGTGTGCTGAAAATGCGTGCAGAGAAGGTTCTGGAAGATTCCATGGTTACAAGAATTTTGAATTCAGTAGAAAATGCAGCAGCCAGCAAGCCAAAAATCGACCGTTTTATTACAAGGTTTTCAAAAGTATACACACCGGTCGTGGTAGCACTGGCAGGGGCAACAGCAATTATCCCGTCGATCCTGACCGGGGACTGGAACTACTGGATTTACACAGCCATTACCTTCCTGGTAATCAGCTGTCCATGTGCGCTTGTGCTGAGTGTTCCGCTGGCATTTTTCTCAGGAATCGGAGCAGGTTCTAAAAAAGGATTCTGTTTAAGGGTGGAGTTGCGATCGAGGCACTTCAGAATGTAAAAGCAGTTGTAATGGATAAGACGGGAACGATCACAAAAGGAAATTTTGTCGTACAGGAGATTGTTCCGGCAGGATCATACAGTCAGGATGAACTCCTAAAGACAGCAGCATCCTGTGAAGAAGCATCTTCTCACCCGATCGCAGTCAGTATTATGGCAGCGGCAAACGAGAGAAGACTTTCTGTTGAGCATGCAAAACAGGTAAAAGAAATTTCCGGAAATGGAATTTTAGCAGAACTCTCAGAAGGAACTGTACTTTGTGGAAACAGAAGGCTTTTGGAGCAGAATCAGGTAGATCTGTCTGCATATCAGCCGAAAGCGTATGGAACAGAAGTATTACTGGCAGTAGACGGTGTCTATGCAGGATATCTTGTGATTTCAGATACTGTCAAAGAGGATGCATCGCAGGCAGTGGCAGCCATGAAGCAGCAGAATATCCGGACAGTCATGCTGACCGGAGATGCAAAAGAGAATGCGCAGGCAGTGGCAGAGAAGATCGGAATTGATGAAGTGCATGCAAAGCTTCTGCCTCAGGATAAGGTAACAGAATTACAGAAGATCCGACAGAAACAGGGAAGTGTGATGTTTGTCGGAGACGGAATCAATGATGCGCCGGTTCTCGCAGGCGCAGATGTGGGAGCTGCGATGGGAAGCGGAGCGGATGCAGCGATTGAAGCTGCAGACGTGGTATTTATGACCTCTTCTATGGAAGCAATCCCGCAGTCTTTGAAGATTGCAAGAGCAACGGGAAGAATTGCAAAACAAAATGTTGCATTTGCGCTGGTGATCAAAGCACTGGTCATGGTATTTGGTCTGCTTGGTCTGGCCAATATGTGGATGGCTGTGTTTGCGGATACCGGCGTGGCGGTGATCTGTATTCTGAATGCAATCCGCATTCTGTATAAGAAACTGTAAATCCAAAATCAATGATATTACCGCAGGGCGGCACAGTCGAAAGGCTCTGCCGCTCTGTTTTCTTATGGAAACAGATAAGACGTTGACCGGCACCTGTTTTTTCGTATAATAAAAGTCAATCGGTGTCTCAAAAACAAGAGCGGGATTACGGGTTTTGGGGAACCGGAAGGGAGAAAGAACATGAGAAAATTAGAAGTGGAGCATTGTGATCTGATACATTCTCATAGTGATACAGTCAGACAGATACAGGAAAAGATTCCGGAAGAGCAGGAGATCAGAGGACTGGCAGATTTTTTTAAGGTATTTGCGGACGCCACCAGAATCCGGATTCTGTGTGTGCTGTCCTGTTCCGAGATGTGTGTGTGTGATCTGGCACAGACACTGGATATGACGCAGTCGGCAATTTCTCATCAGCTCCGGCTGTTGAAACAGATGAAACTGGTAGTGAATCGAAGAGAGGGGAAGACGGTGTTTTATTCACTGGCGGACAGTCATATTAAGACGATCATGAATCAGGGGATGGAACATATCAGGGAATAGATATGAAGAAAGAAGTAAAGCGAAGAGCCATAGAATGTGCGGCGGCTGCCGTTTTGTATATTGTTGCGATCGTGGGAAGCTCGTATGCAGAGCTAGAAAGAGAGATGCGTCTGCTGATTTTTCTGCTTCCGTATCTGATCATGGCTTTTGCGACGGTCAGGCTGCTCTGGAACAATCTGAAGAAAAGAAAGTTGTTTGACGAGAATCTGCTGATCCTGCTTGCCACAGCAGGTGCATTTGCAGTCCATCGCTATTCGGAGGCAGTGGGAGCGATGCTGTTTTTCCAGATTGGAAAGTTGCTGGAACTTATCTCCATGAGCAGGACGAGAAAATCCATTGAGAAATTTATGGATATCCGTCCGCAGTATGCCAATTTAAAGATCAGCGGCGGGGAGATGCAGGTACCGCCGGAAGATCTGAATCCGCGGCAGGTTATTATTATCAAGCCGGGGGAGAGGATCCCCGTGGATGCGATCGTGACACAGGGGAGCAGTACGTTAGATACCAAGGCGCTGACAGGAGAATCGGAGCCGAGGCATGTGAAGATCGGCAGTCATATTTACAGCGGAAGTATCAACTTAAGTGGTGTGCTGGAAGCACGGGTATTGAAGGCGTCTGCAGATTCGACAGCATCCAGAATCATTGATATGATATCCAATGCGGACAACAGACGGGCGCAGACAGAGAATTTTGCAGAAAAATTTACCCGGTATTATACACCGCTTGTAACGCTTTTCGGAATCCTGGTGATGATCCTTCCGCCGATGATGTTTGAAGGGGCACAGCAGGGGGCGTGGATCTATCGCGGACTGATCGTGCTGGTGGCAGCATGCCCGTGCGGACTTCTGGTATCCGTGCCGCTGGCATTCTTAGGCGGGATCGGAGCAGCTTCCAGACAGGGTGTCCTCATCAAGGGAAGCAATTTTTTGGAAGCATTGTCAAAGGCAGAGACTTTTGTATTTGATAAGACCGGTACTCTGACAGAGGGAGTATTCCGGGTAAAAGAAGTGTGTCCGAAGTCGATGACACCGGAAGAACTTCTGGAACTGACAGCATATGGGGAAGCATACTCCAGTCATCCGATCTCCGGATCTTTAAGGGAGGCTTACGGCAGGCCGATTGACAAAGCAAGGATCGGGGCAGTCAAAGAATTTCCGGGATTTGGTCTTGAGGCTGTTGTGGACGGAAAACAACTGGAGATTGGAAATTCCAAGTTTATGAACCAGCAGGGATATTTTTATCAACGGGTGGCTGATATCGGAACAGCAGTTTACGTAGCTGTGGACGGAGAGTATGCGGGCTATATCCTGATCACGGATGTGGTAAGAAAAGAGGCCGGCAGACTTCTGAAATGGCTGAAAAAACAACAGATCGAAGCGGTGATGATCACCGGAGATAATGAACGGGTGGCAGAAGATGTGGCCCGGCAGTTAAAGCTGGATTATGTATATGCAGGCCTGATGCCGGAGGAAAAGGTAGAGCAGGTCAGAGAATTTATGGAAAGCCATATGGAGGATGAGAAGCTGGCGTTTGTAGGGGATGGAATCAACGACGCGCCGGTTCTTGCACATGCGGATATCGGGATTGCCATGGGGGGACTGGGCTCGGATGCAGCTCTGGAGGCAGCGGATATCATTTTGATGGAGGATGATCTTTCCAGGATCGTGAATGCGATCCGGATTTCCAGAGGAACGATTCGTGCGGTGAAGCAGAATCTGATCTTTGCCATTGGGATGAAAGTTCTTCTTCTGGTGCTGGCATCCTTTGGCTATGTAACAATGAAAAACGCAATTTTAGCGGATATGGCAGTGATGATGATCAACTTATTGAATTCATTCTGGGTGCTGAAATATCCGGAATAAGGGGTGTACAACATGAAAAGAGCAACATTGCTTGCATTGACAGTATCTGCCTGTCTTTTGACAGGATGTACCAATGCACTCAAAGACGGAACAGGGTATCTGGAAGACGGAAATTATAAAGAAGCAGTGACCGCATTTCAGAAAGCGGTGGACGAAGGCAAGAAGACGGCAGAGGCATACCGCGGTCTGGGAATGGCGTATTATGAGCAGGAAGACTACGCATCTGCAAAAGATGCTTTTGAAAAAGCGTTGGCAGCAGGGGGAGAGAAGAATCAGGTCATTTATAATCTTCTCGGAATCTGCGGGATGAAGCTGAATGATTACAATTATGCACTGGAGCAGTTTAATCAGGGAATCAGCCTGTCTCAGAACAGCGGTACGTCCATGGAAAATGCAGAAAGCTTCAGCGAAGTGCTTCAGGAGATGCGGTTCAATCAGATCGTATGTTATGAAAAGCTGGGTGACTGGGAGAATGCAAAAACCAAGATCGCAGAATATATCCAGGTCTATCCGGACGATGCAGATGCCCAGAGAGAAGCAAAATTTCTGGAGACCAGATAAAGAATACAAGGGAAGAAGAGGATACGCTGACTGCGGAGAAGATTCTGCGGTCAGCGTCCTTTATTCCCGGGGATGAGAAAGGAGAGCGTATGCCGGGATATCAGATTACCGAGTATTGTCATCGGATGATAAAGGAGCATATCAAAGAAGGAGACTGCTGTGTGGACGCAACGGCCGGCAATGGAAATGATACAGAATTTCTCTGTCGTCTGACAGGGGCAGACGGAAAGGTCTACGCATTCGATATTCAAAAAGCAGCAGTAGAACACACCAGAAAGCGTCTGGAAGAGGCGGGACTCTCAGAGCGTGCCAAGGTGATTCTGGATGGGCATGAGCATATGGAGAACTATGTCCGGGAAACCGTGTCAGCGATCACCTTTAATTTCGGTTATCTGCCGGGCGGTGATCATCAGATCGCGACACAGGCTGATACAAGCATTCAGGCAATTGAGGCAGGGCTTCGCCTGCTGAAAAAAGGCGGGATCATGAGCCTTTGTATCTATAGTGGAGGAGACAGTGGATTCGCAGAGAAAGAGGCACTGTTGTCTTATCTTGAGACACTGGATTCCAGAACATTTTTAGTGATTGTAAGTACTTATTATAACCGCCAAAATCATCCTCCGATTCCGGCATTTGTGATCCGGATCAAAGAAGAAAGGGGAGAATAAATGGGATTTTCAATGGATGTGGGAGTTCCTGTAGTGACCGTGTTTTTACAGGGGCTTTTAAGTTTTTTTCACCGTGTGTCCTTCCGCTTGTGCCGCTTTATCTGGGATATCTCTCAGGAGGCGCAGGGCAGGGAGAACTGTACGGAAAACGGGGGCGGCTGTTTGTCAATACGATTTGTTTTGTGATAGGGATCAGCTCCGCATTTTTTATGATGGGACTTGGTGTGTCGGCAGCCGGAAGTTTTCTTAACAAGAATCAGGCAATGGTATCGAGGATCGGCGGGATTCTGGTGATTTTATTCGGTTTGTACCAGCTTGGGATTTTTGGAAAATCAAAGCTTCTGGGTACAGAGCACCGTTTCTGGTTAAAGCTCGACAAGTTGAAGATGTCACCGGTTGTGGCGCTTGTGTTTGGATTTACCTTTAGCTTTGCCTGGACGCCGTGCGTGGGACCGGCTCTTGCGAGTGTGCTTTTGATGGCGGGGAGTGCAGGAACAAAGCTGACAGGATTCCTTTTGATCGGTGTGTATACACTTGGATTTATCCTGCCGTTTCTTGCAGTGGGACTGTTCACGGCAAAAGTGCTCGGGTTTTTCAAAAAGTACAATTATGTTGTCAAGTATACGGTGAAGATCGGAGGAATCCTGATGATCTTTATGGGACTTCTGATGTTTACAGGCAAGATGAACGCGATCACCGGATATTTATCGGGAACAGCAGGAACACAGACTTCATCAAAAGAGACAACGAAAAAGGAAATAAAAGAAGAAAAGCAGGATACGTACCCGGCCACAGATTTTGTGCTGCAGGATCAGTATGGAAAGGAGCACAGTCTGGCAGACTATAAGGGAAAGACAATCTTTTTGAATTTCTGGGCAACATGGTGCGGACCGTGCAGAAATGAAATGCCGGAGATCCAGAAAATTTATGAAGAAACACAGCAGGAAGAAGACAGTGATCTGGTGATCCTGGGAATTGCCGCGCCGGGATTCGGACAGGAAGGAAGCCAGGAGGAGATCGAGGCATTTCTTGAGGAAAACGGATACACCTATCCGGTGCTGATGGATACGACAGGAGAGGTATTTATGCAGTATGGAATCAGCGCTTACCCGACAACTTTTATGGTAGACAAAGACGGAAATCTGTTCGGATATGTGCAGGGGCAGTTAAACGAAGATATGATGCGCAGCATTATCCGGCAGACGATAGAAGGCAAGAGAGAGTAGGAGAAAAGCAATGGCGTTATATGAAATGGAAGATGCGAAAGAACGCGTCATTTTAGTAGGCGTTCAGGAAAATGATGCGGAGCCGGAGGAAGAATCCCTGGATGAGCTGGCAGAACTGGCACGCACGGCCGGTGCAGAGGTAGCCGGCCGTCTGATCCAGAAACGAGAGGCGATGCATCCGGTGACGTATATCGGGAAAGGAAAGATCCTGGAGCTGAAGGAACTTTTGTGGGAGACAGACGCTACGGGAATCATCTGTGACGATGAACTGACTTCCGTGCAGCTGAATCATCTGGAGGAAGAGCTGGAATGTAAGATCGTGGATCGGACACTTCTGATCCTGGATATTTTTTGCAGGAAGGGCAGTCAGCAGAGAAGGTAAGATCCAGGTGGAACTGGCACAGTTAAAATACCGTGCGGCGAGACTTGTCGGACTTCGAAATTCTCTTTCCCCGTACTGGGAGGCGGAATCGGAACAAGAGGACCGGGAGAGAAAAACTGGAGATGGACCGCCGTTTGATCCGGGAGAGGATCAGCCGCCTGAAAAAAGAACTCCGGGAAGTGGAAGAACACAGAGAGAGGCTTCGTACTCAGAGAAAACGCTCCAATCTGAAGGTGGCGGCGCTGGTGGGATATACGTCAGCAGGAAAGAGCAGCCTGGAAAATGCGCTCACCGGAGCAGGTGTTTTAGAGGATGCGATGCTGTTTTCCACGCTGGATACGACGACACGTTCTCTGAGACTGGCAGATACACAGGAAATCCTGCTCAGTGATACGGTCGGATTTATCCGGAAACTTCCGCATCATCTGGTAGAGGCATTTAAGAGCACACTGGAAGAAGCGAAATACGCGGATATCATCATCCATGTGGTCGATGCTTCCAATCCGCATCAGGATACCCAGATGTTTGTTGTCTATGAGACACTGCGTCAGCTCGGTGCGGAGGGAAAACCGGTCATTACCGTATTCAACAAACAGGATAAACTGGAAACACCGGGATATTTCCGGGATTTTCATGCAGAGTACTCAATCCCGGTTTCCGCAAAGACAGGGCAGGGGCTGGAAGAATTAAAAGAAGCGCTGCTTGAGATTCTGCGAAGAGATCAGGTATATATCGAGCGATTGTATTCCTTCGCAGAAGCGGGAAAGATCCAGCTGATCCGCACCCAGGGACAGCTGCTGTCAGAGGAATATGTACCGGATGGCATTGAAGTGAAGGCATATGTGCCGAAAGAAATCTGGGGAAAAGTGTAAGAGATAAGAAAAGAATCCAGAAAGCCGGAGAGATGACCGGAATCTGGATTCTTTTGTTTATTGGGTCTTTTGTTTGTATTCCGTTCCCCACATAGCCATTGCATCCAGAACAGTCTTTAAGCTGTATCCGGTCTCAGTCAGCGTATATTCCACCCGGGGAGGCACTTCGGCATAGACTTTGCGGGTGAGCAGTCCGCTTTCTTCCATTGAACGCAGATTGGAAGTCAGTACCTTTTGAGATACCGTTCCGATCGACTTTTTTAATTCTCCAAAGCGCTTTGTACCACCTAAAAGATCCCGGATGATCAATACTTTCCAGCGGTCACTGATGAGCATTAAAGTTGTCTCTACCGGACATGCCGGTAATTCTTTTTTCATAAAAATCCCTCATTTCTTCACAATAGTTTCTTTTGATGTGCACATTTAGAGTTGATTACACGATTTCGGAAAAAAAGAGATCGGAAATTGAATAACTTTAAAGATATTACGGATTATGCGGGATTATCAAAATCAGTCTTGAATTATATGGATGTTTTAAAAATTCTTAAAATATTTGGCGAAATTCGTGATATTAAAAAAGAGATTGCTATTTTTATTTGAAAATGTGTATGAAAGGACGGAAATCAATCGCGGATAAAATCCTGTCAAAGATGGGCAGAAAAAATATTGGGGATTGGTTGAAATTATAGTCAACAAAAATAGAAAGTAGTTGCATTCTTTTAGCTATATCTGTATAATAATATTATGGTAAAGCTAGTGAAAGAAAGCTAGTGGCCATGTATTTGGCATAGAGACATCCATTGTGGATGTCTCTATTTTTATTCTAGCAGGATAAGGAATTGTTTTTTTTGATAAAAAAGAAGAATATTTTTTCTTACCCCCCACACTTCTTTGGCAATTTCTTTCACCAGTGCAAGCTTCGCCCACTGTTCTTCTTCCGTCAGTTTATTGCCAATCTCACAGGATGCGAATCCACACTGCGGACTTAAGTAAAGCCGGTCCAGAGGAATGTATTTTGCAGCTTTTGCAATTCTTTTCTTTATCACTTCTTTTTCTTCTAAAATCGGTGACTTGCTGGTCACAAGACCAAGTACGACTTTTTTATCATCGGAAACAAAGCGGAGTGGTTCAAATCCTCCGGAGCGTTCATCATCAAATTCCAGATAATAGGCAGATACATTTTCATTGGCAAAAAGAAACGGCGCGATCGGTTCATATCCGCCGGAGGATGCCCAGGTGGAATGATAATTTCCGCGGCATACGTGGGTTGTGATCACAAGATCTTCAGGTGCATTTTCCAGAGCGAGGTTATTCAGCCGCAGATATTTTTCAGCTTCTTCTTCCAGACTGACGGAATCTTCTTGTCTTGCCTCCCAGTAATTTTTGTCGCAGAACATTCCCCATGTACAGTCATCAAACTGGATATTTCTGCATCCTGCATCGTAGAGATCCCGGATGACAGTCCGGTATGCCTGTGCAATGTCCTGAATCAGTTCTTCCAGATCTGGATATACGGCCAGAGTCTGTGTTCCATTGTCTTCCCGGAAGAGTTCTGCAAGAAGCTGGGCAGGTGCGGGAATGGTCTGTCTTGCAATGGTATGCTCATCTTCAAACTGTTTGACAAATTTGAAATGTTCCACAAAAGGATGCTGTTTTCCGCTGATTTTTCCTGTCACGTGGACAGAGCCGTGAGTGGTTTCTTCCCCATGGAAAAAATAGCCGTGATCCAGTTCAATGTGTTTGATTCCCTCAAGTCCCCACATAAAATCCAGATGCCAGTAGCTTCTGCGGAATTCTCCGTCTGTGATGACAGGGTATCCGGCAGCTTTCTGCTTTTTGATCAGATTTGTAATTGCTTCATTTTCAATGGATTCTAGCTCAGCTTTTGTGATCTGTCCGGCTTCAAAATCAGCTCTTGCCTGTTTTAAGTGTACAGGTCTTAAAAAACTTCCAACATAATCAAAACGAAACGGTGCGTTAAAATTTCCCATAGTAATTCTCCTGTTCTGTAAATTCGTGATTCTATGGGATTTATTGTAGAAGAGAAGAGGTGTTTTGTAAAATACCGGAAATAAATAGCTTGCTATAGAATTAAACTATAGCAAGCTCGTTGCATTTTATGAAAATCGTGTTTTATAAATAAGGGGTTCCGGGAACTTCCGGGTAGCTTCCCATAGAGATCAGAAGCTGAAGTCCCACTTCTCTTGCGGTAAGGACTGCATTTTTTACGGCACTGGCATCTCCGGTTACGGCAGCGATGATCTCATTGGAATGACTGGTTCCGCGGTTTGGGGTCATGTATTTGATGATCTCTACCGGGGAAGATTTCAGCGCAAGGTCTGCCATGACAAGACCGATTGCAGCAGGGGAACCGCAGAAGAATCCAAACGGTTTTCCAATCGGGGCGTCAAATGCCATGTTCAACGCCTGAGAAGCGCTGGCAGAATAGGTGAATTCCAGATGTCCTGCTTCACTGATATAAAGCTCACCGGCGTACTTTTCCGTATATTCCAGAGCAATCTCTACGGCACGGCGCACATCGGATACACTGTAGCCGCCGATGATGATAAAGTTTCCGTGACCGCCCCATCCTTTGGTATCCCTCGGAAGTTCGATGGAAATGATCTCGGTGTTGGTAGATTTTACGGCTTCGTCAGCTGCATTGATCTGTCCGGCTGCACCGGTACGGGAGCTTAACAGCCCCAGACTTTTGTAAGGCTTGTCAATCTGCATCTGCTGAAGCAGTGCGTCATTGACGCCCGGAATGACAAGTCCGATGGTATCCAGAACGGTTGTCCCGACAAATTCTGTCATGGAACAGTCCATGGATATTTTTTGAATTTCGTTGATATCTAACATAATGAAAACTCCTTTATGACATACTTCCAAATTAAATATAACCGCCGTCCAGGCCAATGATCTGTCCGGTCAGGTAAGAATGACCGGATGCAAGGGTGAGCGCCAGCGCAGCCACTTCCTCGCTGTCGGCAAAGCGTCCGGCGGGGATTTCTTCTCTTAAAGCTTCGCGTTCTTCTTCCGAAAACTGTGCGTTCATAGCAGTGTCGATCACTCCGCACGCAATGGCATTGACTTGTACATTACTTGGTGCCAGTTCTTTCGCAAGAGCCTTTGTCAGTCCGTTCATACCGGACTTAGTCGCAGAATAAGCAGCCTCGCAGGAGGCACCGACGGTTCCCCACATGGAGGAAATGTTGATGATCTTTCCGCTTTTCTGAGAGACCATGTGACTGATGGCGCTGCGGCAGCAGTAAAATACAGAAGAAAGATTGGTATTTAAAATCTCGGACCACTGGGCATCACTCATATCCTGCAAAAGGCCGACAAAGGAAATCCCGGCGTTGTTGACCAGCACATCCAGCCCCGGGCAGATAGATTCGATGATGGCAAACATCTTTCTCACATCATCGGGATTACCTGCATTTCCTGGGAGCAGTGTGCAGGAACCGTGTTCGTCAAGGATTTCTTTTCTACCTGCTGCAGGGCATCCAGAGAATGCCGGCAGTTGAGAAATACATGAAAATGATTTCTGGCAAATGCAAGTGCGCAGGCTCTGCCGATCCCGCGGGATGCACCGGTGATCAGTACATATTTCTGGTTCATAACATACTCCATTTCCAGAAGGAGAACAGCTGTAAAATGCTGCTCCTTCAGCTCTCAATTCTGTAGTTATTATACAGGAAGCAGAAACGTTTGTATACCATATTTCCAGAAAATCCGAATGGGGAAAGCGGGTTGCGGTTGTGATTCACAGGCCCTTGTGCTATATTTGATAGAGAACCGGTGTGTGCACATAGTAGGAGGAACGGATATGGTAGAGGAAGCCCGAAGCTTTGCAGAAAAAGCACATGAGGGACAGTTTCGAAAGGGAACGAAGCGCCCGTATATTGTACATCCGCTGGAGGTGGCGAAGATTGTGTCAACGATGACGGATGATGAGGAGATTATCAGTGCAGCCTTGCTTCACGATACACTTGAAGACTGCAGGCAGGTGACAAAAGAGCAGATCAAAGAGGCGTTCGGCGAGCGTGTGCTTGAGATGGTCAGGCAGGAGAGTGAGGACAAGTCCAAAACCTGGGTGGAGAGAAAAAGTACGACAATCCGACATTTGAAAACAGCGCCGAGAGCGGTGCAGATGATCGCGCTTGCGGACAAGCTGTCTAATATCCGGGACATTGACCGGGAGTATCCGAAGGTTGGAGAAGAATTCTGGAACCGCTTTCGAATGAAGAGTAAAGCTGCAATGGGCTGGTATTATATTGGGGTGAAAGACGCATTGCAGGAAGATTTTGCAGGAATTCCTGCATATGAAGAATATAAGATGCTGGTAGAAAAAATTTTCGGCAGTACATCAGACTGGCAAAGGAGAGAACAAAATGAAGAAGACAAAGACCATATGTTTTGCGAATAATAAGGGAGGAAGCGGAAAGTCCACGACTTGTTCCAATGTCGGATACGGACTGCGGGAGCTGGGATATAAGGTGCTTCTGATTGATGGAGACATGCAGCTGAACTTGTCTTTATCTCTGTTTGATGAGGATCAGGTGCTTGCGTTTGCGCAGAGTGAAAAGAACCTGTATGAGGGATTGAAGCGCCAGGATGATCTGTCCGGTTATATTGTACATTCGGAATATGAAGGGCTGGATCTGATCCCGTCTTCCACATTAATGAGTTCGATAGAGTATGAATTGTTTACAAAATGGCAGAGGGAGTTTATTCTCCGAAAATGTCTGACACAGATCAAAGAATCGGGAGCGTATGATTACATTCTGATCGACGCGCCTCCGACGTTGGGCGGATGGGTTATGAACATCTTGTGTGCGTCTGATGAGATCATCATTCCGGTAGAATCTACACCATGGGGCTTGTTCGGTCTTGGAAATATGTTTGAATTTCTGGAGGAAGTCCGGCAGATCACACCGGATCTGAAACTGGGAGGAATTGTGATCACGAAGGTGGATACCAGAAAGAGTTATTTCAAACAGACATTGGAGACTTTAAAGAGTCTGGAAGATGTGCCCGTATTTGATACCTATATCCGGGTGGACAGCGGGATTGAATGGTCACAGGATAATAATGCACCGATCATGGCATATAAAAAAAGCAGCCGCAGTGCCACAGAGTATATGGAACTGACAAAAGAAATTGCCAAAATGGAGTAGGTGAGTCATGCACAGGGAATTGTTGGACGCCTTGTCTGTCATTACAGAGGAAGAGCAGCGGATACTGGATGAACAAAGAGGGATCGACCCACAGCTTTATACAGAGAAAAAGGAACTGATCGTAGACAGCGAAAAATTGTTGAAAAAGGGGAAGCTGATACAGGTGCGTCCCCATACGAGATTTGTTAATTTTCCGAAGCATAAGCACAATTATGTAGAAGTGATCTATATGTGTCAGGGAACAACCACTCACATTCTGAATGGAAGTAAGGTCATTCTGGAGGCGGGGGATCTTCTGTTTTTGAATCAGAATGCAGAACAGGAGATCCTGCCGGCTGGCGAGCAGGATATTGCCGTCAATTTTATTGTGCTTCCGGAGTTTTTTGACACGGCATTTTCCATGATGGATATGGAAGAGGAAAATGCATTGAAAGAATTTCTGGTAGGTGCACTGTGTGGGAAGAATGACAATACTTCCTATCTTTATTTTCATGTGGCAGAGATCCTTCCCATCCAGAATCTGGTGGAAAATATGGTGTGGACCATTTTCTATGATCAGCCAAACAAGAGGCGGTGTAATCAGATCACCATGGGTCTTCTGCTTTTGCAGCTGTTAAATCACATGGACCGGATGGAGACAGGAACGGCTGCATTTGACCGGGAGCTGACGGGAAGTGTATTTAATTATATTGAAGAGCATTATAAAAACGGAAGTCTGTCCGAGCTGGCAGAGATTATGGGATATGACGTGTACTGGTTAAGCCGGGAGATCAAAAAACGGACGGGAAAGACGTATAAAGAGCTGCTTCAGTCGAGAAGAATGCGTCAGGCGGCATATTTGCTGAAGAACAGCAGGCTGTCGGTGGCGGATATCATTGAGTCGGTGGGATATGATAACACCAGTTATTTTTTTCGGAAATTTAAGGAGTGTTATGGAGTCAGTCCGAAGATGTATCGGGATAGTTGAGAGAGGATGAAAAAAGCAGTCAATCCTAAGACTAACTGCTTTGCATAACATTGATTAGTTTAATTTTTCAGAGCTTTTTTCAGCATATCCCGTACATAAAACCATTCCAACAAAAGCACATATGACAGAATTAAGAAAATAATATCCAACTAATGAACCAATAATAAATCCGATAAACATACTCGCTACTATTTTACTTTTTATTCCATAGTTCTTGATTGTTCTTATACCCAATAACACCATAGCAAATACAATCAGAATAGTAATTACAGTCTGTATTTCATTGCTCATTTTCCTTATCCTCCATAAATGCTAAGATTTCTCGATAAGTCTGAATATTCATTGTTCCTTTTTTGTTTGTTCTAGTCGCATTGCATAATATATCATAACTCCTGCAATTAAAAGCCATAATACAATCCCCTGACAATTCTAAATAGAGGAACAGCGGGACAGCTGATACAACAGTTAAAATGATTAAAACTGTAAAAATAACAGTATCTCGCTTAAATCTCCTTACATCATCTTGTTCAACTTGTTTTTCCATTTCGATAACATCTCCTTTTACTAGAATATCAAGAGAAGTATTGAAAAGTTGACTTAGCATGACAAGACTATTCACATCTGGATAATTCTTCCCATTCTCCCAATTTGAAATTGTCTGTCGAGTTACAAAAATCTTGCTTGCCAATTCCTCTTGAGAAAGTTTTAAATCTTGTCTGAATTTTTTATTTGTTTTCCCACGTCCACTGTTAATACTCCTCCTGCCTCTATCCTATATTATGAGATGTTTTCTCGCTATCAAATGCCTTTTACATGCCTATAATAAGCCTGCAAAAATGTTTTACATACGCTAAAATTAAGTATTTTAAAGAGTTCTAAACAATATTCTACCTCTATGCAGTATCGCCTATAATGAAAATATGCTTTGCCGATTACTTTTTCTGCTGTCCCTGTGGTGCATGGTTCTGTGGATTGCCAGTTTGACCGCCTGTATTCTTTAAGATAATATCGTTAGCCTTTACATACCAGTTTATGTCTATGTAGCAGTAATTGAGTTTTTGCTGTTCTTTCAACAGGATTGAAATAATCCTGCTCGGGTATTCCATTCCCTTATTTCCTCTTGATTACCCACCACAGAAAAGAAAAAGCCCTGTCAAGAGCCTTGCCACCATTGGTGGTGATTTGTAATCTGCAATTTTACGAGAAAGTGAAAATAGAATTTCCTGATGTCTTCGATTTAGAGGTGCCATGAAATAAATTGCTCCATCAATCAGTTCGGCTCGTTGTCCGTCAGGTAAATTATAGATATCTTCTAATGTATACATTTTTTGCTCTGCGATTTCAATTATGAATTAAACTGTGCATATTTTTTCGGAGAAATCCCCACGGCCTTGGTAAAAGCCTTCAGGTAGTTGCTGTAATCGTTAAACCCGCACGCTTCACAGGCTTCATTGACGGAGTACCCCTGACTGAGCAGAGACTTGGAGATCGTAATGCGCTTTGCGGTAATGTATTTGTTGATGGTCGTCCCGGTAGTGGCTTTGAAAATGCGGCACAGGTAGGAGCTGCTCAAAAAGAAATGGGCAGAGAGTTCTTCCAGTGTCAGATTTTCACTGATGTGGGTATTGATATAAGAAAGGATCTCATCTACCTGGGCATGATAGCCGGGGGTTTTTGGTTCCTCTTCTGCGGAAGAGCGGCACCGTTTATCAAATGCATTGTTGAGAAATACCATCAGTTCCAGAAATGTGGCACGATCCAGGACGTCTTCTCCGAATCCGGAATTGGAGCGCAGTTTATGAATAAAATAGATAAACCGGGTCTGTTCTTCTGCGGAGAGATGGAGCTGATGCGGCATATCGGTCCCGCGGAACTGAAAACAGTGATTCAGATCCGTCTTCTCTGTAGAAATTTGTTTTAAATACTCCGGATCAATGGACAGAATGATCCGTTCATGTTTCTGCTGATCAATCTGTGTCAGATAATGGCTCTCAAACTGGTTGATCAGAAAAATGTCTCCATCACTGATATCATAAAAATAGTTATCGATCAGAAACTGTTTTCCGCCGGAAATCGAGTAGTAGATTTCATAGCAGTCATGGATATGCATATCCATCGCTTTCTCATCATTATATAAGTGCGCAAAAGCAAATGTGTAGTGTATCCATGCACTGCCGCATGGATTCTTTGCAGGATATACATTCTTTCATGAAGAATCGCTCCTTTCGTTGTTCAAAATCGTCCTGTTTTGCTCATATTATAGTTCAGAAGTTCAAAATTTTCAATATTTACAGCAAGAAAACACAAGAAATAGGGGAATAATGAATGCTATACTAAGTGCAAGAAATGACACAGATCAGTCAGTCAAAATAAGGGAAATCAAAAAACAGGAGGATTATCATGGAAGTAAGAACAGCAGCATCACCAAGAGATGTGAAACACTACACAACAGACAGATTAAGAGAGGAATTTCTGATCCAGGATTTATTCCAGGCAGACAAGATCAATCTGGTATACAGCCACATTGACCGTATTATTACAGGAGCAGCAGTTCCGGTCAATGAAAAACTGGTTCTGACAGCAGGGGATGAGCTTCGTGCAGAGTACTTCCTTCAGAGAAGAGAACTTGGAATCATCAATATCGGTGGAGATGGAATCATCACAATCGATGGACGTGTTTATGAAGTAAATGCAAGAGACGGAATGTATGTTGGAAGAGGAGCAAAAGATATTTCATTTGAAAGCAAAGATGCTTCCTGCCCGGCAAAATTCTATATGAACAGTGCACCGGCACACGTATCTTACCCGACAGTACATATCAAACTTGAGGGAGAAGCTGAAGAAGGCGTTGTGATCGTAAAAGATGAGAACAAAGTAGAACTCGGAACACTGGAAGATTCCAACCACAGAATCATCAATAAATATATCGTAACAGGACAGGTAGAAAGCTGTCAGCTGGCGATGGGACTGACAAAACTTCTTCCGGGAAGCGTATGGAATACAATGCCATCTCATACACATGACAGACGTATGGAAGTATATCTGTACTTTGATATGGATGATGATTCATTCGTAATGCACTACATGGGAGAACCACAGGAGACAAGACATATCATCATGCACAATGAAGAAGCAGTGATATCTCCAAGCTGGTCTATCCACTCCGGATGTGGATCCAAAGCGTATACATTCATTTGGGGAATGTGCGGAGAAAACCAGGATTACGGCGATATGGACACAATTGCAAACAAAGATCTCAGATAATAGATTTTAGAATTTAGAAGAGAAGGAGAAACAGTTATGGTAAATTTTTCACTGGAAGGTAAAATTGCACTGGTCACAGGTGCATCTTACGGAATCGGATTCGGGATCGCTTCTGCATATGCAGAGGCAGGTGCAACAATCTGCTTTAACGACATCACACAGGAGAAAGTTGATTTAGGAATTGCAGCATACAAAGAAGCTGGAATCGAAGCTCACGGATATGTATGTGACGTAACAGATGAAGCACAGGTAAAAGCAATGGTTGCAAAAATCAACGAAGAAGTTGGAATTATTGATATCCTGGTAAACAATGCCGGAATCATCATGAGAAAACCAATGCTTGAAATGGAAGCAGACGAGTTCAGAAAAGTGATCGATGTAGACTTAAACGCACCATTTATTGTTTCCAAAGCAGTGATTCCGGGAATGAAAGAAAAAGGACACGGAAAGATCATCAACATCTGCTCTATGATGAGTGAACTTGGACGTGAGACTGTATCTGCATATGCAGCTGCAAAAGGTGGACTGAAAATGCTCACAAAGAACATTTGTTCAGAATACGGTGAGTACAACATCCAGTGTAATGGTATCGGACCTGGATACATTGCAACACCACAGACAGCACCACTGCGTGAAATTCAGGCAGACGGAAGCAGACATCCATTCGATCAGTTTATCATTTCCAAAACACCTGCTGCAAGATGGGGAACACCGGAAGATCTTCAGGGACCAGCAGTATTCCTTGCATCCGATGCATCTGATTTTGTAAATGGACACATTCTGTACGTAGATGGTGGAATCCTGGCATACATTGGAAAACAGCCATAAGAAATTGAAATATAAATAATCAAGAGGAGATCAATATGTTAGTAGCAGCGAGAACACACGACTATGGAAAACAGCCGGTGGATCACCTGGCAAAACTGTTGAAATCCGAAGGCATTGAGGCAGCACAGCTTGTGCTGCCAAAAGCATTTTCGGAGATCAATTCTTATGAGGAAGTAACGCCGCAGCTGGTGGAACAGATTCGTAAAAATTTTGAAGAAGAAAACATCAAAATCCAGATTTTGGGATGTTATATGGATCTTGGAAATCCAGACGATGAAGTGCGGAAAAATGCCGTAGATACATTTAAAAAATGTCTGAAATTCAATCAGATCCTGGGAGCGTCCATTGTTGGAACAGAAACTGCGTATCCGCGTCTGAGCCTGGAGGAAAAGAAGATCTGGCATCCTTATATGATGGACAGTGTTGCCAGACTGGTAGAAGAGGCAGAGCGGCTTGATGTTGATATGGCATTGGAACCGGTCTACTGGCATCCGTTGGAGGATCTGGAGACAACGGTAGAAGTGTTTGAAAAGATGAACAGCAATCGTCTGAAAATGATCTTTGATCCGGCAAACGTGTTGGAATTCCCGGAGATTGATCAGAATGCTTACTGGAAAGAATGGCTGGGAGCACTGGGACACAAGATCGAAGCAATCCATATGAAAGATTTTGTAGAAGGTCCGAACAAAGAGTATTGTCCGGTCTGTCTTGGTGAAGGTGTGATCCGATACGGGGAAATCGTAAAATGGATGAAGCAGCACAAACCGGATATTGTCGTTGTCAGAGAGGAACTGGATCCAAAGACGGCGCAGAAGGATATTGCGTATATGAGAAGGTTGTGGATGGAGAGTGTTTGAAAGAGAATATCTAAACATAAGAAGAAAAAGATGGTTGGTGTCAGCCATCTTTTTTGATGGAATCAGAAAAATTGAAAAAATATTGCGGTTTAATATGTTTTGTTTCATAAAAACAAAGAAAAATGCAGAAAAACAATCAGCATAACGTCAAAATGGAATTCGGCAATATGCATAAAAATGGAGTGTTAAATTTGTATATAATACACAAAAGGATTGGGAATGATAAAAATAATATGGAAAATTGATAAAATGAGCAGATTTGCTGTTTGAATAAAAATGAAATTGGTAAAATTGATAAAAAACAACAAGATAATTTGAAAAAATGAGTTTGCGGACAAGATAGTATGAGAATCAGCTCCCTTCATGTGATACTATTTCACATAAAAACAAGGGCCCGAAAAAATAAAAACTGAATCTATGAACAGGAGAGGAAACATGAAGGGAATGAAAAAAACAATAGGGATCGTACTCGTGATCGCATTGATCGCAGTAGGAATTTATACCTTTGTGGCAGTAAAAAGCGAGACAAGCAGTGAAAAGGTGCAGCTTAGAATGGCACATGGACAGGCGGCAGATTCTGAGATCGGAGAGACGATCGAGTATTTATCAGATCTGGCAGCAGAAGACAGTTCCAAGAATCTGGAAGTGGATATTTATCCGAGTGGTGTACTTGGAGCAGAACCTTCTACGGTAGAGATGGTACAGGCAGGCGTATTGGATATGGCGAAAGTAAGCGCCAATACACTGGGACAGTTTGATGAGAGATATTCTATTTTCTCACTGCCATATTTGTTCCGCGATCAGGAACACTATTACAATGCAATGGCAAACAGTGAAGGAATTCAGGAACTGTTTGAATCTACAAGGGACAAAGGATACATTGCAATTGGTTATTATGCAAATGGTGCAAGAAATTATTATCTCAAAGAAGATAAGGCAGTGACAGATCCTTCTGTTCTGAAAGGAAAGAAAATACGTGCCATGGTCAGCAGTACTTCCATGGAGATGATCGAACTGATGGGCGGCTCACCGGTACCGATGGCATCCAGTGAAACGTACACGTCTCTTCAGCAGGGCATCGTAGATGGTGCGGAAAATACAGAGCTGGCACTGACAGTTGACAAACATGAAGAGATTGTAAAATCTTATACATACACAGAGCATCAGTATTCACCGGATATTTACATTATCAGTACGAAAGTCTGGGACAGCTTAAGCAAAGAACAGCAGGAATATTTAAAAGAGTGTCTTGTGAAATTGAATGAGAATTTTGTTTCAAAATATCAGCAGATGATGGATGATGCCATTGAAGAAGCACAGGAGCATGGTGTGACTGTTTACAGAGATATTGATAAGAGTAAATTTATCGAGGCAGTTCAGCCAATGCATGAGGCGTTGAAAGTAAAGGGACGGCTTACAAGAGCCTACTACGAAGATATTCAAAAAATAATAGCCGTTGGCAGAAGAGGAGGAG
>ENA-OQJN01000246-OQJN01000246.1-human-gut-metagenome-genome-assembly--contig:-NODE-246-length-25863-cov-2.807235_pt1 | contig 25863 bp, 19 predicted proteins | sample MGYA00242610_ERZ504777 | MGnify/ENA primary metagenome ERZ504777 (study PRJEB26092, sample SAMD00036350) | human gut metagenome | host: Homo sapiens | study: EMG produced TPA metagenomics assembly of... | reverse complement strand
AGTCGTTTTCGTAAAGCCGAGATTGGCTAAAAGGGTTGATGGATATATAATTAACACTATTATTAATATTAAATTTTCGATTTATGAACAAAAGGATTTTTACATTGATGGCGGCTGCTATGCTTTTAGGAGCGCCGATGTCAAATTTGACCTTTGCTGCTAATCCGGATGCTGTTGAGTACTCAACGATCGCATCAAGCAAGAAGTTGGCAAATGGCGTGAAGTTCTATTTAAAGGAGACAGGTGGTTTTGCGGATGTAGAAGAGACGGAAATCGATGGTACGAAGTATCAGACAAAAACTGCTAATAATGTAGCTGATGTTAATGATGCCGCTTTATTCGAGATCCGTAATTTTTCAAAAACAGCAGCCGGTATTACTTTTGAGTTGTGGGTGAACGGTAAGAAATTTGCTTATGATCAATCGGGAAAGGCTAAGACTTTGTTTACTGCGGATCAAGAAACGATTGCTTTCTCAAACATTACTGTAGCTAGTGTTGGATCTATAGGAACAGCCGTATTCTCTAGTTATAAGGCTTATACAAAATCTGAGACTTATAATGCGGACGATTTGAACGCAAACCTTTCCGGCAAGGGATTCTCATTCCAGTTCCCGAACGCTGTTTCTGCACCGGAGAAGAACCCGTTCGCTAACCAGATGGTAGCTGTTGACGCTTCTGATGTCAATGCTGTTTGGTCTGCTGCTCCGGCTTCTGGTGTATATTTCGCTGTGGCTAATGACGCTGGAAAGAAGTTACTTGACGGTGTAACGGCGGATGAGTTGAAAGCCGCTACATTCGTTGTATTGAATCCGAATAGCAATTTCGGTATCACTAGCTTAATTGCGGATGACGGTGAGGGCTATGATTTCACTACGATTAAAGGAGAGGATCTTAAGGCGGCTAATTTAAAGAAGGAGGGAGAGATTGCCTATAATAACGCTGTTTATACAGTAGAGGAGAAAGACCAACTAGGTGCTTTGGGACAATATACGATCTCAATGTCCAATGTTAGGGTTAAAGGAGATGATAATAAGAATATCGCAACTGTTAATGTGGGAGCTTACTCATTGACAGGCGGTGGTTTGAAAACTTATATCACAACGAAGTCAAATACGGCAAACTTATCTTTGGCTCAGACAACAGGTAATACTTGGGTGAAAGCCTCTGACTTGTTGAAGGCTGATGACGCTGCTATCTATAATATTTATTTTATGGGTACGCAACCTGAAACTCCGGCTGAGGCTGACGCTTCTTATTATGGTAAGTACTTGGTAGCTACATATGCTACTACAACTGTTCCTTCCGCTTTTGGTCAGGCTGCTTTGGCTCCAGCGAAAGTTGATTTGAAATCAGCTACGGCTCAGTGGTATATTTCCAGTGTCGCAGAGCAAGGAAATGTTACATTTGCTAACTTGGAGACTACAGAGACTTTCTCTTGCCAATTGTATAAGACAGACAAGGCAGGTATCTATGAAACTAGAGGGATCTCTCATGATGGTACAGAATTTGTTAAGCTGACTCCTTCTACAGGTATCAACGCATTCTTGACATTGGCAGACTCTCAAATGAAGCAAGGCGCAGAGTTGATCTTCAACGGAACAGGTAATGTAACGGTTGAGAAGGTTTATATGTCATTGGTGGATGAGAATAGACCTGTTACTTCTGACATTACAGATGATAAGTTCATTCCTAGCAACGATCCAGACGCTAGCTTCGTTTGGAAGTTCGAGAAGGCTTCTTCTGTTAAGAATAAGATCGAGTACGCTTACTTCAGCGACAATGAGCAAAAGTCAAAGGAAATCGATACTTTGGCTATCCAATCTTACTATTTGGTTTATGAGAAGAATGGTGTGAAGTATGGCTTGAAGAAGGCTACAGACTATAGCTTGGTTAAGTTGAATGATGGTGATGTAAAAGCTGATGTCTGGTCTCAATTCGCATTCAAGAAGAACGCTGATGGTCACTATGCGATGATCGAAGTAGTGAAGGCCGGTGCTGAGTATGCTTATACAGATGTTGTGAAAGCCGGAATCGAAGGCTTGTATGTTGATACATCCACTTCTGATTTTGCCACTGCGAAGATTGGCGATGATTCACAATATTCTCATATCACGGTAAGCTTCTTCAACTTAGGCGAGAGCTTAGAGGCAACTCCGAGACACGCTACTTTGGATAGCGAGGAAGGCGCAATCTCTATGAAGTTGAATAAAGGTATGTTGGAAGGTATTATCGCTGCCGAGGGCTTGACATTCTGGTTGGATACAGCTGATAGCAAGGCAGATATGCCTACATTCTATATCTCTAAGGGTATCGCTACGGAAGAGGCTCCTGAGACGAAGGCCGCAGAACCTGCCGCTTTGAGAAACTTCTTGTATTTCGCTAAAGATTCTTCTTATTATTGGAATGAGGATAAAGCTAATTACGTAACAGATAGAAACTACTATTTGGTTGGAACAAACGATGATGTGAAAGCTATCTTCCGTCCAGCAGCTTTGGTTGGCTTGGATACTATCAAGACTTCTATAAATAACAATACGGTACTTGTTTCTAAGGAAGCTAAGGAAGATGTTTGTCTTGCTGGCGTGGAGAACTTCAAGTTCTATATCACGAAGGCTGGTAATGGATACAGAGTGGTTCCGTCTGCCGATCAAACGAAATTCTTATACAACTTGAACGGTAAGTTAGGTTTCACTTCTGATGAAGCTTCCGCTTTAGTCGTAACGGTTGGCGCAGGCGATCCAACGTCCAACGACTCTATCGAAGCTGAGTCCTCTATCTCCGTAATCTCCGGTAACGGTACAATAACTGTACAAGGTGCGGCTGGTAAGAAGGTGGTCATATCTAATATCTTAGGTAAGGTAGTGGCAGAGACTGTTCTTACTTCCGACAATGCGACAATCTCGGTTCCGGCTGGTATCGTAGCTGTGGCTGTTGATGGCGAAGAGGCTGTTAAGGCAGTTGTAAAGTAAGATATTAATGACGATAATCAAAAATCATTCCTGCGCAGGCTTGGCCCAAGTATCCCGTGAGGGCGAACAGGCGGGAATGGATTAATATTAATACTAAAGTAATAAATTAAAGTTCATCCTTTAGTACTTCCGTGAGGAAGGAAAGCGGGAAAAGAATCAGCCCCGGTCATTTGTTTGATCGGGGCTTACTTTTGGAGGTTACCGGCTTTGTTTGTCCATGAAGTTAATTTATCGAGGTATTGGAGTTGGTTTATTTCTACTTACTGCTTTTTCTTTTGCTCTTGTTGTTTGGTGTCAGAACTATGTTGTAGGAAGAACCTTATAAAGGCTCGTTGATCCTGTTCGTTTTTAATGGTAAGTTCCGTTTTTTCCTTTTTGTGCTGTAGATAGTATTTATATCCTTTCAATAGCACTATGAACAAAACTGCAAGGAGTAAAAAGCGGAGAATATATTCAAAGATAATCAATTCTTTGATTTCTACAGGACCCTGTTGTTCTGAAGCGATATTTATGATATTGGTAGTAGGTATCGGAAACAGCCAGGGCATTGCCGCAATTAGTATCATTACCACTATTATAAGGAAATATTCGGCCTTTATCCATCTGGATGATCCTTGATTCGGTTTGGGGTTATTAGCCCTTTCTTTCTTTTGAAAGGCTTCAATTAGTGTCTGCTTGGTTACAGTTCTGATGTATTCTACCATCGACTCTATGCACTCTTTCAATGTGTTGTCTAGATCTTTGTCTGTCATAATAGATTTATTTTAAGTATGAGTTAAGTTCATATATAGGAGGTAATCCTGATTTTATCTTTTTAAATACTCGATCTTATCATCAATGAACCCTGCGTTAATGAAGTATCTTTCGATACTTATATGTTGCTGGTAAGTATCATTGCAATTATATCAACCACTAAACTACTAAGCTGTCCTCCACTCATCGCTAATACAGTGGCAACAATAACAAATAAACGAATTAGAAGGATCGCACAAATCAGCCATGCGGTAAATTTTACTTTTTCCTATTCTTTATAAAATGCCATGATAATGAAAGCAATACCAAAAACACTGTTCTCAGCCGTAATAATATGTCAAATATACTTGAATGTCGTTACGGTATTTATATCTAATTCCCCGGCATACAGGGCAGGAATTAATGCCCGTTGTCCGTTTAGCTCATGCGTTATCGAAAACAGGAGAGCTAAGAATCCAGCAACGAGATAATAGTAATTTATCTTTTTCATTTTATTTTTATTTGAAAGAGGAAGACTATTGTTTTACGATAATCTTCCCTCTTTGAGTTAATTAGATCTTCTTCCCGATATAAAACACATAACCGTAGAACTCTTTGTATTTGTCATACAACACCTTTTCATGGGCGTTGACCGGCTATAAGTTCCTCAGCGGTTTTGCTGCCTGTATGTTTCTTCAGAAACTCATCCTGTATCTTGCTGCATGGAGAAAAGTAATGCTCTGTCCAGCAGGTTTCAGGTAACGTAAATGCGGCAACAAGACGATAACCGGCTTTCTGCAAGACTGAAATATTATGACTTATCGTGTTCATTTCAGGAACTGCGTCAAGCCAGAACTTTTCGATTTCGGCGGGGCGGTCATCCGTAAACCACGACTCATAGGTCAGGGCGACATAACCGTCTTTTTTTAGAAAGCCGTTCCAATAATTCAAGCCTTTTTTAAAGCCGATATTGGCGATAGCCCCTTCAGACCAGATAAGGTCTAAGGATTCTTTCCCGAAAGGAAGATCGTCCATTGAACCTACAACACCTTTTACCCTATCGGAAAGGTCAGATTGTTTGGCGTTCCGACTGAATATATTGATAAATTCAGGAAAGAGGTCAAGCCCGGTAATCTGCCCCGGAGCATTCTCTGCCAAAATCATTGTCTGCCCTCCCGTACCGCAACCAAGGTCGGCAATGCGGGAATTATCAGCCAAATTGTCGATAAAACTCAACGCTTTAAGAGTTGCTTCTGGGCTGCCCGGTCCTTGACGTTCTACGTTTGAAAAGTATTCGCAGATCAGGTTGAAATCGAATTCGTGAATTGTTTTATTTTCGTTACTCATGATGTTTTTAAATAAAAGTTATCTATCTGATTCTTCATTTCGCCAATGCTCGGGTTTGTTTAATTCTTCGCTGCATTTAATTTTCCTTTACCGATTTCGAATCCTTTTGGGCTTATTGGTTGAACCATCCAATAATCACTATATTCTTCCAAAATGGGATAAGGCGCAGGATAACCTAAATGATTGGCATCAGGTATAAATCCATATTTAGGATAATATTCTTTATGCCCTAATACGAACACAAGGTTTGAACCTTTTTCTTGTAATTTCTCTATACCAGCCTTTATCAGCATTCCACCAATACCTTGCCGTTGATATTCCGGTTTTACAGCCAAAGGTGCAAGAATATGCATCATCGGTTGCTGCTGATGTTCGTTGAAATAGGCTCTGGTAAAAAGAATATGTCCGATAGGCTCGTCTTTATAAAAAGCAAGAAGTGAGACTATCGGTTTGGTTGTATTGTCGGCTAATAACTCTGCTACGAGTTCGGCTTCCTTATCATAGCCGAATGCCAATTTCTCAACTTCCATTATATGGCTAAAATCGCTTGTCGCAGTTTCTCTTATTTGAATATTATTTAAATTCATTGTATTATGTATGTTAAGAACTTCAACAAATGCATAACGCGCCTTGTCAAGCTTTAATTAATTCCTAAAGGTATATGAAAAATAGCTCGGGCAGGAATATGCCCGAGTATGATGGTGGGATAACCCCGACAGGAACGTCTGAGGTTATTTACTTTACAATTTCCTTCTTTGTTTTACACATAGGTTGCAAAAGTAATGGTTTTTTCTGTATTTATATTATTGGAGAGCTGGAAATTATATCAAACCGTTTTAAATTGCAAAATATGCTTATTATAATATCTTTATAGTCAGAGGTTTCCAATACAGTGAAAATAGATAGGAAAAAGCAGGCTAACTTTGTTGGCAAATTAAGCTAGGTTCATCGGCAAAGTATGTTAAGTTCATCGGCAAAGTAACTTAACATACTTTGAAAGTGGAGCAATAGGTATGTGTTAATGATTCGTCCCCTCGAATAAATCCTTTGAATTGTTGGATAAGCCATTCTTTAGCTTGAACTGGTTGAACGTATAGCTAAGGGTCAAGCCTATCAACGGGTAATCGGGCCGGATTCGTGTTTTGGAAATCAAGTTCGAGGAAGTGATCGTATTGACATAACGGGCCGTATTGAAGACATCCCGGAAAGAGAGGGTGGCCGTCAACTTCCGTTTGAAGAATTGTTGCCGTATCGCTAGGTTGACAAACCAGAACGACTGGGTTCTTCCTTGGGTGGTTACGGAAGGGCCTACGAAATTGCCGTCAAGCTGTATCCTTGTGTATTTACCTGCCGTGAAAGCGTTGTTCCATGCGATCTCGTAATTGGTACTGGTCTCATTCTTCCCGTCCGTCTTATACTCGTTCTCTACCCGGTAGTGATAAAGGCTACCGTTTATTTGCGTATTCCACCAACTGGTGGCCTGCAAACTGCCCGATAGTTCTATTCCGGTGGAATAATCATGTCCCACGTTCGCCATGGAATCCAAGGTAACCCCGGCTTGGTAAGGAACCCGTAATCGTTCGATCTTGTCTTTGCGGGTTCGGTGGAATAGGGAGGCAGACAAGGCATTGTCGCCGGAAGTCAAGGAATAATTCAACTCGAAAGAATGAATGTACTCCGGGCGTATATCCGGGTTACCGATCTCGGCTGTATAGTAATCCTTGTAAGTGATGTATGGCTCCATGAAATAAAGCTCCGGTCGGGTCGTACGACGGCTGTAAGCGAATAGAAGCTTCTGATTTTGTGTGAGGTTATAACCGATATGGGCGGATGGGAACAACTCAAAACGCTTTTGTAGGCGGTTTGCCCAATCTTTGGAGCTACGTAATACTTGATGCGTATGTTCTCCCCGTAATCCTACTTGAAAATCAAAAGACCGGTAGCTATCCCCAACGATCGCATAAAGGGAGTTGATCCCTTGTTGGAAATAGAACGTGTTGTAAATATCGTCACGCCAGAAGAACTCTTTGGTATCCGGGTTCCAAAACTGCATACTATAATCGCCGTCTTCCGAGTATGAGAAATATTGATAACCCGCCTTGATTTGCCGGTTTTGCTGTATGGAAATACATAATCGGCTTTCGCACGGACGGTCCAACGATGTTCGGCCTCCCACGCACGATGACCTTGCTGGCGTACGTTGTTTTTGTCGAACATATCGCTTTGGAAATATTCCAGAGCGTCGCCTCCATATTTCAAGAAGAAGCTACCGCTAAGGTTATGCCCCTTATCATTGAACTTATGATCCACGGCCAGATTCCCTAGTCCGAAAGTCTCATGGATATCAAAGTCGTCAAGGCTCTTGAACTCTCCGTTCTCGAATTGCTCGCCATTAGCGGAACGTTCTTCCGTATATTCCAGATCCCCTTTTCGCTTGAGTCCGGCATATCCACCTTCCGTGTTAATGGAAAAAGTCGTTTGTTTTTGTGTATAGCTCCAACCTCCATTGAGAATATATGCGTAGCCGTTACTTTCACGGGGGCCATTGGAATAAGAAGTCGTTGTCGTATCGTTTACCAACGTCGTTTTCTCTTGGGTAAAATGACTTTTGCGAAGTCGGTTTCCCACATAACCGCCTATACGCCATTGAGACGCCTTGTTTTGTCCGGTCAACAAGAAATCCAAGGTCCGGCTCCATACCGTATTCCCGCTTAGGTTGATTACTCCGCTCAACCCTTCCCCGAAGTTCTTCTTGGTAATGACATTGATGATCCCGACATCACCCCCTGTATCATGTTGGGCGGACGGGGTAGTTATGATCTCTATATTCTGGATTTGTCCGGACGGGATCTGTTCCAAGGCTTGGGTCCCGGTAAATATACTGGGCTTTCCATCTACGTAGACTGTGAATCCGCTACTCCCCCGGAAGGTAACCTCTCCCTCGGCGTTCACCCGGATGGAAGGCGTGTTCTCTAGGATATCGACAGCGGTTCCTCCCGAGGAAAGCAGGTTGGAAGAAGCCTCGATGATCTTTTTATCCAGTTTATAGATGACTTGTTTCTTGTTGGCTACGACCTCCACTTCCTGTAAGCCTACCTCAAGCATTTGCATCGGGATAATACCCAGATCCTTGATTTGCTCTGTAAGGATAAACTCCTCTCCCATATAAACATCATATCCCAGAAAATGGATACGGATCGAATACGTTCCCGGTTTTACGGGCTGGATTAGAAAAGAACCGTTCGCTTCAGTCATAGCTTCTTCGACGATATGATCTCCATCATATAATACAACGTGAGCGTAGTCTAATGCCTTACGGGTGGTTTGATCGATTACGATTCCTTTAATACCCGGATTCGCATGGATAGATAGTAGTGCGCTAAGGAATACTAGCGATAGAAAAAGTTTTCTCATATTTTACATTCGTTTTAGAATTGATACCGCAAAGCTAGGGAAATAGGGAGGGAGCGGGCCGGACATATGTTTCATAATACCGTACAAATCGTTCAATCTTTCTGTTTTCTGTGATTTTCACCCACTTAATCTTTATATTTGGGGCATTAATCGGATGAATGGATGAGAATATACCTTTTACTGCTGTTTGTACTTATGGTAACGAGAACGCAAGCTACCAACGTTATTTTTGACCGGATAACAATGGATAGCGGGCTTTCTTCTTCTTCGGTGACCTCTATTTTGAAGGATCGTACCGGGTATGTCTGGGTCGGGACGACTGAAGGCTTGAACCGCTACGATGGATATACGTTTAAAGTATTCTTGCCCGTACCGGATTGTCCGGAAAGTATACAAAGCAGTTCTATCGATAAATTATTCGAGGATTCAGATGGAGGTATCTGGATCTTTTTTTCCTCGGGTGGGATTAGCCGTTATGACAGAGGTTCGGATACATTTCTGAATTTCACGAAAGAATGGCTTCGACAACAGTTACGTGTGTATGGTAGTCCTACTTGTTTCTCGGCCTCCGTTCCGGGACATATCTTTATAGGTACGGAGAACGGGATGTTGGAGTATGACGCTAAAGAGAAGAAATTGGTACGCCTTTCTTCGGCGGGTTCGGTAGTCTCGTCGTCTCCTGTGAATTGTTTGTATTCGGCGTCGGATCATTCGTTTTGGGTAGGGACTTTTAGCTGGTTTTAGTTTGTATGACAAAGAAACAAACCACTTTCAAGATTATACGATACGGACAAATGACCGGGAGGATATCAATGCCGGCAATTTGAATGGCGTTAATGCGATCTATATCGACCGGTTTGATTATATGTGGTTAGGTACGGGACGTGAAGGGGCTTTTCGTTCGGTTGATATGGGAGAGCGAGAGATCTTCCAATCTGTCGGTCGTGAGGATACTCGGGTATATCAATTCTTGGAGACCGGTGATGGTGATTTCTGGATCGGACATAATAAGGGGACAAGCTTGATTAGCCGGATGAATCGGCTTGCCTTGCGATGTGAGCATTTCTTTGACCGGCCGGAGGATCTGGAACCTACGGGAGAATGCCAAGTGAGATCCATCTTCGAGAGTAAGGACGGAACGGTCTGGTTTGATGATAGCCGTTTCAATCAAGGTCTTTTTATTATTCTCCGAAGGAGAGGAAAATGGGACAGTTGAGGAACGTGCCGGAAGACGCACATTCTATCAGCAGTAACCAGATTACCTGTTTGTTTCTGGATGACTCGGATCATCTGTGGGCGGGGCATTCCACGTATGGGGTGAGCCATGCGGATTTAACACCTTCCTTGTTTCGATATACCTTGGGATACACGGAAAAAGAGAATCTGTCTTCTCTTCATATCCTAGCCGTTTATGAGGATTCGGACCTGAATCTTTGGGTTGCGACCTCTAGGGGATTAGATCGGATTAACCATAAGACTTCCCGGGTAGATATGCGTTTTACCTTCTCACCCCGAAAAAGTCCGTCCTCTTTATCCGGAAAGATTATAGGTTCTATCCGTGAGGATTCGGAGCGGAACCTATGGATCAGTTATCAAGACGCCAACCCGGACCGGTTGAATCTGGATGATTTCCGAATCCGCCCTTTTATACCGGATTACCAAGTCTCTTATGATTATCCGATCAACTCGTTGTCGGAGTTATGTAACTTATGCGTGAGCGAAGAGTCTTGGTTTTGGGGAGGAGCGGATGAGGGGCGGCTTCGGGTGTGGGATACGAAGACGAGAGCGCTTATCACGTATCGATATATACCGGGTGAGATGAATCCCCTTGCGTCGAATCATATTCATTGTCTGTTTGTGGACTCTTCCGGTTATTTGTGGATCGGTACGAATGCGGGGTTGGATCAATACGACAAGCGAACCGGGCGATTTGATCATTTCACGGTACAGGATGGCTTATCGGGAAATATCGTACGAGGAATCCGTGAAGGTGAGCCGGGCATCCTGTTTGTCAGCACGAATAAAGGGCTGAGTCGCTTGGATATACAAAACCGGCATATCGTTAATTATACGACGGCGAACGGTTTATTATCGAATGAGTTTATGGGTGGTGCTTGCTGTAAGCGCAAATCGGGTGAACTTGTATTTGGCAGTAATGAGGGGATCGTTTCTTTTGATCCCGTTCAGTTAACGGACGGTTTGAGAAAAATACCTGAGTCTCTGCGAATCACGAACCTCACGATCGGAGACTCACGTGAGAAGCAAGGTTTACAGGTGGGTTTTATCGCGTTCGATTATTCTCATCCCCGTAGTATCCGATACCGGTATCGTCTGGATGGATATGATACGGATTGGCGGGAGGTGGACGCCAGCGATCGTACGGCTATATATAACCGTCTACCACCGGGAAACTATGTGTTTCGGTTGGAAACTTCCGGCAATGGTTCCTATTGGAGCGCTCCCATTACCGAACCTGTCAGGATCTTTCCTCCTTGGTGGCGGACGTGGTGGTTTATTTTGCTGGTATTCGTGGTTGTATGCGTACTGTTGTATATCGCCTATAAGAGCCGGGTGCGCTGGTATCAGCTTCGCCAAGCCGAGTTGGAGCGTAAGATACAAGAACGTACACGGCTGTTGAAACAGGCCAAGCAAGAACTGGAGGAAAAAGATGCGTTGAAAACTCGTTTCTTTATGAATGTCTCTCATGAGCTTCGTACCCCTCTGACGATAATCAAGGGATTGACGGAGGATCTGGAACGGCATTCCGGTTCAGAAGAATCTTGTGGAGATAAAGAAACTTTGCGTACGATCTCCCGGAATACCAATCGCTTGATTCGGCATGTCAATGAATTACTGGATTTATCGGTATTGACCCGGGGAGTTCCTTCCCCGCATATTGTTTGTGCGGATCTCAGTCGATTCTTAAAGGAGATTTCGGAAACCTTTATTCCTTTGGCCGATTCCTATAAAATTGCGTTTACGTATTCGATTGCCCCGGATATCTCAATCGCTTATTTTGACAAGAATATCCTAGAGCAGGTTCTATATAATTTACTGTCGAACGCATTTAAGTATACGCCGGATGGTGGTTCGGTAAGCTTTTCCGCTTCATTGGAGCAAAGCTCACTCCGATGCGGTCATGACTTTACGAATTACGGATAGTGGAATCGGCATTCCTCCCGAATCGTTACCGTATATTTTTGATCGATATTATAAGGGGGCATCGATAGCGTTTCGCCGCTCGGAGAGTTCGGGGATCGGCCTTGCGTACACAAAAGAGCTATTGGAGTTACATAAGGCAACCATTCAATGTGAGAGTGAATTGGGGAAAGGTTCTGTTTTTACGGTTGCCTTGCCTATATCGGAAGTGGTTTATCCTGAGGAGTGGTTGGAGTATTCGGAACCTAAAATGGAAGAGGCATCTTTGCGGGAATCAGTTCCATTGGAAGGAACAAATCCGGTCTCGGAGAATCTACGACAAACGCTTTTGTTTGTAGAGGATAATGAGGATCTATGTCGTTATTTGATGAATGCTTTTCAAACGGATTACCGGGTCGTGATAGCGAAAAACGGAAAGGTCGGCTTGGAGAAAGCCTTGGAGATCCTACCGGACGTGATTGTCTCGGATGTAATGATGCCGGTCATGAATGGGATTGAATGTTGCGAGGCTTTGAAAACGGATGAACGGACGGCCCATATACCGGTTATCCTATTGACTGCTTTAGCGGAAGAACGTCAACAATTGGAAGGGTATGGAGCCGGAGCGGATGATTATCTGCCTAAACCGTTCAGTCTTGCTGTCTTAAAAGCGAAGATCAAGAATTTGCTCAAACGTAGTGAGCAACTAAAGTTATATTTCAGGGATCGGTTCGACTTGCGTACTCCGGAGCAAACCATCGCCGATCCGGATAAGGAATTTGTTTCGAAAGTGACAAAGGTCGTTCTGGCTCATTTGCAGGACCCGGAGTTTGATGTAGAGCTTTTCTGTTCCGAGATGGCGATGAGCCGTGCCAGCTTATTTCGGAAATTAAAGTCTACTACCGGTTGCTCCGCTTCCTCATTCACCCGTAATATACGTATAAAGCGTGCCGCCGAGTTATTGGGGCAGCACGCTTATTCGATCGGGGAGGTAGCTGCTCAGGTCGGCTTCTCCGATCCGAACTATTTACCCGTTGCTTTAAAGAAATTTACGGGATCACTCCGAGTGAGTTTATTCAGACTTCACCGAGTTCACAGGATTCTCATTCGCCGCTTGCCAGTTCCGGAAAGTAACGGTACCGATCGTAACCGAGAGAATGATTAGGAAAGCTACGATGAAGACCCAAAGATGGAGTGGTGTTTTATAAGCGAAATTCTCTAGCCACTGTTGTGTTCCCATCCATGCTATTGGGATCGAGATGATGAAGCAAACGGAGACGATCCGGATATAAGTCTTGTTGAACATCAAAAGAATCTGTCCGGTAGTCGCTCCGTTGATCTTGCGGATACCGATCTCTTTCCGGCGGTATTGCGTCTCAAATAGCACGAGTCCGAATACACCTACGATAGAGATCAAGATCGCCATTATTCCGAATAGGGAGATTAGTTTACCCAGTGTTTGTTCTTTCTGATATAAATTATTTAAGATGGTGTTGTAGAAAGAGATCTCGAAAGGGAAAGTCGGATCGATCTCTTTCAATGTTTCCCGGACGTGGGCGACAGCTTCCTGTAAATTCGTTTTCGAATTGAAGCGGATATAGGATACCAATTTAGGATTGGGTATATCGTTATTCAATGCGAATACGAAAGGCGAGCTTGCGATCCGGCAAGAGTTAAACCGGAAATCCTTGCTGACTCCTAGAACCGTACGATCATTGAAACGATCTCCGGGATGTAAGTGGAAATCCCGCTCTGCCGCCGGATTGATGATATAATCACTTTGTGCCTTGTTTAAATCCTCCCGTGTAAAATCCCTTCCTTCCTCTACTTGGATATCCATGACGGAAAGGAAATTCTCGGAGGCATAGAATACCTTGAAGAATACATCCTTATCTTCATGACGGGCATATTCGAGATCGATCATGTCATCTTCTTTCGATAATTCGTAGACGGAGAAGGCCACATCCTCTATTCCCGGATAATCTTTAAGTTTCTGGATATATTGGGGCTTATGCTTGGCGTAGATCTCCGGTGTCAGGTTCACGATGGCTACTTGGTCTTTATTGAATCCTAGTTGCTCGCTAGAGGTCATGAAATGGTTCTGAAGTCCCATGAATAAGGTGACAATAATCAAGGCGATCGATACCGTGTATTGGAAACCGATCAGGGCGACACGTACTTTTTTCCCTTTGGGACTAAGACCGAAAGAGCCCTTTAGTACCAAGGCCGGCGCATAGGAGGTACTTCGTATAGCTGGATAAAGTCCCGCCAAGCAACCCGTCAAGATAGCGATCAGTGCTGTGAGAAGGATCAGGCCTTTGATTGACTAAGACGTATATCCGCATCTACCCAATTAGCGATCGGTGTGTAAGACAAATCGTTTACGATGAATAAGGCGAGAATGTAGGATATCAAGCAGATCACGATCGATTCGATAAGTGAGATGGCTCGTAACTTATAGATGGAGCATCCTAATACCCGGTGCGTATTGATCGTTTTCAATCGTAGGGGAATCAACGAGGTTGTGAGATTGGTAAAATTGATTCCGGCGATGAATAAGATGAGGAAAGCGATACCCAGTAACACATAATTTGTCTCCCGGTGACCTTTCGGATTAAAGTCGAAAGTTGTATCATGTGTGTAATAAACATCCTTTAAGGGGGTTAGACGTAATGCGATCTCTTGCGCTGAACCCATTTGGCTTTTAGCGAAATCGAAAGTCTTGTTGAAATGATCCAATACCTCCTCTTTATTTAGGGGATCATCCAATGTGACGTATATTTCATTGGCATACATTTGCCAAGAACTTTTTAATAGATCCAGTTGGTCCATCGGGACGTAAATACGGTTTTGTACCGTAGTATTTCCCGGGAAATCCTTATAGACACCACCAATAGTAAGTATCGTGGTACTTACAGGTTGCCAGCCACTACTGCCGGACATCCGGATACGTTTACCGATAGCGGATTGTTTGTCGAATAGCCTTTTGGCGACACTCTCCGGAATGAGTACGGAACCGGGAATGGATAGGCATTCGACGGAACCTTCTTTCATGTGGAAATCAAAGACATCTGAGATATTGGGTAGACAAAGCTGGAAGTTTTCCTTGAAGACTTTCGCTTCTCCTTGATCGTCTACCTCGTCGATTTGGCAATACCGTTCTCCTCCGTAGAATGGATAACGGTAAGAGTAATCCGTGATATGAGCGGATGAGTTAACAAAAGCATCGCTAAACATTAGGCAATGGATGGCGTTATGCTCGAATTCTCCGTGATTTGCCTCTAGCCGGAAGGTTCGGCCCGATTTACTGTGCATGGCATCGTAATTCATCTCGTAATCCACCTGCATTACTATCAGGAGGAAGGCGGCGAAAGCGATTGTCAAGCCGAAGAGGTTTAACACGACGGCGGTCTTAAACCGCTTGAATAGATAAAGTAAGTTTCGAATCATTAGTTTCATTGTAACAGGTTTTAAATATATTCATTTTTTAGAAAAGAGGCAAATAATGTGCCATCGATGTAACGTTCTGCTAATCATAAGATAATGAAAAAATGCTTAGAAACGATTGTGTGTGCCTTCGCACGGTGCACGTTCGCTTTCGCACGTTATTTGATTTTAATTCGTAAGTTCGCGGATGTTTTACATATAGAAAGATAATTCGGAAATATCAGCATGGAAACTTCAAATAGACTCTGTTATTGGTTCCTTTTTTATAAAGACCAACTGTTGCTTCAGAAAGAGAATGATACGTATACCATCCCTTATGGCGAGAATCCCCCAGTTCCGGTTTCTCATACGCTGGAGGTTGATTACCGGGATGGACTTCCTGCGCGTACGGCAGAATTGGATACTCCGGTGGAGGGGAATGACCGTTACGTACATATGGGGTTGCGTGCCTCTTGGGGATTATATTTCGAGAGCGTGTTACGAGAAGGCGGGTAAGGCTTATCAATTGCTTTATTGGGATAGCCATAGCCGTTTCTGTCCGGTATGTGGTACTCCTACCGTGCAGACTACGTCGATCACGAAGCAATGTCCTTCTTGCAAACATGAGATTTATCCGACAATCTCAGCAGCGATGATCGTCTTGATCCGTAAGGAGGATTCGATTCTTTTGGTACATGCCCGTAATTTCCGGGGAACTTTCCATGGATTAGTGGCCGGATTCTTAGAAGTTGGCGAGACCTTGGAAGAGTGTGTGCGCAGGGAGGTCCGTGAGGAAACGGGTTTAGAGGTCGATAATATCACTTATTTCGGAAACCAACCTTGGCCTTATCCGAGTGGCTTGATGGTTGGCTTTGTAGCGGATTATGTAAGTGGGGAAATTAAGTTGCAGGATGAGGAACTAAGCTCTGGTGCCTTCTATACCAAAGATAATCTACCGGAGATCCCCCGTAAGTTGAGCTTGGCCCGTAAGCTAATCGATTGGTGGTTGGATCATCAATGAGGAGTCCTTTTTTTGCGGCCTCTGCCTGTTGTCTTTCGAATTTCTTTTTTTTAGAGATGACATCCGGGGTAGGGAGGTTGCCGTAGTTTTGCCAAGTTCCGTTGCGTTTTGCGTTGCGTTTATGGACATATGTTTTCCGGCTGGTCATCCTTCCTAGATCGAAGGTAGCTAGTGAGGTACGACCACTGGACGGAGTCCTTTTCAATTCATCTAAGATAGATTGATAGACAGGCAGTATCTTTTTATACGGTGGATTATGTCGCCAGAATACCGATGGCGGTAAATCCTTCAATGCTACTTTTCGGTGTGTCGTATCGTCTTGTTGGATATATTCTGAGAAATCTTTGGTGATAGGGATATTGCTGGGAGCGGCCAGTTGAGGTTTCCCCATCGGTTTTCCCGGTTCCGGGTTGAGGAAAGAACCGCTTTGGATTGCTTTTTGGAATTCAGGGTTCAATTTGATGGAATCTTTGCCTGCTAATACATCCTTTAGCCAGATCGAATCTTGCTCAGTCCATTGCGCATAGCCTAAGTGTATATTTATACAGACGAAAAATCCAATCAATAGTGGTCTCATGAATGCCTGAATTGTTAATTGTGTTCAAAGATAGTCTTCCTTCTTTCTCCTCGTTTTTTCTTTCGCTTAAATAGTCTTACCGTTTACTTAATCTTAACCCTCTTTGCGGACTATTAATTTAACAGTTCATCTGCGCACGGTAATCGTTCGATTACGCACGCTTCTTCCATTGATTTAATACCTACCTTTGAGGCATCACAAACTAGTTCAGCGCTTATGAAAAAGGGAAAACTATTAATTATAGATGATAATGAGGACATCCTTTTTGCCCTTAACTTATTACTGGAGCCCTATATGGAACAAATAAGAGTGGCTACGCAACCGGAGCGCATCGATCATTTCATGCGGACTTTTATCCCGGATATTATCTTGTTGGATATGAATTTCAAACGGGATGCTATTAGTGGTCAGGAGGGTTTCTATTGGCTGGAGAAGATAAAGAAGATAGACCCGGACGTGGTGGTTCTTTTTATGACTGCCTATTCGGATACGGATAAGGCCGTGCGGGCGATTAAGGCGGGAGCTACCGACTTTATCCCGAAACCTTGGGAAAAGGAGAAATTACTCGCTACACTCTCTTCTGCATTGGAACTTCGGGAGAGTAGGGCGGAAGTGCGAAATTTAAAGAAACAAGTTGAGATTCTTAGTTCACCCGAGGATGCTGGCTTCGAGATCATCGGTGAAAGCGAACCGATGCAGGCTATTTTCGCTACGGTCGATAAATTAAAGAATACGGATGCCAATATATTAATCTTGGGGGAGAATGGAACCGGTAAAGATTTAGTTGCCCGCGCCTTATATCATCAATCTCCGCGTTCGGAGAATCTTTTCGTCGGGATCGATGTGGGCTCTATTCCGGAACAACTTTTCGAGAGTGAATTATTTGGCTATGAGAAAGGGGCTTTTACGGATGCCCGTAAGGAAAAGCCGGGACGAATGGAGGTAGCTTCCGGTGGTACCTTGTTCTTGGATGAGATCGGGAACTTAAGCCTTTCCATGCAAGCGAAACTGTTGACCGCTTTGGAAAAACGCAGATAACCCGCTTGGGAGCAACGCAACCCATACCGATTGATATCCGGTTGATCTGCGCAACGAACGTGAATATCCATCATCTTGTGGCAGAAGGTACTTTCCGGCAAGATCTTTTATATCGTATTAATACGATCGAGTTACATATTCCTCCCTTGAGGGAACGAGGAAATGACGTGATCTTATTGGCTGAACATTTCTTGTCGAAGTATGCCCGTAAATATAAGAAAGACTTGAAGGGCATTAACAGGGATGGGAAGAATAAGCTACATAATTATGCTTGGCCCGGTAATGTACGTGAACTGCAACATGCGATTGAACGGGCGGTTATCTTGTCTGAAAGTAATTGGCTAAGGCCGGAAGACTTTATTCTGCGTTCTGTCCCGCTTAGGGATAAGGAACCATCCGATGAGTTAAATTTGACGGTATTGGAGAAAGAAGCAATCGAACGTGCCTTACGTCGTGCCGAGGGGAATATCACTCGTGCCGCCGAGCTTCTAGGGATTACCCGCTTTACCTTGTATCGTAAATTGGAGAAATTTGGCTTATGATACGTTACTTGTTGTTCGCTCGTATTTTGGGGATCGTGGTCTTGTCTTTTACTGCCTCATTCTTAATGCTGAAAGGGTTTTTGTTTATTCCTGCGCTGTTCGGATTTTGTATTCTTGCGCTTTCGGTTTTCTTATATAAGGATCAGCAAAAGACTGTTAAGCGGATGGAATACCTGATAGAGAGTATTCATTACGGGGATCTGAGCCTGTTTTATCCTTCCGATTCAATGACGGAAGACGAAAAGGCTTTGGCCTCTTCTATGAACGCTGCCTTGGAGGCTTTGTGGAGTCGATTGTATAGTTCGGTGGTCGCTGAGGCGGAAACCGAGGCATGGCAGAAACTTATCCGGGTATTGACGCATGAGATCATGAACTCGATCGCTCCGGTAATCTCTTTATCGGAGACGGTAGCCGAGCGTGCGACGATAAATGGCATGAATGAGAAAGACTACGCTATTATGGTACAAGCCATGCAAACGATCCACCGAAGAAGTAAGGGGTTATTGGATTTTGTCGAGAATTATCGGAAATTAACCCGTCTGCCTTTACCTACTTTACGAAACTTCTCGGTTTCGGCTCTCTTTGACGATATCCGGCTTCTATTCCCGGAGAAATCCGATATCCTCTTCTTTCATGTAAAGCCGGAAGACTTGAATTTATATGCGGACCGGATCATGGTGGAACAAGTATTAATTAATCTATTGAAAAATGCGATAGAGGCTTGTGAAGAATCCTTATCCCCTCAAATTATAGTGGAGGCTGTCCAAAAAAACGGTATGGTAATTATTTCGGTGATTGATAATGGTAGCGGAATTGTTCCCGAGGCAATCGACAAAATCTTCGTTCCTTTCTTCACGACTAAATCTAAAGGTTCCGGCATCGGATTAAGTCTTTGCCGGCAGATCATGAACCGTCATAGAGGAAGTATTAGTCTCGACTCTCAAGTAGAGAAGGGTTCCTCTTTCGTTTTGCGTTTTCCGATTGTTACCAAACGGATTCTATAAATAAGTATTAATACATGCGATTAGCTTATCCGGCTTGATCGGTTTAGCGATGTAAGAGGAGAATCCGCTTTGTTTTACCCGTTCCTCATCTTCTGCGAAGGCGAAAGCTGTTACGGCGATGATAGGAATGGACTGGTTCTTTTCCCGAATTACCCGTGTAGCCTCATAGCCGTCTACGATCGGCATTTTTAGGTCCATTAGGATTAAGTCCGGTTGATATTTATTGAATAAATCGATCGCTTGTTCCCCGTTCCATGCGTGTATAAGGTTATAATCTTTCAACATGGCTTGGAATAAAGTATAGTTGCTTTCGTTATCTTCCGCTATTAATAGGGTTGCAGATTTGGATGACTGGCTCTTCTGTACATTCTCGGTCTTTGGTTTCTCATGCGGGACTTCCTGCATCTCTAGTATCGAATAGGGCAACGTAAACCAGAATGTAGAACCTTTTCCTTGCTCTGATTCCACCCCTATATCTCCACCCAGACGCTTGATAATCATCTGGCAAATCGATAATCCCAGCCCCGTTCCTTGCACAAAGCTATTTAACTTAACGAAACGGGTGAAAACTTGACCGATCTTATCCTTGGCGATACCGCATCCCGTATCTTTTACATAGAAATACAACTCATCGTCTCTACGGCGGTAGCCAAACAGGATGCTACCTTGAGTTGTGAACTTGATGGCATTGTTGATAAAGTTGGTAATGACTTGGGAGACCCGGTTACGGTCGGTGCGTAAGATACAATTCGGGATCTTCTCGACAAAGCATACCTGCACACCATCTTGCGCCTTCAAACGGGAAGACTGCTCGATATCGGAGAATAGTTGATTGACATCTACGTCTGAATCCACGAATTCTAGCGTACCCGCCTCTATCTTGGCTAGATCGAGAATATCATTGATCAATTGCAATAGCAGGTCGTTGTTGCTATTAATGATATTGATATATTCCTCTTTATCCTCCATATTCTCGGTTACGGCCAATAATCCGGAGAAACCGACGATCGCATTCAATGGCGTTCGAATCTCATGACTCATATTCGCCAAGAATGCGGATTTCAAACGATCGGACTCTTCCGCTTTCTCTTTCGCTTTCCTCAGTTCGTTCTCCGCCTGTTTTTGTTTTGTCACGTCTTCTTTCTTGAAAATAACCCCGATAAGGTTGTTGTGCTCGTCTAATACAGGGTTCGCCAAAATATGAAGATACTTTCCATCGCCGAACTCATTCGTGATATCGACCTGCTTTTTGGTTTCCATGGCCTTTGCGACCGTGCAACGGGTACAATAAGGCTTTACTCCGTTCTTGACCAAGAAGCAATTAGCCGGACCGAATTCAGGGATACAGTCATGGAACTCTACCTCGTTTCTCCATTTTACGGTATAATCCGGCTTGATGAAATAGATAGAAGCTTGGATATTATTCATGATTAGTATATTATCTTTCTGTAGATCCAATAACTTATCTTTCAGCTTATTGGTCCGGATAAAGAAGATTAATATCATAATCAGGAAAATAAACAATACGGTGATTACGCTTAGCAAGATTTCGAACCTGTATTTGGAGAATAGGCTCGGGTCCTCGTTGATAATAGTAGCGTCGTGGGGCAATGACAGTCTGCTGATATCAAAAGCCTTGATCTTTGAAGCGTCGAACACATATCCATTGGGGATGATTTGGGGATGGATATCTTTAGGGGCGATTTTCTTCTCCAATATACTTAAAGCCTCTTTCGCCAAATCGGAACCTATAGGCCTGTATTTGGGACTGAAACCTCCGATGGCCCAGTGCCCTATGCCGACGGATGCCAATGTGAATGTCGGGATTCTGGGATTGGCGGTCATCATGGTATACGTGGCATTTCCAACATAATACCCGTCGTTCACGTCTACACGCCATGTACCGATCAATATCACGGTCTGATCCGGCAGGTTCTTGATTTGCTCAACGATGGTGTAGATATTATTCTTTCTTCCATCCAGTAATATCAAGTTCAGATCCTTGATATTTTCCATTTCCTTTTTTACCAAGGTCTGCATAGCTAAACCACCGTAGGTATTATCGGTGATTAATGCTATATTTTGAGTTTTGGGATATAGCTTACGTATTAACCGGATATTTTCTTTTACGTCATAAGAATACAAGAACCCGCCAAGGTGTAAACCTTTATCTACGTACTCTTGGATATCGATGTATTTCGGCTCCCATTCGGCGACATTTAAATCCGAGTCGGGTAATAAGATCGCATTCTTACTGATCATACCGCATAAAACCGGTATATCAGGCTTGTATTCTTGGGAGATATAAGAAGCCCATGCCTCTTGACCTAAGATAATGATAAGCTGAGGGGTGTTATTTTCCTTATATTTATCCAATATACCTCTCATCTTACCGTCCCATAAGGGGGCTTCCGGGAGGCTCTTACAGTTCATGTTCTCGATAACCACCGGCGAGATACCACCTCCCCGCTTATATTCCTCCATAAACTCGGAAATATTGGCGGTCGTATTACGTGTATCGGGATTGTAGGAGCTAATGATTAAAATAGGGCCTGCATTATCTGTAGCGTATAAGTGGAAAGAAAAGACCAGACTTAACACGATAAAGAGTACGAATCGTATGTAGTTTTTTAATAATGTCATTCTTTACCTACCTATTCATGTGCTTATTTGCGATTAAAGTACTATTTGTTATTAATACAGACCACAAAAATAGGAAAGATTTATGATTAATTGCTGAAATTCAAAATAAAAAGAATCTATTACGCCTAAAATCTATAACTCGATCATCACTCCGATACTTGGGAGAAGCGTTCCTGTAAGACGTTCTATCGGTCTTAATTCGTACCGTTGTTCATATATGGGAGCTTCCGGGTTGATAATTTTACCCGTTTTGATATATACGTCTTGCTCTTTGTATTTGGAATTCAATATGTTTTGGATGTCGATATAGGCTCCAAGCATGATCTTTTTGAAGTAAAATGTTTTATCGATACGGATATCTAACTGCGTGAATGGCTTGAGCCGTTCGCTGTTAAACCGGCTGTAATCATAGTATAGCCCGTTATTAGCGTCCCAAGCTTCTACATAACTACTCTTTTCTACATCGTAAGGCGTATAGGGAGCGCCTCCTACTACCCGGAACTTGGCGCCTACGTCCCAGTTCTTGGGTAAAGAATAAGTCCCGCTAAACGTGAACAGATGCTTATTGTCCCAAGCCGAGGGAAGATAAGTGTCCATATTTCTCCCATCCTTGAATTCGCTTCTTACCAAAGTGTAGGATGCGATGAAAGTAAGCCCTTTATAATTATACCAACGTCCCATGATCTCAAGTCCATAAGCTCGCCCTGTAGCGGTAGACGATACGGCCTCATTTCCCAAGACACCATAGTCTGTACCTTTCGATGCGAGTGGGATACTGTCGAGTATGGACATCGGATAACGATCATAATGTTTTATAGAATCCTTCGGTCGTGAATTTCAAGTATGAGGTAGGACGGTATTCCAAGCCTAATCCGGCTTGGTCGCTTCGGATATAGCTTAAATGATTTGTCCGGTTTACATAATTACCTTCATTATCCTTGAATCCCAATGTCGTATAAGGAGGAAGCTCGTAGTAGCGTCCGATATTCGCGTTTATATAAAGCGGATCGGACAAGCGGTAGGATAAGGATAGGCGAGGAGATAACTGATCTAACAAATTATTCATATCCGAGGAATAATTGTTTGCGTCCGCACGAACACCTAAAGAGGCGGTAAACTGCTCGTTATAACTCTCATAAATAGCCGTGGCATAGATACCCCACTTCCATATGCCAAGGTCTGTTTGATATACGATGGTACGGGGGATAGAGGTAAATTGCTTTTGATAGGTGTCATTCGTGTATTGGGCGTATTCGATGTTTCCTCCGACATTCAATTGAATGAATGGTAAGCGGAACGTGTTTTCCGTTCGGAACTTATTCTCAATCTCGTCCGAACGGTAATTTAAGGAGAGATTCTCTACTTGGCTTTCATCATTGTCTTTGTATTTAATATTCTTATTGTTGGTCTGGCTACGGCTGATAATGACCGAGTAGAGATTTTTACCGGCGTAGTGTTTATAAACCGCTCCAAGGGTATACGTTTTTTGTTTTACGACCGGCAAGTAAGAGAGGATATATTGGTTTTTCTCGCTCATGTCTTTCATTCCTGTATTCAGCTTCATATCATCGATCGCCCCTAATCCGAGAACTGTAAGCTCATTCTTGGGGTTGAAGGAGTGCTTAATCTTGAATTGGGCATCCGTGAAAGTAGGTAAGAACGGCAAGCCGATCATATCGAAAAGGAATTGAAGGTAAGAGCGACGAACAGACACTTGGTAAGTGGTCTTTTTTCCTAGCGGTCCATTAGCGGACACACCGATATCTGAGGCTCCTAGGACTCCTCGCAATGAGAATTTCTCCTTATTCCCATCTTGTAGTTTAAAATCCAATACCGAACTTAAAGTGTTCCCTTTGGATGCGGGGAATGCGGCCGAATAAAAGTTGACCTCCCGGATAAAATCGGGATTGATAATACCGACCGGACCTCCGGAGGCTCCTTGGGTAGAGAAATGGTTGATATTCGGTATCTCTACGCCATCCAAAAAGAAACGGTTTTCCGAGGGACCTCCTCCTCTTACCATCAAGTCGTTACGAAACGCTGCCGTGGACGCTACTCCGGGAAAGGTTTGTACTACCCGGGAGATATCCCGGTTTCCTCCCGCGCTTTTCTCTATCTCCTTGAAACCGATTACACGAAGTCCTAGCGGACTTTCGGCGGTTTTACGGAACGGAGAGGCTACTACGCTAACCTCTTGCAGATTCTGGCTGGCTTCCTCTAGCTCGATCGGGAAGAATATATCTTTATTCGCTAGTCTGAATTCGGCGGTAACGAAGGGCTTATATCCCAGAAAGGAGGATTTGGAGACGATAGCTTCCGGGTGATATGCCGGATATCTCGAATAATCCGGTGGAATCGGTGACCGCCCCTTGCGTCGTGTTCCATACCACTACGTTAGCGAAAGGTATCGGCTGTCCGCTTGACGCGTCTTTTACAACTCCCTTGATAGAGAAGGAGCGCTGTTGACCGATAGCGGCTTGTATGGTACATAATAAGAATAGTAAGAAGTAAAGATGGCGTCTATCCATATCTTATATCATATTTATAGCGGTAAAGATAAGTATTATTCTGATTCGTATGTATTATCTTTGCATACATATGGAGAAAGAATTACAGATAACGGCGGATGGAAGCCATACACTATATATTCCGGCGATGGATGAACATTATCATTCCGTGAACGGGGCCCTGCAGGAATCAAGACATATATTTATAGAGGCGGGATTGCATGCGCTTGAAAAAGACTTTATCCGAATCGTGGAGATTGGCTTCGGTACAGGGCTGAACGCCTTCTTGACATTGAAGGATGTCGAGCTATCTCAAGCACATCATATTGATTATCATACAGTAGAGTTATACCCGCTTCCTTTAGATACGATTCGTGCCTTGAATTATGGGGAGCTGATCTGGCCGGAGAGAAAAGAGTTATTCTTAGCCTTGCATGAAGCGGAGTGGAATACTCCCGTTTCAATCTCAGAGCGCTTTACACTTCATAAAATAGAAGGAAATAGTAACGCCTGTGAACTACCGGATGATATCGATTTGATCTATTTCGACGCGTTTGCGCCCGAGAAACAACCGGAGATGTGGAATCAGGAAATCTATAATCGTTTGTATGCTCATACCGCACCGGGCGGAGTGATCGTAACCTATTGCGCAAAAGGAGAGGTACGCAGAGGTATGCAAGCGGCTGGTTTTGAGATGAGCCGTCTTCCCGGTCCTCCGGGCAAGCGACATATACTTAGGGGTATTAAAAATTGAGAATTGAAAGTTACAGAGCGTATTCCTCGGTATTTTCAATTCTCAATTCTCAACTTTCAATTATTTAAGCATTGCCTCGATCTTTTCTACGAACTTATCCTTAGCCGTAGCGCCTACTACTTTATCAACCATCTTACCGTCTTTGAAGAAAAGAACGGTAGGGATGTTGCGGATACCGAATTGTCCGACTACATCGTCATTCTCGTCAACGTTCATTTTACCGATCGTCACACGACCTTCGTATTCGGTTGCCAACTCATCAATGATAGGAGATACCATGCGGCAAGGGCCACACCACTCTGCCCAAAAGTCAAGAACCATGGGCTTTCCGGAGTTAACCAACTCCTCGAAATTAGCGTCTGTAATTTGTAGTGCCATTTTGAATTACGTATTATTTAATTATGAATTATAATCTAATGATTGTTATGACGCCAAAAGTACAAATTCTTTCAGCGTCGTACAACTTTAACCATTAATTTTAAAATCGATATTACTCGTTCTCCTGTAAAAAGTCTACCAGCTCACGGGTCACGTTTAAGCGGATATTTTGGGAGAAGAGATTTAGGGAAATATTATGTTCCCCATCGACAACCTTAAAATATAACAGGCTATGGCCCGGATTGTTCTTGATCAATACCGAAAGCTCATTGATAGTCGGCTCGTCCAAATCATGGATCGGGACCGTGATACTGATTTTCTCGATCAGCTTGTCTTTCTCGTCTTGCAAAAGCTTGACGGTACCAATCTTGAA
>ENA-OQJN01000242-OQJN01000242.1-human-gut-metagenome-genome-assembly--contig:-NODE-242-length-26110-cov-5.237732_pt1 | contig 26110 bp, 31 predicted proteins | sample MGYA00242610_ERZ504777 | MGnify/ENA primary metagenome ERZ504777 (study PRJEB26092, sample SAMD00036350) | human gut metagenome | host: Homo sapiens | study: EMG produced TPA metagenomics assembly of... | reverse complement strand
GCTTTTTTTTACTGCAATTTTTACTCATCTTCAAATCAGTATATACGGCTGGTTATTCCAATTTGTGCTTTAGATTGAAATGATAATGTCTTGTGGTATTCCCGTATAATATGCTATTTTTTCCACTGGTATATTATCTTCCTTCATTTTTATTATTATATCAATGGTTTCTCTGGTAAGAGAAGATGGTATAGGAGTGAACAGAATATCTGACAGTTTATTTATGGCTTTAATAACTCTTTGCCTGTCTGATTCCATTTTTAAATTTATACCACTGAAAGTAGAAAGTTCATCATGCAAAATGAGATAGTATATTCCGCCTATTATCAGTGCGGATATAGTTACAATGTCAATATCCGTATCTGAGAACAGTTTTGAATATTTTTGGCATAGAGGCAATGTATGTAATTCTCGTAACCGGGCGGTACGCTGACTGGTTTCATTATTATTAGCCAGTTCCCATTTCAGAAGCTCTTGCATTGCTTTGTTCTCCGATAAAGAATGGAACAATCCTGTCAGAATGTTCGTGTACAATTCTTTATCATTGCTTGATTGTTTCTGGGACTTTATGATATCATTGAACCAGTAATCGTACTTTTTGACATACTCATCAATAAACTTGTTCAAATCCTCATATCTATGGTAGAATTGGACAGGTTCGATTTCTGCCAAATGTATGATACCGGTAACTGTCAATTTTGAAAATCCATCATTTTCAATCAATTGATTTGCCGCATCAAGTATACTTTCTTCTATGTCCTTTGCACTTCTTCGCTTTCTCCTTTCTTTCATTGTTCCTTTTTTATTTTTATATCTTTATTTATATCATTAAGAGCGTTGATTAAAGCATCCAACTGTTCATGTTCATGCGTGGCAAGAACACTGACCCTTAATCTGGCCTCTTTGGTTCTTACTGCCGGATATACAATTCCAATTGTAAAGATACCTTTTTCCTGTAACATTTTAGCTATTTCATAAACTTTTTTATTATCTCTTATCATAATGGGGAAAATAGGTGACACGGATTTGCCTATGTCAAACCCTTCGGTTGTCAGCCGGCTCCTGAGGTAATCGGTATTTTCCCAAAGTCTGGCTCTTATTGCCGGTTCTTTCTTTATTATTTCCAAAGCTTTCAAAATGGATGCGGTTACTTGTGGTGTAGGGGCTGCCGAGAAGACATTGCTGTCCGCATAAAATTTCAGGTATTGTATTATCTTTTTTGAGGCGGCGGCAAATCCTCCCACACAACCAAATGATTTGCTGAATGTTCCGGTGATGATATCCACTTGCCCCAAACAATTGAAATGTTCTGCTGTTCCTCTACCGTTGGCTCCCATTACACCTATTCCGTGTGCATCATCCAGCATCAACATAGCTTCATGGGTTTTGCAAAGAGAAATTATTTCCGGGAGCAAGGACAAATCCCCATCTTGTGAATATACCCCGTCTATTATTACAAGTCTGGTCTGATATTGATCTTTGGTTTCTTTCAGCGTTTTCTCTAAATATTCCAAATCATTGTGTCCTATTCGCTTTACATTTGTTCCTTTTAATCCTGCCATTGCGCTTGTATGGATATAAGGATCCACTAACGCAATGTCATTTTGACCTAATAAGGCTCTTAATATCCCTGCATTTGCCCCGAAACCGGAAGAAAACAGTTTTGCGTCCTCCTGCCCTACAAAAGATGCGATTTCTTGTTCCAGTTGTTGATGTATATCGAGATAGCCACCTATAACCTGTGCGGCACAAGCACCTGTTCCATACTTGATAATAGCATCTATTCCAGCCTGTTTGGTTTCCTCTCGTTGTGACATTCCCAAATAGTCATTGGAGATAAATGCAGTGACAGGTCGGCTAAAGCCTTCAATGGTCATTGTTGATCCGACTCCTGTCTGGGAAGTTATCCAATAGCTTTTGCAACCAAATTCATTTAATTGATTGATGTATTGCTGGAAGTCGTCAGCTCTCTCGATAGCGCTCTTCTTTAAAGAAAGTTCAAAGTCTTTTAATGAGTAATAAACATTTTCCATATTAATATAATTTAGATTGTATAGTACAAATATAGATATTATTTATGTTTATCAACATATGATGGCAAAAAATATCTAAAAATATTGTTTTATATACAATCAACATTGTATATTTGCATCCGCACTAGTACTATATAATAAAATGTTCATTAAAATTTTAGAAAATGAAAAAAGTATTGATAATTAAAGGATTTATAGCTGCTTTAATAATTGCAGTTCTAGGGCAATTGACTTCATGTCAAAATGAGGATGGTTTTACTCAAGAAAGTACTGAAAAGGTAAACCTTATTGATTATGATGTGACAAAAGTCCCATGTGAAGAAACGGAGGAAGAGCAATTTCTTAGAAAGAAAGCTTATGAAGTCATAGATAAACATGTATCTATTAAAAATGGCCTCTTTGTTCTTGATGTGACAAATGGAGAATCTATCGGTTTGTCTGAAAGAGTGTTTATCTACTATAAAAACCGAATGCAAGAAAGTAATGCTCTTTTATCAGCACAAGGAATTGTGAAAAATCAAATAGGAGAAAAAACAATAGAAATATATAATGCTAGCAATTTCGTTGGTGAAAGAGCCTCCGGGGGAGTAACCAAATTAGTTCTAAATTGGGCTTCGTTTGAATTATATATTTCAAATTCTGATTGCAAAAAGATTGCATTAGGATCCGAGATAACGGCTGTTCTAAGTGCTGCTATTCCAGATCCCAGTATATCAAAAATAGCAACAATAGTAGCAGGGTTATGCGGTATTGCTTTCAATCAATTTGCTGATAATTATCCGAATGGAATCATTATTTCGTGCGAGATAATACCTGTTCCTATTATAGGTTGTTATAACGATTGGTCATTTAAAGGACAATGAAAACATTTCTTCAAGGAATACAATACTTTATAGTAGCAATATGTATCGTTTTAATGATAAGTTGTGAAATAAGTTCTAGCTCAAGATTATTTTATCTGTGTTTAATAATAGCTATGATAACTAATTTATTTTCAGATAATAAATATATCAAATGGGGGGGATGATTTTAAGTCTTGTCTGCATATTTATTCTCATAAAGTATTATTGGTGAAATCCATAGACTAGCAATAGGTTACTATTGTAACCTATTGCTGTTTTGAATTCATTGGTATGTAGCATTTTTTGGGGGAAATGTTCTGTTTTAAATGTATGTGACTAATTGCTCTGTTTAGCTTATATGGCATCGAATAAATGCGTTGCAGAACAGATAGGGGAAATATTTACACCATTCTTATAAAAAGGCAGATAATAGTTTATACCAGATTCGGTTTATTCATTGAATCGGAACTAATATAGAAATATATATGAAGTTATTTCTCATTGGTTTATAATGACCGCTTGGGATGGTTACTGTACTAATATGTAAGGATTAACTTCTTTCTTCAAATCTTTACAATATTGATATTATATATTCACTCTAATTTCAAGAACCAAATTAAAAAACATTTTTATGAAAAATCTTTTTCATTCTTTATGGGGCGTAAGCCGATTATTAGTAGGGGGAATGACCATAGCTCTTGCCTCTTGTACACAAGATTCAGGACTTTTAGATGATTTCTCAGAAGCATCAGAAAGTTCAGTTTTATCAAGATCCATTTCTGTTGCTGATTCTGTAAGTCTGTTTTCTAATGCAGATGAATATCAAAAGCAGGAAACAAAATTTTCTTCTTATTATCCTGAAACCGATGAATTTTATTCATCAAATATGTATGCTGTTAGAGAGTTGCCTTTTGCGTTGAAAGTCAGAGGAGGTGGAGTGGCTGGACAGCCTTATCTTTCTACTCAAGGAATGAGAAAAGAATTGATACTTTCAGCATATAGCTCTTCAAAATTCTATTTAAAGATTTTGCCACCTAGTAGTGGAATACCATATTTGATTTATTCAAAGTCTTATAATAAGCCATTGGTTTGTGGTCAATATAACAATGCTCCAAACAATAAACTTGTTTTTGTTTGGGATTCGGAAGATATAAGTTCTGGAAGTTGGGACCTTATACCATCAACATATAAAGGGTATTTTAATATTGAAAATCAGACATATTTAGGAACGGCAGACCCCAATAATCCTTGGAGTGTATTTAATTATTCCATAGAAGTAAAGAATAATGGGCAGGTGGGGTATGCAAAATATAATAAGCAACCCCAGCAAGAGTTTCTATTAGAGTTTCAGGATAAATTTAAAGTAAAAGAAATAGTATTTGAACCTGAAGCTGTAGTGACGGAATTAGACCCTGTTGTTGTGTACTCAAATGGTCAGACAGGAGCAGTTGCTGGACCATCAAATATTACAATTTATGCAAAAAAAGATGTAAAAGACACTTCTTATTATACAGAAAAAGGAGCTTTGAAAATTCCAATGGAAAATGAAGAACAAATGTTTTTACGCCCTGCAATAATAGCCGGTCAATTTATTGCCCCTGGCAATTTTAGTAGTGGGGAAATGCCTGATTCAACAATATTTTTGCCTAGAGCTCCTTATACTTCCACAACGTATGAGATACCTAAAACATTATCAGTGACTATTCCGGTAGAAGTTGATGAGCCATCTTTAATTAAAGTAACGACTTATTTAAAGAAATATAGTGTAAAGGCTGACTATACTATTACTATGACTTATCGTAATGGAAATGAGTCCAATGATAGAGAAGTTAAATTTAAAGGTTCTTGGTATGGAATAATAAATACTACATCAAAGGCAAAACCAGACGAAATAGTAACAATTCCTTTAGAAGAATATATGAAAAGTTTATCTAATAATAATCTGCAATAAGAAAAGATTATGAAATCAATATTATATATAATAATTTTATCTGTAACAATTCCATTGTTTATGGCTTGTTCAGAGGATTTGAACTTATGCGCACAGCAAAATACTGCATTAGAAGCTGATTATTCATGTGATGATGTGATTCTTCAAGAACGTAATCCATCTCTTCCAGATGTTATTACAGGAAAACCTTCTTTTGATGAAGAATTGACAAGAAGTAGTGAGATGGTTGGGGGAACTGATAAATATCTAGGTTATGGTTATAAATTGCTTAAAGGGAATTATATACCAAGTGATTTTGATAACTTTACGCATTCCATACTTGATATTGAATCTGTAAAAGAATATGATGAATCATATATAGATGAAAAATATCCTAACTGGAATGATCAGTCATCGTTTGCTTATTATGATTTTAATAATTATACGCATTTTTCATCAATAAGTAAAACTGTGAAAAGTGGATTTTCTTTAAATCTAGGTTTTTTTCTATAGGGAAAAAGAAAACGACAACCGAAACATTTAGAACCTTCATTAACGAATCAAAGGAACAGGCTTATGGGGAAATGAATATATTGTTTGCTCATGGCAAATTTACCTTGTTAAGTTCCAATGGTTCTAATAAAGTGTTTGCAAGGCAGTTTTTAAGAAGGTCTTTTATTAATAATTTATATACCTCTCCTATATCATCTATCATTGATTCATATGGAGATTTTGTTGTTGTTGGTTATTATACAGGTGGAAGAGCTTTTGCGCAATATATGGGTAATGCGGGTTCAAATACGAATGTTGAACAGAAAACTAAATCCTTAGAGCAAAATATTAATGCTTCACTTGTATATAAAGGTGATTCACTTAATGGATCGTTCGGATTTAATGGAAAAGATGGTACTTTTGATTCTACAGTGTACAAAAGACAAGATATATTTATACGTGTAAAAACATTGGGTGGTATTCAAGATGAAACAGGTGTAGTGAATACTACAATGGCACTTAAAGACATAAATATAAACTTGCAATCTTGGAGAAAATCATTAAATGATTCAAAAAATCATACAGTGATTGATTTAATAGAAGAAGGATTATATCCAATGTCGGATTTTGTACTGGAAAGAAACTTTCAAAGGCGTTTTGATGATACGTCTAAAGAAATTCTTCTTCCTGTTACAAGACTTTATACTCCGTCTATTACGATTGCAAGGGTATTGGCAAAAACATCTGTTTCGGGAGAAAGTTTATATGATGTAGCTGCTGTGCTAACAACAAGACAGGGTGACCAAATAGTATTGAGTAAAAGTAATGCTACGGATGCGGAATTGAGGCAAAATGAAGATGATAATATTTTTATCAAAAAAGCCCAAATTATATCGTCAGAAATATCAAGGTATTTCAGCTCTGATATTCAGATAAGTTATAATACTAGAAAGCGTATTAATCCTCAAATGCGTTCTCCGCTATGTATGGTTTTGGAGAACTTCAATGAAAAAGGTTTCTATAAGTACTATCATGAGGCAACTAATATGGAATATTTATACGACCCAACTACCAAACTCTGTTTTTCATTTTTTGCAGATGAAAGAGATGAGAGTTTGCTAGAGGTATATGGTCTTAGTTCATGGGCCTTCAATTTATCAGAAAAACAAATATCAATAGCTACGTTAGCTAATCTATATACAATTATAGGGTTGTGATTTTGAAGTTTGTGTAAAATCTTAATTAATAATATATGAAATCTTATTTTAAATTATTTTATTGGTTAATGCTTGGAGCATTGTTTTCAGTAAACATTGGTTTGACAAGCTGCGCTGATAGACATTCTGAGGAGCCAAAAGAAGAACTTACTCCTCAGGTTCTTTATCAAACTTCATGGCGTGGAACAGGAAGTTGTGCTGCTTGGGCTGTACAAAATATGGGCGTAGGTATACAATTTATAGATACCCAAACAGGAAAAGTAAATTGGGAAGGTTATGATGAAATTGATATTACCTACGCAATAGAAAGAAAATATGTTACATTTAATAGTAATGCTTTATATTTAGGTGGTGCTCCTTGGGTTATTAAGAGCTATACAAAAAAGCATATAATCCTTATGCAGAATGAGGCTAGTCCTGACAAAGAGAAAGTTGCTACAATAGAGCTAGATAGGATAGATTGATTTGAGGGTGTTATCATTAGTATTTTTTATTCCTTGGGCGCAATCGTCATTCAATTTATAGAATAAGAGAGGGTGTATCAAAATTCCCTTTTTGAGGAAATTACCCTTGCTATAGCTATCTGTGGCAGGGGTAAATCTTTATATTTATGCATTATGATACACTCTCTTGTTATACAATTCGGTTATTATTCTCTCAATTAACCTTTACCCGGTTCATAAGTTGTTCTGATATCTCATGCAGTTCCCGGCACCGTTCCGGCTCCTGTTCCCGTGCGAAAGCGGTGATGCCCTGCGTTAGTTTCCACAGGGTGGCCCCTCCGGTCACTCCGTCCTACGGATTGTTGTTCATCAATAATTTTTCCACTTCGCGCCCTTCGCTCTTCAGCAAACCGCCTTTCTGCACCAGTTGTTTGAGCTTCTTGTCGAAGTCCACATCTATTTCCGAAGCACCTTGTATTTCGATGGCTTTCTGCATAAGTGTATCCTTGTTGTACAGTCCTTTGGTCAGGTCCGATACCGCCGATACGGTGGTCTGCGTGTCCAGCTCGTAGGTTTTCTGTGGCAGTGCCAGTGAATCGGGCAGTCTTGCCCCAGATGCACCTGCCGCATGATGAAAGCGCAGGCGAATTCTCTGTTGAGAGCCGATTTGAGGAAACTGTATAAGATGTGCAGCCGCTTCGGAAAAGATGCCCTGCTCGTCACAGCGCTGTCCTAATAATGTGGGATATTACCGGTTGGTCGGGTACGGGAAAATGCCGAAAAGCAGGCTGATTCAAAAATTGGAATCCGGCAGCAGGGATATCTACGAGGAATATATCTCGTTCCGATGCTATAAGGGAAAAGTGGTACCGAGCATCGAGCGACGACGGAAGAAAGAGTTTGAATTGTTGTATATTCCATAGATAAACAGATGGCAAAAGGCTAAAGGAAGGGTCGTATCATTGCTCAAAACTGAGTTTGATGCGACCCTTTTGGATGTAATAGTTACAATGTGTAACTTTTCGGAGCAGTCATTTTAGTTTTGGCTTTACCCTCATAATGTTGTTTTACCTGATTTTCTATATTCATTTTCAGGATTGCCTTGATGCAAGAAAATTGAGATAGTCCGCAATGGCACGCTGACAGCCGGTGAAATCAGGTGTCCGTTTACCTTTATACTTTCTAAAATAGATCGTTCCCGATTTTGTAAGACCGTTTACGGATTTGTTGAATGTACCTTTGGTACGGATATGGATTTCAAAACCGTCCCGTTTGGCTATTTCAAGAAAAACATTTGCCTCAATTCGTTCTCCATTTAGAAAACTCTGTTTGCAATCGTCAATTTGCCGTTGCCATTCCTTTTCCTTTAATCGCTGTTCCTCTTCTTCCTTAGCCTTCAGTTCCAGCCGTTTTTGTTCCTGTCTTTTTAAATACGCTTCACGGGCTTGCCACAAAGGTGCAGTATCAAGCCCAAGAGCTTCAAACACACGGATAGAAAGAAGAGAGATATGAATTCCCCTTTCTAAATCTTGAAGTGTATTTGTAATCCAATTTTTACAATAAGCGGCAGTTGTTTCTTTGCGTTCCTCCTTGTCAAGGAATCGGCGTGAATGCTGTCCGCAAGAGAAAAATACATTTTCTATCTTGCAGACAACATGGAATATGTCCTCGCTTTCGTTTCCATATTCGTTTTTGTAGATAACGAGAGATAAACATTCTCCGCATACGGCTCCAACTCCATATAAGGGGCGACGACAGTATTCCCGTCAAACTTGTATTTGAATACTTTTGCTTTCATAATTATATCTGTTATGATTGTTCATTCATATAATTCAATATGCTCCCTTCCAGCCTGTCGTATATCCGGTTGAATTGGTCCTGATATTCTTCCAGAAAAGCCCCGTCCGCATCGCACATTTCATCGAGTGTCTTATTGTTTGTCCGACATAATTCAGTATCGGTCAGTTCACAGACTATTTCGATAAGCATCGAGCGTTCCTTGTCTTCGGGGAGTAATTTGTCTTTTTTCAGGCAACAATAGTTGCGGATATTGATTCTCAGATACAGGTCTGCCTCTTCCCAGCGTTCATCCGGTAAGAATGTGAATGCCTGTTTCAGTTCATCGGGTTGTTTGTCCCACCATTCGTTCAAACTCTTCGGTTCCATATTCATAAGTTTAATTGGTCGATAACCGTTTGGTTTGCCATTGCCGATTCCAAATCACCTTCCAGCAAATCGTTCGCGTCGCATAATTCACGCAGGTTTCTTACTTCGGCATCAAGGTATTCCCGTGCCGTCTCTTTGTCACACCTGCAAGAGGTGCATATCCTGTCAATGATTATTGTTTCCATCATTATTTTTATTTAGTTTTTGTAACTGGAATCGGATAAAAGCTGTACGGTTGTCCGGAGTATCTCGTCCAGCCAGTTGATGCAACGAGCCCCGAGTTCAAAAGGACCGTCAATTTCGTACAAGTCACGGGAATGTTTGTCTTCCACAACGAGATGGAGGTCCTCCCCGAAGAATTGTATCCTGCGCACCAGGCACTCATAGGGATTGCCGTCATGGTCGAACCATATCACGTACACGGCATCCACCGTATCGGGAAACTCCATTTCCGTTTTCCCATATTCTTCCAATACCGCTTTTATGGCGGCTGTAATCTCCTTGCGGAGTTTTTCCACTTGTTCGCTGAAATCTGTTTTCATAAGGCATAGAAATGAATGCGGGAGCCGCCGGCGGACTCCCACGATTAGACATCCGGTTTATTTATCGGAAACATTACGCGTGGATATTGATATGATTGAACGATTCCGGACAATGCTGGAAGACAAGCGGCAGGTTGACATGCACCATCGGATATTCCACCCAGCCACTGCCTCTCCGGTAACCGGTATCAGTGGCGAGGTGATTCAACTCCAGAAATTCCATCGCGTCGGGATTGTTGTTGATGTCGATGAAGGTCCTGTCGGGCAGTCCGACGGCATCCGTCTCTTCCAGATTGACCGTCAGGATCGTGTAAGGCTCTTCCGTATCGGCCAGTTCCAGACAGAGGGCGAGCCAGCCGTTGTGATAGATCTGCGGAACCAGCCGTACAGCCTGCCCCTGATAGATGTAGAGTTTCTTCCGATAGGAGTTGTCGGACGGGACGATTTCAAACTCGTCTTCCTTTTCCGTGAAAGAAAGCATCGGGTTATGGACTGCCACGAATGTATCGTCCTCCATCCGGTAACACAGGTGATCCGTTCCTGCCGAACGGATGATTTCCAATGAAGTGTTCATGATCCGGTTGTTTTTTAAGTTATGTAATGAGTAAATGTTATTTATTAGTTGGTTTTTACCCGGTTCATAAGTTGTCCCGATATCTCGTGCAGTTCCCGGCAGCGTTCCGGCTCCTGTTCCCGTGCGAAAGCGGTGATGCCCTGCGTCAGTTTCCACAGGGTGGCCCCTCCGGTCACTCCGTCCTCCGGATTGTTGTTCATCAATAATTTTTCCACTTCGCGCCCTTCGCTCTTCAGCAGGCCTCCTTTCTGTACCAGTTGCTTGAGCTCCTTGTCGAAGTCCACATCTATTTCCGAAGCGCCCTGTATTTCGATGGCTTTCTGCATAAGTGTATCCTTGTTGTACAGTCCTTTGGTCAGGTCCGATACCGCCGATACGGTGGTCTGCGTGTCCAGCTCGTAGGTCTTCTGTGACAGTGCCAGTGAATCGGGCAGTCTTGCCCCCAGATGCACCTGCCGCATGACGGATTCACGTACCATCCCGTTCAGGCATGCCCCGTTGAGCAGGAACGAACGCATGTCCACGGATCCGTTGCCATAGTCGGAAGTGGAAAAGCGTGCTCCGGCAAAGATGATGACCGTCCCGTTCTTTCTGGTGGGAATCTCAATGGGTGTGGGCAGGATGGTCTCGCACCAGACCTTGGTGTCATTCATGTAGGCGTCCGATACGACCGCCCCCTGATTGGCCGCCTCCCGGATGAATGCGGTCAGGATATCCACCGAATTGAGCCGTCGGTACGAGTCGGACAGTACGCCCCGCACTTCCATGCCTACCGCCCGGATAAGTACCCGTGTGCGCGCGGTCCAGCCCGAATGCTCATTAAGGATGGTGGCGCAAAGCTGTTTCTGCCATACATCGCCACCGGACAGTTCGCGCAGGTACTTGGCCGGCACCCCCATCTTCTCCGAAATCTGGCTGATGGCATTGCCGTGCAGACTGAAATTTCCCTCCGGCATGGTCATTTGCACCCGGTCCGCCGCGCGGAATGAAATGACAGGCTGTTTCTCCTTGCCGCGCAGGTTCACCCCGATGGGGGCGATGAAGTCCTGCGCTATTTTTCCTTCGTCAAGCAGCCGTGCGATGGTCTCCATGACTCCCTGCCGTTTGCCTTCCACCATCCGTTGTACCTTGTTTATGACCACCTGGTTCAATCCCTGCTGTTTTTCTACCGATGCAGGATTCGGCATTACTGTTACTTCCATATTCTTGTTTTTTAATGATAGGTTTATTTCTTTATTCTCCATCCGTTCCTGTAATGGATGGTCCTGATTCCGGTCCGCACATACCCCTGATTCTTGTCATGCCTGTATTCGTACATGAGCAATGCATGGTTTATTGCGGGCAGCTCACCTTTCTCCCTCAGTTTGTCCAAATGCGGCTTTGCCGCCTCCAGGCAGGAAAACCCGCCGAAGAAGCGGTTGCCCGCCATGTTGTAGAGTTCGATAAAATCATAATTTGTTCCCATGGCCTGTCTTGTTTTGGACGGGAGGTTCCATCCCGTATTTTTTCATGAAGCGGATATATTCCTTCTCACTGTATCCGGTCATTCCGAACAGTTCGTAATAACCGTGTATGAAGGTCTTTTCCGTTCTTGCCTTGTGGGGACTGGCCCTCTTGTGGCAGCAGACAATGTGCCGGACAAAGCGGTAGCACTTGCACAAGTCCTCCCAGATGGTGTATTCCCTGTCCGTATGAGGTTCGTAATAGCCGCAGGAGAGGTTTATGCAGGATACGGACAGCCCCCTTGCCTTCAGGGTATGCACGTCCGTGCTCAACCCGCTTGCCGGGTGATACCCGTATCTCCCGGGACTGACGGTCTCCAGGAATTCCTCCGAGCAGAGTTCCATCCCGTGGACTCTTGTAATGATGTCACCGTTGCCCTTGCGGTCACATCCGATGACGAAGCGGCAGTCCGCAAAGAAATCCATGTCGGCTTTCCGGCTGCCTATGCATCCGTTTTCTTCCTGTACGAAGAAAGCACATTTCATCGCCTTGAAACTTTCCAGGCACTTCAAACAGACCCAGATGCCGTTTTTGTCATCGGCACCGATTCCGGTCATCCGTCTGTGTTTATGGTCGTATCCGACAATCATCGATTCCGCGACAAGGTGGGCTGCATACGTGCCTGTCTTGCGGCGGTGCACTTCGTCCATGTGTGCCACGACACAGGGGTAGCTTTTCCGGTTGCCTTTGACCGCGTAGATGTTGCCATGCCTGTCTTTCCGGTAAGCGATTCCCATGCGTCTGAGCTCGTCCGTGATAAACCGGGCCATCCGCTTCTCCCCGCCTGAGGGAGAAGAGATGTTGTAAAGGGCCATTAATCTTTCCATATTCTGATATTTAAGAGATGAATAATTTCTGAATTTGCAGGTAGCTTTTGAATCCGGGTATGGGCCGTCCCTTTTTGAACAGCGTGGAGGGATAGATTTTTCCCTTGTATTCCACCGGAGTCCCTTTCATGATCGTGCCGAAGGCCGTTTGTGTATAATAGAGGGGGTAACACACGTTGCAGTACAGTCTGTTGCTGTCCTCATGTATGCCTCCGCATTGTGGGCATACATACCTCAAGGCTGTTGCACACCCCTGTGTGTGCTGGCAGGAGGCGATCGCCGTACAGCCGTTGTGATTGGTCAGTTCCAGCCTGCTACCGTTTAGGTGGATGTAATGGAACGTATCCAGATAGGGAACCCCTTTCTTGTGCCACCGGAATGCCGGCACCTTCACCGACAGCCGGACATGCACTTCCGTGCCGGGTTCCTCTGCCATTCCGGGTATCTGGCTCATGCTGATGAAATCTTCCGGATGCGTATAGTCGTTGTATTTCTTCCGTAGGTTGATGCCGAGGCTTCCCGCCTGCTTCCTGATCAAATCCATGACAAAGGCATGTGACGTATAGATACGATCCAGTACGGAAACCTGTATGGCCGGCATTCCGGTTGTGTTCCACACGGCTTTCCTCCATACGACGGCCCTTCCGATCACGTTGTTCCCTTCGTCCCTCGCTACCAGGATGCCGGCACCCGCGAAGTTGGCGTAGAAATCCGCCGCATTGCGCGCCTTGTCTTCGTACCGCATACATGAATTGTGCAGGGTGGACGTGTCTCCGTCCGTAATGGAACTGTAGTTGGATTCCTGATAGGCGTCCAGGAAATCATTCATTCCCGTATGCAGCCTGACGGAAACTTTGCTGTCGAGCGTGATGGCGCTGCGGAAATAACTGATCTCGCAGGATGTGTATTCCCGCAGGTTCTTGAACTGTTCGATGAAGGTGGATGGTTCCAGGTCTGTCCGGTTTTCAGGGAACCAGGGTGCCTGAGGGTTGTTCCTGTCCGGGAAATTGGGATGTTCCGGGTCCTTGTTGAAGGCGGTGAACACAATCCGGATTTTCCGGAAGGAACCGCAGTCCGTCCACTTCCGTTTGGTGGACAGGAAATTATATGATCCCCGGATAATCTCCTGCGCCGGGCGGTTTTTCTTCAACTCGGACAGGATGTCCGCCGCGATTACACTTCCGTTTGCCGCCGCATGCGTCAGACGGGATTTCAGTTCGTTGCTTGCATAAAGTTTCATGATATTGTTTTTTTAGAAGTTAAACATGTGGGACGGGATACCGGGGCATCCTTCCGCTTTTGGAATTGTGCCATACGCTGTTTCAGGCCGGAAAGGGGGATGTTCCGGCTTGTCCGGTATTCGTCCTCGCTCATTTTCCGGATGGTGGGAATGCCGGTCGTCGTCAGGACAGGATTCACGAACCATCCGTCCTTGAAGTCCTCGGGGAGCAGGCTGTCATGCTGGATGACCTCACCCACGCATCCGTGTATGAGCATGTTGCAGACGGTCATCAGGCAGCAGGTACGGCTGATGTCCTCCGCAACCAGGTAATTGCCCAAATTGCGTACGTGGTACGCCAGTAGCAGCCTTCCGCTTCCGCAAGTCGGGTCATTCATCCGTTTGCCGGTCGTTTTCTCATCCGTATCGGTACATTGTACCATCAGGTCACAGATGTGCACGGGGGTGAAGAACTGTCCGTGCGCCTGCTGCCCGCTCCGGGAAGAGAGGGCCATGAACAGGTCACCGAACGCGTCGAACCACTCACGGGTCTGCAATTCCCGCTGCATGAGCTGTATCCATCCGGCAAACAGTTCCATGAAGAAACGGTTCTGCTGCCGTTTGTATTTCCAGTCCTTGACGGGCGGCGCACCGGGTGAGAACCCGTGGGTGACGTAACGCAGGAAATCGTTGAAGACGGACATCGGCTCGTATCCGTTCGAATATGCGAAATCGCAGATAAGCTTCTCAAGCGGACGTAACGCTTGCGGAGTGTTGTACTGTGCCATATTATTCTGATTTTTTATAGATGGTTACTGTATGCCCGTCATGGTCTGTCCGTATCCTGACGGGGGAAACACCAAGGAAAGAGAGGTGGGTTTCCGCTTTCAGCATGTTCCATTCCCATGCGGGGAGTTCCTTCCATTCCATCCGGTATCCCCATAGTATGAACAGGCCTTGGCGGAATCCGTCGAAAAGTCTTCCGTGCAGGATCCCGACCATCCGGTCCAGTTCTTCCTTGGAGTAGACAGTGAATGATTCGTTCCGGTAAATGAACGCGCCTGCCGGCTCAATGTCCTGCCGGCGTTCGATGAGGTATTTTGTCCATTCTTTTGTGGTGTACTCTCCGTACAAGGGTTCAGGTTCCGTATATTTCCATGCCCTGACGGATGTGCGGAACAGGACCGCGCCGTTCTCGTGTCTTCCGGTATGCCCCCATGTCCGGAACTGTTTGCCGCGTATGCCGTCCGGAAGTAATAATCCCGGGTCTGTCGTAACCCAAGGTCCTCCTTCCGTGTTATAACAGGTCCGTCCTTCTTTCTCATGGCAGAACGGCATCCGGGGAAGAAGGCAGAGCTGGGCTTCCCGGCCATCGCTTCTTTCAATGTGCGCCTGCGGATAGTAGTCGCCGCCACGGGTGGTATAAGTGACGGTGTCTCCGGCTACGGGTGCCGGGTTCTCTTCCCGCTCTTTCCGCATCCTGGAGATCAGCCGGTTCACTTTCTCCACATCGCGCTCCTCTATGGAACATGCGCATCCTTCACGCTCATTGAGCCGAACCAGGCTTTTCAGGTCATAAAAGTTACTGTATTCCATGTCATGACCGGTTTTGTTGGTACAATCCGACCTGGCGGGCAACCATGTCACAGAATTTCTGTCCGTTCTCCTTCTCGCTTCTGAAATAGGCGATTATGTCCCAGAGGTTCCGGTTGAAATAGCCGGTTCCATTTCTCGTAGTAGTGGCTTCCGTCGACCTTCCCGAACGTTTCTTCAAAAAGCGCGGGAGTCAGTTCCTCATCCCCGTGATGGTTGTATTGCCACAGGGAGACAAGCAGCATTTGGTTGTAATCCAGTGTTTCCATATCTGTTCTTTTTTAGTGAGACATCTGCCTACACGGGTAGGCATTTTTATTTCTTGATGTCTTTCCTGCCTGTTTGCCGGGGATTGTGCAAGGCTTGGCGAAAGAAAATACCGGAGCGGAGCGAGGATGATTTTCTTTCAGCCAACCCAGCCCCTGCAAGGGGCCGCCTTGCGCAATCATCCCGGCAAACGGCTATCTTTACAGCAAGAAATGAAAAAGCGGACCTCAGCTTTTCAGTTCTGAAGTCCGCTTTCCGGTCATTTTGGAATTTCATGCTTTTCAGGTATGTATCTGCCATCCGTGGAACGGCTGCAATGTTATGGCGAACGATCTGTCAGGAATTCCGTGATAGAGCAGACCTCCCACGATACCAGTTTTTCCGTCGGGATAGCGTTGTGTGAAGCCGAACGAGTATGGGGCATGGTCATAACAGAGTGAAATCTCGCTGGGCCGGTCGGGATTTTCCTCCCAACTCTTCAACCGGTCCAGACATTTTTGGAGCGAGGTGTCGCCGATGGATTCAGCATAGCGCTTTACATTCTCGAAATGTTCTTCATTCAGGATTTTCATGACTTTTGCGTTTTATCTGTCGTTAAACAATGAAGAAGCGGACCTCGGCTTTTCCGCTTTGAAGTCCGTTCTCCGGTCATTTTGGGATTTCATGCTTTCAAATGAAAGGCAAGGCGGTGTCTTCCAACATGGGGGCCAGCATCCGGCACATCTCGTAAGCCGCCCTGTTGCGCCCGTCAATATGGCTCGGCTCACGTTTTGCCATACCGATGATGCATGCTTTCATCACTCTGAAGAAAGCCTGTTCCAATGTCTTGTGAAAATAGGGAAGGGTTTCGGCGAAACGTTCCGGATTGAACCCCATGTCATTCAACGCCTGTTCCAGTTTCCTGGCCGTCTTGTATTCACGGCTTTCCTCCAGTCGTTCCGGAATGTCGCCGAAACGGGCTGTATGCAACTGGCGTTCCAGCTCGGTTACGGTTACTGAAAGTAGTAGTTGGATGGCGGCGACATTGCCGATTCCGAATTTCTGACCGTCGGTTGTGTGGAACTCGATTATGTCCACAGTACCGTTTTCCTGCATTCTCTTGTAGTGGGCAAGATTCTCGCCCAACATTTTTGCTTTTTGATTGTCCATAATCTTATTTTTTGAATTGGTATCTGATTCGTTCTTGTGTAGTTGTTTTCAGTCAATCCAGAATGTGCCGCAATGCGGACATTTGGTTCCACATGGGAAACTGTTTATATAATAGGTGTTCTTGTGGCGCTTATGGTTCATGTCTCCCAAGGTGCATCCGCCTTCCCGGAATCTTTTTTCATAAAGGGCTTCCTGTTTCTGATGCTCGCTCATGCGGCTTTTCCGCATGGTGGACTTCAACGGCTTCATTCCGGTTTTCCACCAGGTGGAATCACACCAGCTGTTCAGCATCCCGCAGATTTCATTGGCATAGGAATAATGCACTTGGGAGTCCGTAAAGAGGTTGTCCCTGCAAAACGGGAGGGTGATGTCCGTTGGCAGCCTGACATGGTATCCTGCACCGTTGCGGCTGTCCGCAATGGCAACGATGACATCTCCGTAGAACCGGATGCGCTTGAAATCATTTCCGGTATCTCCCGTGAGCAGTCTGGAGAATATGGCATTGAAATAGATGCGGAGCTCGCCTCCGTATGGGGCATTGGCCAGAAGCTCATGAAGCTCATCGGCAAACTGCCCTTTCTTCAGCTTGAGCGCCCGCCTGATTTTACGGAGGGAGATGGCTTCGGACTCTTTGCGTGCGTTACTTCCGTACACGTATCCTTCTATCTCCACTCCCAGGGAATAGAACATGTTGGTGACAGCGGAGTTGTCTATCAGCTCATCTGTCGGATCGATGCTGTTCCGTTCGTAAAGCAGGTCTTTTATGCCTTCTTCATTTCGGGCATATTCGTCGGCTTTTCCGTCCGCTTCCATGGCTTTCCTTATATCTGCAAGATACCCTTGCAGGTTGTCGTGCTCCTGTTCGGCATACCATTCCCAGACCTGTTCTTCCAATGGATGGAGGCTGTTCCGTCGGATGCACCGTTCCTGCAAGTCCTCATGGTTGTCCAGATTCTCATTGTAGTCCACATAGTAGAGGCTGACATATCGGGGGACATAGTCTTTCCAGGATTTCGGGGGCATATTCAGACTGCTTTCCGTCCGGTGACCACCTGATGATTGTGGATGGTTTTCTGTCAAAATTGTTGTGTTCATTTGTCTATTCGAATTATTGTCCGGCAAGGGTGTTGACTGTACGCATTTGGGAAAGTTGCAGTTTCACCACCTTTATTTTTTCAATCAGTTCATTCTCTCTTCGGAATGACGGGGTACATTTTGTACGCCGCATCCCGGCTCCCCAGGGGATTTTGTCACACGCCTTTCTCAGGCGTGCCCTTTCGGTGTCCAGGGCGGACTCCAGACGTGCAAGTTTGCGTTGCAACGATTCTTCGGTCATTGTTTTCATGATTCCATCATTTTTTTGAGATATGGCGACTCCCATTATCGGGCTGTCGCCATACCGGGTTGATTATTCAATTTACATTTCCGCCTTTTCTCTTCTGATATTGCGTAAGGCGTATAGCAGGTACAGGAACAAGTCCCTGTCATAAATCCGGAAGAAGAACGGCTCTTGCGTTTCCTTGACCGTTCCGGTAAATGATACGGACTCCCGGTTCATGGGGAACTGGAGAAGTTTTCCGTTTGCCAGCAGGGTGTGCCTTCGTTTTTTTGCCTCTTCCAGAAATATTTCCATATCATCCCGCCTCTTGTGTGCGGAGAAATAGAGGAAATGATGGCGGCGCAGGCTGAGCAGGATTTCCGCCATGTTTTTTCTTGCGTTTCGGATATCCGGCTCCTCATCCGGACCGGTGACCAGGTTGCAGATGAATTTTTTCTCTCCGTCCGTATCAGTGAAGAAATAGGGTGTGAGAAGATACCGCCTGTTTGTTTTGCCGGTAATGGCACAGGCCGGCCCTTTGGTGACACCGCCTCTGAAAGTGAGGCTCCGGTAATGTCCCTCCATCTGCCTTTCCAGTTCTTTTCTGGGTGTGGTGACGGAACGCAGTCCGGTGAAATAACGTCCTTCCACATGAAAACAGAATGTGTACAGGTCTCTGAAGCAGGGCTCGCCGATGAAAAAGAAATTTCTGGTATGTCGGACGGGCGGCAGCATATCCATGTTCTCATAGTATTGGCTTTCTGTTATTTCCTTGAACGGAAGGCACTTGGATTTCAAGTGGATACGGAACATCTTGTCTGCCGTGTTCCTTGAGACGGTGACAAGCCGGGGATTGTCCTCTCCGGCTCTCAGCTCTTCCAGCGTCTTGTGGGTATAATCGCAGTGTATGCCGTCCGACATGGAGGTAAGGAAGCTCCCGTCGAAACGGTACGGGTCGATGACGAATCCGGGTCTTGCATTTTTCATGGCTCAGATGTTTTGAAGGTTCAACACTCTCTTGGCGGCACTGAGTGCATTGGGGGTAAGTTGCCGTTGCCATGCCTTGTTTTTGGGTGACCAGCGGAATCCGGCGGATTTCAGTTCCTTGCGTCTGCTGTCTTCGGGAATTCTGTCAAACAGGATTTGAAGGCGGTCTTCCCCATAGTTCCATACAAGTGTTCCGCCCTCGAACGGCACTTCCTTGCTTTCCTGACTTTGCACCGCTTTCAACTTTTCGCGCATCCGTTCCGCAAGTTCCGGCAATTGGAAGAATTTGTTTCTTTGGGTGATGACGGGTTTCTTCACCCTTGCGTTATATTCGGAAATGAAGTCCACCGCTCTGCGGACGATTTCCACTTCCCCGTGATTGGCAAGGGTGGAGACCTTGTTCAGGATGCTGCTGACGAACAGGGCACGGCTGTAGCCCCGGCATTGTCCGGTATCAATCCCGTGGATGGTGTCGGCGCTGCTCCTGATGTCGCGTTTGAGCGTCTGCCATGCCTTTTCCCGCTTCTCTTCCTCCGGTCTGGCGGTTTCCTGTTTCCGTTTGACGGATGCAAGGACCTTTTGCCGCCAATCGCGGAATTCCTCGTAGCGGTTCCGGTAGCTTTTGTTCATTTTTTCCTGCCTGCGGTAATCAAATCCGCCCCGTCCCGTCACCATCGGGTTGGCGCAGCGCGAGAGGGCCGAGAACTGGGCGGACAGCTTTTGCCGGTAGGCGGTGATATAGGTTTCCCGTTCCCCTTCCGGCATGAGTTGCAGGTCATTGTGCAGCTCCTCCCCGTAAACCATGATGTCCGTTTCTCCGCGAATCTCCGGATTGAAGGAACTCCAGGCGTATGCGTCGCAGGCCTGTTTCCACATATCCTCCAGATAGCCCGGATGTTTGAATGCTACGGCTTCCCAGTCTTTGAAATTGCTGGAATGCAATTCATTCCGGTCTTCCGGATTTCCGTACAGATGTACAAAGTGGTGCATTCCGTGATGCTCCTTTCTGAAATGGAACGGTACGGGAGGATGGTCCGTACCCTTTTCCCGGACCATCGTGACCCGGTGTGCGTTCTTTACGGTAAGGTCCGTTACTTGTTCTTCCCGGACCTTTGTTGCTGTCGTTTCAGTCATAACCATTGCTTTTTTGATGTCAGCTGTAAATCATTTCGTCCAGTTCTTCGTCCGGCAGTGTGCGGATTTCCTCTTCCGTGCAATAGCAGGCTATGCTCTCGTCCAGTTCGAAAGCTGCCGGGTCGAGGCTTTTGATGCCATCCAGCAGTTCCTGTTCCAGCCTTTCTACGGAAACCGTATAGTTCCCGTCTTTGCCTTGTACTTCCCGTGCCGGATAACTCTTTTCCCGATAGACCAGCGTGGTGATTGCAGGATTCGTATTTTCCTGTCCTGTTCGTACTTTGGTTACTGTCATCTTGTTCATACTACTGTTTTAAAGTTAGACACGACCGGCTCCGTGGAGCCAGTGTTTCGGTTTCTTACTTGCCGGGCAGCCCTTTGCCTTGATTGTGCAAGGCTTGGCAAAAGAAAATACCGGAGCGAAGCGAGGATGATTTTCTTTTAGCCAACCAGCCCCTGAAAGGGGCCGCCTTGCGCAATCAGAGAGGCAAAGGGTTATCTTTGCGGGTAAGAAAATGAAAGAATGGCAGGTGTTTATGGATTTTCGGATACAAAAAAAGCCATCCTTGCGGGGACGGCTTTAATGGTGTGTTGTACGTCTATTGTGCCATACGTTCCTTTACATTGTTCATGGCTTCTTTCAGGCTGCTGTTCATGACCCGTGCGTAATGTTGGGTCATGCGTGTGGAGGCATGCCCGAGCATGACGGACACATCCTGCAAGGGAACGTTGTTGGCGAGCGTGACGGTGGTCCCGAAAGTATGGCGGGCCACATGCGTGGTCAGATTTTTCTTTATGCCGCAGAAATCGGCGATTTCCTTGAGGTAGCTGTTCATTTTCTGGTTGCATAAGACAGGCAGGCAGCATCCTTTCTTTATGCAGACCGGGTGTTCCCTGTATTTTTCCAATATGGCCAGGGGAACGGGCAGCAGCGGGATGTTGCTGATGGAAGACGCTTTTCTGCGGCGCTCCAGCTTGACCCTTCCCTTCCTTATCCACCAGTCCCCGAGATTGTCCTGCACCAGATTCTCATTGTTCAGGCCGGCTACATCGGAGAACGCCAGGCCGGTGAAGCAGGCAAAGACAAAGATATCCCTGACCAGTTCAAGCCGGGGAACCGCGAATTTTTTCTTTATGACGGCCTGTAGCTCGTCGTAGGTCAGGAATACCGGATCGGTCTCGTCCTGCTCCATCTTATAACCGTAAAAGGGATTCTTACGCATCCATTCCTTTGCCAATGCCATATTGGTGAATTTCTTGAAGCATTTCATGTAGCGGACTATCGTGTTCCGGCACAAGCCTCCTTCCGTTTTCAGGTAGATGTCGAACGCACGGATGAACTCCGGTGTCAATTCGTGGAAGGTGATGTCCTCCTTGCCATAATAGGAGGGGATAAGCTGCCGCAATTTCTTCACCACATTCTTATATCGGTTAATGGTGACAGGGGAATAGTCTATATTCACCAGGCTTTCCATTTCCTCGATGCCTTCCTGCATGGTGCCGAGCAGCGTACGCATTCCGGTATCTTTTCCGAAAACTCGTTTCAGGATTAGTTTCGGGGTAATCAGAGCCTGTTCCAATACCAGTTCCTTGTGTTTCTCAAGGGCACGGGCATGTAATTCCGCAATATAGGTGTTCAATGCGACGGATGCCCTGTCCCTGCCTTTGCTGCATCCTTTGGCCGCGTTCCATAAGTTCAGAGGCACGCTTCTTTGGATACGTGCGTCGTCATAGTCTCCGTTGATGGTTATCCGCATCAGTACGGGCGCCTCACCGTTTTTCAACAATTTCGTTTTGAGCACGAAAAAAGAATGTTCATTGTTCCTTGTTTCATCACTTTTGTTTTTTAGAAGTGTTACATCCAATTGTTTCGTCAAAACCGGATGGCATGAGGAGGTGAGACGAAGTGTTAAATTCGGTGGCTTTTTTGAGCGGCTTGTGGAAAAGCCATAGAAAAGCCATAAAAATCCCATTTTCCCAGGTTCGAATTGCCTTTGGTATCCCGGGTTCGATTCCTTTTTTTCATTCTGATGGGACATTCCGTAGTTTTAAACTTCTTTCACAATTTCAAGCTCATTCGGCCATGTGTGCAAAATTACTTTTTTACACCGGAGATTGATGTTGACAAATGGTTGAAAAACAATGAAATATGGTGCGTGTTTATGGCTTTTTTCAAAGCCTTAAAAAAAGCCACTGAATTGGCAAAATCCAACTTCACAAATATGTAATGAAATGCGTAGCGAGGGTAAAAAAGAACCCTTGAACTATCTCTAATTCAAGGGTTTTCTAAAAGTGAAAGCTTTTTTGGTGGTGCCACCAGGAATCGAACCGGGGACACAAGGATTTTCAGTCCTTTGCTCTACCAACTGAGCTATGGCACCATTATTTCTTGTTTGCGGTTGCAAAGGTAGTGAAACTTTTTTAAACTGCAAACTATTTCTAAGAAAAAACACTGATAAAAACATAAAATGCTTATTATCAGTGTTGTTTAATTAAAATTATTTTTCTTTTAGTGGATTCCAACCTTGCGCTTTCAGCTCAAACTCTTGTCCGTCACGGGTAATCAGGGCACATCCCAGCTCCGGTTTGGTGATGTGACCAATCACTTTTATATTCTCTATAGCCGAAATTCGTTCATGGTCTGTTAAAGGTACAGTAAATAACAGCTCATAGTCCTCACCACCATTTAAAGCACATGTTGTCACATTCATATTCAGTTCTTCCGCCATTACAGCCGTTTGGTAATCAATGGGAATTCTTTCCTCGTAAACGCGACAGCCGGTATCGCTTTGTGAGCATATATGCAGCAGTTCCGAAGAAAGGCCGTCGGAAATATCCATCATAGCGGTGGGCTTGATTCCCGCTTTTGCCAGTTTCTCAATGATATCCTTACGTGCTTCAGGCTTTAACTGACGTTCCAAAATATATTCTTTTCCGGAAAAATCCGGATTTGCTTCTTTTTCTCCTTGGAAAACAGCCTTTTCACGCTCTAGAAGTTGAAGTCCCATATAAGCTCCTCCCAAGTCACCGCTGACACAAATCAAGTCTGTATCTTGTGCGCCGTTGCGATAAACCACTTTGTCCTTGTCCGCTTCACCTATGCAAGTAATACTGATGGCGAGCCCGGTTACGGATGAAGTTGTATCTCCACCCACAATATCTACATGGTGTAGTTCACAAGCCAGTTTTAGCCCATCATAGAGTTGTTCTAAATCTTCAATACAAAAGCGTTTGGACAGTGCGATAGAAACTGTGATTTGTTTTGGAGCACCATTCATAGCATAAATGTCCGAGAAGTTTACGATGGCCGATTTATATCCCAAATGTTTCAATGGGGTATAAACCAAATCAAAATGTACCCCTTCCATCAGTAAGTCTGTGGTCACCAATACCTCTTTATCTTTAAACTCCAATACGCTGCATCGTCTCCCACACCATATTGGTTTCCGGATTTTTAACTCAATATCCTTCGTCAGATGTTTAATGAGGCCGAACTCACCTAAGGTCGCTATTTCTGTTCTGTTTATTTCCTGCATATCCTTAAATTCGATTAATCATTTCACGCATAATGGTAGTCATGCGCGGTTGCGCTTCATCTGCCGCTTTCTGAACCTCTTCGTGTGAAACTTCCACAATTTTCCCTCCACGCCTAGGTCGGTGATAACCGATACTCCAAACACTTTGATGCCACAATGGTTTGCTACAATAACTTCAGGAACGGTAGACATACCTACGGCGTCAGCTCCAAGAATGTGGAACATCTTGTATTCTGCCGGAGTTTCGAAGGTAGGTCCCTGTGTACCGATATATACTCCTTGTTGTACTTTGATGCCTTTTTCTTTAGCGATCTCCAGTGCTTTGTCAATCAGTTCTCTGGAGTAGGCTTCACTCATATCCGGAAAACGGGGACCGTATTCAATGTTCTTGCCGTGTAACGGATGTTCGGGAAAAAAGTTGATATGATCTCTGATAATCATCAGGTCACCAATTTCAAAGTCTGCATTCGTACCTCCAGCTGCATTGGATACGAACAATGTTTTGATACCTAATTCACGCATCACCCGTACAGGGAAGGTTACTTCTTTCATGGAGTATCCTTCATAGAAGTGGAAACGTCCTTGCATGGCCATGATGTCTTTATTACCCAATTTGCCGAAAATCAATTTACCGCTATGTCCCTCTACGGTTGAAACAGGGAAATTAGGGATATCTTTGTAATTGATCTCGTATTTATCGGTAATTTCGTGTACTAGGCTTCCTAAGCCGGTACCTAATATGATAGCAGTTTCGGGACTGGTATGCATCTTTTCTCTAAGAAAATCTGCTGTTTCTTGAATTTTTTCTAACATAGTTGGTTATATTTGAATTAAACAGTTCTTGTTGGTCTTGTAAGAAGATTACCTCAATGGGCAGCATATATATATAAGGTTTTTAGTGTCTTGTCCATCAGTGGATGGGCTGCTAATCGTACTGAGTCTTTTTCAGTGGTGATAATCATGCGTTTACCTTCCGGAAGTTTCATGAAACGTTTCTTTATCAGTTCCATATCTCTTGCTGTAAAGTTATGGTGGTCACTGAAAGCCAGTGACTCAATGTGCTCATTGTATGGTGATAAATCTTGAATGAGTTTTGCTGGTGAGGCTATGCCTGTCACCAATAGGATATGCTTATCTTTTTCTATCTCTTTTAATGGAACTGCATTCCCTACTGTAAACAACGGATGCAGCTTGCCGTATGCTAATGTCGTGAAGTAGAGCTGCTGATAGGGGTAAAGTTCCATTTGCTTGCTCAAGACTCTCAAATCCATCGGGGTGATGTCCTTAGGGCATTTAGTGACAATGACAATATGTGCCCGGCTTTTTCCATTTTCAGGTTCGCGCATTCGTCCGGCAGGCAGCAAGGCGTCTTCGCAAATCAGTCGATGGTAATCTACTAATAAGATGTTCATTCCGGGTTTTACATATCGGTGCTGGAAAGCATCATCCAAATAATCACTTCTGTTCCGGGGGCAATGTGACTATTGCATAACTGCTCTATGCCATGACAACGGTTTCGGTCTACTGCCATATAGATGTCCGGAAACTTCTGTTTCATTTGGAAAGGTTCGTCACCTATCATCTGTACGGACGTATCCGGCCCAGCAAGTACAAAACCTTTGGATTTGCGTTTGTAGCCGCGGCTCAGTACGGCCACTTTGTAATCTTTCTGCAATAATCTTATCAAGTATTCTGTATGGGGGGTCTTTCCGGTTCCGCCCACGGTGATGTTGCCTACCGAGATGATTGGGACATCAAACTTACGTTCTTTGTATATTCCCCAGTCAAACAATTTATTACGCAGCCATACGCCGGTCCCATAAAGCCATGAAACCGGATATAGCCACTTGTTTATCTTGATAAGATTACCTTCCATGCGCAAATTATTGGATATTAGGGTCAAACGGCATACGTGCCTGTATGCAGTTGGCGTTTTTTATGTTCTCCAGCGCCTTGAAGCTGTTATAATAGCTTCCCAAATATTCTTTGATTTCGCTGTTTACATAATGTTTTTTCTGATTGCCCAGCAAACTTGCGAAAATATTTTCTTTTTCGGGATAGCCGATAATACTGTAATTTTCTATGCCGGCTTGGGTGGCGGCGGCATTTAATGCCTTGTCTATACCTCCCAGTTCATCTACCAAACCGAGATCTTTGGCCATAGCACCGGTCCATACACGGCCTTCAGCTACTTTTTCAATAGCCTCTGTAGACATTTTTCTACCTTCGGCGCAACGGCTTACGAATAGCTTGTATCCTCGGTTGACATAATTCTGCATCAATTCTTGTTCTGATGCGTTTAATGGACGGGTAAGAATAGGACCTAGGCTGGCACCCA
>ENA-OQJN01000241-OQJN01000241.1-human-gut-metagenome-genome-assembly--contig:-NODE-241-length-26275-cov-3.816468_pt1 | contig 26275 bp, 23 predicted proteins | sample MGYA00242610_ERZ504777 | MGnify/ENA primary metagenome ERZ504777 (study PRJEB26092, sample SAMD00036350) | human gut metagenome | host: Homo sapiens | study: EMG produced TPA metagenomics assembly of... | reverse complement strand
CTTCCGGTTTGGCTGCTCCTGGCACCGCGTGATTACCTTTCGACGTACATGAAAATCGGTACCATCGGCGCCTTGGCCCTCGGTATCATCATCGTTGGCCCTAACATCCAGATGCCGGCTATGACTCAGTTCACCGCCGGCGGCGGCCCGGTCATCACCGGTGCTGTCCTCCCGTACATCTTCGTTACCATCGCCTGCGGCGCTATCTCCGGTTTCCACTGCATGATCGCAACCGGTACGACGCCGAAAATGCTGATGAACGAACGCTCGGTCCTGCCCGTCGGCTACGGCGCCATGGTTACGGAATCCTTCGTCGCCATGATGGCCCTCATTGCTGCCTGCTCCTTGGTACCGAATGATTACTTTGCCATCAACTCTTCTGCCGCTCATTTCCAGGCTCTCGGCATCCAGGTCGTCGACCTGCCGCACCTGAGCAACATGGTCGGTGAAGACGTCGCCCATCGTCCGGGCGGTGCCGTTTCCCTGGCTGTCGGCATGGCTTATATCTTCTCGAACCTGCCGGGCCTCGATCACCTCATGAACTACTGGTACCACTTCTGCATCATGTTTGAAGCTTTGTTCATCATGACCATCATCGATGCCGGTACTCGTGTCGGCCGTTATATGCTCCAGGAACTCGTCGGCCGCGTATGGCCTAAGTTCGGCGATCCGAACTGGAAACCCGGTGCCATCATCGCTTCGGCTTTGATCTGCGGCGCATGGGGTTATCTGGTCCTCAACGGCAACCTGTCCACCATCTGGCCGATCTTCGGCGTATCGAACCAGCTCTTGGCTATCATCGCCCTTTCGATTTCGTCGGTTGTCCTCTGCTCCATGGGCAAGGCTCGCTACCTCTGGGTAACGGCGATCCCCTGGGCTTTCCTGATGGTCATGATCTTCTGGGCTGACTACCTCAACATCTTCGAAATTTACCTGCCGAAGGGTGAATGGACGATGTTCACCGTTTCCATCATCATGGCCCTGTTGGTCATCATCGTCGCTGTCGGCGCCGTCCGCAAGTGCATCTACCTGGCAAAGACGGTACCTGCCAACTACGATACCTCGGAAATCGTTGAATCCGAAGAATTGAAACACCTGCAAGAATTGGTTAAGACCGATAAAGCTGCACAGCGTTTCCAAGAAATGACTGTCGCCCATCATTAATCAAATAGCATCAAAGGCACTGTTTTCATAAACAGTGCCTTTTTTATTTAACAATGGCCGTCATATATTAAGGGAATAACCTTTAAGAAATTATATTATTCAGTATATCATTACTTTTTTTCATATATATTTCATACTCTTTACTATAAGTAACTTGAATTTTTCATCTCTTTAAACTATAGTAGGTATATAGTAAACGACATATACAACATTTATAATTAACAAAATTTCAATTGAACTGTAACACAAAAGATTTATCCGGATGGACTGAGGATGTGGCGTTGCATCCAATTACAATATTCCTCATCAAATGCGGCAAACTCGATGAGATCCAAACTCCCCATCACCTGCATTACATCAAATTTATGCTAATCCTACCAACGCCTGTTTTGTAAGCGACCTTCGCTTCACGAAATAAATCTGATAAGGAGGGAATCTTTTATGAATGGTTTGTATTTAGTTATCATTTCTGCCTTAATATTTGTACTGGCTTACCGTTTCTATGGTGCTTTTATTGCCGCAAAAGTACTGACCGTTAACCAGTATAAAGTCACACCGGCCTTCCGTTTTGAAGACGGCCACGACTACGTGCCGACCAACAAGTACGTCGTCTTCGGCCATCACTTCGCGGCTATTGCCGGCGCCGGCCCCCTGGTCGGTCCGGTCATTGCGGCTCAGTTCGGTTACTTGCCGGGCGCCCTTTGGATCCTCATCGGTGGTGTCCTCGCTGGTGCCGTCCACGACATGGTCATCCTCTTTGCCTCCATGCGCTATGACGGGAAATCCATCGCCGAAATCGCCAAAGCGCAAATCGGCGACAAAGTCGGCCTGGCTACATCCTTCGCCGTCTTGTTCCTCAACATCCTGGCTATGGCCGGTATGGCCGTCGTCATCGTCAATGCCCTTCACGACAGCCCCTGGGGTACTTTCACGATCGGCATGACCATTCCTATCGCTATCTTCGTCGGCATTTACATGCAGTTCCTGCGTCCGGGCCACATCAAAGAAGGTACCATCATCGGTGTCGCTCTTACGCTTCTCGCCGTCATTCTCGGGCCGTCCGTATCGGCTTCGCCGACACTGGCACCGCTCTTCACCATTAACGCCAAGGGCATTTCCATCGCCCTCATCATTTACGGTTTCGTCGCAGCTGCCCTTCCGGTATGGCTGCTCCTGGCACCGCGTGACTACCTCTCGACGTACATGAAAATCGGTACCATCGGCGCCTTGGCCCTCGGTATCATCATCGTCGGTCCTATGATCCAGATGCCGGCTATGACCCAGTTCGTCTCTGGCGGCGGCCCGGTCATCACCGGTCCGGTTCTGCCTTACATCTTCATCACCATCGCCTGCGGTGCTATCTCCGGTTTCCACTGCATGATCTCCACCGGCACGACGCCGAAGATGCTGATGAACGAACGCTCCATCCTGCCCGTCGGTTACGGTGCTATGCTGACCGAATCTTTCGTTGGCATGATGGCCCTCATCGCTGCTTGTTCCCTCGTTCCGAACGACTACTTCGCCATCAACTCGACAGCAGAACACTTCCAGGCTCTGGGCATCCAGGTCGTCGATCTTCCGCAGTTGAATGCCATGGTCGGTGAAGACGTTGCTCATCGTCCCGGCGGCGCCGTTTCCCTGGCTGTCGGCATGGCCTTCATCTTCTCCAACATCCCTGGTCTCGATCACCTGATGAACTACTGGTATCACTTCTGCATCATGTTTGAAGCCCTGTTCATCATGACCATCATCGACGCCGGCACCCGCGTCGGCCGCTACATGCTCCAGGAACTCATCGGCCGCGTATGGCCGAAGTTCGGCGATCCCCATTGGCTCCCCGGCGGCATCGTCGCATCGGCTCTGATCTCCGGCGCATGGGGTTACATCGTACTCCAAGGCAACCTGTCCACCATTTGGCCGATTTTCGGCGTATCGAACCAGCTCTTGGCCATCATTACCCTGGCCATCTCGACCGTCGTCATCTGCGCCATGGGCAAGGCCCGCTTCGCCTGGGTCACGGTCATCCCCTGGATTTTCCTGACTGTCGTTATCTTCTGGGCTGACTACCTCAACATGTTCAACATCTACCTGCCTAAGCAAGAATGGCTCTTGTTCGGCGTCTCGGCTATCATGGCCATCCTGGTCATCATCGTCAGCGTCGCCTCTGCCCGTAAATGCTTTGAACTTGCAAAGACCGTACCGCCCAGCTACGATACGTCTGAATCGGTAGAAGCTGAAGAATTGAAGCACCTCCAAGAATTGGTTAAATCCGATCCGATTGCCAAACGTTTCAAAGAATTGACAGTCGATCAGCACTAAGACCATTAAAAAAGACTGCCCCTATGACAGCGCCTGAGATGTACATCCTCTCAGGCAGCTGCCGGGACAGTCTTTTTTGTATGCTCTTGTATCGGTAATAAGGCGGCTAGATGACGCCGGTCCCGTCAAAATCGGGGATGAAGTCGTCACTGGCACTCTCTTTTTCCTGGACGAAGCCGTCTTCAATGCCGCTGTCAAAGAGGTACTGTTCGGCCTCATTGTACTCTTCATCGGTCAAGGGACGGTTGATTTCCGGATAGTCTTCCGCCCGGCCGCAAGGCACGTATTGGCGCATCAAACTGAATAATACCTGGCCGTCGTCGAAATGGTTCCGCACCCAGTCGATGACGGCTTTCGTATTGTCGACACAGCCGGGAAGGATGAGGTGACGGATGATGATGCCCTTTTGAAGGATTCCGTCGTCATCGAGCTCATAAGGGCCGACTTGGTCATACATGTGAAGGATGGCTTCGGCAGCTACTTGCGGATAGTCTTCAGCGCCGCTGTATCGTTTGGAAAGTTCCGGGTCGAGATATTTGAAGTCCGGCAGATAAATCTGCACCTTGTCTTTCAATCGATCGATGGTCGCTGCCGATTCATAACCGCCGCAGTTATAGACGACGGGGACCGGCAAGGGTTCGGACAGACTCTCTAAAATAGCCTCCGTATAAGGTGTCGGCGTCACCAGGTTGATGTTATGGGCACCTTTTTCGATAAGTTCACCATAGATGGCCCGAAGCCTTGCCGGCGTAATGGGAAATCCTTTTCTCCCCATGGAGATGATCGAATTCTGACAGAAGCAGCAGCGCAGGTTGCAGCTCGTGAAAAACACCGTTCCCGATCCGCGGGTCCCGCTGATGCATGGTTCTTCCCATTGGTGCAGAGCGGCTCTGGCCACGACGGGTTGGAGCGGCGAATGGCAAAAGCCGGGCATGCCCTTTTCATTCCAAAGCGGGCTGCGGACGACGCCGCAGCGACGGGGACAGTCATTACAAATCGATTCCATAGTCACACCCCTCAATCAAAAATCTTTCCGGGATTTTAAAATCCCCTTCGGGTCCCAGGCCCGTTTCAGGGCCTTCATCAATTCCAGTTCGACGGGATCGGTGTACTTTTCAAACAAGGCCTTGCGGGCCTGACCGATGCCGTGTTCGCCGGAAATGGCCCCGCCTAAGCGGTACGCCGCTTCACAGGCCTTATCTTCAAACGCTGCGATGCGGCGGCATTCATCGGCTTCGTCCGTAAAACCCTTGCGAAGGAGGTCTAAGTGAATGTTGCCGTCACCGGCATGGCTGACGCCGCGGAATAAGACGCCCGTCGCCTCACCAACAGACTTTAACTCCGTCATGAAGGGCAAGAGCTTATCCGGCGGCACGACGAAGTCTTCCATAGCCGCAACCGGGCAGTCGGCTGCCGACGCTTCGGTAAAGGCCTTGCGGGCTTTCCAAACTTTTCGGCATCGGCCATGAATACTTCGACGGCACCCAACGTATGACAGATGTCGTCGATGGCCACACAGTCGTCGTCCAAGCCGTCGTCGCTCTGGCTGTCGAGCTGAATGATCATATAAGCGCCGCCTTTAGGGCAGTTCTGTTTTTCATCGAGCCAGGCCCCGACGACTTCGATGACGTCATAATCCATAAATTCCAGACACGTCGGGGTAATGCCGGCCTTGGGAAGGGCCGTCACCAAGGACAGGGCCTGTTCGGCCGACGGAAAGACGGCCAGTACGTGGGCCGTCGCCTTAGGAAGGGGCACGAGTTTTATGGTCAATTGGGTAATAATGCCCAGCGTCCCTTCCGAGCCGACGACGATCTTTTCCAAAGGATAGCCGGCCGTCATCTTATGGAGCCGTTTACCGAGCTGAGCAATTTTACCCGTCGGCGTGACGACTTCCAGGGCATAGATTTGATCCCGCGTCGTCCCGTATTTAACGGCCCGGTTGCCGCCGGCGTTGGTGGCCCCGTTGCCACCGATACAACAGCTGTCACCGCTGCAGGGATCGCCGGCATAGAGAAGCCCTCGTTTCCCGGCTTCTTTCTGTATCGTCTCGGTAATGACGCCGGCTTCTACGACCATGTACATGGCTTCTTCATTGATTTCCAAAATTCGGTTCATCCGCTCGGTGCTGACCAGAATGCCGCCGCGGCCGTCGACAAGGGCGCCGCCTTCAAGCCCCGTTCCGGTTCCTCGGGGAATGACGGGAATGACGGCTTCGTTGGCCAAGGCCACCACAGCGGCCAGTTCTTCAGCCGTTTCCGGCAACACGACGACGTCGGGCAGAAGTGGCACGGTAAAGGTACCTTCATCGCGACCGTAAGGAATCCGCTTCTCCTCATCGGTCCATACGTATTTTTCCCCGACAATGGCCTGTAACTTCGTTATGACCGCAAGGGTTATCCGATTATACTCCATAGGTGAGTCCTCTCTCATTTTCTTCTCTCAAAAAAACAGAAAGGCCCCGCAGCATGCCGAGCCTTTCCCAATATTACAATAAGAGTCCCCGTAAGAAGGGTACCAACGTAAATTGATAGATTTTCAAAAAGCCAAAGACGCAAAGACCGATAGAGGCCCCGACGATGGCACCATTGATACGAATCCAGGCCAGGTCTTCGCCGACCTTGCTTTCCAGGAACTGGTTGAACCGCTTTTTATCGAACCCGGACAAGACGTCGCGAACGGCGACGGCAATGAGGGAATGTTCATGTTCCAAGATGACGTTAAAAGCCCGTCGGATCTGTTCATCAAGCCAGTCCTTGATTTCCGGATAGGAGCGGCAGTATTCCAAGTAGTGGATGAACTGACCTTCCAGCAAGTCCTTCAGTTCTTCCCGGCCCTGTTCGCCGGTCATGAAATAGTCTTTCGTCGAATGTTCGAGGTCAGCCAGCCACTGCTCGACGGGCAGGGCATCGACGAATTCATTCTGCCAATTCTGGACGCCAAAGGACAACTGACCGTTCATGGAATAAAGCAATACTTCCAATTTCCGGCACAGCCATTCCCGCTGTTCGCCTTCAGCGTGTTCCCATTGATCGAGCCAGTTGAGGATGCCGAGTTTTATATCCTTGGCAATCCGCTGAGTATCGACGATGCCGAGAACCTTGGTCAAGGTAATGCTGGACATGGACGAGTGCTGCGATTCTTCGCGCCACTGAATGATCAGCCGTTCCAAGAGTTTATCGAAATCGTCACTGTTGACGATGCGGCGAATGAGATTGATCATGTCCTGGAACATGGGACTGGTCGGATCTTCAAGCAGCGAAATGAGGCGGTCTTCCAAGAAGCTCACTAAGGGCTGGCGCTTCAAATACAGCCGCAGGTGACCGGCGATGGCCGTCTGGGTTTCGCCCCGCTGAATATGCTGATGAGCCCGCAGTGCCACTTCATAGAGGCCGGTACGGAGTTTTTCCCGTCCCTGAGGGCCGCGCAGCCAGTCGACGGCTTTATCGATAAAGGAAATTTGATAGAGCTTATCCTTCCACATATCGGGCTGGAGCAGCTTTTCCGATATCAGTCTGGCAATCCCGTCGATGATGCGGTCGCGGTGGCGGTATAAAAGTTCGGTATGATAGGGAAATCCCAAGGGTTTTTCAAAGAGGGCCGTAACGGCAAACCAGTCGGCGATGCTGCCGATGAGAGCCGATTGGATGACGAAGAACAACAGCTCTTCCCACACCGATACGTCGTGGGTGTACCACCAAAGGAAGATGGCAATGAAGGCGACGAACGACAAGCCTAAAATGAGATTGGCACGCTGTCGGTAAGTCATAAGATAGCCCCTCCTTTCATGGCGTACATGGCAAGATAAATGACGGCCCCTAAGACGGCGCCGACGAGGGAGCCATTGACGCGGATCATCTGCAAGTCGTACCAAACGCTGTTTTCCAGCTGTTCAGCCAGATACGTCCCGTCATATTTAAGGATTTCGGCTTCGGCCGTCTTGCCGAACCAGAGCTGGAGCCGCTTCAATTCACGGGCTGCAAAAGCCAGTGCCTGACGGTTGATCTGTTCGACCTGTTCCGGATTTTCGTGCCAGCCTTCCAGTTTTTGGACGACGAATTCAGCCGCCGCCGTACAGAAGCGCTTCTGATTGTCCGGATCCTGGACGTAGCGCTGCCAGGCTTCCTGCGTATCCGGGCGCAGCATCAGATGGTTATACATCTTATCTTTATAAGTATCGATGCGCTGACTCCACTCTTCATTGATTTCGATATGTTCAGCCTGCTGCCACAGATAATGGAGGGCTTGCTGACGTTGAAGGGAATTTTCTTCCTTGGCTTCTGCCAAAAGGGTCAGGCATTTTTCCTGCAGCAAACCGGCAACGTGGCTCGGCTGAAAGACTTCCATTTTGATGGCCGCTTTAATAGCCCAGCCCAATAAGATGTTGTGCTTGGCATACTGCCGCAGGGACGCTTCATAAATCTCACCGATATACCCTTTTGTCACGTCGCTCTTGACCACTTGTTCCAAGGCAAAAATCATAAAATCGAGAAAATCCTTGCCCGATTCACCGCGAAGGCTGGCCTTAATGGCCTTGCTCATGACCGGTGCCAAATCGATTTTTTCGACGGCCGATCCGCCGATGCCGGCAAAGGCCTTGACGACAGTCTTCATGTCGACGGTGTACAAAAGGTGTTTAAAATTTGGCCGAAGATGCGCTCTGCCGATTGGAACCCCTTTTCCGTATGGAGATAATCCAGCGTCGCCCCTAAAATAGGATGACGCTTGAGGACATTATACATATTGGAAACGGTCAAAATCTCCGATTCGATCATGTGCCGCGCCATTTCGGCAATGCGTTCCTTACTGTTGGGAATCAAAGCCGTCTTAAAGGAAATGCCCAAGGGGCGCCGAAACAGGGCCGTAACGGCATACCAGTCGGCAAGGCCCCCGATGAGAGCGGCTCCCGCTAAATGGGTCAAGAGACCTCCTGCAAAAAAGTCTTGGAACGGATAGGCCAACAAGAGAATGATTGCGGCTATGATCAGGATATAATTGGCAATCTGGCTTCGTCTTCCGCCACTTGTATTACTCGCCATAATACCTCCTATTACTCATGGATGATAACGTCATCCCCATCGTGTTTCGGAATCCATAAGGGTACGTCGGGATAAGCCTTTTTAAAAGCGTCAGACGGCGTCCACGGAGTCCCAAAATAATGCATGGGAATAAGACACTTGGTTACGGAAACATCTTTTAAAAATCCGGTGACGCCCCATTCGCGAGCCCCTTCCAGGCGGGCATCGACGGGGAAAAAGGCGATGTCAAAGGTCCTTCCGGCCAGATGCTTCATTTCCCGTTCAAAATTGGCCTTGGCTTCGGCATTGTTTTCATCGGTATCACCGAGCCAGTGCCACCAGTTCAAGTCACCGGCATGGAAAATCTTCAGCCCGTCGGTTTCGACGAGGAAGGATCCGCCTTCATCGGTCGATCCGAACTGGGTGATTTTCGTATCGCCGAGGGTCAGCGTATCATAGAGCTTCATGGCGTGAACCGCCTTGAGTCCGTCGCGCTTTAAAGGAACGTCTTCATTGATGATGTACTGATCGCCGTCGAAGTCGGCAATGCGGCCGTTAAAGTGGTCGTCATGCCAGTGGGTGACGAAAAACCAGACCGGTTTCCGCCGTATCTGGCTGTAAGCCTTGACCGTTCCCGACGGATCTTTGTAGTAATCAAAGACCAGAACCTTGGAATCAGTCTAAAACAGAAAAACCACTGTGATTTAAATAGGTAATCTGCGTGCTCATATAATATAACCTACCTTTATCGGGTTGAGTAAATCATTATGCATAGTCTTTATTATACCATATATGCCGCTCCCGATGTACATCGTACCCGCTTCCTTCCCCGAAATGGGCTCATTTTTTCACCGCCAAAAGAGGTCAAAAAGAGGTTCATCATCGTCATTTTTAATAAAATCACCAAATTTGTCATCTTTTTTACAAAAAATTCTATTGACAAACGGAATGCGAAGGCGTATTATGTTCTCAAACCAAAGACACAAATGCAATGATTGAAACAAGTACACACAGGAAACGGTACAGAGAGTAGGGGTCATTGGCTGAAAGCCCTTATCAAAGTCAACTGTGATGGAATGCCTTCAAGAGCAGGATGATTGAACCGACAGTAGGTCGTCCCGGTTGCCGCCGTTATGGGTATTGAGTGGCAGTCTTCGTACTGCAATCAGAGTGGAACCACGGACCATCGTCTCTGTATGACGAGGTCTTTTTTTATTCATTTTTCAGACTACAGGAGGGCGCTAAGCCATGTTCAAATCACTTCGCAACGACATTCGCGTCATTAAGGACCGCGATCCGGCGGCCAAGAATACGCTCGAAGTCTTGCTATGCTACTCCGGCCTTCACGCCATTTGGGCTTACCGCCTGGCTCACCGCTTCTACCGGCATCAATGGTTCGTCACTGCCCGGATTATTTCCACCATCGCCCGCTTCTTTACGGGAATCGAAATCCATCCCGGAGCGCAGATTGGCAGCGGCCTCTTCATCGACCATGGCATGGGAATCGTCATCGGTGAGACAACGGTCATCGGCAACAACGTATCCCTCTATCAGGGCGTAACCCTCGGTGGTACCGGTAAAGAAAAGGGCAAACGCCATCCGACCATCGGCGATTATGTCGTCGTCGCCTGCGGGGCCAAAGTCCTCGGTTCTTTTACCGTCGGTGAAGGCGCTAAGATCGGTGCCGGCTCCGTCGTCTTAAAAGCCGTTCCACCACACTCAACAGTCGTTGGTATTCCCGGTCGAGTCGTCGTCCAAAAAGGCAAGCATCTTAAAGGCAGCCACAGCGAACGCGACGTCGACCTCAACCACAATCGCCTGCCCGATCCCATCGAGGATCAGATCGTCGCCCTCAAACGCCAGGTCATGCTCTTAGAACACCGCCTGGAATTGATCGACCAGCGGCAGGATGAGCGATGTCCCAACCAAATGAGGCCTTTAAAATAGTCCTCTGCCTTTGTTGTTCCCCTGTATAGGAAAAGAAATTTCCAACACAGGTCTACATATAATTTATACCGATTCGGTATAGCTTATCATTTACTGTTTATACCATTGCATTCATCGGGGGATGAATCCATACGAAAAGGAGAGATGTATCATGAGTAAAATTTACACGTCTATGTTACAGTTAGTCGGCAACACACCGTTATTGAAACCGGAACGCTACAACAGCGCTGCTGGCATTTCTGCCAATCTGCTCGTAAAACTCGACGCCTTTAACCCGGCCGGCTCTGCCAAAGACCGTATCGCAAAAGCCATGATCGAAGACGCTGAAAAGAAAGGTGTCCTTAAGAAGGGTTCGGTCATCATCGAACCGACCAGCGGCAATACCGGTATCGGCCTGGCTGCTGTCGCCGCAGCAAAAGGCTACCGCGCCATCTTCACCATGCCGGAAACGATGTCCGTCGAACGCCGCAACCTCATCTCCGCTTATGGTGCTGAAATCGTCTTGACTCCGGGGAAAACGGGCATGCAGGGTGCCGTCGATAAAGCCAACGAATTGGCCAAAGAAATTCCCAATTCCTTCATTCCCAGCCAGTTCACCAACCCCGTCAACCCTGAAATTCATCGCCTGACGACGGGTCCGGAAATCTACGAAGATACAGACGGTGCCGTCGACATCTTCTTGGCAGGTATCGGTACCGGTGGTACCATTTCCGGTGTCGGCCAGTACCTCAAAGAAAAGAAACCGTCGGTCAAGATCATCGCCATCGAACCGAAGGATTCGCCGCTCCTCTCCGAAGGCCATGCCGGCCCGCATAAAATCCAGGGCATCGGTGCCAACTTCGTTCCTGAAACCCTCGATACGAAGATCTATGATGAAGTCTTCACGGTCAGCAACGAACAGGCCTTTGAAACGGCTCAGAAATTCACCGAAGCCGAAGGCCTCCTGATCGGTATCTCCGGCGGTGCAGCCCTCTTTGCCGCATCGGAAGTTGCCAAACGTCCGGAAAACGCTGGCAAAACCATCGTAGCCTTCCTGCCGGACAACGGCGACCGTTACCTCACGACGCCGGGCTTCATCCAGCAGAAAGTAAATAATTCTCACGAAAAACTAACCAACACCCATCTTGCCAAAAAAATGAACTGCTTTTTATAATAAGGGCAGTTCATTTTTTTCATCAAGAAAAGTGTTATTCACTTGATAAATGAAAGTATTTATCATATTTTTATTCATTTAGAAGGGAAGTATCCTTATGTCTAAAGAAGAGTTAGAAAAGGAACACCAGCACGACGATCATGAACACCATCATGATCATGACCATAAACAGCATCATGAACATGACCATGAACATCATCATGACTATGAACATCATCACGATCATGACCATAAGCACCATCACGATCATGACCATGAACACCATCACGATCATGACCATGAACACCATCACGATCATGACCATGACCATCATCACGATCATGACCATGACCATCATCACGATCATGACCATGACCATCATCACGATCACGACCATCATCATGACAGTCTGGCCGATCATGTCCATCCCCATGACCACAACCACCCCCACGTCCACGGCGGCGTCAATGACTACATGAAGGCCGTTGCCGAATATCGCAAGACCTTCGCCTCCAAGCAGGATGTGTTGGAACAGACGCCGGACCCGGCTGTCCGTGAAATGCTGCTGCGCATGGAACAAATCGGCTGTGATACGACCTTCGACCGCTTTGACCAGCAAAAACCACAGTGTACCTTCGGCCTTGCCGGCGTCTGCTGTAAGAACTGCAACATGGGTCCCTGTAAGATTACGCCGAAAACACCTCGCGGCGTCTGCGGCGCCGATGCCGACCTCATCGTATCGCGCAACCTCCTGCGCAGTGCCGCCGCCGGCGTTGCCCAGCACGGGGCCCACGCCCGTGAAGTCCTGCTGACCTTGAAATTCATCTCCGAAGGGCGGCTGAACCTGCCCATCCTCGGCGTTGAAAAACTGCACCAGGTCTGCAAAGCCTTCGGCATTCCCGATGATACAGACGACGTCAAAGCTCTTGCCGGCAAATTGGCCGACGTCCTCTTGGCCGACCTCTCCCGCCCGCTGCCCGATGACTACGAAACGATTAAAGCCATGGCTCCGGCAGAACGGCAAAAAGTCTGGAACGACCTCGACATCATCCCCATCAGTGCCTACAACGAAGTCTTTGACGCCTACCATCGCACCGGCGTCGGTACCGATGGGGACTGGCAGAGCATCATGAAACAGTTCCTGCGCTGCGGTCTGGCCTTCTGCTTTACCGGCGTCGTCGCTGCCAACATCGCAACGGACGTCGTCTTCGGCATCGGCCATCGGGCTACGTCCAAAGTAAATATCGGGGCCTTGAAAAAGGGCTACGTCAACATCGCCGTCCACGGTCATCTTCCGACCTTGGTCAGTGAAATCGTCCGCGTCGGCCGCTCACAGGAATTCATCGACCTGGCCAAGGCTCACGGCGCCAAGGGCATTCAGTTCTACGGCGTCTGCTGTTCCTGCCTGGCCGCCATGTACCGCTATGAAGGGGTCATCCCCTTGTCCAACGCCGTCGGCGCCGAACTCGTCCTCGGTACGGGCGCCCTCGACTTATGGGTCGCTGACGTCCAGGACGTCTTCCCGTCCATTATGGACGTTGCCCGCTGCTTTAAGACGACCGTCGTCACGACCAGTGATTCTGCCCGTCTGCCCGGCGCCGAACACTACGCCTATGACCACCACCATTCCAACATTGAAGATACGGAAAAACTGGCTCGAAAAATCGTAACCCGGGCTATCGAAAGCTTTGAAGCCCGCCGCGACGTACCGGTCTTCATCCCGTCTTACGAAGTCACGGCCGACGTCGGCTTCAATGCTGAAAACATCGCCGAAGAATTCAACGGTTTCGGCCCTCTTGCCGACGCCCTGAAGAGCGGACAGATCAAAGGCATCGTCAATATCGTCGGCTGCAACAACCCCCGTGTCGTTTACGAACGGGCCGTCGTCGACGTAGCTGATGAACTCTTGAAAAACAACATTCTCCTGTTCACCAACGGCTGTGCTTCCTTCCCGCTCTTAAAGCTCGGTTTCTGCAGCAAAGAAGGCGCCGCTAAGGCCGGAGATTCCTTACAGAAATTCCTCGGCGGCAAACTGCCTCCCGTATGGCACATGGGCGAATGCGTCGACAACACCCGTGCCTCCGTCGTCTTAGGCGGCATCGCCCAGGCTGCCGGCCACGACATCAAAGACATGCCTTATGGCTTCGCCAGCCCGGAATGGTCCAACGAAAAGGGCCTCGACGCATCCCTTGCCTTCCGCCTCTTCGGCATCGACTCCTATCACTGCGTCGAACCGCCGGTCCAGGGCTCGACCAATGTTGAAAACTTCTTGAAACACGATACGAAAGAAACCCTCGGTTCAGTCATGACAGTCAACGTCGATCCCAAGGCCCTGGCCAAACAGATCGTCGCCGACATCGAAGAAAAGCGCCGCAAATTAGGTTGGGATTAAGTCTTTTCTATCGCTATTTAATGATTTATATATGTAAAACGCCCGCCAAGAAATTTTCTTGGCGGGCGTTTTTACGTATATACAGAGAGAGGATATTTCAATATCGTTTTATCGTCTTACATGTCCCGGCTGGCTACGATATCGACACCGAGGCCTAAGATATCTTTGACGATGACATCGCCAGTCTTGATCGGAGCTTTGACATGGACGCTGCGCAAAGCCAGGGCGCAGTCGAGGATTTTCCCCTTCGGAAGGGTCGTCTTGGATACGACCGGCAAGAGCGGCAGTTCACCGCCTTCGATGCTGACCGTCGACGTCAGCATGCGCTGGGGATCGGTCAATTCCTGGTGGGCATACGTTTCGCCGCGAGGACAGGTATTGCCGGTTACATTCGTAACTTTACCATCTTCTAAAGTAACCGTAAGCAAGCAGCCCATAGGGCAGTTGATGCAGTTTAATTGTTTCGTTTCTACGCTCATATTATGCTTCCTCCTTTACGGAAACAGTCCAATCCGCATGATGACCTTTGGCTTTGGCAGCCGGTACGTTGACAGCAATCATTTCACTCGGTTTGGCAACGGGGAGGACTTTCGTCAGCAGCGTATCGTCACCGCTTTTTACCGTAAGGCGAACTTTTTTCATCGGTTTGCGGACACGCATGAAGAGGCGAATCGTTTCTCCTTCGGCCGTAGCACGGACGTGCTGGGGAACGCAGGTTCTGACTTCGTCAACAGCTTCAATGGCGATATCAGCGACGTCTTCCGGCAGCTGTTCCTGAGCCTTGAGAGCCGCGTACTTGCCGGCGATTTCCGCTTCTTCCGATACGAAATCGACTAAGTCGTGGACGTGTACGACATTGCCGGCAGCAAAGATACCAGGGATGCTCGTTTCACGATGCTGGTCGACGATCGGGCCATTGGTCAAGGGATGCATGGCCATGCCCAAGCCGCGGGACAATTCATTTTCCGGAATGAGGCCGACGGACAAGAGCAGGGTATCGCAGTCGATATCGAATTCCGTGCCCGGAATCGGTTTCATATGGTCGTCGACTTTGGCCGCCGTAATGCCGCTGACCCGATCTTTCCCATGGATAGCCGTAATCGTGTGCGACAGATACAGGGGAATATCATAGTCATAGAGGCATTGAACCATGTTTCGCGTAAGACCGTTGGAGAAGGGGCAGATTTCGAGAACGGCCTGTACCTTGCAGCCTTCCAGAGTCATGCGGCGAGCCATGATCAAGCCGATATCACCACTGCCGAGGATGACGATTTTCTTGCCCGGCAAATAGCCTTCCATATTGACCATGCGCTGAGCCGCACCAGCAGTGAAAACGCCGGCCGGACGATAGCCCGGAATGCGGATGGCACCGCGCGTCCGTTCACGGCAGCCCATGGTAAGGATGATCGTCTTGCCTTTTACTTTCATCAGGCCGTGTTCCGGGCTGACGGCGGTAACGGTTTTATCCTGACCGATGTTTAAGACCATCGTATCGACGAGGATTTTGATTTCCGGTTTATCTTTGACCAAATCATAGCAGCGCTGGGCGTAGCCGGGACCGGTCAATTCTTCTTTAAAATGATGGAGACCAAAGCCGTTGTGGATGCACTGCTGAAGAATGCCGCCGGCTTCACGGTCACGTTCGAGGACGAGGATTTCTTTCGCGCCGTTCTGCCAGGCGCTGTATGCAGCAGACAGGCCTGCCGGGCCGCCGCCAACGATGATAATATCATAAAGTTGTTCACCCATTATGCCTTACCTCCGCTTTCTTTATTATAGAACATATAGGAATTACGCATTTCTTTCCGAACTTCCGTAACCGGGATGTTCAATTCACGGGCCAAAATCTGTGTGACACGAGGTCCGCAGAAACCGCCTTGGCAGCGGCCCATGCCGGCACGGGTACGGCGTTTGACACCGTCGACGGTGCGGGCACCGACGGGACGATGGATGGCATCGATGATTTCACCTTCGGTAATCGTTTCGCAGCGACAGATGACGCGGCCATAGCGAGGATCTTTGGCGATGAGGGCTTTCTGGTCCGCATCGAGCATCATGCGGAAGCAAGGCTGGGCCGGACGGCCTTTTTTATAATCGGTATTGGCCGAAGCACCCGTTTCCGATACGATGAGGTTTACCAGTTTTTTGGCGATGGCCGGTGCCGACGTGAGGCCCGGCGACTGGATGCCGGCAGCGTGGAGAAGGCCTTTCGTCTTTTCCGACGGACCGACGATAAAGTCACCTGTGCTGGAAACGGCGCGAACACCGGAGAATTCAGTAATCGTAGCTCCGACAGGGATATTGGGGACTAAGCGGCGAGCCTTGTCCAGGATTTCGTCCATCCCGGGAATGGTAACGGCCGTATCGTCCTTGTCGTCTTCCGGAAGGTCCTGGGCATTCGGACCGACGAAGACGTTACCGTGGGTCGTGGCACAGACCAGAATCCCCTTGCCCATCTTGGTCGGCGTCGGGAAAATCGGTGAGTAGACCAAATCTTTCTGAGCCGTCTTATCGAAGAGAATGTATTCGCCGCGGCGCGGTTTAATCGTAAAGCTGTCGTCACCAGCCAGGCGGCTGATGTCATCGGCATGGACGCCGGCAGCATTGATGACGTACTTCGTTTCAATCGTTCCTTTATCCGTTTCAACGGCCTTGACGGCACCGTTTTCTACGACGATGTCCGTAACCTTACAGTCACGGATGACTTCGGCACCGTTGATGACGGCATTTTCCGCAAAGGCCAGAGCCAGTCCAAAGGGCCAGCAGATGCCGGCAGTCGGTGCAAAAAGAGCTGCTTTGATATCTTTGCTGACATTCGGTTCTTCTTGGCGCATTTCATCGCCGCTGACGATTTTCAAACCGGGAACGCCATTGGCCTGTCCACGAGCGAGGAGTTCCTGAAGGACCTCTACCTGTTCGTCGTCGAGAGCTGCGACATATGACCCAGACCAACGAATTTCCAAATCCAATTCATCCTTTAATTCATGGTACATCGCATTGCCTTCTACGTTCATCAAAGCCTTCATGCTTCCCGTGGAGCATCGAAACCTGCGTGAAGAATGGCACTATTGCCTTTTGTCGTACCGGCTGCTAATTCCGGTTCCTGTTCAACCAGAACAGCGCGAAGATTATACTTGGATAATTCGTGCAAAATGGCTGTGCCGGTAATACCGCCGCCGATTACGACGACATCTGCTTGTTTTGTCATATTCACAACCTCTTTCTCTGTAAATGCCATGGAGTACTATCTTTGATGCCCTTATTATATAAGTTTGTGAAAATAATTGCAAGTGTATTTTTACATTTTTTCATTTCAGGGCAATGCTAATTTATCATAGCCCCAAAACAAGCCATGACATATGCATTGTCCTAACTTGAAATTAATTTCATTTTATAAAGAAATTTTGTAAAGTTTAAAATTATAGGGACTCATACCGAGTCCCTATAACCGAAATACGCTTCATGAAATTAAAATACGTGCAGTGCCGCAGCGACGACGTAGGCGGCAAAGGCACCAACCATCGGAGCGATGACAGGAACCCAGGCGTACCCCCAATCGGAGCCGCCTTTACCGGCAATCGGCAAGATGGCGTGAGCCAGACGAGGCCCCAAATCACGGGCGGGATTCATAGCATACCCCGTAGGACCACCAAGGCTCATGCCCAAGGCCCAGATAAGGACGCCGACGATGTATGGCCCAAGGCCGGCAGGAATCTTACCGACAGCCGGCGAAAAGATCATCCAAATGACGAACATTAAGAAGAAGGAAGCGATAAATTCACAAAGGAAGTTGGCCGGATAGTTGCGGATAGCCGGGGCCGTGCAGAAAATGCCCAGTTTCGAAGCCTTGTCTTCCGTTTCAGCCCAATGGGGCAAATAAGCCAGCCAAACGATAGCGGCACCGAGGCAGCCACCCAGGATCTGAACGATCGAAGTCATGATAAACTGCGGTACCGAATAGATGCCGATCATGGTTTTCCCTAAAGTAACGGCAGGATTCAAGTCACCTTGCGGTGCCCCCAGCGTCGTCGCCGTAAAGACGCCGAGCATTACGGCAAAACCCCATGCCGTAGTAATACAAATCCAACCGCCGCCCTGGCCTTTCGATTTAGCCAAGGTATTGCAGGCACAGACCCCGCCCCCAAAGACGATGAGGACCATTGTTCCGATGAATTCACCAAGTAAGTTATCGTATATCATAGTTACACACCTCTTTATCAGTCTTCATCACTCAGCCAATGCATTGCGTGTTTAACCGCTTTGCGCCAGCCTTTATAATAGGCACCGGATTTTTCAGGATCCATGGTCGGTTCAAACCGGTTCTGAAGTTTCCAGCTCGATACCAAATCTTCTTTCGAATCCCAGACGCCGACAGCTAAACCGGCCAGGTATGCCGCACCGAGGGCCGTCGTTTCAATGACTTGAGGACGATCGACAGGAACGCCGAGGATATCGGCCTGGAACTGCATGAGCATATTGTTGGCAACGGCGCCGCCGTCGACCTTTAAGGCTGCCAGTTTGATGCCCGAGTCAGCTTCCATCGCGCCGAGAACGTCTTTCGTCTGATAAGCCATGGAATCAAGGGTAGCTCGGACGATGTGAGATTTTTTCGTGCCTCGAGTAATACCGATGATAAGGCCGCGGGCATCCATATCCCAGTAAGGAGCCCCGAGGCCGACGAAGGCCGGTACGACATAGACGCCGTCAGAGTCGGGAACTCGTTTTGCGACCCATTCCGAATCGGGCGCCGTATCGATGAGGCGCAAGCCGTCGCGGAGCCACTGGATAGCCGAGCCGGCGACGAAGATCGAACCTTCGAGGGCGTATTCTACTTTTCCGTCAAGGCCCCAGGCAATGGTCGTGACCAAACCGTTCTTAGACGGGATGGGCGTCGTCCCCGTATTCATCAGCATGAAGCAGCCTGTGCCGTAGGTATTCTTGGCCATGCCCGGTTCAAAACAGGTCTGACCGAAGAGCGCTGCCTGCTGGTCACCGGCGATACCGGCAATATTGACCATGCCGCCGAGAATAGACGGTTCCGTCCAACCATAGATGTCGCTCGACGGACGAACTTCCGGCAGCATCGATTTCGGAACGGTTAAATATTCAAGGAGCTGGTCGTCCCACTTTAATTCCTTGATATTGAACATAAGTGTGCGCGATGCGTTGGAGTAGTCCGTAATATGAACTTTGCCGCCGGTCAGCTTCCAAACGAGCCAGCAGTCGATGGTCCCAAAGAGGAGATCGCCATTTTCCGCCCTTTCTCTAGCCCCTTCTACGTTGTCAAGAATCCATTTTACCTTGGTGCCTGAGAAATAAGCATCGATGACCAATCCTGTCTTTTCACGAAATTCATCGACCAGGCCGCGAGCTTTCAAGTCTTCACAGATTTCTGCCGTCTGGCGAGACTGCCAAACGATGGCATTGTACACCGGATCGCCCGTTCTTTTATCCCAGACGACGGCCGTTTCACGCTGGTTGGTAATGCCGATAGCTGAAATTTCATTAGCTGTCAGATTCGACTGGGCCAAGGCTTCCCGCATGACTTCCAGCATGGTGTGGTAAATTTCGTTGGCATCGTGTTCTACCCAACCCGGTTTTGGAAAATACTGGGTGAATTCTTTTTGGCTGACACTGACGATATGTGATTCATTGTCAAAGATAATCGCGCGATTGCTCGTCGTGCCGGCGTCAAGAGCCATTACATACTGCTTTTCCTGCATAATACATTTCTCCTTCCATACATAACATCTAGCAATTCTTTCGCTTATTGCATATAATGCTTTACATGTTTTCATTATACATCTCTCGCAATTATTTTCAATTACATTTTCACATATTTTCAATTCTTGTATAACCTTCGTAAAGTCATGTTTTTTATGCAAGATGCAATGTATATACAGTCAGTATCTTTTTTATTATATCGTTCCACCTTGCAAAGGGACCGCTAAAAATGCGATAATAAAGGGGAAGTTATTGTACGAATTTCCTTTCGACAGCCGTGTTTTTGAGAAGCACCATATTGAGGATGAATGCCTATGCAACATGATAAGAATAAACTGGCAATCAGTGCCGCAAAATTATACTATCAGTCCAATTTCAGCCAGGCAGAAATCGCCAAGGAGATGAAATTATCCCGCCCTTCGGTTTCGCGACTCTTGCAGCATGCTAAGGACAAGGGTTTTGTACGCATCGAAATCTTCGACCCCATCGAGGACCAGAGCCAACTGGCCCAAAAAGTAGCTGCCGCCTACGGACTGCGCGACGTCTGCATCGCCAACGCGCCCATTGAAGATGAAGAGGAAATAAAGAAATACATCGGACAGCGCGGCGCCGCTTACGTCAACGACATCATTCAAGGCGGCGACATCATCGGCGTCGGCTGGGGAACGACGCTGAAGAATCTGTCCCATCAACTCCTCCCCCACCCGTTAAAAGGTGCCCAAATTGTCCAGCTCGAAGGGGGCATCACCTTATCGACGAGCGAAACTTATGCCAATGAAATTTTGGAAAAGTTCGCCAGCAATTACAGTACCATTGCTCAATACCTGCCCCTTCCGGTCTTATTCGACTCTAAGGAAGTCAAGGAAATGGTCTACCGCGACCGCCATATCAAACGCGTCCTTGAACTCGGCCGCAATGCCAATATCGCCATCTTCAGTGTCGGTACCGTCCGCGACAACGCCCTTTTCTTCCGCCTGGGCTATGCCGATTCACAGGAAAAGAACTATTTAAAAACTCATGCTGTCGGCGACATTTGTTCCCGATTCTTCGACAAAGATGGCAATATTTCCAGTCAGGAACTGAATGACCGCACCGTTGGAATCGACCTGGCCGACCTTCGGAACAAAGAATACAGCATCTTACTTTCCGGCGGTGACGGAAAAGTAGACAGTATCCGAGCTGCCTTAAAAGGCGGCTATGCCAACGTCCTCATTACCGACCAGTTCACGGCCAAAAAATTATTATCCGAATAGCAAAACGCCCTGCCACACTGCGGCAGGGCGTTATTTTTTTACAATCGTTTAGATAGAGGCCTATTCCCAAGCGCTGTCAGGAAGGGCCGTAATATCATCCCAGGCATTATTAATGGCCTCGGCCATCAATTCTTTTCCCGGTGGATCCAGATGAAGTCCGTCGAGAGCAAGCTCGGTTTTGAGTTCACCGTCATCATCGGCCATGCCGGGTACGATATCGATGTGAACCTGGGTATCGATATAATCGTTGACTTCGGCAATGGAGAGCCGCCAATCGTCGGTCGTATCCTGGTCGAAGGCGGCCTTGATGTTGCGCGGATTCAGCGGCGGAATCGTCAGAAATACTGGTTTTATGCCGTTCTCCAGAGCCTGTTTCTTAATCGACTGGAGATCGCCAATGACTTCCCATGACGGGACGCCGGCCCTCAGGCTGTTCGAGCCGACAAGGACGATGACGTACGACGGCTTAAAGGGCAGGACATCCTTTTCAAAGCGCTCGGCAGCCATTGTGCTCGTATCACCGCTTTGAGACAGATTGATCGTCGGAAAGTGCAGATACGAAGCATAGCTGAACTCCCAATCGGTGGGCGAATAGGAAACACTGCCGCCGCCGTGACTGATACTGTCGCCAAAAATGGCCACTTCCCCGGCTTCGGTCTTAGGACTCAGCTCGAAGGGCACGGCATCGGAATAGCCGCCAATGGGCTTTCCATCTTCATCCAAGGCCCGAACACGCCAGTAAAAGGGCTTGTCACCCCAGCGAGCCTTTTGGTCATACTGCTGGGAGTATTCCGGATGATAGACGTCAATACGGTGGATCGACGGCCTCGTCCCGTTAGGATTTTCCGGAGCCCCATCAAGAACTTCTACTTCGTACGACTTGGCACCGGGAACGGCAATCCAGTCATACACCGGATAGAGCAGCCATTGACCGGGACCTTGGTTGTAAAAAGACAAGGGAGTCGGCTTCTCCCTCACGGATTTAAAAATATTCACGTAGGTTTCTTCAATATCAGAAAATTCACTGACCGGCCGGCCTTTGAGGTCCAGACCGCGCACGCGCCAGTAAAAGACGGAACCAAAGAACGTATCGGGTAATTTTAATTCCAACCCCGTCGCATAAGCCCGCTGATCCTCCATGAAAGGTTCATAGGCCGTCGCTCCTGCATCGGCGTCGCCGTCTTTTTTCAAAATCTGTACATCGTACATAACGGCGCCATCAACGCGGCTCCAGCGAAGGATTGGATGACCGGCAGCCGGATTCGACTGCGGATAATGCGATGTCACCGTGGGCTTTCCCTGAAGGACTGGCATCTCTTCATTATCGGGCATGGCCCGCTGCCGAGCTTGTTCTAAAACCATATCGACACCAGGAGAATGCGTCGATTGACGAGCTCCGGCAAAGATACCAACGCTTAGGGTCAGTACCATGAGCGCCACGACACAAGCGATCTGCCTATGCATCTTTATCCTTCTTTACTTGGTTTTCTTTAGTGGCCTTATACCCGTACTTCTGTGTCCATTCTTTGTCTTTCTGCTGGATATCGCCCTTGCTCAGCATGGCCGACTTGCTGTCGACGGCCCGCTGCAGGTTGCTGGCAATGCGCGTCACGCTGTCGCCGGCAGTTCCGGTCATGATGTACTGGCCGTTTAAATAGAGTTCATCGCCCTGAGTGCTGATATTCCAGGACGGGTCTTTTTTATTGATCGTTTCCGTCAATACCTTATTGTCTTTTGGCGCTTCGCCATAGACATCGTGGAAGGACCGCGCCAAATTCCCGGCAACCAGGAAGGCCCTGCGCCGCGAAGAATACGAGCCCATGGCCGCCGGCGTCACGACGGGCTGAGCGTTGACATAGACCGTATTGCCGCCGACTTGGACGTGGTTCCCCGACCACTGGCTCATGCGGCCGGCCAATTTTTGAATACGGCTCGACATCTGGGGATGGTTATTGGGGCTGATGACCCGTTTAAACCCTTCCTGCCACAAATCGCCGTACTGCTCGTAGACATACTGCATGGACGAGGCTGCGCCACCGACATTATACTCCGTATTCTTGAGAATATTGAAACCCGTTTCATCGGCCTGTTTTTCCTGGTCCATGGTAACGACTTCATTATCGATATAGTTAACAGCCACACTGCCGAGCAGGATATCGAGGACATTGGCATTGCCGCCGAGGGCTACGTCGACCAAGGTCGCGATGCCGATACTCTTCAGAACGCCGTTGACGGCATGACGCTTTTCCCCGTGCTGCATTTCATGGCTAAGGGTAAAGGCCAGTTCATCATCATTTAAGGCATCAACCATGCCGCGGTTGATGGAAATGACGCCGCCTACGGTTTCAAAAGCATTGAGCTCTTTCGAAGGATTGACGTATACGTCATAATTTCGTTTTACGAGGCCCGTAGCCACGAGGTTGCGCTGAATCGTTTCTACCCGTCGGCTGTAGGCTTCATTATCAAGGACGCCGGTCTTCGCCTGGGTACTGGCCAACATCTGTTTCTGATTCTGATCATCCATTTTCATCAACTGCTGACGGGCCAGGGCCATCGAAGCCGCGCCGTAAAGCAGGATTTGGGCTGCCGAAGCTGCAGAAACAGCGGCTACCGGCGCTACACAGAGGGTAAAGCCGGCCACCATCGTCGTCAGCCATTTTTTCCATCGATTCATGGTAAGTCATCTCCCTTTGGACAAACCGAAAGCTGATTGCGGCAGAGCTGCTCTTTTTTGTCTTTCGACCACTGCTTGATTTCCCACTCCCAATGCATGGCTTCGTGTTTTGTAGGAAAACCCTGGCACCAGGCCAGGGTCACAGGTCGACGGGAACGGGTATACTTAGCCCCTCTGCCATCATTGTGCGCTGCCACCCGTTTAGACACATCGAGGGTCCATCCAGTGTATAACGACTGGTCGGCACAGCGCACCATATACGTATAATAAGTCATGAAGCCTTACGCTTCAGCAGTAATTTCAACGGTATTCAAAACGACATCTTCAAGCGGTTTGTCGGCGAAGTCCGTCTGGACACCGCTGATTTTTTCGACGACGTCGTAGTTCTTGACGACCTTGCCGAAGATCGAATGATGGTTCTGAAGCCACGGCGTCGGTACGACGGTGACAAAGAACTGAGAGCTGCCCGTATTGGGGCCGGCATTGGCCATAGCCAAGATACCGGGCTGGCTGAAATCAAGGCCCTGGCCGAATTCGTCGGGAATGGTCTGTTCCGAGCCGCCGCGGCCGGTACCAGTCGGGTCACCGCCCTGGATCATGAAGTCGGCAATGATGCGGTGGAAAATGGTACCGTCATAGAATTTATCCTTAGCTAATTTGACAAAATTTTCGACCGTAATCGGTGCTTTTTCGGCAAAGAGTTCTACCGTGAAATCGCCATGATTCGTTTTGAACACAGCATACGTTTTATTATCTGACATTGTGAATTCCTCCTATTTACATATCTGTCGAATCTATTATAATATAGATTATATACATCTATATTACCGTAGAAAACCTCATTTCGCAAGCATCGTTTCGTTTCCCAAAGGAAAGATAAATTTTCATTTTGTTGTAAATGCAACGGAAATAGAACACGTCCCCTGCTATACTCTATGTGTACTCGATAAGAGCTGAAAATACAGATTATCCAGTTATTCATTCATTTTTTATTGTGATAAAAATAGAGGAGGTTTTTTCAATGACAAAAGAACAACAGATGTTTTGCTTCCAGTGTGAACAGACCGCTTTCGGTACAGGCTGTACGGGCGGAGCCGGTGTCTGTGGAAAATCGTCGGCAGAAGCCGGTCTCCAGGACAAATTGACAGGAGCCCTGATTGGCTTGGCACGCACCTGTCAGACCGCCGTTCCGACGGCTCAGACCTACCGGGTCATTCTCGAAGGCTTGTTCACGACGGTTACCAACGTCAACTTCAACACCGAAACGACACAGGTCATGATCGACAAAGTTCATGCTGAATCGGCATCCCTTTCTTCCTCGCCGGCTGCCGACTACGACATGAGCGGCCTGTGGAATGCTAACGAAGACATCCGTTCCCTGAAATCGCTCATCCTCTTTGGTATGCGCGGCATGGCAGCTTATGCCTATCACGCACTCATGCTCGGCAAGAGCAGCGACGAACTGGGCGCCTTCTTCATCAAAGGCCTGTCGGCATTGAGCGAAGACTGGGGCATGGACGAACTGCTGCCCATCGTCATGGAAACGGGTAAAGTCAACCTGACCTGCATGGCCCTCCTCGACGAAGCCAACACCTCGACCTACGGCACACCGGTCCCGACAACGGTTCCCCTGACCATCGAAAAAGGCCCGTTCATCGTCGTTACCGGCCACGACCTGAAAGACATGGAACGCCTCCTGCAGCAGACTGAAGGTAAGGGCATCAACATCTACACCCACGGCGAAATGCTCCCGTCCCATGCCTATCCGGAACTCAAAAAATACAAACACCTCAAAGGCAACTTCGGCACGGCTTGGCAGAACCAGCAGAAAGAATTCGACGGCGTTCCCGGCGCCTTCCTGTTCACGACGAACTGCCTCATGCCGCCTAAGAAATCTTATATCGACCGCGTCTTCACGACGGAAGTCGTCTCCTTTGACGGCGTAACCCATATCGGCGAAGACAAAGATTTCACGCCGGTCATCGAAAAAGCCTTGGAACTCGGCGGCTATAAAGAAGAACAGCACTTCACCGGCATCAACGGCGGTACGACGGTTACGACGGGCTTCGGCCACGGTACGGTTCTCTCCGTTGCCGACAAAGTCATCGACGCTGTCAAAGCCGGCGCCATCAAACACTTCTTCCTCGTCGGCGGCTGCGACGGCGCTCGTCCGGGCCGTAACTACTATACCGACTTCGTTCAGCAGACCCCGGCCGATACGGTCATCCTGACCCTGGCCTGCGGTAAATACCGCTTCAACGACCTCGACCTCGGCACCATCGGCGGCTTGCCGCGCATCATGGACATGGGCCAGTGCAACGACGCATACAGTGCTATCCAGGTTGCCATCGCCTTGGCCAAAGCCTTCGACTGCGGCGTCAACGACCTGCCCTTGACCTTGGTCCTCTCGTGGTACGAACAGAAGGCCGTCTGCATCCTCTTGACCCTCCTCTACTTAGGCCTGAAGAACATTTATCTTGGCCCGACACTCCCGGCCTTCCTCTCGCCGAACGTCCTCAACTACTTAGTTGAAAACTTCAACATCTCCCCGACATCGACGCCGGAAGCTGACCTGAAAAAAATCTTAGGTTAATAGATATACGAAAGGCTCTGTCCCATGCGGACAGAGCCTTTTTTGCTTGCTGGCAATCG
>ENA-OQJN01000239-OQJN01000239.1-human-gut-metagenome-genome-assembly--contig:-NODE-239-length-26468-cov-7.249649_pt1 | contig 26468 bp, 23 predicted proteins | sample MGYA00242610_ERZ504777 | MGnify/ENA primary metagenome ERZ504777 (study PRJEB26092, sample SAMD00036350) | human gut metagenome | host: Homo sapiens | study: EMG produced TPA metagenomics assembly of... | reverse complement strand
ATCCATTCAGACAGAAGCATTTTTAAGATTGTGGATTTAGACGAGGCGTGGGCGTTCTTAAATGTGGCACAAGGCGAAACCTTATCAAATAAGCTGGTTCGTGCTGGACGAGCTATGACAGGCAGGCGATTATTTCGTTACAACAATCATCTGGCGACGTGTACAAAGGAAAGTCTGAAAAACAATATCGGCTTGAAGTTTGCCTTTAGAAGTACCGACATCAACGAGATAAAGCAGACCTTAGAATTTTCGGTATCGACAAGGACGACGAGAACAACCAGAAACGGCTTCGTGATTTGGAGAACGGACAATGCTTATTGCAGGACTTATACGGGCGCGTCGGGGTAGTACAGATACACCCAGTCTTTGAAGAACTGCTACACGCCTTTGATACCAGACCGCCCGTACAGAGAAATGAGGTGGAGTGATGAAAGAAAGGCTAAAGGGGCTTCTGACAAAACGGAAGCTCTTTCATTTTGTCAAAGTGGCTGTGCTGGCAATCTTTATCAGCATAGTGTTTCTCTCTCTGCTTGGGACGGTGGCTCATGCGACGGGGCTTGTGGACGACACTGTCAATACAGAAAATCTGTACTCAAAATATCCGCTTTCCAATTACCAGCTTGATTTCTATGTGGATAATAGCTGGGGCTGGCTACCGTGGAACTGGCTGGACGGTATCGGAAAATCGGTACAGTACGGGCTTTACTGCATTACCAACTTTGTCTGGACGATAAGCCTTTATTTGAGCAATGCAACTGGCTATGTGGTGCAGGAAGCCTATAAGCTGGACTTCATCAACGATATGGCAGACAGTATCGGAAAAAGCATACAGACCCTTGCAGGCGTTACCGAGAACGGCTTTTCTTCTACGGGCTTCTATGTTGGTTTCCTGCTTCTTATTATCTTAGTGGTGGGAATGTATGTTGCCTATACGGGACTGATAAAAAGAGAAACCAGCAAGGCACTTCACGCTGTTATCAACTTTGTGGTGGTGTTCATTCTGTCCGCTTCATTTATTGCCTACGCTCCCGACTACATCAAGAAGATAAATGAATTTTCATCAGACATCAGCACCGCTTCTTTGGACTTGGGAACAAAAATCATGCTCCCCAACTCTGACAGTGAGGGTAAAGACAGCGTGGACTTGATACGAGACAGCTTATTTTCTATTCAAGTAGAACAGCCGTGGCTACTCTTACAATTCGGGAACAGCAACGCAGAAGAAATCGGGACAGACCGTGTGGAAGCTCTTGTATCGGCAAGTCCAGAGGACGAGGACGGGAAAACCAGAGAGGAAGTCGTGAAAACAGAAATCGAGGACAACGACAATAACAATCTGACAATACCGCAGGTAGTGAACCGTTTGGGTATGGTGTTTTTCCTCTTGTTCTTCAACTTAGGTATCACGATATTTGTATTCTTGCTTACGGGTATGATGTTGTTCAGCCAGATACTTTTTATTATCTTTGCAATGTTTTTGCCTATCAGCTTTCTACTTTCCATGATACCGAGCTATGAAAGCATGGCAAAGCAGGCAATCGTGAGGGTATTTAATACCATAATGACACGGGCAGGAATAACGCTCATTGTAACGGTGGCGTTCAGCATTTCCAGTATGTTTTATAACATTTCCACAGATTACCCGTTTTTCATGGTAGCGTTCTTGCAGATAGTGTGTTTCGCTGGTATCTATATGAAGCTGGGCGATTTAATGAGTATGTTCTCTCTTAATGCTGGCGACAGTCAAAGCATGGGACGCTGGATATTCCGCAGACCATATCTGTTTATGCGACATCGGGCTAGGCGTATGGAACACCGTATTGCAAGGGCTGTAAGTGCTGGCGGTATTTCGGGCGGTGTTGCTGGTGCGGTAGCTGGAAGTGCCGTTGCTGGCAAGAGAGCCGAAAGAAAAAATACGGCTTCTAAAGAAAATCGGGGCAATACCACTTCCAGTATGGGACAGCGTGCAGGCTCAAAAGTCGGTGCTGTCTTAGATACAAAAAATAAAGTGAAAGACAAGGCAAACGCTGTCAAAGAGAATATCAAAGATATGCCGACACAGACCGCTTATGCCGTCCACTCCGCAAAGGAAAAGGCAAAATCCAGTATTTCCGATTTCAAGCGTGGTGTCGTGCAGGAACAGAAAGAACGGCAATCGGGGCGTTTAGCAAAACAGCAACAGCATAGACAGAATATCGCTGACAAGCGAATGGAACTTCAAAAGGCACAAGAAGCAAGGCAGGAAAGAACGCATACGGACGGATCGGCGACAAAAGGAGCTACCCGTCCACATGAACGACCAGCCACAGCTTCAACTATTCCAAAACCGAGCGTGGAAAAAATGCAGGAAGTCAAACGCCCTGCCACAGCGACCACTTCTAAAGCAAGTGAGCCAGTCAAGACAAATGCTGTGAAAGAACGTCCGCTATCTTCGGGTGGTTCTGATGTGAAAACTCCACAGATAAATCATAGGAATGTAGAAAAGACCGTATCGCAGGAAACACGCCAGAATTATAAAGCTGACCGAACCACAAGAACACAGACAAGCCAGCAATCAAAGCAGACAACAACATCTACCGAGAAGAACCGTAAGACCGTATTACAGAAAGGACGAAAGAAAAAATGAGATTGAAGCATATCGCCATGATTGGCAGTCTGTTTCCTATCCTCATTTCCATTGTATTGTTTTTCGGGGTGCTGATTAGTGCAGAGGACGACGACGGGGGCGGTAACTATTCTTCTTCCTTTGGTGGTATGAACCTATCCGCAGAAGTCTTGAAACATCAGCCTATGGTGGAAAAGTACGCCAGAGAATACGGTATCTCCGAGTATGTCAATGTGTTACTTGCTATCATTCAAGTAGAAAGTGGCGGTACAGCAGAAGATGTCATGCAGAGTTCGGAAAGCCTTGGTTTACCGCCTAATTCCTTAGATACAGAAAGCTCAATCAAGCAAGGGTGTAAATATTTTGCGTCCTTGCTTTCTTCCTGCAAAAGTCAAGGTATCGACGATTTGAATGTAGCAATACAGTCCTATAACTATGGCGGTGGCTATGTAGGATATGTAGCTGGAAAAGGCAAGAAACATACATACAGCCTTGCGGAAAATTTCGCAAAAGAAAAATCGGGTGGAAAGAAAGTAACCTACACCAACCCGATAGCCGTTGCGAAGAATGGGGGCTGGCGGTACAGCTATGGCAATCAATTTTATGTGGAATTAGTCAATCAGTATTTGAATATTCCTCAAATATCGGGCGAACTGGCACAAAAGGTCATGAATGAAGCATTGAAATATCAAGGGTGGAAATATGTGTATGGCGGTAGCAATCCTAACACGTCCTTTGACTGTTCGGGGCTGACTCAATGGTGCTTTGGGAAAGCTGGTATTTCTTTACCGAGAACGGCACAAATGCAGTATGACGCAACCCAGCATATCCCCTTATCGCAGGCAAAGGCTGGCGACTTGGTATTTTTCCATTCTACCTATGACGCAGGAAGTTATGTAACGCACGTCGGTATCGTCATTTCCCCGACACAGATGTACCATGCAGGCGACCCGATAGGATATGCAGACCTAACGAATAGTTACTGGCAACAGCACCTAATCGGTGCTGGAAGAATACGACAATAGAAAGCGAGGAGTTTTATATGTTCAAGAAAAAGAAAACAGCAAAAAGAAAAGAAAGTCCGTACCGTGAAAGTTGGTACACACAAGAAATCCGTGATTGCCTTATGGGTGGTGCTTATCGCAAGCGTGAGCTTTGGAGTGTATAAAAACTTTACAGCGATTGATATGCACACGGTACATGAAAAGGAAACGATACAGCTACGACTTAACGACACCAATGGAATAGAAAATTTCGTGAAGAATTTTGCAAAGTCCTACTACACATGGAGCAACAGCAAGGAAGCGATTAAAGCAAGGACACAGGCAATCAACGAGTATCTGACAAAAGAATTGCAGGACTTGAATGTAGATACTATCCGTACCGACATACCAACCAGCTCCACGGTAACAGACGTAATCATCTGGGACGTGGAACAGGCTGGAGAGGACGACTTTATCGCTACCTACGAAGTAGATCAGCAGATAAAGGAGAACGACCAGACAAGAAACGTATCAGAAACCTATATGGTCAAAGTCCATGTAGACGGAAACGGAGATATGGTTATCATTCAGAACCCTACTCTTGCCCCAGCCGTCCAGAAATCCGAGTATGAGCCGAAGAAACAGGAAGCAGACGCAAGCGTGGACGCTGACACCACAGCAGACGCTACCGCATTTCTGGAAACATTCTTCAAGCTGTACCCGACCGCTACGGAAACCGAGCTTGCCTACTATGTAGCTGGCAATGCCCTTGAACCGATAAACGGGGACTATATTTACTCTGAACTGGTAAACCCTGTATTTACAAAGGACGGGGACAATGTAAAAGTCAAGGTAGCTGTGAAATTCATTGACAATCAGACAAAGGCGACACAGGTATCACAATATGAGCTGACGCTACATAAGGATAGTAACTGGAAGATTGTATAAATTATTGACATACATGCACCTTGCATGATATTCTATACATGTAGGGTGCATGTATAAGGAGGTGGAAAATTGCCACGAAATAAATATCCAGAGGAAACTGTCCAAAAAATACTAGATGCTTCTTTAAAACTGTTTTTAGAAAAAGGATATGAAGAAACAACAGTATTAGATATCATAAGTGAAATGGGTGGATTGACAAGAGGAGCTTTTTATCATCATTTTAAATCAAAGGAAGAAGTTTTTGACGCTTTATGTGAAAAACTGTTTTATGAAACAAATCCTTTCAAGAAAGCAAAAAATCATAAAGAACTGAACGGATTGGAAAAACTAAAATTTGTCTTAAAAACTTCATTTGATGAAACGGAACATCATCAACTAAGTATAGCATCCATGCAACTCATGGGAAGTCCTGCTTTTTTAAAAAAATTGATTGAAAGCAATCAAGAGTTGGTTCCCATGTATCAAGAATTGATAGAAGAAGGAATACAGGACGGTTCTATAAAAACAGAACATTCAAAATTATTAGCGGAGCTATTTGTTCTTTTAACTAACTTTTGGTCAATACCTACGATATATCCAATGACATCAGAGGAAATGTGGGAAAAGTTTCTAATAATTAAAGAGATTACAGATAAGTTAGGGCTTCCAATAATTGATGATGAAATTGTTGAATTATGCAAAAAAAATTCATAAAGAAAATAAGATTGTCGTAAGGCAATTTTATTTTCAGACATATACATACATGTAACATGTATAATTTATATTAAGGAGAAAGATTATGAAACTCTATATTAAACAGAATAAAATTTTATTTTTATTAACCATTTTAACAAGTGTAATTGCTTCTTTAGGATATGTGTTTATGGCTGTCCTTTTGCAACGATTATTAGATATAGCCGTAGAAAAAAACATGCAACAATTTACGGGAATGATTTTATTTTCGATTGTTTATTTTGCAATGCTAGGGATTTTTCTCTATCTTCAATCCTTGCTTAGCAAAAAAGTTATATGCAGAATTATGCGTCAAGTTCGTTCTGATGTATTTCGTGGAACAGTTAATTATAGTATAGAAGAATTTGAGAAAAGAAATACTGCTGATTATATATCAATTATTACAAATGATGTAAAAATGATAGAGGATAATTTCTTACTTCCTTTTTTTGAAATAGTACAATATACAGTTATATTTATTTCCTCTTTCGTGTTAATGATTTACTTTGATATTATCGTGACTATATGCGTTATAGTAGCGATTGCTATCATGTTTCTCATTCCGAGTTTATTGGGAGGGAAATTGGAAAAAAGACAAAATACATTTTCTTCTAAACTGGCAGATTTCACAGGTAGTTTAAAAGACATTTTATCTGGATTTGAAATCATTAAGTCCTATTCCATGAAACAATATGTAATTCAGCGATTTAACAAAGAGAATTGTGAAACTATCCATTCTAAATACAATGTAGATAAATTGCTTGCGTTAAATGAGGGACTATCTTCTTTTCTTGCTCTTATGGTTCAGATAGTTGTTTTGTTTTTATCCGCCTATTTCATTATTACAGGACGTATAACAATAGGTACATTATTGGGAATGGTGCAAGTAAGCAGTAATTTAGCCAACCCACTCATTATGATATTTACCAACGTTCCTAAAATAAAAAGCATACAACCTATTATTGAGAAATTGCATAGTATTTCTGAGCATTCTTCAAATGATTTACATAAGGAGCATGTAACTTCATTTAACTATCATATTCTTGCTGAAAACTTATCTTTTTCCTATGATACGCAAACACAAGTTTTAAATGAAATGAACTGTATCATTGAAAAAGGAAAAAAATATGCTGTTATAGGAAAAAGCGGTTGTGGAAAAAGCACTTTTATAAAGTTGCTAACAGGTTATTATTCTGATTATAAAGGGAAAATCGTATATGATGATAGAGAATTAGATTTATTAGAAAAAGAAGATGTGGTACAACTATCTTCTATCATTCATCAAAATATTTATCTGTTTGACGAAACCATACTAGACAATATCTGTTTACATGAAGATTATCCAAAAGAAATTGTTGATAAAGTTATAAAGGAAAGTGGTTTAGATGAATTTATAGCTGAACTTCCAGAGGGGATATTCTATCGAGTTGGAGAAAATGGCTCTAATTTGTCTGGTGGACAAAAACAGAGGATTGCGGTTGCACGAGCTTTGATTAGAAACAAACCTATTTTGATATTAGATGAGGGTACGTCTGCTATTGATATGCAAACAGCCTATGATATTGAAAGCAGGTTACTTAAAATAAACGATTTAACACTTATAACAATTACTCATAATTTGGAAGAAAAATTGTTGAAAAAGTATGATGAAATTATTTATATGGATAATGGAAACATTAAGGAACAAGGGCATTTGCAAGAGCTTGTTAATACATCATCTTGTTTTTCGGAATATGTACATTTAAAGGAGTAAATGTTTATGATTGATTTGAAAAAACACGATATAAAAAAAGCCTTGAAAGTTGGTGCAAAGGCAAGCGGTGTCCCTGTGGAAACTATACGGGAAGAAATACAGGCTACCATTGATGAAGCTATGAATAGTACCGACCCAGAGGTGCAGACAAATTTCAAAAAGTATTTTGGAAATAAACGCCCTACACCAGAAGAATATATTTATAAGATTACGAAAAAGACAAAGGTTTAATCTAATATTGTTTGCTACCTGCGGAGCAGATCAGCAAACAAAGGCTAGTAGAACACTACCTAAAAGAAAAATAGGGAAAACAAGAAGCTGATTACTTCTTGCTTTCCCTGCTGTTCAAGATACCGTCAATCGTACCTTGAATGATTTTTAATTCGTTATCACTCAATAAGTCAAGTGATGTTTCTATCTGACGGCGAGTTGTGCTTTTTCTCAACTTTCTCTGGTGGATAGAAATATTCATCAACCGATATATTGAACATGGTAACTAAATCATGGAATAATTGAAAACTTGGGTGTGAACCAATATTTTCAATATCTGCGATATGGCGTTCTCCATAGAATACCTTATCGCCTAAATCATTACGGGATAGCCCTGCTTTTTCACGGGCTTCTCTGATTGCCAGTCCTAACGGTCTGAAATCAAAGGTTTGTGTTTCTTTATTTTTTCTCATTTTAAACCACCTAGCATGAGTTTAAACTTCATGCCATGTATTTAGAATGTGTTAAAAGTGCATATAGTATGCAGTAATAATTCAAAAGATATTATCGTGTGCGGTAAATAAAAAAAACCGTTCTTAGATAATATGCTTTTGAACGTCTTAAAAACGATAACGGGACGGTTTTGGATATAACCAAAGCTGTCCTTTTCTTTTGGTATAGCTCTGGTTTGAGGGGGCTATGCCATGATTACATATAGAAGAACGTTACGTCGTTCTCAACTGGATAATTATTTCTGTCTAGTGCTTCAATCATCATACCCATTACATGAGTTAAAAATTCATATAAATAGCATTTATATAACAGTCTGTTTGTGTAGTTACATTCAAATGGGCTGTTTTTATTTTAGAAATATTTTTTTGAAAATCTTGGTAGTTTGACACCTCTTTGGGAAGTTAGGGTGCGGAAAGGGGGAAATGAACAAAAGTTCATTTCAATCCAGCACGGAAAGGAGGTGAGCAAATGAAAACATCTTCTTTCAAACAAGCCATTGAAGCACAGTTTGATTGTCTTTCAAAAAAGGTTATCAAACGAGCTGTCAAAAAAGGCTATCGTGATATGAAGCGACGTGAAAAACGAGAATGTCCATTTTCTGATATTCCAGATTATGAGCAGGAACGCTTTGGAACATTTGATAAATACGAAAGTGATTACACCGTATTTAATATTTTAGGCATTGAAGTATGGGTTGAGGACGACCAGTTAAGCGAAGTTCTTAAAACATTGACAGAAAAGAAACGTAACATTATTTTGTTGTCCTACTTTATGGATATGTCCGATAGTGAAATCAGCGAATTTATCAAAATCCCACGTTCTAACGTCCAATATCATAGAACAAAAACACTTGAAACAATGAAAAAAATCATGGAGGAACGTAAATGAAGAAACATGAGCATTTGCCTTTTGAGGTAATCTTATCAGCCACAGAGGGCGAACCAGAAGCAGTTGAAACCGTTTTGAAGTTTTATGACGGTTACATTTCCAAATTATGCTTGCGTAAATTGTATGACGAATACGGTAATGTTTGCATGGTTGTGGACGCTGATTTAAAAAACAGAGTTCAGACAGCATTACTTGATATGCTGATGAATTTTGAAATTGTAGTGATGTAGTACATATAAGTGAAGTTTGGTACTTTCCCCTTTCCTGCCACTTCACTTGTCATTCTATTAAAATCAATTTGACTAGAATTGATTTTGATAGGCTGAATAGCCGATAGTTCTTTGAAAACTGAATAAAGCAGACAGATACGTTTGTGAGGTAGCAAGCCACGGGAACTGTACGCCACGACCTTTCCAAAAGAAAGCGAGCGACCCACGCAGTGATCCGAGAGCGACCGTTGGAAAAGTCGCTTTGCCATGACCTATCCTCACAGAATAATGATACGTCCGCATGGTGCGGTTCTGCCCACAAGAATGGGAATAGTTGAGATACTAACGGAGCTTTCCAAAGCCATCTGCCTGCTTATAATTTATAGTTACAGCAACAAAATCTATCTTCTCATTTTATTTAGGTGTGTTATAATTGTCTTGTTAGACGAGTGTATTTTGTTGCTGTCACAAATGAAAGGGGTCTTAATAGTGATAAGTGATACACAAAATGCACAATCTCCTACAAAGGATAAAAAGACTTATACAGTAGAGGAAATTGCTGAACAACTGGACATTAGCAAAAAGGTAGCTTATTCATTGGTAAAAAGCGGTCAATTCAGTTATGTTCGTGCTGGTAAAGCCATACGAGTATCAAAGGTTTCTTTCGATAAATGGTTAAACGGAATTTAACTATAAGGAGAGAAAATTATGGCTTCAATCAAACAAAGAAAATCAAGTTTTTCAGTTATTTATTGGTACTTAGATAGTGCAGGAGAAAGAAAACAAAAATGGGACACGCTGGAAACAAGAAAAGAAGCAAAACAGCGAAAAGCCTTTATAGAATACTATCAAGAGAAATTTGGATATGTGATAGTTCCATTAGAGGAACAATTTGCACATCAGATTGAAAATTCTAAAAAAGAGTTAGATGTTGTAGACAAAGATATTACATTGCGTGATTTCCTAGAAATTTTTGTTAATCTATACGGCACATCTAAATGGTCGCCGAGTACATTTAGTGGTAAGGTAGGCAGTATTGAAAATTATATCAATCCGATTATCGGAGATTGGAAACTTAATGAAATAACTACAAAAAGCCTATCAAAATACTACAATGATTTATTGAGCGTTCCAGAAGTACCACGGGCAAACAGAAAAGCAACTGGTCGTTGTGTTCAGCCAGCGAACATCAAAAAAATACATGATATTATCCGTTGTGCCTTAAATCAAGCTATCCGCTGGGAGTATATTGATACAAATAAAAGAAACCCTGCGTCTTTGGCTACGTTACCCAAAATTCCAAAGACTAGGCGAAAAGTGTGGAGTGTTCAAACATTTCGAGAAGCGGTAAAAGCCACGGAAGATGATTTACTTTCAATTTGTATGCACTTAGCTTTTTCCTGTTCTATGCGAATTGGAGAAATTACAGGACTTACATGGGTAGATGTTATTATTGATGAAGAGTCCATTGCTACAAATAATGCAAAGGTAATTATCAATAAAGAACTTTCAAGAGTAAATGCAGAAGCTATGCAAAAATTAAAGGAAAAGGATATTTTAAAGATTTTCCCAACGCAAAAACCGCATTGTACCACAAGGCTTGTCTTGAAAACGCCAAAAACAGAAACAAGTAATCGTGTTGTCTGGTTACCTAAAACAGTTGCGGAACTATTGGTTCAATATAAAAAAGACCAGCAGGAATTAAAGGAATTTCTAGGAAGTGCCTACAATGATTACAACCTTGTTATTGCGTTAGATAATGGCAATCCCGTGGAAAGCCGTATTGTTAGAGATAGGTTTCAAAAGCTCTGTGAAGAAAACGATTATGAAGTTGTGGTATTTCACAGCCTACGCCATTTAAGTACGGGTTATAAACTCAAAATGACAAACGGAGATGTTAAGTCCGTACAAGGCGATACTGGTCACGCAGAAGCAGAAATGGTTACAGATGTCTATTCAGAAATTATTGACGAGGACAGACGTTTCAATGCACAAAAAATGGATAAAGAATTTTATTCTACGCTTAATGATGATACAGACAATCCAAAGCAAGATACCGACTTAACCGATAGTGATATGGCATTATTGGAACTGATTAAATCTTTATCGCCAGAAATGAAAGCACAGCTTTTAAAGCAAACACTCCAAAAATAAATTTTCAAAAGTGTTAGCAGATTTTCAAAAATCCAGCGATTTTTCATCAAAAATAAAAAAGTGTTAGCAACCCTACTTCCTTAAAAGTCTTAATATAATATCGAATTTAAAACGATTGAATGAAAACAATTCGTATTCAGCAAAGATAGAAAGCCATAAATAAGAAAACGCTGAAAACCTTGAAAAATAAGGCTTTCAGCGGAGTTTGTGGCGTCCCAGACAGGAATCGAACCTGCGACGTTTCGCTTAGGAGGCGAACCCTCTATCCTACTGAGGTACTGAGACATTTTCATAAATCTATTCAATTTTATCTAGTTATCATGTCAAAAGGCGATTGCTCCACCTGACCCTTAGGAGGACCCTGTTATATCCATTTAACTAACGAGACAAATGCCGCTTTTCCTTGAAAACATTCTGTTTTCAGGATTTTTGTTATGGCAACCTTTATTTTAATTATCAGCTCTTTTGAAGCTGTTAATTACAATTATTTTACTTTTTTAATATTTGTAAATACCTCATCTATTATAACAGTTTCATCTGTCTGCTACAACCGTTTTTCGTATTTTTCTGAAATCATTTTGCTTCCACTATTTTTTCCATGATTTTTATTTTTGTTAGTTTTACGTTAAATTCTGGTTTTTATTTTTGTTAAGTTTTTCTCTCTATTTTAAATCTTTGTCATTTATTTTAAATGACTGTAAGGTCTATTGTATGTGTTTTTTTCAAATGCTACGATAACTATCGGCATGTGACCGTCTTTTACTGTCACGGCATCATACGAATAAAACAGGAACTTTTACAGGAGACCAGCTATGAAAAGTCAACCATAAATTAGCAAAAAATTTCTTTTTCATATCGGTGGTAAAAAAGGGTAACTTTAATAGAGCTCCCTTAGGGTGCTTTTTCAAAATCTATCGATATAGGTATACAGATCTCTTACTCGAGGTTAAATTCTACTTCGTCAGTGAGCATCTTCCAGATGACTCTGACAAGCTTGCCGGCACAGTGCCCAAGTGCATTGTAGTGAGACCGGCCTTCAGCCCTCTTGGCATCATAATAAGCCTTGAAGGTTGCGTTGTTCCTGACAACGTTCCAAGCTGCATTTACAAGAGCATATCGTAAAACACGAGAGCCACGTTTGGACATCCTTGTTGTCTTAGCCTGAAAGTTACCAGACTGATAAACAGAAGGATCCAGGCCTGCAAAAGCAAGCAGCTTGTTTGGATTGGAGAAACGGTGAATATCGCCTATTTCACCAAGGATCATTCCACCATTGATATAACCGATACCAGGAATGGTCATGATGACAGAATCGTTAAATTTCATGATATCCGTCATCTCAGCTTCAATCTTTTCTAATTGGCTATCCAGTAACTCGATTTGTTGAATGGTTTGAGTTATCTGAATAGATATAGCGCTGTCGTTGGCACCGACAGACTTCTGTGCGAGAATTCTTAATTCTTTGGCCTGCTCTTTAGTAAAATGTCCGTGCGAGTTCACTTTGAGCAGATTTGCCAGATGAGTCATATGCATGGAAGCAATCTCTTTTGGAGAAGGTGCTTCTTTTAAAAGAGCATAGACAGCATTCTGATGCAGACCGGATTTGAAAAAGTATTGAATCTCCGGGAATACTTGATCAACATAGGTTGTCAGTTGGATTTTCAATCGGGTGCGTTGCTTAATGGTTTTCTGCCGAAAGCGCCCCAAGGCCTTAAGATCCATCATATCGAGATCAAAGAAGGTAATAAATCTTAGGTCATCCTGCATCATAAGAGTTTTAGCAATAACAAATGTGTCGACCTTATCTGTCTTTGTTTTACGAACATTGTTCTTACGCATCTGACAGGTTTTGATGGGGTTCAACACACACACTTGGTAGAACTCAGCAACAAGGTATCGAACAAGGTTGTCACCGTAGTGTGCCGTCGACTCAAGACCGATGATGATGCTGTTCTTATCGAATGCTTCGAGCTTAGAGACCAGCAGTTGGAAGCCATCAGCGTCGTTTGTGAATTTGAACGGCTCAATGAGTATTTCACCGTCCGAAGAAATCGCAGCGGCGAAATGGTTGAGTTTGGCAATATCAATGCCTACAAAAATTTTCATGAGGTTGTACCTCCCTTTCATAAAGTCTGATACCATGATGTCCACCATCGATTATCATCGTAGACTTGATAGAAATAAGTACTCTGAGTGAAAAACACTCCGGCAACATCCAGCTAATAAACAATTCAGATAAAGGTAGCGGCAATACACTCCAGTCGAGTAGTCAAGGCTACAGGGAAAAATCAAAAGTCCATAGTATCTGAATTGTATTGAACCACGATATTAAAAGAAAGGAAACGTGTGATAATTAACTTCCTAATTATCATACAAGGTTATTATGAAAAAACGAATCGTTCAATTACAGATCGGCGCTGCGGCGATTGCAGCAATTCTCGGAACGGGAAGCGTTATAAATGCATTTCCGTGTTCCGCCGCTTTGGTCACTGCTTACGCAAAAGAGCAGAATACCGAGGAAAATGTAACCGTAGTCAATGAAAAGACAACATGGAAATATCTTGACAACAACACAGATCCGGCATCCGGGCTGTCCTCGCTCACTGCTTGGACTACTCCTGATTTTAATGACTCTGCATGGAAGTCTGCCGCCGGAAAATTCGGTGCGAAAAGGGGCGCTCTTACATCTTTTAACGGATTTACTCCGACAGTTCTTTTACAGCAATATCAGGAAGAAGAAAGCAGTAAATGTACTCCGACATTTTTCTTCCGTACAACTTTTAATGCACAAAATATTGATCAGATCACTTCTGTCACAGGAACTCTTTTCCATGACGACGCTGTTGCCGTTTACTTAAACGGACAGTTGATCACTTCAGCCGACATGCCGGATGAAAAGCATGAAAATAATCTTTATTATGCAGGAGTAAGCGCAGGAGCTCCTAAAGAAGCTTCAGTTGTTCTTACAAAAGATCAACTGAAAAGCATCTTAAAAGAGGGATCAAACGTTCTTTCTGTAGAACTTCATCAAGACCGTGAATCCAGTTCTGATATTTACTTTGAATTTCAGAATTTGTCTTTAAACTATAATGAAAATAATACAGACGGCGATAACAGCGGAAGCAATGATGAAAAAGTAACGCAGAAATCTATTTTTCTAACTGTAGGAAACGATACGTCAAGTCAGGGAATTACGTGGTACGCCGACACAGAAACGGCAGGAGAAGTTCAGTATGCGGTAAAAACAGGCGATACATTCCCTGAAAATTACTTAACTGTACCCGCTTCTTCAACAGCTGCAAACGAAAAAGGATTCTATTCTAATCAAGCGGTTCTTACAGGACTTCTTCCTGATAAAGAATATGTGTATCGTGTAAAAAATGGCGATACAATCAGTGATATTTATAGTTTTACTTCCGGAAACAACGACGGTTCTTATGAATTCGCCTTCGTAGGAGATCCTCAGATCGGCGCCGGCAGCACAGACAGCGATATTGAAGGATGGAATGAAACTTTGAAAACTATTTCTTCAAAATTTAACGCCGACTTTCTTCTTTCAGGCGGAGATCAGGTAAACACGGCCTCAAATGAAACACAGTATACAGGATACATAAATGAGTTGTTTACTTCCCTTCCGAGCGCTACGACAATCGGAAACCACGACTCAGGTTCTGCCGCATATAATCAGCATTTTAACCTGCCAAACGAAAGCGCTGACAAAGGACAGATAACTGCCGGAAGCGACTACTGGTTTGTTTACGAAAATACACTTTTCATTAATTTAAACTCCAATGACAGATCCACCGCAGAACATAAAGCATTTATCGAAGAAGCAATCGCTGCAAATCCGAATGTAAAATGGAAAACAGTTGTTTTTCACCATTCTATTTTCTCAACTGCAAGTCATGTTGACGACGGCGATATCATTACAAGACGTAATGAACTTCCTCAAGTTTTCAAAGATCTTGATATTGATGTTGTATTAATGGGACATGATCATGTTTACACAAGAACTTATATGATGGACGGAACAACTCCTGACACAAGTAAAGGAGTTCAGAGCAGCGTTACAAATCCGACAGGAATTCTTTATCTTACCGCAAACTCTGCTTCCGGTAGTAAATACTATGATATCAAAGCTCCGAATGCCGAATATTCCGCTAAGATGGATCAATCTTACAGAAGAACGGTAACAGATATTAAAGTGACAGATACTTCTTACACAATGAAAACTTATTACGCCGATGATCTATCTTTATTAGATGAATTTACAATCTACAAAGCGGATAATACAGCTCTTCTCAATAAGATAAATGAACTTAAAAATATGAATTTATCGGAGTCTGATTATACAAAAGACAGTTGGAAGTCCTTTTCCGATGCTCTTACATCAGCAGAAGAACTGTTAAAAAATTCTGATGCCACACAAGATATGCTGGATGCATCGCTTTTAGATCTTCAGACAGCTTACGAGCATCTTGTCAAAACCGATGATCAAAACGGTAATGATAACAATGGTAATAACAATAACGGCGATAACAACAACGGCAATAACAATAACGGCAATAACAACAACGGCAATAACAACAATGGCAATAGCAACAATGGCAATAACAACAATGGCAATAACAGCGGCAATAATAATGCCAACAACAATAACAACAGCAGTAATAAAGCAAATACTTCTGCTCCGTCCGCAAAAACCGGCGATATCACCACTTTTGCTCCGATAGCTTTGCTGCTTGCCGCATCACTTTCCGTTATTGCATTTATTACAAAAAGAAGGAGATCTGCTTAAGATCAGATGGGATAAAATGATGTTGAGAAAAATAAAGCAAAACTATATTGTACTGATACTTATTTTCCTCAGTGTCCTCACTATACTTATTCTTCAGAATTTCGGGTTTAAAAGCTATTCTCGATACAGCACAGATACACTCCACTACGACAAAGGTGTCGTAGTGGAGATTTCTAATGAGGACATTGAATATGATAAAGAACTTAAAATTTACCTCGGCAGTCAGGATTTAAAAATAAAAATGTCCGAAGGAATTCAAAAAGGTAAAATTATAGAAGTAACAAATTATCTAACGAAAACACATAATGTTCATGCGAAAATCCATATGCCTCTTATTATCAATATCGATCAGCCTGATAATATTGAGCCATATTATACTGTATACAATTATGACCGCACATTTTCTCTTTTTGCATGTGCCGCCGTTCTTGCAACCGCGATCTTTTGTATCGGCGGAGGAAAGGGATTAAAATCAATCGCAGGGCTTCTTTATTCTATGCTTCTTATCATTGAATTTCTCCTGCCTGCCGTATTCTCAGGATGGCCGCCGATCGCATCCAGTATCATATGTGCCATACTGTCCACGGCAGTTACTCTTCTTCTGTTAAACGGACAAAGCGGGAAAACATTTTCCGCGATTTTATCTACAATGATTGGAATGTTTTTTGCGCTTATTCTTTTCCTTATCACATCTGCCATGATCCATGTGGACGGATTCAGTTCGGCAGATGCCGAAGGTTTGATTTTAATACATGAAGAAACCGGTCTACAGATTAAAGACGTTCTTTTTGCGGGAGTTGTAATTTCTTCTCTCGGTGCGATCATGGATGTCGGAATGTCTGTCGTTTCATCACTTTACGAAATTTATCACCATAATCCGACTCTTACTGCAAAAGATATTTTCAGATCCGGTATAGAAATAGGAAAAGATATGATCGGAACAATGACGAATACACTGATCCTTGCATTTACAGGCAGTGCATTCATCACATTACTTGTGTTCCTCTCATATCAAGTACAATTTAACCAACTTATCAATTCTAATTATCTCAGCATCGAAATTGCTCAGGGACTATGCGGAACATTCGGAATTGTTCTGACAATTCCAGCCGCCTCTGCCATCTCCGCATTTATGCTGACTCGAAAAGTCGCCCCGCTCCACCCGTAAAAATGGGGGCTAGCAGAACGACTATAAGCCTTTATTACTAGGCCAGCGTCTCCAGACGCTGGCTTTCATCTCGGCCTCTTAAGATTGGTAGATTTGTTGTCTGTTTTCTAAAGTACTTTCTATATACATAATTTGAGGTATACAAATACAAAGAATTAGCGTTACAACGGAAATTGCAATCCACTCCTTAAAGGGGAAAGTAAATGTAAAATAGGACAAATTATTCCGAATTATCATCCCCGCTCCCACATTAATAATTTCCCCTGCCGTCAGTAACAGCACCTGCAGGATACTCCAATAGTATATCCCCTCCATAATTAACATTCCTCTTAACTGCTTTCTGGTCATACCGATACAACACATTACGGCGAATTCTGATCTCCGGGAAGCACTGTTCGCCAAAATGATATTAATATAATTGACAACTCCCAGTAAGAGGAGACTCAGGCTGAACGCACACATTACATCCATTCCGGCTTCCATATAGCTTTCTGCTTCTCTGATCTTATCGGCGGTTCGGGAAAGGTAATAAATATTATAGTCCTCCTGACCGTTATTTTCGTTTTGAACCAATTCCGCCAGTTTCTCTGCTGCCGCTGTCTCTTTCCCTTTCTTCGCATCAACGCTAGTATTAAATATCTGTTTGAGCATTCCAAGCCTTTCGTACCCCTTCTCGCTGATTAAAAAATAGTGAAAGCTCTCGTCATCCCAACTCATATTTAGCTCCGGAAAGCCTTTGGCAGTGGTATCAAGATATCCGGAACAGATAAATTCGACTCCGTTTTGCCCTGTAGTATCAGCCGGAAAAACATGAGCAGGTTTCCCTTTCATTTTAGCTGCATCCGCCTCCAATGTTTCAGATAAGCCATGTTTATGTAATACGATGATTCCACTGCCAGCCCTCAACGCATCAAAATCAATATCCTGTCGACTTTTTTTAGCATAACTATCCAATAAATCAATGGATTGATCGTCAAGCACCTGAATTGTCATTCCATTATTCGGAGCACTATTTTCATACACCATATTCTCAATCGGCTGTATATAATCCTCACTATAGTCATAGGAAGCATAGCATCCATATGTAATATGCAGACTGCTTTCCTCTATTTCAGGCAGCTCGATAACCTTTTGAACTACAGATTCATCAAATAACGGGGAATTCTGATCCGTTTGTTCCTCGTCTGTGTTTTTATAAGGAAACAGATAATTTTCAACGGCTTCCTTTTGAGTACCGATTTCAAAGTCTGGGCTTTGCGAAAATTCATTTGTCAGGTTCGTTCCATTCATAATAAATCCGGCGAGCATTATAGTTTCACATCCCATAAAGAGTGATACCACTGTTATAATGAACTTTCTCTTTGAATTCCAAAGGTTGTACCATGCCATTTTACATATAGAAGCTCCGCGGATTGATTTTCTTCTTTTCTTGAAGAAATCTCCTTTGCCTGATATCTGTATGCGTTGAGCGGACTTATATTTTTAATTTACTGAGTATATATTTACTTGCAGACAGCAGCATCAGACCTGAAACAACTGCCGCACCAATTAAATACTGTGGGTAGAATACCATCTGCACTTCCAATTTCCCATACTGCTTCAAAAATAAATTTTCAAACAGTCCCGGGAAAACAAATATACCAACTAAGGTACTTAAAAACGCTCCTCCCATAATGCCGGACAGCAGGATGATTATATTTTGACGAAACACCATTTTCTTAAGTTGTTTACGAGTTAAACCAACAACCATCAACAATCCGAAATTATTCATATCCTTCGCCAGAGAAATAGAAAGCACATTATATATCAATAAATAGACGCTCGCCAATAATATAACTGAACATGCTATCGCCGTTCCATACCCGCCTATAAACTGCGTTATAGATTTCATTCCTGCCGAATCGGTTGCCACAAACTGCTGCTGTGCATTGTCTAATTCAATGTCTCGATACAGTTTTTTTTCCAATTGGTCACCGCTAAAAAGCTCCGATTTAACAGTAAGAGCAAGTTTTGCCGGAAACCTTGGAATTTGTCTCATATCCAGATATTTCTCTGAAAAGTATACTGTTGGAATATAAAGAGAACTATCAATATAATCAGTGTAATATCCAGATAAAGTGAATTTCTCCGTAAGTTCTTCCCCTCCATTGACAGACCAGTCCTTAAATAAAATCTGAGCTGATATTTCCATACCTGTTTGCGGATTTGAAATGCCCAATTTTTTCAATAGGCTTCTGGACATCATGATATCGTTTTCAGATTTTGGATAATTGCCTATTATATGGTCATAGGCTGGTCTGATCATTTTTTCCCATACAGTTTGATCAACAACTTTGCACGATGCTAAAAATTTTCCTTCCTGTTGCCAATCTCCTATACTATATTGCCATCCATAATCTTCAATATAGTCTGGATAGATCATCTGGTCATACTGCCTTTTGCTTGCATTCTCTAAATAAACTGCAACTGCATTCCCTGATTCCCGAATATTTTTTACAGTGTCAACAGCTATTTTCCCTTTGGCTATGCTAAACGCAGAAAAAAGGACAAATACGGAAAGGGCAACTGCAAACGATAATAGAATTATTTTTTGTGATCCCATCTACTATTCGCTTTCGCTAATTCAGTTATTTCCTTATCTTTCATCCTTATATCCGCCCTGCCTTTCATCTGAAATTTTCCCATCTTCGATCCGGATCATACGATCGGCTCTGTGCGCAATGTCCACATTATGTGTTACCATCCCTATCGTCTGATTATATTTTCTGGCCATATTCCCTAACAGGGAAATCACTTTTTCACTATTCTCAGAATCAAGGCTTCCTGTCGGCTCATCGGCCAGAATAATTGCCGGTCTTGTAACCAGTGCCCGGGCGATTGCAGCCCTTTGTTGCTGTCCTCCCGACAGTTCATCCGGCATTTTAAAAATCTGATCGTCAAGTCCCAACTCATCAATAAGTTCTTTTACAAATTCAGAATCAATATCTGCATGATCAAGTTCCAACGGAAGAACAATATTTTGATATATATTCAAATAGGGAATCAGATTAAATCTTTGAAAAACAAATCCTATATTGCGCCTCCTGAATATTGTTAACTCTTCATCATTCATGGAAGACAAAATTCTTTTGTTTATTTCTACTACTCCTTCCGTAGGAAATTCATTCCCGCCAACTATATTTAATAGCGTTGACTTCCCACTTCCGGAAGGTCCTGTAATAGCCAGAAACTCTCCCTTTTTAATATTCAGATCAATACCGTTGATAGCATTGACTTCAATCTTTCCACTTACATATTTCTTTTTCAATGAAATTACTTTAACGATATCCATAATATACATCTCCTGTTTAGAGGAAATTCAAACTTCCATCTTAAATTTTCTCTGCACTGCTCATCTTGATTACTATAAATTTATGTATTCATCAAGCGGCAATTTATTACTTACCAAAAACTGTAAAATTTGAGCATCCCCAAAATAAAAGTTCTCAATGTTTCCATTCTCGATGTGATATAACATTGGAACAGCCGCAATAATAAAATTATCTTTTGTTGCATCTGTATAATCTATAATGGGTGATTCACGAACTGCGTATATTTTCCCTATCACTTTATCTTCATTCAATTTGACAAAATCCTTGTCTGCCGCTTTTATTGTATAATCCAAGGGAGAGTATTTATTTTTCAGTGTATTTCTGGTAAGGCCATCATAAAAGATATTTTTCCCATTCACTACTTCACCTATTTCTTCATCATATTTTATATGATGGTTTGTCCAATCATAATCTTTGGCGTCCTTATTTTCATCCGCTTGAGTATCTAAAACAAATAAGCTATTGGATTTTGCAAATTGTATAATTTCATCTTTTACGTTATCACAATAGGGGCATCCGCTTCTTTGCGCGTACACATAAAAATTCCCCGGCTTTTCAAAAATCTCATCCATCGTAATAGTATTTAATCCCTCATATGCATTAGATCTTTCTATAGCAAAGATATTTCGATAAAGTAATACTCCTGCCATACATATTATGATAGTAGTACATATAATTCCTGCAATATACGATTTTTTCTTCATCTATATCCCTTCTCTCTTTTATATTGGCTTTACCTGACCATCTTTTACTATAAATACCGAATCACAGCTTTGCGCTGTTTCAAAACGGTGTGTTATAAAAACCACAGTTGATTTTGCCAGATAATCAATAATCGAATTATTAACTAATTTTTCTAATTCGATATCTAAGTTACTTGTCGCCTCATCTAATAAAAGTATCTGCGGTTTTCTCAATATAGCACGCGCTAACATTAATCTTTGCTTTTGACCTGTGGATAAATTACTGCCATTTTCTTCTAACACTGTATCATATTGGAATGGCAAACTCATGATATAATCATGTATCTTAACAATTTTACAAGCCTTCTGTATTTCATTTATATTATCGTAATCCTTATTTCCCAACAACAGATTTTCCCGTATAGAAATATTAAACAGCGATGTGTCCTGAGAAACATACGCGATTTTATTTCTTATAATTTCTGTGCTTATATCTTTTAAGTCTACCCCATTTATGCTGATATTTCCTGTTTCAAATGTATACAGTTTTAATAATAATTTAGCAATCGTAGATTTTCCTGTGCCGCTTGCTCCAACAATCGCTATTTTAGCCCCGCTCTTTATCTGTAATGAAAAATGTTCTAATACAGGCTTATCAGGATCGTATCCAAAGGATATATTTTGAAAACATACATCATATCCGTTATAAAACGGAGCATTAGCATGATTTGTTTCCTCTTTCTTCCTGCTTTCTTCAGGTTCTAATTCCATAATCTCTTGTATTCTTTCTTCTGCGACAAGTGCCGTTTGCAATTCCGTTTGCAAATCAATAAGATTTCTGACAGGCTCCAAAAAATATACAATTAATGCATTAAACGTAATTAGCCCGCCTATTGTCATATCACCTAAGAAAATATTATATGCTCCCAGACATAAAATAACTATTTCGCCACTAAGTCCAATCAAATCTTTCAGAGCATATTGAATATTTTCTAATTTCCCTAATTTATATATATTTTCTAAATATGCCGTAAAACTTTTTTCAATCGATTTATAAGAAAATTTTTCTGCTCTATATAACTTAGTTGTCAATGCCCCACTAAGGAAATCAATAATTTTAGCGTTGTTTTGAGCCTCGCTTACGAGCTGTTTTCTACTGTAAACCGAATACTTTCCCTTAAATATCCATACGACCACTATATACAGCAAACAAATGACAATTATTCCAATAAACATATTTAAACTTTGCGTATATAGGATATAGCCGGCTGCAATTACCGATATAGCATCTACAAATACAGTTAAAACTATTTTTGACAACAGTGTCTGCACGATTTCTATATCCTGAAATCTTGATGATATTTCTCCTACTTTGCGATTATCAAAAAAACTTTGTGACAGCTTCAGTATATGTTCATAAAATTTCATTCCGAGGTTTTGGTTTATGTGCTTTCCTAAAATTAACGACATATCTACTCGCAGGATATTCAGGATAATCTTGGCAATTATCAAAAGAAGAAATGCTTCTGAAATAATTACCAGGCTATTAAATGCATATTCCGGCAAAATTTTATCAATCAATATCATATAATAGAATGCTGTACTGATATTAAGCACTGTATGTACCAGTGAAATTACTACAATTGATATACACAATTTTTTATTTGGACGTAATAATTGAAAAAGATTTTTTACCGTCGAAAATCTTTTATAATCTTTCTTAAACTTTTCTGTAGGAGATAAGAGCATTAAAGCTCCTGACCATCTATATCTTCTGGATTTTATTTCACAATTTTTCCGTCCCCAAAACTGGTCTCTGGGGATTTCAACAATCCCTTCCGCAGGGTCTGATATAATAATGGTATTTCTTTTTATTTTAAAAATGACGACATAATGTAACAAATCTTCGTCCACAATCATGTGAGCAATACATGGTAAACTCACTTCACTTAAGCAATCTTCTCCTTCATTCTCTACACTTTTTATTGCTACCGGCTTAAATCCTATTGATGCTGCTCCATCAGATAAAGCACGTAAGCTTGTTCCCATAGAATTTGTTCCTGTTTGTTCCCGGATTTTCGCTATTGATACGCTTCCTCTATAATATCTTGCAACCATTGCTAAGCAAGCTGGACCACAATCTGACATATCATGCTGCCTTATATTAATAAATCCCATGTTACCTTTATCTCCCAAAAATTCTATTACGCATTAAGCGTTTTCCAAAGTACAAAGTCAAATGAAAAATGATATCATAGATTTAGCCTGAAAGTCTTCTTGTAACTCAATCCCGGTATAATAAAGATATCATTACCAAAATGTATCATCCATCTTATATATGTATATAGTTATTGGATGAATTATTGATTCCGGCGAAATAGGAATATTTCAGCCGGAATCAAATTTCCAGTCAGAGCTTAATTAAAGTACTTTGTGCAGTTGTGCTCATAGCAATACTTGATATACTCTTTTTTCTGCGTTTTATTAAGAGCGTTATACGTTCTTGTAAATTCGCCTTTTGATCGTGGGCACGAATAGTATCCACCCTTGATTTCTCCCATTTCTTCTTTGGTTAATTTCTGAAATCCTTTCATTTTACCTTACCTCTTTCATTTAGAATTTGTAAATCATGAGCTTCTTGATTTTGCTTTTTTACAATATCATTATTTTTTTGATTTTTCAAGTTATTTTTAATTTATTATTGTTAAATTGTTTTTACAATATCTTATTACTTTTTTTTATTTATACATTTACAAATAACCTATTTTATGAAATAATATTAACGACTTTACGGCGAAGGAGGGAGAAAGTTATGAAAAAGCGATTTACAAAAAAAGAACTTGAAATCCTGAAAACATTATGGAATAGTGCTGCCCCCATGATTGCCTCTGAAATTGCAAAGGCGAATAACGCATTAAACCTCAACACAGTACACGCATGTCTGCGTAGTCTGTCTGATAAAGGCGCAATCAAGGTAGATGATATTGTTTATAGCGGAACTGTATTAACACGAAGTTATGTTCCTGTAATTACCAGTGAAGAATATTTTGGCGATCTTTATAATGATATTCTTGGTACAAAGAAAGAGAACCTACTGCTTCGCTCACTAATAGATACGCAAACTGATATAACAGAATTAGAAAATCTTGAAAAAATAATAGCGCAAAAAAAGAAAGAATTATCAGAAAGGAACAACTAGATGTAATATGACCCTTACGTTTGGACCATTTTTTTTATGCTTTTTTATTACCTGTTTACTGAGTTGCTTTTTGCACTTTATATTATATAGGAGTATGTATTTTCCACGAAATACAATGAATTTACTGTTTATGGGAATTCTAGTTATACTTATTAGGATGCTGTTCCCGCTCAACTTTCCATTTACACATTCCATTTATTCATATCATATATTACCGAAACTCATGGAATTTACCACTGAACCATTGATGAGCAGCAATTTAACAGTTCAAGGTCTTTTAGTAGGAATTTGGAGCATTATAAGCATCTTACTTCTGATACGATTTTTATTTCAATATAGAAAAGTGCATCAGTATCTATCTTTATTTTATATTCAGAATACTAACGAATGGAAATGGTTATTTAATATTTGCAGCAAACATTTTACAAAACCGATAAAAATTGCCATTATAGATAAAAGAATTTCCCCAGCAGTTATTGGCTTGTTTAACCCAGTTTTAATTCTGCCGGACACCAAATATTTTACTAACGAAGAGATGGAATATATATGTATGCATGAAATATCTCATTTTAAACAACGGCATTTATGGATATCGTTATTGATGGAGATTATATGCTGCATTCACTGGTGGAATCCTGTAATAAAATATTTGAAAAGAGATTATATGCTTTTTTTAGAGCTTTCTAATGACTTGCACCTTATTCAATCATCTCCTAATTTTAATACTATACATTATGCCGAACTGATTATAAAAACAGCAAAACAAATTACTATCGGAAATCTGTCTCATTTCTGTAGTCCAGCAAATTTTGTCGTAAGAAATAAACTGATTTTAACAACAAGAATCAATTACATACTAAACTATGGGACAAAAAAAACTTTTAAAGAAACGCTGCACTCTCTGGGCGGAATTCTCATTATTGGCTTTGCCATTGTTTTTTCTTTCTTTTGTACCTGAAGTATCTTATCGCCAAATACAATCTTCTGCAGAAGCTGATATTTCAGAAATAACTAAAGATAACGCATTCATTTTAAAAACAGAAACTGACTATCACGTTTATGTGGACGGAAAATATTTTGCGACTATTCATTCCATACCGAAAGAACTGAAAAATATACCACTTTATATGAAAGGAGATTACCATGAGAAAGAATAACACTATTTATAAACATACTTTTCAGACCTTTATTATTTTTTATTACTTTTATGCATGATCCCGTGTTTACCAGCAGATGCTTCACCTTTTGAAACTTCCGTTTCTGTTTCTGACACTGATAATGATATCTTAAGCATAGAAACAAGGGCTTCTGATATTGGATGGAGATATAAATCTGTCAATGGTGTCTTATATAAACGTAAATATGATTACACATTAAGAAAATGGATTGGAAAATGGATTCGTGTCGATTAAATACTACTATTTTACCGTCTGCCAACAAATCTGCAGGCGGTAAAATAATATACGATTATCCGCTAAAACACAGTATCTATCAGCATTTTCAAGGAAACAAACACATCAATTTACTACTTATTTACTACTAACGAATGAGCCTTGATACGCAAGTTTTCCTAGATATGCAAAGATATGGTACAGCACATCAGTATTGAAACAAGAAAAAATTGAATAACTTATAGACTATGGAACGCCTAACATGACGTTCCTTTTCTATTTCCAGCCGTTCTTATTGGACGGCTATTTTATTACTCAAAATGAAAGGAGCATTAGATTTATGAAAAAGACATTGAAACGATTGTGTACGGGCTTCTTAGCTCTTGCAACTGTCGTTACTGCTTTACCGACTACACCCGTTCATGCAGAAAGTAAGCAATACTGGACGGAGTCAAAAGAGCGTGTCGGTATCGTTGAAAAAGTAATGAATGACGGTTCGGTTGGTTCTACCTTTAATGAGGGACATTTGACCGTTGAGGGCGAGGACGCTTACTGTATCGACATCAACACAGACTTTAAGAACGGTTACAAGACCAGAGCTGACGCAAGCTCACGCATGAATATCGACCAGATAAGCGACGTTGCCTTATCTATCGAATATGTAAAACAGTACACAGACAGCCACAGCGGAATAAGCAAAAATCACGCTTACCTTTTAAGACAGCTTGTAGTCTGGCAGAGATTGAGCGTACATCTTGGCTGGCAATGTGATAACGTGCGAGCTTCTTATGATGAAATACCAAAGGCTACGCAGGACGAAGTTTTCGCTGGTGCAAAAGCCTTTGTCAAAGAAAATAAAGGACGCTATGAATGTGGCGGTTATA
>ENA-OQJN01000237-OQJN01000237.1-human-gut-metagenome-genome-assembly--contig:-NODE-237-length-26523-cov-5.575618_pt1 | contig 26523 bp, 25 predicted proteins | sample MGYA00242610_ERZ504777 | MGnify/ENA primary metagenome ERZ504777 (study PRJEB26092, sample SAMD00036350) | human gut metagenome | host: Homo sapiens | study: EMG produced TPA metagenomics assembly of... | reverse complement strand
GAACTGTACTGAAGGTTCATCTGCGGTTACAATTGCAGCAGGAGATGGCACAACACCGACAGATACAACAGAAGGCTCAACAACTGATGTGAAAGTAACTGTGAACGGAACAGAATATACACTTTCTGAATCATTTTCAGAGGCGGAGATTCCATTAGGGTTTGCAGAGGCAACTATGGAATATGAAGGAGCACAGCGCAAAGTAGTAAAGCAGCAGACAGCAGATGTATATTTAGCATATTTGGTAGATGCGGACAACAATGGAAAGTTTTTCTTGTATGACAATGACACATCGACATTTGTTCCGTTTGAACAGATTAATATTTCTGACACAGCGGCGATTATGCTTCTTTCAGAACGAGGAGATATCAAACTTCCAAAGGAATATCAGGAGACTGAGATTACATTGAACGATCAGACATTTCCTGCCTGGAGAAATGCAGAAGAGAGCGATTATTACATTCTGTATGCCATGAATAACCAGGGCGAAAAATCATTATATCAATATGATTCTGTAGATGGAACATATCAGAGATTTGATGCTCCGACGGTAGAGACAGAGGAAAAAGCAGACTCATTTTTAGGGAAATTTATTTCATCTATTGAGAACTATTTAAATTATGTGATATTAGGTGCAGCAGTACTGTTTGTCATTTTGATTGTGATTTTAATTGTATTAGCAGTGAAACTCCACAACAGAAATGCGGAATTAGATGAGCTGTATGATGAATATGGAATTGATTTAGAAGATGATGAAGATATTGAAATGATCGAGACGGATGAGGAGTCTGAGAATGAGACTGCAAATCAGGAAGCAACTGCAGAAGATGCCGATCCTGAAGAGACATATTTAGAGGAAGAACAGGTTGCAGAGGCAGATATTCAGGAGAAAGATACTTTTGCAGATGAAGATGAGTTTGAAGATGACTTTGTAGGCGAAGACGATTTCGGAGATGATTTCGATGATGACGATTTTGATGATGATTTCGGGGACGACTTCGACGACGATGATTTTGATGATGATGACTTTGGTGACGATGACTTTTCAGACACCGACTTTGGTGCTGATCGTTTGAATGATGAGAGAACAGCATCGGCGAAAGAAAAGAAACAATCTTATGAAGATTTTGACCTTGATTTTATTGATTTAGACGATTAAGGAAGCGAAAAGAGGAACTTGGGATAACTAAGTATCCTCTTTTTTCTTTACAAATCAGTTCAGGTTTGCTACAATAAACCACATAGTGCAAAAAAAATGGTGATTTGTACAAAAGTGGAGGTAAAAATTATGTGTGGAATCGTAGGATACATTGGAAATGAACAGGCAGCCCCTATTTTGTTAGATGGATTGGCAAAATTGGAATATCGTGGATATGATTCAGCGGGGATTGCCGTATATGATGGAACAAAGGTAGCAACATTAAAATCAAAGGGAAGACTGAAAGTGCTAAGTGAATTATCTCACGATGGTGCAACACTTCCGGGAACAGTCGGAATCGGTCATACAAGATGGGCAACACATGGATCACCATCGGATGTCAATGCACATCCGCATTTCAACAAAGAGGAATCTATTGTTGTTGTTCACAATGGAATTATCGAAAATTATCTGAAACTAAAAAAGAAACTGGAGAAAAAAGGGTACGAGTTTATCTCTGAGACGGACACAGAGGTTATTGCTCATTTACTTGATTATTATTACAAAGGCAATCCGTTGGAGGCAATCACAAAGATTATGCATCGTATGGAAGGCTCCTATGCTCTTGGAATAATCTTCAAAGATCATCCGGAAGAATTGTATGCAGTCCGCAAGGACAGCCCATTGATTGTGGGACATACAGAGAATGGAAATATCATTGCATCAGATGTTCCGGCAGTATTGAAGTATACAAGAGATGTATATTTCATTGAAAATGAGGAGATTGTCCGTATGACAGACTCTACAATGGAATTTTTCACAGTGGATGAAGAGCCGATCGAAAAAGAATCCACAAGAATTGACTGGGACATCAATGCCGCAGAAAAAGGTGGATTTGAACATTTCATGCTGAAGGAGATGTACGAACAGCCGAAAGCGATTCTGGATACATTTTCGCCGAGAATCAAAGGCGACGACATTGTGATTGAAGAATTAAAGATGAGCGATGACGAGATCCGTGCGATTAAAAAGATTATGATTGTTGCATGTGGTTCTGCGAATCATACAGGAATGACAAGCAAATATATTTTTGAAGGACTGGCAAGAATTCCTGTGGAAGTGGACTTGGCGTCTGAATTCCGTTATCGCAACCCGATTTTAGAAGAAGGGACACTTGTCATCGTAGTTAGTCAGTCAGGAGAGACAGCAGATTCTCTGGCAGCGCTGAGAGAGGCGCAGGCAAGGGGAGCAAAAGTGCTTGGAATTGTCAATGTTGTCGGAAGTTCAATTGCAAGAGAGGCGGACAATGTGATGTATACATGGGCAGGTCCGGAGATTGCGGTAGCTACGACGAAGGCATATTCTTCTCAGTTGATTGCATTGTATTTGCTCGCAATGAAATTTGCGCATGCAAGAGGTACTTTGGATGACGCAGGCTTGAAAGAGATGCTGGAAGACCTGCAGAAGCTTCCGGAACAGGTAGAATTGCTGTTGAATAATAAAAATAAAATTCAGAAGTTTGCAAACCGCTATCTGGCTGCAAAAGATGTATTCTTTATCGGAAGAGGAATTGACTATGCTATTTCCATGGAAGGTTCTCTGAAATTAAAAGAGATATCTTATATTCATTCAGAGGCATATGCAGCGGGAGAGCTGAAGCATGGAACTATTTCTCTGATTGAAGAAGGGACATTGGTTGCAGCGGTGCTTACTCAGGAAGATTTGTATAAAAAGATGATCAGCAATATGGAAGAAGTGCGTACACGTGGGGCGTTCGTTATGGCAGTGACAAACGAAGGAAATACCGATGTGGAGAGAGTAGCAGATTATGTCATCTATATTCCGGAGACAAACAGATATTTTGCAAATTCATTGGCAATCATTCCACTTCAACTGTTTGGATACTATGTATCTGTCGGAAGAGGATGCGATGTGGATAAGCCGAGAAACTTAGCAAAATCAGTAACTGTAGAATAGTTTTTCAAAGTTTTTTTGCAAATAAAACACAGTTTTATCACAAATTATTGTTAGACTACTATCATCAAAGGAAATGAAAGGAGTCTTGACAATGGATAATGAATATAATTACGGAAATAATGAAGAAAAAAGAGAGGAACCGGCAAGAATAGAACCGCCGGTACCGGAAGATGGGATAATAGAGGAAGCTGCACAGACGGAACAAAGAACAGAGCAGGAGAATACATCATACTATGAAAAACCGCCGGTATATGAATCTTCCACACAAGAGTCCCAGACACGTGATTTTCAGTCGTATGATTCTCAGTCGTATGATTCTCAGTCATACGATTCTCAGACATATGGTGCGCCGACATATGAACAGCCAGATGAGGAGTCAAAGAAGCAGCCGCGTCGCCATATGAGAAAGGAAAAAGAGAGAAAGCCGATTCATATTGGTGTGAAGTGGGCAACATGCATCTGCATGGCACTTGTATTTGGTTTGTTGGCAAGCGCAGCATTTCAGGCAAGTAATCTTGTGATCAATAAAGTGGTTGGAAATAAAACTACGGTCGCATCATCCGGACAGAAGGTGAATTCCACAAAAGTATCGACGAATACGAGTTCAGATGTAGATTCCGATCTTGCGGATATGGTGGAAAATGTAATGCCGTCAGTTGTATCAATTACAAATTTAAGTGTACAGCAGGTACAGGATTTCTTTGGCGGTGTTCGTGAATATGAAAGCCAGAGCAGCGGATCTGGAATTATTATCGGACAGAATGATTCAGAGTTATTGATTGTGACAAATAACCACGTAGTAGAAGGAAGCAGTACACTGACAGTTACTTTTGTAGATGAAGAGAGCGTTGAAGCACAGGTAAAAGGAACAAATTCCAACATTGACCTTGCAGTTGTAGCCGTTCAGTTAGATCAGATTAAAGACTCTACTATGAAAGAGATTAAGACAGCGACACTTGGAGATTCTGATGCAATTCGTGTAGGTGAGCCGGCAATTGCAATTGGAAATGCTCTTGGATATGGTCAGTCTGTAACAAACGGAATTATCAGTGCAAAGGACAGAACTGTAGATGGTTTTGAGACAACTTTAATTCAGACCAATGCAGCAATCAATCCTGGTAATAGCGGTGGAGCACTTTTGAATGCCAAAGGTGAAGTAATTGGTATCAATACAGTAAAAGTAAATGCAGATGCAGTAGAAGGTATGGGATATGCGATTCCGATTTCAGATGTGACAGATGTTATCAATGATTTGATGAATCGTCAGACAAGAACCAAAGTAGATGAGTCAGAGCGAGGAGCGCTTGGTATCAGCGGTACAGATGTGGACTCACAGAGTGCTCAGGTGTACAATATGCCGGAAGGTGTGTTTATTTCCGACGTAACAAAAGACGGCGGAGCTGAAAAAGCTGGTCTCACAAAAGGAAGTATTATCACAGAGTTTGACGGAACAAAGATTGATAGTATGGATACTTTGAAATCTCAGCTGGAATACTACAAAGCAGGCGAGACTGTAGATGTAACTGTTCAGGTACCGGAAAAGAATGGTGAATATAAAGAACAGACTGTACAGGTAACACTTGGTGAGGCAGCTAAGTAAGATAATCGGACTAAAAGATACATGGAATAAATGCAAAATTTATTTCCATGTATTTTTTTGACTGTTCAGACCCGGTTGAAAAATCAAAAAACATATGCTATTCTAAAATTAGTTCGAAAAATGGTGAGGAGGTATCTGAAAATGTACGAATTTGATGAATTAAAAACAGCAGACGCTGAAATAGCAGAAGCGATAACGAAAGAGATGGAAAGACAGAATTCTCATATTGAGCTGATTGCATCAGAAAACTGGGTGAGTCATGCGGTGATGGCAGCGATGGGAAGCCCTTTGACGAATAAATATGCAGAAGGGTATCCGGCTAAGCGTTATTATGGTGGTTGTGAGTGTGTAGATGTTGTTGAGAATCTTGCAATAGAACGTGCAAAAAAATTATTTGGATGTGATTATGCGAATGTACAGCCTCATTCAGGAGCGCAGGCAAACATGGCGGTATTTTTTGCAATGCTGATGCCGGGAGATAAAGTACTTGGCATGAATTTGGATCATGGCGGTCATCTGACACATGGATCACCGGTTAACATGTCCGGAAAATATTTTGATGTTGTGTTTTACGGGGTGAATGATGAAGGATTCATTGACTATGAAGATGTGAGACAGATTGCATTGAGAGAACAGCCGAAATTAATTGTGGCAGGTGCAAGCGCATATGCAAGAACTATCGACTTTAAAAAATTCCGGGAGATTGCAGATGAAGTAGGAGCGTATCTTATGGTGGATATGGCACACATTGCAGGACTTGTGGCTGCCGGACTGCACCCATCGCCAATTCCGTATGCAGATGTGGTTACGACCACTACTCATAAGACGCTCAGAGGCCCTCGTGGAGGAATGATTTTATGTAATCAGGAGGCAGCAGATAAATTTAACTTTAACAAAGCCGTGTTCCCGGGAATTCAGGGAGGACCGCTCATGCATGTGATCGCTGGAAAAGCGGTATCCTTTAAAGAAGCATTGCAGCCGGAATTTAAGGTGTATCAGGGGCAAATCGTAAAAAATGCAAAGGCGCTCTGTGACGGATTAATGAGACGTGGAGTGAAAATTGTCTCAGGTGGAACGGATAATCATCTGATGCTTGTTGATTTAAGCGGAACAGATTTAAGCGGAAAAGAATTGGAAAAACGTTTGGACCGTGCACATATTACATGTAATAAAAATACGATTCCAAACGATCCAAGATCACCGTTTGTGACGAGCGGTGTTCGACTTGGAACTCCTGCAGTTACGACAAGAGGTATGGTCGAAACAGATATGGACAAGATTGCAGAGGCAATCGCACTTGTGATGGAAAGTGAAGAAAATATTGAAAAAGTAAAAGTAATGGTGGCGGAATTAACAGAAAAATATTCGTTGTCTTAGATGAGAGAAAAGCCTTGGAGATCCAGGGCTTTTTGTTGTATGCATGGAAATTGAGTCCTATTTACATAACAAATGTTCTGTAAGAATCACATTTGCTTCAAAATATCCCTTGACAGATTGTGATAGATAGAATAATATATACATATACCCCCTATATGTATGTTGAGAGGAGTGAATGTTATGGTTACAGAAAAATATAATATATCAGGAATGACATGTGCGGCATGCAGCAGTGCGGTGGAGCGTGTCACAAGAAAGCTTGAGGGTGTCTCGGAGAGCAATGTGAATTTGACAACGGGAATTTTGACGATCACGTATGATGAGACAAAGATTACACAAAATGATGTAGTGACAAAGGTGGAACGTGCAGGTTTTGGGGCAGAACTGCATGTGGAGAAGAACAAAGAAGAAAAAGTGAAAGAGGAGGAAGCTTTAGAGCAGGACATCAAAAAGACAAAGCATAGATTGGTCACGAATGTACTGCTGGCAATTCCGTTGCTTTACATTTCCATGGGGCATATGGTTCCCTTCCCGATGCCTTTGCCGAACATTTTGGACATGCACCATAATCCGCTGAATTTTGCTTTGGCACAGCTGATTTTGACAACGATTATCTTATATAATGGAAAAAAATTCTATCTGGTAGGATTTAAAAGTTTGTTCCGCGGACATCCGAATATGGATTCCCTTGTTGCAATCGGAACAGGAAGTGCCTTTTTGTACAGCTTAGTTATGACGATTTCTATTCCGGGCAATGAAAATGCAGTACACAATCTGTACTATGAATCTGCGGCAATCGTTGTTACGCTTGTCATGGTAGGAAAGTATATGGAAGGACGAAGCAAAGGAAAGACGTCAGAGGCAATTCGCAAGCTGATGGAGCTAGCGCCGGATACGGCAGTTGTGATACGAGACGGAGAACAGAAAGAGGTACCAGTGGAATCTGTCGCGCTTGGCGAACTGATCTTGATTAAGCCGGGGAGTCGTATTCCGCTGGATGGAATTGTGGTGGAAGGAAGTACCAGTGTGGATGAATCGATGCTCACAGGTGAGAGTATCCCGGTAGAGAAAGAAAAAGAAGATGAAGTAATCGGAGGAAGCGTAAACTATCAAGGTGCGATCACTGTAAAAGTAACTCATATTGGCGCAGACACGACACTTGCAAAAATTGTGAAGATGATGGAAGACGCACAGGGAAAGAAGGCTCCGATTTCAAAATTGGCAGATACTGTGGCAGGCTATTTTGTTCCGACTGTTATGACGATTGCAGTTGTGGCAAGTATCATTTGGATGCTACTTGGACATGATATTACCTTTGTGCTGACAATTTTTGTATCTGTGCTCGTCATTGCATGCCCGTGTGCGCTTGGACTTGCAACTCCGACAGCGATCATGGTAGGAACCGGACTTGGGGCAAACCACGGTATTTTGATTAAGAGTGGGGAGGCACTGGAGATCAGCCATAAAGTTGACGCGGTTGTATTGGATAAGACGGGAACGATCACAGAGGGAAAACCGACTGTTATGCAAGTGATAAGCCACAGCGAAAGTGAGGAAAAATTGCTTCAGATTGCAGCGTCCTGTGAACAAGTGTCAGAGCATCCGCTTGGAGCCGCGATTGTAAATGGTGCAAAAGATCGTGGAATAGAATTAGAAAAAGTGGTTGAGTTCCAAAGTATTACCGGTCAGGGAATTGAAGCAATCATTGCCGAAAAGACTTATTATATAGGAAACAAAAAGCTTTGCGTGGAACAGAAGATCGATTTTTCCGAATATGAGGAGGAGGCGCTTCAGATTGCGGGAAAAGGACAGACACCGATGTTTGTAGCTTCAGGCGGTAAAGTAATCGGGATTGTGAGTGTCGCAGATACTGTCAAAGAGACGAGTAAAGCGGCAATTCAAAAAATCAAAGAACTGGGGATTGAGGTACACATGCTGACAGGAGATAACCGTCTGACAGCAGAATATATAGGAGAAACAGTGGGGGTAGATCATGTGATTGCAGAAGTGCTGCCAAATGATAAAGCATCTGTTGTAGAAGTACTGCAAAAAGAGGAAAATGTGTTATGATGGTAGGAGATGGAATCAATGATGCACCGGCGCTTGTACAGGCAGATGTCGGAGTTGCAATCGGAAGCGGAAGTGATATCGCATTGGATTCCAGTGATATTGTATTGATGAAGTCAAATCTGCAGGATGTATATAAAGCAATTCGGTTGAGCAAGGCAACGATCCGCAATATTAAACAGAATCTGTTTTGGGCATTTTTCTATAATGCATGCGGTCTTCCGCTGGCAGCCGGAGCGTTATATGCAATCAACGGAACGCTGTTGAATCCGATCTTTGCAGGGTTGGCGATGTCTCTTAGCTCAGTCTGTGTAGTTGGAAATGCTTTGAGACTTAAGACGACAAAGTTGGACTAGGGAGAATGAACATGGAAGAAAACAAATGCTGTGAAAGAACAAAACATCGTTCAGAAAAAGAGAAGAAAGACTTGATAACTCGCCTGAATCGAATCGAAGGTCAGGTCAGAGGGATTAAGAACATGGTGGAGGAAGAACGCTATTGCGTTGAGATTTTAAATCAGGTATCAGCAGTTCAATCCGCACTGAACAGTTTCAATAAAAAGTTGTTGGCAAGTCATATTCATTCGTGTGTAGTAGAAGACATACGAGACGGAAAAGATGAAGCGGTAGATGAACTGTGTGAGGTAATACAAAAATTAATGAAATAGTGGAGGAATTAGTATGACAATCATTAAAGCAGAAGATATGCACTGTGAAAAATGTGTAGAACGAATCACGAAGGCGATGACAGATGCAGGACTTGATTTTCAGGTAAGCCTTGCAGACAAGACAGTTTCCATTGATGGATGCGACAGTTGTGTGAAAAAAGCGCTGGAGATTTTAGATGATTTGGGATTCGAGGGAATCGTTCAGAAATAGGGATGTACAAAGGACAAGTATCAGGAAGAAGCTGGTACTTGTCTTTTGCAAATATGGGGGATTGTATGAAAGAAAAATGGAAAATAGCAGTGGCATTTCTTGTACTGGGAGTATTTATTGTGGCAGGAAATTTGCGTGTGAGTGCAACAGAATCCGAAGACCTGTTCCTGAAGGATATTTTGGATGACAGTACGTATGTAAAAGCGATACTCGGAGGAGGGTATCTTGGCAAAACCATTTTGTATGATGTAGATGGAGAGAAGACAGTTGTATATCCAAATGACGGTGAACATAAGACGATTGTAAGAAATGGGCAAAAAGCGACTGTGTTTTATGGGAAATATCGAGGAAAAGATGAGCATAAGGACTATCGGGATTTGTTTCCGGAACTAGATATTTCATTTTTTTATGATCCGGTGAAAGAATTAGGGCTAAAGATGAGTGAAATACAGGAACAGAATTATCAGATTGAAGTAACTAAGCAGGAACAGATTGAAAACTTCCTTGTTCCGTTATCTTTTGTGGGTGTGATTGACAATGAGATGTTTACGATTTCACAAATCGATATTTTGTTCGATGAGGCATGCCGCCCGATTGAGATACGGTTTCACATCACATCGGATGTGGCGCAGCAGGATCGGATTACCTATTTAGAGCAGCAGCTGAATCAGAAGTTTGAATATACAACAAGAGAAGTTGTAGAGAATGCTTTTTCTGATGTGGAAGACGAAATTGCACAGATCAAACCGTTTGAGGAAGTTGAAGTAATTGACTATATTGATGAACTGTCAAATGTGGTCAAAGTGACAGATGAGCATTTTCTGCTTGTTCTACAGGCGCAGACGGAAGAGTTGACGGACCGTGCGGGGTGGGACAAAAGAGCTGTGTTTGCGTATCTGGAGGCGGTCGATAATAAGTTTGGGCAGTTTGCCAAGGGATATGAAGGGGAACAGATCACACAGGAGGAGTATCTGGAGCAATTGGACAGAGTGTACAAATCGGCACATTTGGTCGGCTCAGATGTCTATACCTACATGTTTGAGTCCAGTCAGCTTAAAGCAAAGAAGAAAGCGCTGCTTGTCATAGAGCAGATGGGTGGATATCTGGATGAGAACGGAATGTTGCAATTGAAAGACGGAGATGAATTTTACCTGAGTATGGAACCACATTCTGTTTTTCTGGAGGATTATGCCCAATGTGTCCGAGATGCTTATCAGAAGAAAAACAAAACGTATAAGCGGTTGGATAATCCGATGATTCACCAATTCCGTATGTATATAGATAAACATAATATAGAGTATGTGCGCAATAACTTTGACGGGAAGACGGACTATGAGAAATTGAAAAATTATGCGGCGGAGTTTGAGTTTTCTTTGTATTATGGGGAACCATCCAGACATCACAATAAAATTCAAAAAGACAGCACATTTGATGGACAAAAGTACGATAAAATTCTGACGCCGAACAGGCTGTCAGAGTTTATCATCAATGTGGAGACGGGAGAATTTGTGACAGAGTGGGATGTGCTGAAAACGAAAGATACACAGACTGTGATGAGCAAAGGCTCTTCCTATAAAAAGGAGAAAGAAAGTTTCCAAAAAAAGGTGGTGGATACGGAATCTTTCAATTATGCTCCGGCGGATTATGTGGAGGCGCATCAGATGCTTGATGTACTGCCAGCATCGCCTGCTAAGGAGAAAAAGCTTTATTTGGAAAATGATTTGAAGAAACTGTTGAAAAAAACATGGAAAAGTCCAGAGAAGAAAATTTACCGGGAAAAATACAGGAAACCAAGTGATTATTTAAAATAGAGGAGAAAAAGGATGAGAAAAAGAAATAAAGTGCTATTTGGGATTGCAAGCTGTCTGTTTTTGACTGCATGTGCAAAAGAGGTAGATGGTGCGGAAAAAATCAATGATATTTTAAAACAGCAGCCATACGTAGATGTTCAGCTGGGGGAGGAATATCATCAAAGTGAGGTGAAATTTTCTGCGGAGGAAGACAAGGCGGTCGTGCCAAAAGATGCTGAGTGGGGAAGAGCAGAGTACCGTGAAAAAGAAGAAGCCGGGATATATTATGGAGAAGGGGAAGGCGGAGAAATCTTTGAGACAGATTCGGAAATCACACCGGAGCTTTATATGGATGCTTATTTTGAGTCTATTCAGAATCTGAATCTGACGGCCGCCCAGGTGCAAAAGGAAGAATATGTGATTCAGGTAACAGAAAATAAAAAACTCGAATTATTTGAAGAAGAATTACGGATACTCACCGGAATCATCATGAAAGACCATTATGAATTGACGGGGGTAGAAATTACATTTGACAAACAATGCAGACCGGTACAAAAAAATTTCCAACTGCAGGATATTGATGAAGGTGAACTAAAAAAAGGAACAATTGAAAGTGAGGACTATGTGCAAAAGTTTTCATATGAGACAGGACAGGGAAAGTTTGACAGGACAATCAAGAAAGTGAAGAAAGAAATCAACGAAGAATAGAAGAACCAATTTCAGCAGCATACATACAATATACTATAAGTATTCAAGAAAGGGAAAAATATGTATGCAAAATTATCGCGATAATATCATGCAATACCGGGCGAACAGACAAATGGCTCCGTGCTGCGAAAAAAAGGATGCATTAGAGGGAATGCCTCTGGCGATGGCATATGTGCCATGGCAGATGTGGAGAAAACTTTATGATGCAGAAAAAGGGTTCTCCTGTGGAACGATTTTCGAGGAATTGAATAAACCATTTCGAGGGATGGGAGGGTGTCAGAGATGATGGCAAAACCTTGTAGAAAAGATTTACTGCAATGGATCAATGTGGTGAGTTTTGCGATAGATGATGTGAAATTATTTTTGGATACCCATCCGTGTGACCAGAATGCGCTTGCGTATTTTCAGGAATACAGCAGGATGCGAAATGAGGCGTTAAAAGAGTATGCGAAATACTACGGACCGCTTACGATTGACACGACGGCGGAATCCTGCACAGACAGATGGAACTGGATCAACGAGCCATGGCCATGGCAGGAAGGGGGATGTTAATCGATGTGGAATTATGAGAAACGATTGCAGTATCCGGTAAAAATTACGCAGACAAATCCAAAGATTGCTCAGGTGATCATTACGCAATTCGGAGGACCTGACGGCGAACTAGCTGCTTCTATGAGATATTTGTCGCAGCGTTACACGATGCCGTATAAAGAAGTGACCGGAATTTTGACGGACATCGGCACGGAAGAGCTGGCCCACATGGAGATGATTTGTGCCATTGTCCATCAGCTCACCAGAAATCTTTCAGTAGAAGAGGTTGAAAAATATGGTTTTGACAAATATTATGTAGACCACACCCTTGCGCTTTGGCCACAGGCGGCAAGCGGAGCACCGTGGACAGCGACATATTTTCAATCAAAGGGAGATCCAATCACTGATTTGCATGAGGATATGGCAGCAGAGCAGAAGGCAAGAACGACGTATGACAATATTTTACGTCTCGTAAAAGATCCGGAAGTGTGTGATCCGATTCGTTTCCTGCGAGAGCGTGAAATCGTGCATTATCAGAGATTTGGTGAAAGTCTTAGAATCGTGCAGGATGATTTGGACAGTAAGAATTTCTATGCGATCAATCCGGAATTTGATATGAGAGGGAACTGTAATTGTAAGTAGACAGAGTGTACAAGGAGAGTTTAACAGGAAAAAACAAGTTGTTTTATGAAAAGATGTGGGTATAATGTTAAAGTAACGTCGGTGTGGCAGCTGCGGCACCGGCGCTGCGTGAACAAAAGACAGCAAGAATGAAACAGAAGGAAAATAGAAGGAGAACAATACATGTGCGGATTTACAGGATTTGTAGGAGCAATCGAGAATAAAGAACAGGTGCTTGAAAATATGATGAATACCATTGTACATCGTGGACCAGACAGTGCAGGGACATTTTTAGATGACGATGCAGCGCTTGGATTTCGACGCTTGAGTATCATCGATATCTCTTCGACAGGTGACCAGCCGCTGTATAATGAAGATAGAACAAAAGTATTGGTATTTAATGGAGAAATTTATAATTATCAGGAATTGAGAGAAAAATTAATTGAGGCGGGGCATGAGTTTAAGACACATACCGATTCAGAGACACTTCTTCATGGATATGAGGAGTGGGGAGAATCGTTGGTTGACCGTCTTCGTGGAATGTATGGGTTTGTAATTTGGGACAGAGAAAAGAAAAAAATGTTTGGCGCGAGAGATATTTTCGGTATCAAACCGTTTTATTATGCACAGATGAACGGAAGTTTTTTATTTGGATCCGAGATCAAATCGTTTGTGGAACACCCGAAATTCGATAAAGTATTTAATGAGGAGGCGCTGGGAAATTATTTGTCATTCCAGTTTGTGCCTACAAATGAGACCTTTTTTAAAGGGGTATATTGTCTCCAGCCGGGACATTATTTTACTTACGAGGATGGAAAGCTTGAGGTTACAAGATACTTTGAGCCGCGTTTTACAGGAGATACGGACAAGTCATTTGATGAAGTTGTGGATGAAATCGAAAAAGTGATGAAAGAGTCTGTAGAAATGCATAAGATCAGTGATGTGGAGGTTGGCTCTTATCTTTCAAGCGGTGTGGACTCCAGCTACATGGCTTATTTAGGACAGGTTGACCGCACGTTCACAGTCGGATTTGGGGAAGAAAAATACAGTGAGATTCATGATGCGAAAGAATTTGCAAAGAGTATTCATATGAAGAACGACAGCAAGATTATTGAACCGGATGAGTATTGGGATGCGCTTTCTGATATTATGTATTATATGGACGAGCCTGTGGCGGATCCGGCAGCAATTGCACTTTACTTTTTGAGTAAGGAGGCTGCCCAAAAGGTAAAAGTAGTTCTGTCAGGAGAAGGTTCGGATGAGTTGTTCGGTGGATACAATATTTATTGCGAACCTCTTGAATACACCGGATTTAACAAAGTACCGTTATTTATCCGCAGGGTGTTAGGGGCGTTTGCAGAAAACTGCATGCCAAGGTCGATGAAGGGACGCGGATTTTTGATGCGTCACGGAAAAACGCTAGAAGAGCGTTATATTGGAAATGCGAAGATATTTACAGAAAAAGAGGCAAAGAAAGCGATTAAGAAAGGATTTCAACCGGGTTGCATGAAAGTGACTGCTCCGATCTATGAGAGAGTAAAAGGAAAAGATCCGGTCACAAAGATGCAGTACCTGGACATTCATCTTTGGCTTGTGCATGATATCCTGATGAAAGGGGACAAGATGGGAATGGCAAACTCGTTGGAAGTGCGTGTCCCATTTTTGGATAAAGAAGTGCTGGAATTGGCGCAGACGCTTCCGCTTCAGTATAAAGTGGACGCACCAAAGACGAAGATTGCGCTTCGTGCGGCAGCGGAGAGAGTCATTCGCAGCAAGACTGCAGAAAAGAAAAACTTGGTTTCCCAATTCCGATTCGTGTATGGCTCAAAGAAGAGAAATATTATAATAGGGTGAAAGCACAATTTTCATCAAAAGAAGCACAACAGTTCTTCAATGTATCGTATCTTCTGAAACTTTTGGAAGAACACAAAGCAGGAAAGCAGGATAACAGCCGTAAGATATGGACGGTATATATTTTCTTATTGTGGTATGACAGATATTTTGCAAATGGGAAACCGGTACATCCATCTCTGAATAACGGGCAGTAAGAATTCGATGGGGAGTGTAGATGTGGCAACTCGTAAAAAACAAAGGGAAAACGAGAGAAAAAAAGCGAGGGAAAGAAGGCCTTGTCCAGTATTTTGACTATAGTTTGCTGGCAATTGTGATTTTTCTCATGTGTTTTGGACTTGTCATGCTTTATAGTACAAGTTCTTACAGTGCACAGATCAAATATGGCGATAGTATGTATTTTTTTAAACGGCAGGCAGTGATTAGTCTGGCGAGTGTATTGATAATGCTTGTGGTTGCAAAAATTAATTATCATTGGTATGCAAAACGTTCGAAAGTCTTTTATATCATTGCATTTATTTTGATGGCATTGGTACTCACACCGCTTGGAATTGAGGTATATGGTGCAAGAAGATGGATTAGATTACCACTTGATCAGCAGATGCAGCCATCGGAAGTGATGAAGATTGCGATTATTTTATTTATTCCATATCTGATTTGTCAGGCAGGAAGTAAGGTAAAACGCCCGAAAGAGGCGCTTAAAATATTTGCATGGGGAGCAGCAGCAGCGCTCGGTGTGTATAAACTGACTGATAACATGAGTACCGGAATCATTGTGCTTGGGATTGTGAGCATTATGTTGATCATTGTCTATCCAAAATCAGCTCCAATTGTTGTGCTTGGGATTGCAGCTTGTATTGTAGGATATGCGGGACTGCATCTTTTAGGAGAATATTTGGAATCAAGCGGAAGCTTCCGAATGGAGAGAATTCTTGTATGGTTGAACCCGGAGGAATATATGTCTGATGGAGGATTTCAAGTGGTTCAGGGATTATATGCGATTGGTTCCGGTGGATTCTTTGGAAAAGGTCTCGGAAACAGTGCACAAAAGATGATCATCCCAGAAGTTCAAAATGATATGATTTTGGCGATTATCTGTGAGGAGTTAGGTGTGTTTGGCGCGATCATTGTATTGTTACTATTTGCAATCTTGCTATATAGGCTTCTATTTATTGCACAGAATGCACCAGATTTGTATGGTTCTTTGATTGTAACTGGCATTTTTGCACATATTGCACTACAGGTGATTTTTAATGTGTGTGTCGTACTGAATCTGATTCCGACAACTGGAATTACACTTCCGTTTATCAGTTATGGGGGAACCTCGATTTTGTTTTTGATGGCGGAGATGGGAATTGCACTTGGTGTGTCAAGCCGCATTCGTTTTGAAGAATCGTTTTGAAGAATAAAGAAAAGTCTTTTCAAATATACATAAATATGATATAGTGATATGTAGTATTAAAAACTATATCAGATGGTGCTTTGGAGGGAAGATTGATGAGTTATAAAATTATCGTAGATAGCTGTGGCGAATTGACAAAAGAGATGAAAGATAGTGGCATTTTTGAAAGTGTTGCACTTGGTATAGAGATAGGAGATCATCATATTGTAGATGATGAGACATTTGAACAGGCAGAATTTTTAAAGAAAGTGTCAGAAAGTCCGGAATGCCCAAAATCATCATGCCCATCACCGGAACGATATATGGAAACTTACCGGTGTAATGCAGAACATGTATATGTCGTGACATTGTCGGCGGAATTGAGTGGTTCTTATAACAGTGCGGTGTTAGGGAAGAATTTATATACAGAAGAGTATGGTGAAAAAGAGATTTATATATTTAATTCTCGTTCTGCTTCCATAGGGGAGACGCTGATCGCACAGAAGATTGCAGAATGCGAAGAGCAGGGAATGGGATTTGAACAGGTTATAACAACAGTAGAAAAATTTATAGAGAGACAAAATACATATTTTGTGTTAGAATCATTAGAGACGCTTCGCAAGAATGGGCGTTTGACTGGTGTGAAAGCTTTGGTTGCATCGGCACTGAATATCAAGCCGGTCATGGGAGGAACGAAAGAAGGAACTATTTACCAGATCGGACAGGCGAGAGGAATGAAAAAAGCGCTTGTAAAACTTGTCGATACTCTTGTAGGAGAAGTGGAACATCCAGAGAATAAGATACTTGCAATTGCCCACTGCAACTGCAAAGCACGGGCGGATGATGTGAGAAAGATGATTGAGGAAAAGATTCAAGTGAGAGATGTTATCATACTTGATACAAAGGGAATCAGTTCCATGTATGCGAGCGATGGAGGAATTATTGTCTCAATATAAGAAATCGGACGGAGGATGAAAGATGAGTCAGGAAAAAGTGGCACGTTACAAAGAAGAAAAAGCAAACCGAAAAACGATGATGAAGAAAGAAAAGAGAAAGCATTTTTTTAGAAAATGTGTAGTAGGTGTTGTGGCAATTGGTTTGATTGGATGGATTGGGTATTCTGCATACAATATGTATGAAAGCAGCAGACCACGTCAGATGGCAGAGGTGGATTATAGTGAGATCGACTCTTATATTGAGAGTTTGAACGGAACAGAGACAGAATAGAGAATAAAAAAAGAACTGCGTGTCAGTTCTTTTTTGTTTATAGAAGAAAAGTTTGTGAAAGGTTTACACAAACTTATAAAAAATGCTTGAAATGGCAGGAAAAGTAGTTTACAATGGTTTTAGGTGGTAGAAAGTGGTGAATAGTGGTGTAAAATGGTAGAGAAGTGGCAGTACCATTTCGAAAGAAGGTGTTTTCATTGTTGACAGGAGAATTTAATCATAGTATCGATGCGAAGGGCAGATTAATTATCCCTTCTAAATTTCGTGATATCCTGGGTGAAGACTTTGTTATCACAAAAGGATTGGATGGTTGCCTGTTCCTGTACCCGAACAATGAATGGAAAATCTTTGAAGAAAAGCTAAGAACCTTACCGCTCACAAATAAAAACGCCAGAACTTTTACGCGTTTCTTTTTGGGAAGTGCAGTGGATGGCGGTCTTGATAAACAAGGCAGGGTATTAATCTCTTCTGCCCTCAGAACTTTTGCGGGATTGGAAAAGGAAGTCGTTTTAGTAGGAGTACTAGATCGAGTGGAAATTTGGGATAAAGCAAAATGGGATGATAATAATGCTGTTGTAGAAGAAGATATGGACGACATTGCAAGTCAGATGGAGGAGTTAGGACTTGGAATCTAAGACTTTGACTGCATTTGGAGGTAATTATGGTATTTGAGCATAAATCAGTATTGTTAGAAGAGACAGTAAATGGTCTGAACATCAAGCCAGATGGCATTTACGTAGATGGAACGCTTGGTGGCGGCGGACACGCTTATGAAGTGTGTAAGCATTTAAACAACAAGGGGAGATTTATAGGAATAGATCAGGACGAAGCTGCGATAGAGGCAGCGGGCAGCCGACTAATCGACTTCGGGGAGAGAGTTATGATAGTCAGAAGCAACTATTGTGATATGAAGTCGAAGCTTCAAGAATTAGGCATTGACAAGGTAGATGGGATTGTGCTTGATTTGGGCGTATCCTCCTATCAACTGGATACGGCAGAACGAGGATTTTCCTATCGGGTAGATGCTCCTTTGGATATGAGAATGGATAGGCGTCAGAAGATGACGGCCAAAGACATTGTCAATGAATATAGTGAGATGGATCTTTTTCGAATTATTCGTGATTATGGGGAAGATAAATTTGCGAAAAATATTGCAAAGCATATTGTGCTGGAGAGAGAAAAAGGTCCTATCGAAACTACCGGACAATTGATAGAAGTTATTAAACGTGCCATACCGATGAAATTTCAAAAAACAGCAGGACATCCTGCGAAGAGAACCTTTCAGGCAATTCGTATTGAATTGAATAGGGAGCTGGAAGTATTGAGAGAAAGTCTGGATGACATGATTGAGTTATTGAATAAAGATGGAAGGATATGTATCATCACCTTCCATTCATTGGAAGACAGGATTGTAAAAGGGATTTTTAGGAAAAATGAGAATCCGTGCACCTGTCCGTCTCATTTTCCGGTATGTGTATGCGGGAATGAGTCGAAGGGGAGAGTTATTACAAGAAAACCAATTTTGCCAGGTGCAAAGGAGTTGGAGGAAAACAGTCGGTCGAAAAGTGCGAAGTTGCGTATCTTTGAGCGTGTATAACAAAAGGGATATTGCTTGTAATCAGAAAAAGGGAGATAAATAATTAGAATTGGGGTGAGTGATATGGCATACGTATATGGAAATACCATACGAAAAGAGACACTTCCAAAAACAGAAGAACATACTATTCCAAAACAGCCGAGGAAAACGAGTCGGCAGGTGCGGAAGAATAGAAATAAGGCATTGCGTATGAGTGCGGGATATGTTGTGTTTTTGGCAATTGCAGCAATTGCAGCGTTAATTGTCTGTACAAGCTATTTGAAGCTGCAATCTGAAATTACCAGTCGCTCAAGAAATATCGCATCTCTTCAGGAGAAATTAGCGGATTTAAAAGAAGATAATATAACAAGATACAATGCTGTCTTAAATTCGGTGAATCTGGAAGAAATCAGAGACAAGGCAATTAATGAATTAGGGATGGTATATGCCAATCCGGAACAGATTATTAAGTACAAAAGTCCGACAAGCAACAAAGTCAAGAAATATGAAGACATACCAGAAAGCGGTGTACTTGCAGGTTCTGATAAAGTAGAAAAATAAGGGTGAAACAATGTCAAAGAAAAAACGAGGAGTGCAGTATACGCGACAAAAGTTTCCCAAAAAGATGCAGAAAAAGCTAGTAATGCTGTTTGGGGCAATTGTACTAGCTTTTTTCGTCTTAATCGGGAGAATTACGTATATCAGCGCATCAAATGGTGAGAAATATACAAAAATTGTATTGGAACAGCAGCAGTATGACAGTAGGGTGATTCCGTTCAAAAGAGGGGATATTTTAGATCGAAACGGAACAAAAATTGCTACGAGCGAACGTGTATACAATGTAATATTAGATGCAAAAGTCATGCTGGCATCTGAGGATGAGGAGAAAAAAAGTAAAACGATCAGTCAGACAAAGAAAGCGCTTGAGGAGTGCTTTGGGATAACAGAAGAAGCTGTCGACAAAGTGATTGAGGAAAATCCGGAGGGGCGTTATAATATTATGCTAAAAGGTGCCACATATGCGCAGGCACAGGCGTTTGCAGTGATGGAAGAAAATGAAGATGACAAAGAAGAATATGCTTACATTTCAGGAGTGTGGTTGGAAGATGACTATGTCAGAACATATCCATACAATATCCTTGCGTCGGATGTGATTGGATTTACCGTGTCCGGCAATGTTGGAAATGGCGGGTTGGAAGCGTCTTATAACAGCATTTTGAATGGAACAGATGGACGAGAGTATGGATATTTGGATTCGGATTCTTCACTGGAGCGCACCGTGAAATCTGCAATCAATGGCAATACGATTGTGTCTACGATTGATGTCACACTTCAGAGTATTGTAGAAAAACATATCAGAGAGTTCAATGACGCGCATAAGGGAGAAGTAGATGAGAATGCACAGGGCAGTTTAAATACAGCTGTTATTATTGCAAATCCGAACACGGGTGAAATTTTGGCGGAGGCATCTTACCCTAATTATGATCTGAATAACCCGAGAGATTTATCGGCATATTATACACAGGAAAAGTTGGACGCGATGACGGATGAAGAGAAACTGGAGGCCATGAATGCGCTTTGGAAAAATTTCTGTGTGAGTGATGCATTTGAGCCGGGATCAACGATGAAGCCGTTTACTGTTGCAGTGGGACTTGAGACAGGGAAACTTACAGGGAACGAGACATATAATTGTACAGGTTCATTGCTAATTCCGGGATATCCAAGCCCTGTAAAATGTCATAAGTTAAGTGGTCACGGCATCCAGACAATAGGCGATGCAATAGCCAATTCCTGCAATGTGGCACTCATGCAGATGGCAGAGACGATCGGGGTGGAAGATTTTGTAAAATATCAGAGTGTTTTTGGGTTTGGAGAGACAACCGGAATTGATCTTCCAGGGGAAGCTCAAGGACTTTTATTTCCTGCGGAGAATATGAAGTTGATTGATCTTGCTACAAGCTCGTTTGGGCAGAGCTTTACCGTGACTGCAACTCAGATGGTAGCAGGATTTTCCTCTCTGATCAATGGAGGGAATTATTATAAGCCTCATATTGTAAAGCAGATTCAGGATGAGAATGGAAACATTATTGAGAACAAAGATCCGGTATTATTAAAAAAGACAATCTCGGAAGAAACCAGTAAGACGCTGAGAGAATATATGAGAAAAACAATGACGGAAGGAACCGGAAAAAATGCACAGGTGGAAGGATATGATATCGGTGCGAAGACGGGAACTGCACAGAAAATTCCAAGAACGAGTGGAAAACACCTGCTTTCTTATATGGGATTTGCACCGGTCGATAGTCCGGAGGTAGTTGTGTATGTAGTGATTGATGAGCCAAATGTGGAGAATCAGGCAGTCAGCGGTTATGTGACAGATTTGTCTAGAAATATTATGGCAGAAGCATTTCCGTATCTGAATATTACAAAAGCAACTGACAGTACAGAAGAATAAATATAGAATAACCTCATAAAAGTGTTAATAAATTATAATAATAACTTTTATGAGGTTTTTTATATGAAAAATAAGACATATAATCGAAAAAAGATTATGGTAGTCTTTGTGTGTGCAATGTTCATATTGTTTGGTTTGATTGCAAGACTTGTATATCTGATGATATTTGACGCAGAATATTATCAGGAGAAAGCAGAGGCGCTGCACGAAAGAGAACGAGAGATCAAAGCGGCGAGGGGAGAAATTATCGATCGGAATGGAACAGTGCTTGCGACAAATAAGACAGTGTGTACCATTTCTGTAATCCACAGTCAGATCAAAGACAAAGAAAAGGTAATTCGGGTATTGGCAGAAGAATTGGAACTTGAGCCGGAAATTGTCCGCAAGCGTGTGGAAAAGGTTTCTTCTATGGAGCGTGTCAAGACAAATGTAGACAAGGAGATAGGTGATCGGATACGGGAATACGAGCTGGACGGAGTGAAGGTGGATGAAGATTTTAAACGGTATTATCCATATGGTGAACTTGCCTCAAAGGTACTTGGATTTACAGGAGGAGATAATCAGGGGATTATCGGTCTTGAAGTGAAATATGAGGAGTATCTAAAGGGAATCAATGGCATGATTTTGACAACAACTGATGCGAGAGGAATTGAACTGGAGGGAATCGCGGAGGATCGAAAAGAGGCAATTCCGGGAAATACATTGCAGATCAGTCTGGATTATAATATTCAGAAATATGCACAGCAGGCGGCAGAAAAAGTGATGGAGGAAAAGGCGGCAGACCGGGTGTCTGTTCTGATTATGAATCCGCAAAATGGGGAAATCCTGTCAATGGTAAATGTGCCTGAGTTTAATTTGAATGATCCTTTTCCTTAGAGACGACAGGGGTATCTGATGAAAGTGTGAAAGAGGAAGAAAAACAGGATCTTCTGAATCAAATGTGGAGAAACGGCTGTATCAATGACACGTATGAACCGGGGTCTACATTTAAAATTATTACATCATCTTCGTGTCTGGAAGAAGGGGTAGTGAAACTTGACGATACGTTTCACTGCCCGGGCTATCGGATTGTAGAGGATCGAAAAATTCGATGTCATAAGGTGGGCGGACATGGATCTGAGACCTTTGTGCAGGGCGTACAAAATTCTTGCAACCCTGTATTTATCGACATTGGGCTTCGGCTTGGGGTAGATAAATACTATGATTATTTTAAGCAGTTTGGTTTGATGGATAAGACGGGAGTAGATCTTCCCGGGGAAGCGGGAACGATTACGCATAAAAAAGAAAATGTCGGGTTGGTGGAACTGGCAACGATGACTTTTGGACAGTCATTTCAGATTACACCGATTCAGATGGCGACTACGGTCAGTTCTCTGATTAACGGTGGCAGGAGAGTGACTCCACATTTTGGGGTGAAGGTGATAAATGAACAGGAAGAGCGTGAGAAAGTGTTTGAATATAAGGAACGAAAAAACGTGGTATCAGAAGAGACATCGGCGACGATGCGGACGATATTAGAAAGTGTCGTGTCGGAAGGTTCTGGGAAGAATGCCTATATTGAAGGATACAAAATTGGCGGAAAGACAGCTACATCTCAGACACTTCCGAGAAGTGCAAAGAAATATATTTCCTCATTCATCGGATTTGCACCGGCAGATAATCCGCAGGTGCTGGCAATGATTGTCATACACGATCCACAGGGAATCTATTATGGAGGTACCATTGCGGCTCCGGTTGTGAAGGATATTTTTGAAAATATCCTGCCGTATCTGGGGATTGAAAAGGAAGGGGAATAGTTGTATACTGTATAAGGTTATAAAAGAATAACTAAAGAGATGAAGAGGTGTGGTATGGATTATAAAATGGTGATACCGGTACTGGTGTCATTTGCTTTGAGTGTGATTATGGGACCGGTTGTGATCCCGATACTTAGAAAGTTGAAGATGGGGCAGACAGAGCGAGAGGAAGGTGTGCAGTCACACTTAAAGAAAGCTGGGACGCCGACGATGGGAGGCGTGATCATTCTTGCGAGTATCGTTTTGACGTCTCTGATTTATATAAAAGATTACCCGAAAGTGATCCCGATTTTGTTTGTGACACTTGGATTTGGGATGATTGGATTTTTAGATGATTATTTGAAAGTTGTGATGAGACGGTCTGACGGACTGTATCCAAAGCAGAAGATGGCATTACAGATTTTGGTGACGGGAATATTTGCTTATTATATTGTTCGGTTTACAGATGTGCCGCTCACATGGCTGATTCCGTTTTCAGAAGGAAAATATTTGGATTGGGGAATTTTTGGAGTTCCGCTTTTGTTTCTTGTGGTGATTGGAACAGTCAACGGAGTGAATTTCACAGACGGATTGGATGGTCTTGCATCCAGTGTGACGGTTTTGGTGGCGACTTTTTTTACCGTCGTAGCAATCGGAACAAAAAGCGGGATTGAGCCGATCACTTGTGCAGTCGTGGGTGCGCTGCTTGGATTTTTGCTGTTCAATGTATATCCGGCGAGTGTGTTTATGGGGGATACCGGTTCTCTTGCACTTGGGGGATTTGTCGCATCGACGGCCTATATGTTGCAGATGCCGTTTTTTATAGCGATTGTAGGACTGATTTATCTGATTGAAGTACTGTCGGTAATGATTCAGGTAACTTATTTCAAAAAGACTGGTGGAAAGCGCATTTTTAAAATGGCGCCAATTCATCATCACTTTGAACTTTGCGGCTGGTCAGAGACGAGGGTTGTGGCTGTATTTTCGATTGTTACGGCAATCTTATGTCTCATTGCACTTATGGCGATATAGAAAAATACAGGAGGAACAATATAGATATGAAAAATAAGAAAGTACTTGTATTTGGTTCTGGAGTCAGCGGAATCGGAGCGGGAAAATTATTAGAACAGGTTGGAGCATCTGTCATTTTATATGACGGGAAAGAGACGCTTGACAAAGAAGTGTTAAAAGCACAGCTTGGTGAACATACAAGAGTAGAAATCATTTTGGGAGAACTTTCCGAGGAGGTTATGGAGACGCTTGACCTTGTTGTGATGAGTCCGGGAGTGCCTACAGACCTTCCGGTTGTCTTAAAGATGCGCGATATGGGAATTCCAATCTGGGGAGAAGTCGAGCTTGCCTATACATATGGAAAAGGTGATGTGCTTGCGATCACCGGAACCAATGGAAAGACGACGACGACTGCACTTTTGGGAGAGATTATGAAGAACTATAAAGAGAGTGTATTTGTGGTTGGAAATATCGGAAATCCATACACAGCAGCTGCGTTGGAAATGAGAGAGGACAGCGTGGCGGTGGCTGAGATGAGTAGTTTTCAGTTGGAGACAATTCATGAATTTCGCCCGAAAGTCAGTGCAATCTTAAATATTACACCGGATCATCTAAACCGTCATCACACGATGGAAGCGTATATCAAGGCAAAAGAAGATATCGCCAAAAATCAGACGAAAGAAGATACCTGTGTACTGAATTATGAGGATGAAGTGACAAGGAAATTTGGAGAAACTGTAAAAGCGAATGTTCTATATTTCAGCAGTCAGCGTAAACTAGACAGAGGGATTTACTTAGCTGGTGGAAATATTATATTCAAGCAGGACGAAGAGATCCTGGTCTGCAACGTAAATGAACTGAAATTACTCGGAACACACAACTATGAGAATGTGATGGCAGCAGTTGCCATGGCTGCGGCATATGGGACACCGATGGAGATTATCCGCAGGACAATCAAAGAATTTGCGGGAGTGGAGCACCGGATTGAATTTGTGCGTGAGAAAGACGGTGTTGCATATTACAATGATTCCAAAGGTACGAATCCGGATGCGGCGATCAAAGGGATTCAGGCGATGAACCGACCGACTGTTCTGATCGGCGGAGGATATGACAAAGATTCTGAGTATGAGGAGTGGATTCAGGCGTTTGACGGAAAGGTAAAACTCCTTGTATTAGTCGGCGCAACAAAAGAGAAAATTGCAAAAGCAGCCGAGAGAGTCGGATTTGTGTCATATGTCATGGCAGACTCTTTTGAGGAGGCGGTAGAGAAATGTATTGAGGCGGCAAAGTCTGGGGATGCAGTTTTACTATCACCGGCATGTGCAAGCTGGGGGATGTTTAAAAACTATGAGGAACGTGGAGATAAATTCAAAGAACTTGTAAATTGTCTATAAGTGGGGAGTGGATTTATATTGACACGGCAGAACAAAAAGAGAGGCTATGATTACAGTCTTCTCGCAGTTGTTTTCCTGTTAGTGATCATAGGATTGATTATTTTGTACAGTACAAGTGCCTACAATGGACAGGTAAAATTCCATGATCGGTTTTACTATTTGAAAAAACAGGCATTTGCGACGGCGCTTGGACTGGCACTGATGTTTTTTATGGCGAATATCGATTATCATATTTGGCAGAAATTTGCAGTGCCGGCATATATTACGGCGTTACTGTTGTCTGTAGCGGTTTTGATTGTGGGGGATGAGTACAATGGGTCCAAAAGATGGTTATCTTTCGGACCTTTGTCATTTCAGCCGTCGGAGTTTGCAAAGATTGCAGTGATTTTATTCTTGGCATGTGTGATCACAAAGAATGTGCGAAAGATGAAAAAAATGCGATATTTGCTGTTTGTGATGCTTTTGATTTTACCGATTGTAGGACTTGTGGGGGCGAGCAATTTAAGCACCGCAATCATTATTCTTGGAATTGGCGCTGTGCTTGTGTTTGTGGCAAGTCCAAAGTACGCACAATTTGTATGGCTCTGTGTCAGCGGCGCCGGATTTATGGGGATTTTTCTGGCTCTTGAGAGTTATCGTCTGGAACGTCTGGCAATTTGGAGAAACCCGGAAAAATATGAAAAAGGTTATCAGACACTGCAGGGATTGTTTGCAATTGGCTCGGGAGGTCTGTTTGGAAGAGGACTTGGAGCAAGTGTGCAGAAGCTCGGATTCGTTCCCGAGGCACAAAACGATATGATTTTTTCTATTGTCTGTGAAGAATTAGGACTTGTGGGGGCATCATTTATTATTCTTTTGTTTTTGATTCTAATTTGGCGCTTTTTTATGATTGCCACACATGCAAAGGATTTGTTTGGGGCGCTGATTGCGTCCGGAGCGATGGCACACATGATGATTCAGGTCATACTCAATATTGCAGTTGTCACCAACACGATTCCAAATACAGGAATCACGCTGCCGTTTATCAGTTATGGAGGAACTTCGGTTATGTTTCTTCTATTAGAAATGGGACTTGTCCTGAGTGTATCGAATCTGATAGAATAGAAAAGAAACGACAGGAGGAAAAAGATGGAGCAGGAAAGAGAAGAGATCGAAGAAAGACCGAG
>ENA-OQJN01000235-OQJN01000235.1-human-gut-metagenome-genome-assembly--contig:-NODE-235-length-26636-cov-4.877249_pt1 | contig 26636 bp, 21 predicted proteins | sample MGYA00242610_ERZ504777 | MGnify/ENA primary metagenome ERZ504777 (study PRJEB26092, sample SAMD00036350) | human gut metagenome | host: Homo sapiens | study: EMG produced TPA metagenomics assembly of... | reverse complement strand
CAATGAGAAAAAAACGGTATGTAATTGGATTGCGCCCAATGAAGCATTTAGAAGAAGTGTTAAATTCTTAAAAAAGAGACAGCAGGCAAAGTCAGAAAAAGAGGATCATTCATGCGTTTGTCGTGCAGTTTTTATGCCATTGATTGACAAAGAACAGAAATCTATTTATAATAAATTATTAGCGAATTTAAGATGCTGAGGAGGAAAATCATGCAACAATATGGAGTAAATGAACTGAGAAAAATGTTTTTGAACTTTTTTGAGAGTAAAGAACATCTTGTGATGAAAAGTTTTTCGTTAGTTCCAAATAACGATAAAAGTTTATTATTGATCAATTCGGGTATGGCACCGTTGAAACCATATTTTACAGGACAGGAGATACCACCGAGAAAAAGAGTGACAACATGCCAAAAATGTATCCGTACAGGTGATATTGAAAATGTCGGAAAGACAGCTCGCCATGGTACATTTTTTGAGATGCTTGGAAACTTTTCTTTTGGAGACTACTTTAAAAGAGAGGCAATTCAATGGTCATGGGAATTTTTGACAGAAGTAGTAGGACTTGATCCGGACAGACTGTATCCGTCTGTATATGTGGACGATCAGGAAGCGTTTGATATTTGGAATAAAGAGATGGGAATTGCACCGGAGAGAATTTTTAAATTTGGAAAAGAAGATAACTTCTGGGAACACGGTTCCGGTCCGTGTGGTCCATGTTCAGAGATTTATTATGATCGTGGAGAAAAATATGGATGCGGAAGTCCGGACTGTACTGTAGGATGTGAATGTGATCGCTATATGGAAATCTGGAATAATGTATTCACACAGTTTGACAACGACGGCAATGGAAATTATGAAGAATTAGAACAGAAAAATATTGATACCGGTATGGGTCTTGAGCGACTTGCTTCTGTTGTTCAGGATGTAGATTCTATTTTTGATGTAGATACGATCAAAGCACTCCGCGATAAGGTGTGTGAATTTGCAGGAGTGGAATATAAAGTAGATGCAGACAAAGATGTTTCCATTCGTTTGATTACAGACCATATCCGTTCGGCTACATTTATGATTTCAGATGGAATTATGCCGACAAATGAGGGAAGAGGTTATGTGCTTCGCCGTCTTATAAGACGTGCGGCACGTCATGGACGTATTCTTGGAATTGATGGAAAATTCCTTGCAAAATTGAGTGCGACTGTAATTGAAGGTTCAAAAGACGGATATCCGGAACTGGAAGAGAAAAAAGAATTTATCTTTAAAGTATTGACACAGGAAGAAGACAAATTTAATAAGACAATTGATCAGGGACTCAGTATCCTTGTTTCTATGCAGGACGAGATGAAAGCAAACGGAAAGACGGTTCTCTCCGGTGAAGATGCGTTTAAATTGTATGACACATATGGATTCCCACTTGATCTGACAAAAGAAATTTTGGAAGAAGCAGGATATACGATTGATGAAGAAGGCTTTAAGGCTTCTATGGAAGAGCAGAGAGTAAAAGCACGTAACGCCCGTGAAGTGACAAACTATATGGGGGCAGATGCAACTGTTTACGATGAGATTGATGCATCTGTGACATCAGAGTTTGTCGGATATGACAGACTGACACATATTTCCAACATTACTGTTCTCACAACGGAGAGCGAGATTGTAGAAGCAATTTCAGAAGGACAAAAAGGAACTATTTTTGTAGATGAAACTCCGTTCTATGCGACAATGGGTGGTCAGGAAGGTGACAAAGGTGTTATCTCTACTGTAAATGGAGAGTTTACAGTGACAGATACGATTAAACTGCTTGGCGGAAAAATCGGACATGTCGGAAAAGTGACAAAAGGGATGTTTGAAGTAGGCGATTCAGTGACACTGGAAGTTGCCTCAAAAGAGAGAGCAAATACATGTAAGAACCACAGTGCGACACATTTGCTGCAGAAGGCGTTGAAGACTGTTTTAGGCTCTCATGTAGAGCAGAAAGGTTCTCTTGTGACACCGGACAGACTTCGCTTTGACTTTGCACATTTTTCAGCTATGACAGCGGAAGAATTGGAAAAAGTAGAGGCGATTGTAAATGAAGAGATTGCTAAAAATCTTCCGGTTGTGACAGAAGTTATGAATATCGAACAGGCAAAAGCAACAGGAGCAATGGCGTTGTTCGGAGAAAAATATGAGGAAGATGTAAGAGTTGTATCAATGGGAGACTTCTCAAAAGAGCTCTGTGGTGGTACACACGTAAGCAATACAGGAAATATTACAACATTTAAGATTGTTTCAGAAGCGGGTGTTGCAGCAGGCGTACGTCGTATTGAGGCACTGACAGGAGACGGTGTATTCCGTTATTATAAAGAAGTAGAAAAAGAACTTGCAGAGGCTGCCAAAGCTGCAAAGTCAACGCCGGTAAATCTAAAAGAAAAGATTGAGCACATGCAGGCAGAGATGAAAGCACTGCAAAGTGAGATTGAATCGTTAAAGAGCAAGGCTGCAAAAGACGCACTGGGTGATGTAATGAATCAAGTACAGGAAGTCAATGGTGTAAAACTTCTTGCAACAGCCGTAGAAGATGTTGACATGAACGGACTTCGTGAACTTGGAGACCAATTGAAAGAAAAAGTAGGAGATGGCGTTGTTGTGATTGCATCTTCTGCAAATGGTAAAGTAAATCTGATTGCAATGGCAACAGATGCGGCGATGGCGAAAGGAGCACATGCCGGAAATCTGATCAAAGGAATTGCAGCACTTGTAGGCGGCGGCGGTGGCGGTCGTCCGAATATGGCTCAGGCAGGTGGAAAAAATCCGGCAGGAATTCCAGATGCGATTGCCAAAGTAGCAGAGGTTCTCGCAGAGCAGATTAAATAGTTGCGTATTTTTGAAAAAAATAGTTGACGAATGAAAAAAATATGCTATAATTCTATATAGTGCAATAAAAAAATACCCGAACAGTCGTATGATGCACAATATAGGACTGGAGGGAGGTTAGGTGTGAGACTATGTCAAATGTAATCGTAAAAGATAATGAGACGTTAGATAGCGCTTTACGCAGATTCAAAAGAAACTGTGCAAAAGCTGGTATTCAACAAGAAATTCGTAAAAGAGAACATTACGAAAAACCAAGCGTAAGACGTAAAAAGAAATCTGAAGCTGCTAGAAAACGTAAATTTAACTAATATGTGCAAGATAAAGGAAGTGTTTAACAGACACTTCCTTTTTAGTGCATCTCTTTATTGTTCTCGTAATGTGTTTTGTATATGAAGAGACAGTGAAAAATACAAGTGTGATGTTTTGTGAAAAAGTGTTAATTATAACTGCGATTTTGGTGTGTATTTTGACTTAATTGTGTAAAAACGACATTGCTTGTTCCGTATTGTACAAAAATAAAAACAAGAGTGACGCTTTTATACAAGAAAAAATTATAAAAATATGCTACAATTTATAATATATTTCATTAAGAGAAGGAGAGATGAGCATGAAGAAAAAAATAGTGGCAGCTCTTTTGGTGCTTACGATGGTGACGCAAGGAGCCATGCCTGTTTTTGCTCAAGATGAAAGTGCGGGAAGAGTTGAGACAACAGTAGATGCAGAAACAATAAAAATTTTGTGCAAGGAGTATTTAAGTGAAGAAAAGCAGATTCAAGGTATTGAACAGCGTTTTTCAATACCGCAGGAGGATGTGGCTTTTGTAAAAGGATTGGGAAGCGGTACGATTACACTGAGTTTTAAGACGGGAAGTACCAATTTACAGGTGTTGGCTGCAATTAATGGAAGTACACATACGAATCATTATATGTCTTTGTACATTAGTGGCGGGAATAAAATCGGTTTTGAATTCCGCAAAAATGAGACGGTAAATGATCACAAAAACTTTACGGTAAATGATGTGAATCTTGCGGATAATCAATGGCATACGATTACGCTTGTAACAGAAAAGGACAGCTATTATAAAGTATATTTGGATCAAAAACTTGTACAGCAGTGGGATGTGAGTGAGACTAATTTTGTCGACAAAATGGAATGGGAACCGACTTCTGTGACATTTGGAGGCGCAAATCGAATTTCAGGAAATAGTTATCCGTTTACCGGAAGCATCAAAGAAGTGAAATTGTATAATGGAGCAGTTTCCGAAGATCAGATTATGGCAGACCATGGTGCTGTGTCTGTAGGAACACCGATTTTTACTTACCAGAGAAAAATGTTTGACGGAACAGAAGGAAAGATGATTCAACTGCCGGAGCAGAAAGAAAAAATTTCCGGTTTGACGAAAGGAACGTTTTCTTTTGCATATCGCTTAAATGAGGCGGCTGTAGGCAAAACGATTTACGGATTGTTATCTCTGTCGAACAGCAATGCAGATAGAGAGTACGGAGCTCTTTATATTAAGCCGAAGGATAACCGAATCGGATATGAGGTGCAGGGCAAAGGAGATAAGTATATTACAGTCCGCAATGAAAATTCTGTCAATAATGCAGAGTGGCATACGGTGACATATGCATTTGATGGGACACAGGCAGAGTTTTATTTAGATGGTGTATCCATCGGAAAGTTTGCGACAACGCATTTGCTGAAGGGTGATTGGACGCCGGATATGGTTACGCTTGGCGGAATCAGCAAAACGAATACGACACCGGGTTCAAAATGGCCATTCCACGTAATCATTGACAGTGTCAATGTGTTTGATGAGACGTTAAATGCGGAACAGGTTATGGAACTTCATAAACGCACCTTACCGCAAGATGAACCGGAATACGGAAAAGATGTATATAAGACAGGTGAGTATGGTATTTATGATATGGGTGATTATGATTCTTATAATTACCGTATTCCAGCAATGGTTACAACGAGTAAAGGAACTGTAATCGCAGCAGCTGATCAAAGAAATACACATTGGTCTGACTGGGGGAATATTGATACGGTTGTCAGAAGAAGTACAGATAACGGTTTGACTTGGGAAGATCCGATTGATGTAATTGATTTGAAATCACAATCTTATTTCAGTGGCACACAATCTGCTTACACAATTGATCCGGCGATGATTGCAGAAGATGAGAATGGAAAGAATCCGGGACGTGTGTGGATGCTTGTAGATATGTTTCCAGAATCAACGAATGGAAGCCAAGGAACATGGTCAATCAAAAGAAAACCGGAACAGGTTATGTGAAAGTAGATGGAAAAGATTATCTGGCGCTTTATGATAAAGATAATAATCAATATACACTTCGGGAAAATGGAGAAGTATTTGACAAGGATAATCAAAAAACAGATTATGTAGTAAAACAGTTTGAAGGAAATGATGAACAAGGCTACCATGAAAAAGGTGATTTGTATAAATCCGGTGAATATGTGGGAAATATTTATTTGAGAAGTACCTCTAAGAACAACGATTCAGCACCTCTTCATCCGACTCAGACATGCTATTTGTGGCTGAGCTATAGTGATGATGACGGTGTGACATGGAGTGATCCGGTGGATATCACACCACAGGTAAAAGCAGACTGGATGAGATTCTGTGGAGTTGGTCCGGGATTTGGAGTTCAGCTTCAGTATGATGAGGAACATCCGGGAAGACTTGTATTTCCGATTTATTATACAATTGCAGGAAGTGGTATAGGATTCCAGTCTTCTGCTTGTATTTACAGTGATGACGGCGGAAAAACATGGCAAAGAGGAGAGTCTCCGAATGATGGACGAATTAACAAAAACGGACAGGTGACATCTTCGCAAAATCCGGTTGGAATCAGTGAGCTGACAGAAAGTCAGATTATTGAATTGAGCAGCGGCAACTTGCTTCAGTTTATGAGAAATACAGGTGGAAACGGAAAAGTTGTTGTTTCTAGAAGTACAGACGGTGGAGCAACATGGAGTGATCCGATTGATACAACAGCGCCGGAAGTATACTGCCAGTTATCTGTATTGTATTATGATAAAAACGGAACAGACGGAAAAGACAGAGTGATTATGTCAAATCCGGGAGGTTCAGGAAGAAATAACGGAACATTACGAATCGGTGAAGTGAAGGAGACAGAGGATAGTTTCTCTGTGGACTGGGTAGAAGAAAAAATGTTCTGTCCAAATAATTATGCATATTCATGTTTGACAAAAATGAGAGATGGAAATATGGGACTTCTCTATGAACATCAGAATACGATTAAATTTACTGCATTTAATTTGAACTATATTAAAGATGAAGTGAATTTATTAAGCCCGACGATTACATCTGTTACATACAAAGTGGAAAAAACAGACGATCATGCTTATACGCTGCCGGGAGATAAATATGTGATTACAGTGAAAACAGATCAGAATGTTACGGCAACAGGAACACCGAAATTCAGGTTTATGTTAAACGGCAAAGGTCGTTATGCGAATTATGTATCCGGCGGAAATGATGATAAAACATTAGTGTTTGAATATGTAGTACAAAAAGGTGATGAAGGAACGATCCAATTTAAAGGACCAAAGATTATCTGTGATGAAGCGGGAGCAGTGAAAAATGCGAATGGATTGTGTGTAAGTTCCGGTGATATGGATGTCAATATGGGATACATTGGAGTAGATCCTTCAGATGCTGCAAGAGATATTGCGACAGAACAGATGAGTGCAACAGCCGGTGCGGCTCAATCAGGTCAAGGGGCAGCGAATGTTTTAGATGGAAGAGCAGACACATTATGGCATACTACATGGGGTGGTGGCCATGGACGCGAAAATCATTGGATTCAATTTGAACTGAAAGATTTCTATATGGTAGATGGAATCCGTTATCAGCCAAGAACTTCCGGGGGCGTAAATGGTATTATTACAGAATATAAAGTGGAAGTAAGTAATGACGGTGTTCATTTTGATCAAGTTGCAACAGGAACATGGGCGGGAAATACTGCTTGGAAGATGGTTTCATTTGAGCCGGTGCGTGTAAAATATGTGCGTTTGACATCTTTAGATGCACTCAGCGTGGAGGCAGATAATGACTATGCATCAGCAGCAGAAATTCGTCTTACAGGAACAAAAACGGAGGCGCCTCCGGTTGTGGAAGCGGATAAGAGTTCGCTGGAAGCTGCGATTGCATATGCGAAAGATGTGAAGACAAAACCGGAATATCAATATGTTGTACCAATTGTAAAACAAAAATTAGATGAGGCGCTTGAAGCGGCTGAGAATATTTTAGGAAAACAGGATGCGACAAAAGAGGAAGTCGATCAGGCGTATGCAAATCTTCGAAATGCAGTCTTTGGTTTGAGATTATTGCCGAATAAAGATAAATTAGAAGAATTAATCCAAAGTGCAGAACAGATTGATGTGAAGCTTTACTCAGAAGAAAGTGCAAAAGAATTCATGTCAGCATTGTCAAAAGCAAAAGCTGTATTTGCAGATTCAGAAGCATCGACACAGGAAGTGGAAGATGCAGAACGTACACTTGCAAAAGCAATGGATGGATTAAAAGAAGTTGGAAAAGCAGAAGAACAAAAAGTACCAAACAAAAATACAACAGCGGAAAAGAACGATGATAAAGAAAAGAATACGAGTCCTGTCAAAACAGGAGATCGTTCAACACCGATTTTATTTGCGCTGATTGCAGCTTTAAGTGCGGGAACGGTATTTTCTGTACGGAAAAAAGAAGAAAATTAATAGATGAAGAAAGGGTCTCCTGAATCGGAAGAAGGTTCGGGAGACCTTTTTATATATAGTGTAAGAGTTCCTGATTATACAAATAAATGGAGAAATCAGATACATTTGTACAAGTATTGATGTTGTATATATGATACAATTAAAGAAATGTGAGAAATCTATTTTTGTGTAATATGACGGAGGAAAAGAATGAAAAAGAAAATAGTATGCCTAGTAGCAACAGTGTTGACGGCTGGAATTTTTGTGGCAGGTGCATTTTTTATAAAAGGGAAATTTGAATTGAATATTCATGAAAAACCAATTAGTAAAGAAGAATATTTGTATGTGATGAATCAACAAATTTATGATGTTTCCAATGAGCTGACAGAAAATCGAGACATTCAGATTGATGAGAAATTTTGGGAGACGGAAATTGAGGGAACTGTTCCATATAAAAAATTGGCGGATCAGACAATAGAACAATTGAAATATTATCGTGCGGTTTATGAAACGGCAATTGAAGAAGGTTACGTGGAATATGCAGATTATGAACATATGATAAAGCGTATGGAAGAAGAGAATAAAATGAGGGCAGAAAAAATCGAGAACGGAGAACCGGTTTCCGGATTGTCCAAATTTACTACAGAATTGTATATGGAATATGAGATGGATTCTTTTCAAAAGAGATATTGCGAGAATCTGAAAAATGAAGGAATGGAGATCACAGAAGAAGAAAGAGTACAGTATTATGAAAAAACAAAGATGCACTCTTTCAAAAAAATGATGATATCACACTGGATTATATAAAAATCCCATATCTTTCAGAAAATATGACGGAAGATCAAAAAGAGTTACTGGAAAAAGAATTGATATCTATTTATAAAAGCATGGATGGCTCACAAACATTACAGAAACTTGTGGCAGAAAACGAGATGCTGAGTCCGTATTTTTCCCATGAAGAACTGCTTTCCAGTGAGGTTTCTTCGAAGGCGAAGGCAATCGGAGATGTTTTGGAACTGGGATATGAATTAAAGATTGGAGAATCGACACAGGTAGTAGATGAAAATGGGGCGCTGTATCTTGTGCAGTGTACGGCTAAGAACGATTATGATTATTTTACTGTTGATGAAGTAAAGGATAATATCAATAAAGAGTTAAGAGAACAACATTATAATTCTATGATAGAAAAAAAGCCGAGGATTTGGAAGTCGACGGCGATATGAAGAAAGTATATGATTTTACAAAAAACATATAAAAAATAAAAATGAGGAGGAATAAGAGCTATGAAGAGAAAAATTGTAGCGGCAATGTGTGCACTTGCTGTATTGTGTACGTCAGCGAATGTTTTCCCGATGTCGAGCGTTAGTGCGGCTCGAAAGGAAAAAGCAGTTGGAACGACATATTACATCAGTAATCGTGGAGACAATCAAAACAGTGGAACTTCAGAAGGAGAAGCATGGCAGACTTTAGATAAGCTTAAAGATGTGAAACTTCAGCCGGGTGACAGCGTACTTTTTGAAGCGGGATCTGTTTTCCAAGGATTTCTTCATCTGCAGAATGTACACGGAACAAAAGAAAATCCGATTCGGATCGGAAGCTATGGGGAAGGTAATAAACCTATCATTAATGCAAGAGGAGAAGGTGTCTGGTATCAGGATTATGGTACACCGATGGATAACAGTGGACACCGTTCAAAAGGATATGTGTCTTCTGCCATTTTGCTCTACGATGTTGATTATGTAGAAGTGAAAGGTTTGGAATTGACAAATGAATCTGATGATGCACAATACATTCAAAATGGTTTGGCAAATACATCAGCACGTATGGACCGCACCGGAGTTGCAGGAATTGCAAAAGACGGAGGAACCATGGACCATGTCTATTTAGAAGACCTTTATATCCACGATATTGACGGAAATCTTCAAGATAAACATATGGACAATGGAGGAATCCAGTTCAACGTATCAAAACCGACAGATGAATCTAAAACAGGGATTGCAAGATATAATGATGTAAAAATTACAAACTGTTATGTCAAAGATGTAAAACGTGCCGGAATTGTAGTTGGCTATACATATCAGCATTCTAAATTCAATGGAGCACAGATTGCAGATGAGACAGTGCAAAAATATGGACACACAAACATTTATATCGCAGACAATTATGTACAGAATTCTGGAAATGATGCGATTGTTGCAATGTATGCATATCGACCGGTAATTGAAAGAAATATTTCGGATACAGCCGGCGTTGATTTGGATGATGGATATGCCGGTTATTGGCAGTCTTTCTGTGCGACAATCTGGCCATGGAAACAAAAGATGCGGTATTCCAATATAATGAGGCGTTTGATACAGTCGGAGAAGGCAATGGTGACGGACAGGCGTGGGACATTGACTGGTCAGACGGCACGGTTTACCAGTATAACTATAGTCATAATAATGGTGGAGGTTCTATGCTGATTTGCTTAAATGAGGCTTATAATGGTACATTCCGTTATAATTTAAGCCATAATGATTTAGGCTGTCTTATTACATTCCAAGGAAATCCGGAAGCAAAGATTTATAACAACGTCTTTTATGTGGACGGGGACAGAGCAACAAGAGTACACCACAATGCGAGTGGAAAACGCAGCGGTTCCGGTGTGATTTCAAATAATATTTTCTACAATGCAAGTACAGCGAACCCGAACGATGAGTGGGAACCAAATGGAAATAAAAAATTCAGCAATAATCTTTATTATGGATATACTTCTACTCCATCTACAGATAAACATGCGGTAGTTGTTGCAGAAAGTGAAAAAGACCAGATTTTTGTCGGACCACTGACTGCACCGGACAGCACAGATGGAACGATTCATAGACACGATGATCCGGAAGCAAAGACAGTGTTTGACGGATTTAAAATCAAAGAAGATTCTGCAGCAGTAAATGCCGGTGTATATATTCCAAATAATGGCGGAAAAGATTTCTTTGGCAATAAACTTGGAATGACACCTGATATCGGTATGCACGAGACAAAAGCAGAAGATGGAGAAATCGTGGAAGAAATTTATTCAGATGTTTACAAAGTGACAGAGAATGAAATCAATGATGTCGAAGTCGGAACTACTGTCGATGAGATAGTCCTTCGTCTGTCAACGCTTGTTTACGAGATAGAAGGAACAACAATCCGTGAAGTTCCAAAAGGAACAACTGTTGGTACTTTTAAAGAAAATTTAATTCATCATAAACGTGTCAATGTAGACGTTTATAAAGGAGACAAAAAGGTAGAAGATTCTGAAGTTATCGAAGAAGGAATGACACTGAAAGTATCTTATAAAGAAGTTTCCAAAGAATTTAACATTTCACTTGTGAAAGTATATAAAGAGTATGCAGCAACAGGAATGACAGCAGAGGCGGGAAGTTTCCAGCCAAATAATAATACAGAAGGAAACGGAAATCTTGCATTGGATAACAACTTGAATACAATGTGGCATACAAACTGGAATGGCTGTCAACGTTCAGAAACATGGATTACGATTGATATGAAGAAAGAACAAAATGTTGCAATGTTAAAATATACTCCAAGACAAGGCGGCGGAACAAACGGTAACATCACAGCTTATGAGATTTATGTAAGTAAAGACGGACAGACTTGGGGAGAACCGGTTGCAACGGGAACATGGGCAAACAATAATGTTGTGAAATATGCAAGATTTGACACTGTTTCAGGACGTTATGTGAAATTAGTAGCAACAGACTCTGCATCGCAGGAAGCAAGTAAAATTTTTGCTTCGGCAGCAGAAATTCGTTTAGGATTTGAAGAGTAGAAAGGAGGGTGTGATTATGAAAAATAGAATTCTGGCTATGTTTATGGCGGCTGCAGTTGTGGGTACGACAGTTTTACCGGGAATGACAGTAGATGCCGCAAAACAGGGAAAAACAACAGGAACAACGTATTATGTAAGTACAGTTGACGGAAACGACAACAATGATGGAATGTCTGAGGGGAAAGCATTTTACAGTTTAGACAAAATCAATGAACTGACATTGAAGCCGGGAGATAAAGTTCTTTTGGAGCGTGGTTCTGTATTCCAAAATGGTTTTCTGCATTTGAAAGGAGACGGTTCAGAAGAGGCGCCAATCGTTGTTGACTCTTATGGAAAAGGAAATTTACCAATCATTGAAACAAACGGACAAGGAATCTGGTATCAAAACTATCGCGCTCCTTTGGGCAACGCAAAACATAAATATCAAGGATATGTTTCTTCTTCTGTACTTCTTTATGATGTAGAATATGTAGAAATCAAAAACTTGGAAATTACAAACAAAGCTCCAAAGATTGAAACAGCATATAATGCAGAAGATGTTATGAACCGTACAGGAGTTGCGGCAGTTGCACAAAATGAAGGAACATTGAATCATATTTATCTGGATAATTTATATGTTCATGATGTAATTGGAAATGTATATGACAAACATATGAACAACGGAGGTATCTATTTTACAGCTTTCCAGCCGATGGATGCATCAACAGGAATTGCAAAATATGATGATGTAAAAATTGAAAATTGTTATGTAGAAAACACAAACAGATGGGGAATTGCAGTTGGATACAGTTATACCCATGGTCAGTTCCATGGCGGTGTAATTTCAGACGAAAAGATTAGTACATACGGTTCTACCAATGTTGTGATTCGCAATAACTATGTGAAAGATGCAGGTGGAGATGCAATTACATTGATGTATTGTGACCGTCCGCTTATTGAGTATAACATATCTGATGGGGCGGCAAGACAGATTAATACAAAAGACTATAGTGCGACCGGATTTGGACGAGTTGCAGCCGGAATCTGGCCTTGGAAATGTAAAGATGCCATTTTCCAGTACAATGAAGCATTTGATACTTGCCAAAACCAAGATGGTCAGGCGTGGGATGCAGACTATGGCGATGGAACTGTTTACCAGTATAATTACAGCCATAATAACGGCGGCGGAAGTGTTATGTTCTGCGGAGGAGAAGCAATCAATAATATTTTCCGGTACAATATCAGTCAAAATGATTTAGGCGGTGTGATTAACCCAGCAGGACAACCAGATGCACATGTGTATAACAATACATTCTTTGTAAAAGAAGGAATTGATTTTATTCGTACAAATATGGGCGGTGGTCCAATGGTAGTAGAGAATAATATCATTTATTATAATGGCTCTGCACCAAAAGAAGAAAACTGGTTCAAACATACGAATGAAACAAAAACAAAATATGACAATAACCTTTATTACAATTATGCAAATGTTCCGGCAAATGATGCGAATGCGATTGAAGCAGATCCGAAATTTGCAGATCCGGGTAAAGCGCCAACAGCACCTTTGGCCGGCGTGGAAGCAGGAAACATAAAAGATTCAATTGTTCATGAAAGAACAGCATTTGATGGATATAAACTGGCATCAGATTCTCCGGCAGTTAATGCAGGTAAAGTGATCAAAAACAATGGTGGAAAAGACTTCTTTGGAAACAAAGTGACAGGAACACCGGATATAGGAGCATTTGAAAGTGATGCGGTTTCTCTTGTTTTAACATCTGATGTATATGATATTAAAACAGCAGAAAAACAATTGGAGGAGTAGAAGCAGGTACAACAGTTGCAGATTTCCTTAAAAATTTGAAGTACGATTCCGGATGCACAATCAAAGTGATGAATGGCAAAGAAGAAGTGGAAAGCGGAATTGTAAAAGGCGGTATGAGTGTTGTATTGTCTGACGGAAAACAAGAAGTAGTGTATACGATTGTTGCATCAGCTGACAACGCAATCAAAGAGGCTGTCTATATGATGAAAGATAAAACTGTATTTGTTCCGATGCTGGAAAACAATCCGACAACTGTGAAAGAGTTAAAAGAAGGTGTGAAAGTTCACAGCACAGCGGAAGTCAAAATTGTAAATGCAGAAGGAAAAGAAGTTACGACAGGAAATATTGCAGAAGGAATGAAACTTGTCGTTCAGGCAGAAAATGGAGATCAAAATGAATTTACAATTTCTGCGAAAAACAGTTATCAGTGGGCGCTTGATTATGCCGGACCACAGCAGGGCAATGTCTGGTTTGGTCAGATGAAAAAATCTGCTTCAGAATATGAGAATTTGACAGCATACGATCCGGTATATCCAAACTGGGTAGTGGATACATATTTTGGGTCAGGTGTAGATTTGCCAAATCATCAGACACCGACAACAGAGACAACACATGGATTGCTTTCCGATACAACCGGAGCATCTAAAAAAGAAGGTATGGCAATGGCATTCCGCGTACCGAAGAGCGGAAAAATTACCTTGGCTGTGAAAGACGATGAACCGTATCTGCGTCAGGCAGGAAACAAAAACGGAACGGTTACTTTAAGCTTTACGAAAAATGGAGAAGTGCTTGGCGATTCTTATGTACTTGAAGGAAGTAATCAAAAAGCAGATGTGGGAATCCGTGAGATTGAAGTCAATAAAGGCGACTGGATTCGTGTGGAAGCGAAAAATAACGGAGCTCCGACAAAACCATCTATCCACGTAACACCAATCATTACTTATGTTGATGAGGCTATGGTGGAACCTGAACAGGTAAATAGAACATTGTTGAAAGACACAATTGATTATGCAAAATCTGAGCAGGAAAAACCGGAGTATCAGTACGTTGTACCGATTGTGAAACAAAAATTGGAAGAAGCATTAGAAGCAGCCGAAAAAGTATATGCAGATGAAAATGCTACACAGGCTCAGGTAGAACATGCATTTGTAAATCTGCAAAATGCAATCTTCAACTTGAGACTGATTCCGAATAAAGACAAATTGGAAGAGTTGTTAAGCAAAGCAGAAAATATTGATTTGTCATTGTATACAGAAGAGTCCGGTAATGTTTTGAAAGCAGCAATTGCAGATGCCAAAGCGATTTTTGAAGATGAAAATGCAACAGAGAAGCAGGTTGTGTATGCGTCAGATTTATTGGCAAAAGCAATGGATGGATTGAAAACAGCGGAATCAAAAGAACCGACAGATGATAAAAAGCCATCTGCTGAACAGGGAAATGCACAAGCAGGTAAAGAAAATGCATCAGAGAAAAAATCAACGGCTGCGAAGACAGGGGATACAACAATGATGTTTGTATGGATTCTTGTTATGATTGCCGGAGTAAGCACAGTGACTGTGATTTATAAAAAAAGAAAATATGAATAGTAGAATGAAATAGTTGCAATTGGGGGCGTAGTAAAATTGAATTTTGCTATGTCCCCAATTGACGTGAATCATTAAGAATTTCTGAAGAAAGTGGATATTCTCAAGGAACTATGCTACAATAGGGCGTACATTTTTAGAGAAGGAGAGAGTACGGTTATGTGGTGGAATAGAATGATTTTTGGGTTTGACAGTTACCATGTGATTTTATGGTTTTTGCTATATAGTATTTTAGGGTGGATTGTAGAGTCGATTTATATGTCAATCTGTAATAGAAAATTGACAAACAGAGGATTTGCAAAAGGCCCGTTTTGTCCGATTTATGGTGTTGGGGCATTGACGGTATATTTTGTGTTGAGACCATATAGCAGTAATGGATTTCTGCTGTTTTTATTAGGGTCTCTGCTTGCTACGGCGCTTGAGCTTTTGACGGGAATTATCATGAAGCGTATCTTTGGAGAAATTTGGTGGGATTACCATGAAAAGCCATTTAATTACAAAGGAATTTTATGTCTGGAAAGTTCAATCGCATGGGGCTTTTATACCCTTTTTCTGTTTTTATTTCTGCAAAGATTTGTGGAGGGAGTTGTGGCGAGAATACCGTTTTTGGTCGGGAAAATTGTGGGCAGTTTTCTGATTGTTGTATTTACAATAGATTTTCTTCATTCATTGTATGTGGAGAAAAAGGAAGATATACCGGAACGTGTATGGAGAATCAAAGATACATTGATTGAGAAAATTTCACGTTCTTAGTAAAATGGAGATGAAAGTAGAGAAGGTTGCATATTTTTTAAAAACAGTCATTACAATGATAGTAGACGAAAAATATTATAAAGGAGCAAGTTGCCATGAAAAGGTTTCTAGCACTGATGGTAAGTCTGGTATTATGCGTTACAAATGTGTGTGCAATGTCAGAGAGCGAAGGAATACTTTACGAGGAAACGAAAGCCGGAACAGAGGAATCTGCTTTTGGGGAGCTGGAAATCAGCACACCATCGGCTGTTTTGATGGAGGTGTCTACTGGAAAGGTAATTTACGAGAAGGCGGCAGATGAACAACTTCCGCCGGCGAGTGTCACGAAGGTAATGACATTATTGTTGATTTTTGATGCGTTGGAAGATGAGAAAATAAAGCTGACTGACACAGTATCCGTATCGGAGTATGCGGCGTCCATGGGTGGCTCGCAGGTGTTTTTAGAGCCGGGAGAGACACAGACTGTGGATACGATGATAAAATGTATTGCGGTGGCGAGTGCGAACGATGCCTGTGTGGCAATGGCAGAGCACATCTGGGGCAGTGAGGAAGAATTTGTGGCAAAGATGAATGAGCGGGCAAAAGCTCTCGGTATGGAGCATACGAATTTTTTGAATTGTAATGGACTGGATGCGGACGGACATGTGACGACGGCAAGAGACATTGCATTGATGTCGAGGGAGTTGATTACGAGATATCCGAAAATTCACGATTACTCTACTATATGGATGGAGAATATTATTCATACAACAAAAAAAGGAACAACGGAGTTTGGTCTTGCGAATACGAATAAATTAATCAGGCAGTATCCGTATGCGACAGGGTTGAAGACGGGTTCGACAAGTAAGGCAAAATTTTGTTTGTCGGCAACAGCAAAGAAAGATGATTTGGAGTTGATCGCTGTAATTATGGCAGCACCGAATCCGAAGACAAGATTTAAGGACGCGACAACATTGTTGAATTATGGATTTGGGAAATGTACAAAGTACAAAGACACAACTCCGCTTGATTTGCCGTCTTTAAAGATAAAAGGTGGGATTGAAAAGGAAGCTCCGGTAACTCTCGAACAAGAATTTCAATACATTGATACGACAGGCGCTGATTTATCCGGAATGGAGCGAAAGGTTCAGATAGATAAGACACGACAGGCGCCGATTAAAAAAGGAGAACAGGTGGGAAAAGTTACATACCTATTAAATGGGAAAAAGGTTGGAGAGGTTGCTGTTCAGGCACAGAAAAAAGTTGGGAAAATGCAGTTTCAGCATGCGTTTGCAGATGTTTTTCAGAGCTTTCTATTGTAAAACAGACGGAATAATTATATAATGCTAGGGAAATACAGGTACAGATTCAGTTATTGGATCTGTACTGTTTTGTGAACAGAAAGAAAAATAGAAAGCAGGGGAACGATATGGGAAACATCATCTGTGTACTTGTAGTTTTGATAGTACTTGTGCTCTTGGAATCCTGGAGAGAAAACCGTGTGTTTCGAAAGACATATTATCGAATAGAATCCTCGAAATTACAAAAATTGCAAAGAGCACGAAAAGTGATTTTTTTGAGTGATCTGCACAATCACTGTTATGGGGAAGAGAATCAAAAGCTTTTAGATGCAATCAAAAAAGAAGAGCCGGATTTGATCTTAATCACCGGAGACATGTTGATTGGGAAAGAAGGAATTTCACCAGAGACAGCACAAGCGTTTGTATGTCAGCTTCCAAAGATATGTGAAGTGTATTACAGTAACGGAAATCATGAACAGAGGATGAAAGAAAATACGGAAAAATACGAAGACATCTATTTACAATATCAAAAAGAATTAAAAAAAAGCAGGTGTTCATTTTCTGGAGAATGAACACATAAGACTGACATGGGACGGCGTTCCGGTTGATCTATATGGTTTGGAGATTCCGCATAAGTTTTATACTAAATTTGCAAAAATGGAATTGTCTGTAGAAGAAATTCAAAAATGTATTGGAGCGTCGGAAAAAGAACATTATAAGATTGTAATGGCACACAATCCGGTATTTGCCGATGCCTATATGAAATGGGGAGCTGATCTGACTTTATCCGGTCATTTACATGGAGGGCTTGTGAGAATTCCGGGACTTGGAGGCGTGATCAGTCCTCAGATAAAATTGTTTCCGAAGTATTCGGGAGAATTGACGAGCGAAGGTGAGCAGGCGGTTGTAGTAAGCAAAGGACTTGGCATGCATACGATCTGTTTTAGATTTTGTAATCCGGCTGAGATGATCGTTCTTCAAATAGGAGGGAAAACGTCATGAAAGATCAGTATGGAAGGAGCATAGATTATCTTCGGGTATCTGTGACTGACCGCTGTAATCTGCGCTGTGTGTACTGCATGCCAAAGGACGGAGTGGAATGGATTCCGGATGAGGAGATTCTGACAGATGAAGAAATCCTGACGATTTGCAAAGCGGCAGCAACTCTTGGAATCAGACATCTTAAAGTGACAGGCGGAGAACCGTTATTGCGGAAAAATGTAGTGGAACTGATTGGCAGATTAAAAAAATAGAGGGAATTGAGACGGTCACTCTCACAACGAATGGAATTTTTCTGCCACAGTATATTGAGCGTCTGGTAAAAGTTGGGATAGACGGAATCAATGTCAGTCTAGATACATTGCAAGAAGAAAAATTTCGGAAACTGACACGGAACGGTTCTGTAAAAGAGGTATGGAAAGGGCTTTCTTCGGTGCTTCCATATGAGCGGGTTTGTGTGAAGATAAACTGTGTGTTAGACGGAGACGATTGGGAAGAGGACGCGGTAAATGTAGCTCGGATTGCCAAAAACTATCGTGCCCATGTGAGATTTATTGAATTGATGCCCGCACAGAACCGGGAGGAAAAATGTAATCTCGAAAGAGAGACAAAATTATTATTAGAGTGTGTTTACGGGCCGTTACATCTTTGTCGTGAAAAGATTGGATTTGGACCAAGTACCTATTACGAACTTCCTGAATTTCAAGGGAAGATTGGTTTTATCAGTGCGGTCAGTCATAAGTTTTGCAATCAGTGCAACCGGATTCGTCTTACATCGGATGGAAAACTGCGACTGTGCCTGCAAGCGGAGCAGGGAGTAGATTTAAAGAAAGCGCTCAGACAGGGAGCAGATGAAGAAGAACTGAAAAAGCTTCTGGAAACCGGATTGCGTATGAAGCCAAAAGAGCATCATTTTGGATGTGATTGTATGATTGAAGGAAAATCAATGTCAAGAATCGGAGGATAAGAAAAAATGAGAAAAAAATGGACAAGTTTATGTTTAGTGCTGGTTATGCTGTGTGGGATGACAGGGTGTATCAAAAAGGAAGAAAAAAAGGAAGTCGAATTGCATATATTGGCGGCTGCCAGCATGACAGATGTATTGACAGAGATTTCGGAAGCGTATGAAAAGGAGCACGAACATGTAAAATTTGTCTTTAGTTTTGATTCTTCGGGAACATTAAAAACACAGATTGAGGAAGGAGCTCCGGCAGACATTTTTATTTCTGCTGCGATGAAACAGATGAATGAGCTGAACAAGGGAGGCTTTATGAAAAAAGACAGCATTGTGAAGCTATTAGAAAATAAAGTCGTGCTGATACAACCACAGGATGCGGAGGTAAAACTTACTTCATTTGAAGAGGTAGCTTCTGACAAAGTATCAATGATCGCGATTGGAAATTCAGATGTTCCGGTTGGACAATACACAGAACAGATTTATAAAAATCTAGGCTTGTGGGAGCAGGTGGAGAAAAAGGCGAATCTTGCGACAAATGTCAGACAGGTTCTTGATTGGGTTGCAACAAAAAATGTGTCATGCGGAATTGTGTATGCGACGGACGCAATGATTGAACCAAAAGTCAAAGTAATCTGTGAAGCGCCCAAGGGAGCATGTGACAAAGTCGTCTATCCGGCTGGAATTGTAAAATCAAGTGAACATGTAAAAGAGGCGGAACAGTTTATGGACTATTTACAAACAGATGAGGCGAAAGCTGTCTTTACTGAGTATGGCTTTTCTGCTTATGAGGAGTAATCATGGATCTTTCACCACTTCTTTTATCACTGAAAACAGCATGTATCTCTACGGTAATCACTTTTTTGACCGGAATGTTTGCGGCGCGGAAAGTTGAGAAAATGAGACATGGTAAAACAATATTGGACACCGTTTTGACACTGCCGATGATTTTGCCACCGACAGTGGTCGGCTTTTTTCTGCTACTTCTTTTTGGAAACAGCAGTCCTCTTGGAATATGGCTTTCTGGACATGGAATGCCGGTTGTGTTTTCATTTGCCGGCACAGTAGCAGCAGCGGTGGTCGTATCTTTTCCGCTTATGTACCGTACTGCGAGAAGTGCTTTTGAACAGATGGATAAAAATCTTATTTATGCGGGAGAAACTTTGGGGTTGTCGGACTATAAAATTTTTTGGAAAATTATTTTTCCGAATTGTTTTCCGGGTATTGCAGGCGGAACAATTTTGGCATTTGCGAGGGCTTTAGGCGAGTTCGGAGCAACGATTATGCTTGCGGGAAATATTCCGGGGAGAACGCAGACGGCAGCAGTTGCGGTATATGCTGCAATGCAAAACGGAAATCGTGTGCAGGCGTACCAGTGGGTGGCGGTTATGGTGCTGATTTCGTTTGTATCGGTTCTGCTTGTGAATGTTGTGGAGAAGCAACAGATGAAATACACAATGAGGAGGAAATAGAATGTCTCTTTCAGTCAATATCAAGAAAAAAATGCCTGATTTTACGTTAGACGTCTCTTTTGAGGCGGAGAATGAATTTTTTGCTGTTCTCGGAGAAAGTGGCTGTGGAAAGAGTCTGACTCTTCGATGTATTGCTGGAATCGAAACTCCGGATGAGGGAAGAATCGTGCTGAATAACAGGGTGTTGTTTGATTCGGAGCGAAAGATTAATTTATCTCCTAAGAAGCGGAAAATCGGATATTTGTTTCAAGATTATGCTTTATTTCCGAATATGACGGTGGAGGAAAATATCGGGATTGGAGTTGAAAAGAAAAAGAGGAAAGAGGAGACCGCACGTTTTATTAAGATGTTTTTTCTGGAAGGATTGGAAAAAAAATATCCGTATATGCTTTCCGGCGGGCAGAAACAGCGTACAGCATTAGCGAGAATTATGATACTGCATCCGGATATGATTCTTTTAGATGAGCCTTTTTCCGCTGTTGACAACTGTTTGAAATGGAAATTGGAACAGCAGATCTTAAAGCTTTCCCAGTCATATGCACACACTATACTTTTTGTGTCACACAACCGAGATGAGGTGTATCGCCTCTGTAAGAAACTGGCAGTGCTGCATCATGGGAAAGTAGAGGTGACCGGAGAAAAAAGAGAAATTTTTCGAAATCCTCAGACTGTCTCTGCTGCTGCCTTAACAGGGTGTGAAAATATTGCGGCGTTTGTTGTGAAAGAGCAGACGTTATATTGTGAAGAGTGGAATTTAAAGAAAAGAGGAGCGGATTTTGAAAAGGTGAAGGGCGCTTTTCTTGGGATACGTGCCTGTGATATCAAGGTGGAGAAAACGAAAGAACATGCAGACATCAGGTGCACTGTGGAAAGTGTGATAGAATCTGTCGCGGATTGGATTTATTTTTTAAGACCAGTTGGTGCGGTAAGGACATTGCGGATGGAGATTTCGAAAAATAAGATGCCGCTTTACCAAGAAGGACATGAGATATTCATTTCCATTTCGAGAGAGAAGATTTTGTTTTTGAGATAGCTTTTCGGTACAGGTGTTTTGAAAGAAAAATCTTGTTGCAGGAGTGCCTGTCTCGTATAATAGATAGCAGCGAATGACGAAAAGGGAGAAAAAGTACATGGGAATACCGGTAAAATTACAAGTGTTTGAAGGGCCGCTGGATTTGCTCTTGCATTTGATTGAAAAAATAAAATTGATATCTATGATATTCCAATTGTGGAGATTACGAATCAGTATATGGAATATATTCGAGAGATGCAGAAAAAAGATTTGAATATTATGAGTGAGTTCCTTTTGATGGCAGCTACACTCTTAGATATTAAGTGTAAGATGCTCCTTCCGAAAGAAGTCAATGAAGAAGGAGAAGAGGAAGATCCGAGACAGGAACTTGTGGAGCAGCTTTTACAGTATAAAATGTACAAATATATGTCCTATGAACTTCGGGATCGTCAAATAGATGGGGAGCGAATGATGTTTCGGGAACCGGATATTCCAAAGGAGGTAAAAACTTATCAGGAACCGTTTGATTTGGATGAGCTGTTAGACGGACTCACACTTGCCGGATTAAATCGGATTTTCAAAGATGTTATGAAGCGGCAGAATGATAAAATCGATCCGGTGCGGAGTACATTTGGAAAAATCGAGAAAGAGGAAGTGACAGTAGATGATAAGATGGAATATCTGAATCAGTATATCCGAGTACATAAAAGGTTCAGTTTTCGGGAACTTTTGAATCATCAGAGGTCAAAGCTTCAGATTGTAGTCACGTTTCTTGCAGTGTTGGAGATGATGAAAGTTGGAGATATCACTATTGAACAGGAACACACATTTGGGGAGATTATTATCACTTCCAAGCGGGAAGTGAAAGCTTGTGAAAGGCAGGAGATAGCAGATGAAACGTAAAGAGATGGAAGGGGTTATAGAGGCGATTTTATTTACAATGGGAGAATCGGTGGAACTTAGCAGGATTGCGAAGGCTTTAGAGGAAGAGGAGGAGACAGTTAGAAATGTAATTCATCAGATGATGGAGCGATATGAAAAAGAAGACCGAGGAATTCATATCATCGAGCTTGACAATGCATTTCAGATGTGTACGAAAAAGGAAACTTACGAGTATTTAATCCGAATCGCAAAACAGCCGAAACGGCATGTTCTGACAGATGTTGCCCTTGAGACACTTTCTATCATTGCATATAAACAGCCGATTACGAAACTTGAGATTGAGAAAATACGTGGAGTGAAGTCAGACCATGCAGTCAATAAATTGATAGAGTATGATCTGGTCACAGAGGTTGGCAGGTTAAATGCACCTGGAAAGCCGATTTTATTTGGAACGACAGAGGAGTTTTTGCGGAGATTCAGTGTACAGTCTGTGGAAGAACTTCCGAGTATCAATCCGGAAAAACTGGAAGATTTCAAAGCGGAAGCAGAAGATGAGGTACAGCTTCGGCTTAACCAGTAAACGAAGAATAGATGTCTCGCACACTGCATATACTGAACAAAAAGACAGTAGGTGGAGGCAGCGTGAGACGTGTATTGGCAGTTGTATGGATATGGATGCTTCTCTTTGAGATAACTGTACATGCAAAAGGAGAGGAGCCAGAACAATTATACGCCCAGTCAGCAGTCCTGATGGATGCAGACAGTGGACGTGTTTTGTTTGAAAAAAACGGTCAGGAACAGAAGGCGATGGCGAGTACAACAAAAATCATGACATGTATTTTAGCTTTGGAACAGGGAGAGATAAAAGAGGTTGTCACCGTATCGGAAAATGCAGTGCGTCAGCTGAGGGTACACTTAGGAATGCAGATTAAAGAAAAATTTTATCTTGAAGACCTTTTGTATTCTTTGATGCTGGAGTCACATAATGATTCCGCCGTTGCAATTGCGGAACATGTAGGCGGAAGTGTGAAAGAATTTGCCAAAATGATGAATGAAAAAGCGGCGGAGATTGGCTGCCAAAAAACATATTTTATCACACCGAACGGACTGGATGCTTCAGATGAAAATGGGAAACATACGACAACCGCAGAGGAACTGGCGAAGATTATGCGGTATTGTATTCAGATATCTCCCCAAAAGGAATCGTTTTTGAAGATCACACAAACGCAGAGCCATGCATTTACAGATGTGGATAAAAAACGGCAGTTTTCCTGCAATAATCACAATGCATTTTTAGGGATGATGGACGGTGCGCTGTCCGGAAAAACCGGTTTTACAGGCGATGCGGGATACTGTTATGTGGGAGCGCTGCGGCGTGGAGAACGGACATTTATTGTAGCGCTTCTGGGGTGTGGATGGCCAAATAATAAGGGCTATAAATGGAAAGATACAAAGAAATTGATGGAATATGGTCTTCAAAACTATGAGTATCATAATGTATTAAAGAAACAGAAAAACATAACAATTCCTGTGAAAAACGGTGTTCCGTCAAATGGAGAACTTTTTGGGGAGGCTGTTATAGAAGGACGAGTAAAGACAAATGCAAAGCGGCTTCCGTTTTTAATAAGACAGGGAGAGACGGTGGATATTAAGACAGAGATACCAACTATGCTGCAGGCACCTGTTCCCAAAGGAAAAGTGATTGGTTCGGTTACATATTTTTTGAAAGATTTTCAAATTCAAAGATATCCGGTTATCGTTACAGAGACGATAAAAGAAAAAACATTTCTATGGTATCTGAAGAAAATTTTCGAACTCTACGCATTAAAATAAATCAATTAAAATGATTAAATTCGTCACTGGCATTTGCAAAAAAAGTGTGTTAGGATAAATAAACATAATAAAATTGATTTATTTTAAGAAATAAAGGGGTAAGAAAGATGAAAAATTTTGAAAAATATGAGAGAAGTTACTTTATGCCACCGGAAATCAGTTATGATTGGGTGAAAAAAGACTATATTGATAAAGCGCCAATTTGGTGCAGTGTGGACTTAAGAGATGGGAATCAGGCTTTGATTGAGCCGATGAGTCTGGAAGAAAAGATAGAGTTTTTCCAGATGCTGTTAGATATCGGATTTAAAGAGATTGAAGTTGGATTTCCGGCAGCTTCTGAGACGGAGTATCAGTTTTTGAGAACTTTGATCGAACAGAATATGATTCCGGATGATGTGACCATTCAAGTGTTGACACAGGCACGTGAACATATTATCAAAAAAACTTTTGAAGCTGTGAAAGGTGCGCCGCATGCAGTGATCCATCTGTATAATTCGACATCGGTGGCACAGCGGGAACAGGTTTTTAAAAAGTCAAAAGAAGAAGTAAAACAGATTGCCATTGATGGAGCAAAACTGTTAAAAAAACTTGCAGATGAAACAGAAGGAAACTTTACATTCCAGTACAGTCCGGAGAGTTTTCCGGGCACAGAGGTTGACTATGCGCTGGAAGTGTGCAATGCGGTTTTGGAAGAATGGAAACCGACAGCAGACAATAAAGTGATTATCAATCTGCCGACGACGGTGGAGAATGCGATGCCGCATGTCTTTGCAACACAGGTGGAATATATGAGTAAACATTTATTATACAGGGAGAATGTTATCTTATGTCTGCATCCGCATAATGACAGAGGATGCGGTGTCTGTGATGCAGAACTTGGCGTGCTTGCGGGAGCAGACCGAATTGAAGGAACATTATTTGGAAACGGAGAGCGCACCGGAAACGTTGATATTATTACGTTGGCAATGAATATGTTTTCTCATGGCGTGGATCCGGAACTTGATTTTTCCAATATGGGAGAAATTTGTGAAAACTATGAGAGACTGACAAGAATGCATGTGTATGAGAGACAGCCATATGCGGGAGATTTGGTGTTTACAGCGTTCTCTGGTTCTCATCAAGATGCGATCGCTAAAGGAATGGCTTATCGGGAGGAGCAGGAGAGAGAACACTGGACAGTGCCGTATCTTCCGATTGATCCGAAAGATGTTGGAAGAAAATATGATTCAGATGTTATTCGAATCAACAGCCAGTCTGGAAAAGGCGGTGTAAACTATATTTTAAAACAAAGTTTTGGAATCAGCCTTCCGGAAAAGATGCGCGAGGAAGTAGGTTATCTTGTAAAAGATGTGTCTGACAAAGCACATAAAGAGCTGACACCGGAGTGGATTTATCATATTTTTGAGGAACACTATATTCATGTGCACAATGTATTTACCATTGATGAATGTCATTTTGAACAGAAAGATGGCATGAAAGCAGATGTGACCATTTGCTATGGTGGCAAAAAATATGTGATGACAGGTGCTGGAAATGGACGTTTGGATGCTGTCAGCAATGCAATCAAACAATATTTTAATATCGGTTACGAGTTATCTTTTTATGAAGAACATTCTCTGACTAAAGGATCGTCATCAAAGGCAGTGGCATATGTAGGGGTGAACTGTAAAGGAAAGGTACACTGGGGAGTTGGAATCGATGCAGATATTATCAAGGCATCTATACAGGCGTTGACTGTTGCGGTAAATAAAATTGAAGAGATACAGCATGCCAACGATGAAAAAGAGGAGAGAATGATAGAAATTTTAAATTATATCCAGACGAATTATTTGCATGTGACCTTAGATGAGCTTTCCGAAAAATTCTTTTTATCGAAGCCATATTTATCAAAATATATTAAAGAAAAATCAGGTATGACATTTGGAGAAATCGTTAAAAAAGCAAGAATGAAAAAAGCAAAGAATTTGTTAAAGACAGGAAATATGACTGTAGAAAAAGTAGCATTGGCAGTTGGATATCAGAATGTAGAGCATTTTAACAGATTGTTTAAAAAGACATGTGATATGACACCTGTGCAGTATCGGAATCAAAAGGAATAAATAAAGAATATAAAAAACTGATTTGAAAATAAGCTTCAAACCAGTTTTTTTATATAGAAATTTTATTCTTCTGTCAACTTGTTTAATGGTTTTGTCAGTAAGAACATAACAACCGCACAGATGAATGCAACGATTGCAAATGTTACGAATACTGGCATAATACCCATTTTTTCAACGATTTTCTGGAATTGACCGTTGATTAAGTTTGCAAAGAATGTTGCTAAAGTCCAAACACCCATCAATACAGATAAGTATTTCTTTGGAGCATACTTACTTACGAAAGAGTTTCCGAGTGGGGAGAAGCAAATCTCACCGATTGTAAGGAAGATTCCGAATAAGAAGATCCACATTACATTACCTTTTACAGAAGATGGAGCACCAACCCCTCTTGTTAACTCTGTCATTACAAGCATAATGTAAGAGAGTCCCAAAAATACAAATGCAAGAGTGATTTTGCTGAACATGGACAAGTCACCTTGAGGTCTTTTTGCCAATTTTGCCCACAATTTAGCAGCTGCCAAACTGAGAACGATACATAACAGACCATTCCATGTTGTTGTTAAAGTGAG
>ENA-OQJN01000234-OQJN01000234.1-human-gut-metagenome-genome-assembly--contig:-NODE-234-length-26703-cov-2.978590_pt1 | contig 26703 bp, 26 predicted proteins | sample MGYA00242610_ERZ504777 | MGnify/ENA primary metagenome ERZ504777 (study PRJEB26092, sample SAMD00036350) | human gut metagenome | host: Homo sapiens | study: EMG produced TPA metagenomics assembly of... | reverse complement strand
GCTGTGCATCAGCGGTGGGTTGACACCTAAAATCTGATACGTTTTCCGAACGAAGGTGTCGGAGGTTGGCAGGCAACGGAAAAACCTGATATTTTCCAGACGAAGGTGCTGGAGGTTGGCAGACAACAGAAAAATTAACCATGGGAAGGGAATGCTTAGTGCTGCGGCATGGACAGTCCCTTTTCTAAATCTTACAAGATTAAAATTACAAGAGGAAAAATTGAATGAAATACATATTTTTGCATGGACTGGGACAAGTGCCTTCAGATTGGGAAACTACAATTAAGAGATTAGATTTTGGGTTGGATGTCGATTGTCCTGATTTATCTGACTGGCTTTCAGGAAAAGAAGCCAGCTATTTTAATTTATATCGTGCACTGGAGAGTTATTGTGAACAGCAAGAAGGACCTCTGCATTTATGTGGTCTTTCATTGGGTGGAATCCTTGCTTTGCATTATGCATTGGAACATGCAGAGAAAGTAGCCTCTCTGGTATTAATTGGTACGCAATATATCATGCCGAAGCGGTTATTGAAATTTCAGAATATGATATTTCACCTTATGCCAAACAGGAGTTTTCGCAAAATGGGATTTGGGAAAAAAGATTTTATCAGTCTGTCCAAATCCATGATGGATTTAGATTTTCAAAAGGATTTAAAAAAAATAAATTGTCGGGTACTTGTGTTATGCGGCGAAAAGGATAAGGCAAATATGTCTGCAGCCATAGAATTAAAACAGCAGATCAATCATGCTGAATTAGAGCTTATTTCTCATGCCGGCCATGAAATAAATAAAGATAATCCAGTTGAATTAGGAAAGATTCTCAGTAATTTTTATAGAGGTGAATGATGTTAAATTGAAACAGGCGGATAAGAATGTAGAGGTTCAGTGATGAATTTGACGTTGGAGGTATTCTATATATGGATGAGAGAGAAAAAATGATCCGATTATGGTTTTCTATGTGGCTGGAAAAGAAGGATTTGGGAATTGATGATATTTTTGCAGAAAACGTGATTTATACAGAAAGTTGGGGACCTTGTTATCGCAATCGTGAAACAATAAAACATTGGTTTCAGGAATGGAATACGAGAGGAAGCGTAATAGCGTGGGACATCAAACAGTTTTTTCACAAAGGAAATCAGACAGTTGTTGAATGGTATTTTAAAAATATTATGGATAATGGAGACATCGAAGAATTTGATGGAATCTCTTTAATTGAATGGTCAGCAGAGAATAGAATCCAATCCTTGAGGGAGTTCGGTTGTAATTTTCATAACTATAATCCGTACCAAAATAGTGATATGCCTCAATTTAGAGAAGAAAAAATTAATTGGTTCTAAATTTTAAGCAAGCGGTATAAAGTGATCTTAGTAAGCGATGAGAAGGTGTGTGGTGACATGCATCTTCTTTTTTGCGTTACAAGAGATTTTTTAAGATTTAAAAAAGAAATCATAATTTTTTCGATATGTAACATTTCTAGGACATTTCTGTTGTAAAATAAGAATCAAAACTATAGCAAAATTGTCGCAAAGGATGAAAAGAATGAAACAGATTTTAATTGTAGAAGATGATGAACTTTTGAATAAAATGCTAGTTTACAACTTACAGTCAGAATCCTATGGGATTGTTTCTGTGGAAACGGTAAAAGAAGCTATGGAAGTATTAAAAAGCCAGCAGTTTGATCTGGTACTATTGGATATTAACCTGCCAGATGGAAATGGATATGCGATTGCAAAAACAATCCGGGAAAAATATAGTGATACCATTGTAATCTTTCTGACTGCTAATGATAGGGAAAGTGATGAGATTCGAGGATATGAACTTGGAGCAGTAGATTATATTACAAAACCTTTTTCAATCCATTCTTTACAGAGAAAAGTAGAAAATGTACTGCGTATGATGCGGCATCATGTATCTATGCAGGATGTCTTTGATGATGGCAGGCTGTTTTAAATTTTGCAGAGCAGACAGCTATGCTCAATGGAAAACCGTTAACCTTATCTACCTTAGAATTCCGGATGCTGAACCTGTTCTGTCAGAACCGTAATCGTGTATTAACAAGAAAACAGTTGCTAGAAAAAATATGGGACTGTACAGAGAATTATGTGGACGAGCATACGCTGACTACAACATTAAGCCGTATTCGGGGAAAGATTGAGACAAACGGAACAGTATATATCAAAACCGTATATGGCATGGGATATAAATGGACCGGAGGTGAACCTGCATGATAGGAAGAAACTTTCTGTAAAAAGGATGTTTTTTGGCTGACTGCCGGAATGGCACTCACAATGACAGCAATCATATTGGTCGCTTTCTTTCTGACCAAAAATATTGTAGTGTTATGGGTTGGGATGGCATTAATAGTCTGTGCAATACTGTGGATGCTTTTTATGGTACAACTGTTGGGAATGAGACTGTCAAATTTTACTTCTGAATTGTGTCAGATTCTTGATGACATGATGAACCGTAGTCAGGAACCCGAAAATGTATCAGACAGGGAAACGATTTTTGCCCGTATTCATCATCGCCTGGTACGTCTGTATAACATCTTGCAGGAAAGTAACCGGAAGGTAGAAGCAGAGAGGCAGGAATTACAGTCGTTGGTGTCAGATATTTCCCATCAGGTCAGGACACCGGTAAGCAACATGAAGATGATTGTGGATACACTTTTGACAAAACCTTTGGAAGACCAGGAGAGGAATGAGTTTCTTAAAAGTGTAAGAGGACAGATCAATAAGCTGGATTTTTTAATACAGGCATTAGTCAAAACCTCCCGTTTGGAAACCGGGGTGATACAATTAGAAAAGGAAGAGCATTTCTTATATGATACTTTGGCTCAGGCTATGAGTGGAATCTTATATTCTGCAGAACAAAAAAAGATCCATGTATCGGTGGCATGTCCGGAGGATTTGTGTGTATCCCATGACAGTAAGTGGACAGAAGAAGCGATTTTTAATCTACTGGACAATGCAGTAAAATATACCCCGACAGGTGGACATGTAAATGTGTCGGTAGCGCAATGGGAAATGTATGTGGAAATAAAAGTATCCGATACAGGAAAAGGAATTTCAGAAAGCAATCAGGCATCTATTTTCAAGAGATTTTACCGAGAAGAAGAGATTCATAATCAGCCAGGTGTTGGAATCGGTCTTTATTTGACCAGGGAAATTGTGACACAGCAGGGCGGTTATGTTACTGTGGAATCACAGGTAGGAAAAGGCTCTGCATTTTCTATTTTTCTGCCGAGATAAAGGAAAGAAATATATGGAGGATAAAATGACAGCTGTAAAATTGATTTCACTTACAAAAGAATATCTAAATGGAGAAAAATTATATAAGAGCAGTTGATGATGTATCATTTTCCATAAAAGAAGGAGAGTTTATTGCAGTCATTGGTGCTTCTGGAAGCGGAAAGTCAACCCTGATAAATTTAATCAGCGGATTGGAAAAGCCCACCCATGGATGTGTTTATGTGCATGATGTGAATTTGACGCAATTATCTTTAGAAGAACAGATTTCCTTTCGCAGATGCCACACTGGAGTTATTTTTCAAAAATATAATCTAATTCCTGCCATGAATGTGTTTGAGAATATTGTGCTTCCAGCAAAATTACTAGAGAAGAAAGTAGATGAAAAAGAGGTTTTCCGTTTGGCAAAAATGCTAGGTATTGAAGACAAACTCTTTCAGGTGCCGGATGAGTTATCTGGAGGGCAACAACAAAGAGCTGCTATTGCTAGAGCTGTCTATACTCACCCAACCATTCTTTTAGGCGATGAATTAACAGGCAATTTGGACTCTGGAACAAGTATATCTGTTATGAGGTTGCTAAAAGAAATCTGCCGCCAGTATAAGCAGACCTTGCTGATTGTTACTCATGATGAAAATGTTGCTGCTATGGCTGATCGTATTATTTGCATGAAAGATGGAAAGGTCGTGAAAGATGAAAACGTATAATTATCATCTGCCTGCTGAAAAAGTACTTTTAGAATCGTACAAGAAAGAAAACAGCAGCAAAAGCCGCCTATTATGTGTGGCAGTTATGCTTGCTGTCAGCATAATTTTCTGTATTTTAAGTTTTTCTTATGGAAAACTGCAAATAGATCTTCAAAAAAAATATTCGTTCAGATGGAATGGCGGCATCTGTCTATATAGAGAATGGTACAGAAGAAATGGCCCAGCAACTAAATTCTCTGTCTTACATATCCAAAATCGGAAAACAGAAATTCGCTGGGAAACTGTTACAGCAAAATCTTAAATATTGTGATTGTGTGGTGGTTGATGAAACGGGATTTCAGAAAATACTCTGTCCTGCCTATACACAGATTATTGGTGATTATCCAAAAGAGGAACAGGATATTATGCTTTCCACGAAAACCCTGGAATATTTGGGAATTAAAGAGCCTCAAGTTGGAATGAAGCTGCAGTTGGATTTTTATTGGAACGATATTTTTCATACAGATGGAACCGGTCAGCAGGATTTCCGGTTATCCGGATATTTTACAGAATACCAAAATCCAGAGGCGGTTTCTTCCGTTGCATTTATATCAGAAAAGAAGCTGGTTAAAAATAAAATCACATGGAATCCCTGCAGGATATTGCTATCTACAAAAGAGAAGGCTGTCAGCGGAATTCAGATGGAAAGGAAATTAAGTGGGGAGATACAACTGAGTGAAGGACAGAAAATTGTTAGTGTTGATTCAGCAGCATATCGTGCAATTGAGGAAACCATGGGCAGTTATGGATTTGCACTAGTATTATGCTTTTTCCTGTTGCTATGTATGTTTTTATTTGTATCTAATGTTTTGAATCTTTCCATGGAAAAGGACTTGCAGCAATATGGGCTTTTGGAAACGATTGGAGTGTATCCCAAACAGATTGTGAAAATAATGGTCCGGCAAATGGCAGAAATGGTTCTAAAAGGCAGCTTGGTGGGAGGACTTATAGGGAGTTTCTTAGTGTTGAATATTTTACCTTATATCCTCAAAACAAGGTATCTGGAACGGGCAGGGGAATGGGAAGGGATACGTTTATTTCATCCATCTTTTCTTTTGGTCGGAATGTTGCCCGCAGTCATTACAGTAGGAATTGCTGTTTTCATCGTGAAGCGAAAGCTTCAATCGTTAAGTCCCTTGGAATGTATGAACTACGGATCAATTTCTTTGAAGAAAAAAGAGATTTCAATCCCATCCAGAAAACATCGAAGTTGGGGACATTATCCGGAAACCTATTTGGCCAGAAGATATCTGTTCCGTAATAAAAGAGCCTTTCTGATCACTATGATTTCCTTGACTGTAGGATGTGGATTTGTCCTTGGTGCATCTGTTATGGTGCGGGGTGTAGATATAGAAAACCGTTTTTTGAAAGAACCGGATTTTAAGATTTCCATTACTCAAGAAGCATGCAGTACATTGATGGAAACTTCTCCAGATACAAAAAATATGGTTTTCTTTCCCAAAGAATTGTTGCAAGAAATAAGAGAATGTGTGGGAGAGTCTCTGCAAAACGAAGTGCAGATACAGGGATTCTATCCCATAATAGGTAAAAATGGAAGTAAGAGCATCCGATTGTTACAAGGTGCAGAAGAACACAGTACAGTGATACAAAAAATGAATTCCAAAGATAAAGAAAAACTGCAGTCATTTGTTAAAAAGCAGCAGTTAACGGTGGATTGGGAGACCTTTGAGCATGGAAACGGAGCATTGCTGCTTCATGAACATCAAATAGCAGAGTCAAATGTAGTACAAGCTGTAAAGCAGGTAGGAACGGAAATAGAGGTTTATGATCTTGTTCCAGTCGGAACAGAGATGACAAATCTGGTTCCAGAAAAATTAGTAAACTGCGGATATGTAGATATCATGGATGAAGAGTTCCCAGATCTAGATTTATGTTGGAATGGGAAAAAGTACGAATATCCTGCTTGTTACAGAAGAAACTTATCAAGCACTTTCCCAAAATTTGACACCCCAAACCTTCTCTCTTCAATTTCATGTAGATAGTGAACAGGAAAATGCTCTCAAAGCTCGTTTCAAAGAAATGATCCGAAAACAAAATATGAAATTTCAGTCAGAGGGCGGGTATCCTGAAAATCTAAATCTGTTTCAGATAACATGTAAATCGGATTTGTTAAGGAGAGAACAGAATTACATTCAGACAAGCCGATTATTCTTACTGGTGATCAGTGGCTGTCTGATCTTTATTGGAATCATGAACTTTTTGAACGTAAGAGTCACAGAAATTCTAATCAGAAAAAAAGAATGTATTCTTCTGGAAAATGTGGGAATGACGAAAAAGCAGTTATATCGTATGTTTTTGTCAGAAGGCATTGTTACCTGGATGGCACTGAGTGTTCTGATATTAACCGTTGGTACAATATTGCTCTGTGGGATTGGATGGTATATGAAAACAAAGATTTCCTATTTTGTTTTTTCTTATCCAATCAAGGAAATGGTTGCTCTACTGATGATTTTACTTGCAGGCAGTATTCTGGTACCAGAAATTTTATATAAAAAGTTTTATGGAAAAACGAATATTAAATAATGGAGGGATTTGAATGATGTATCAAACCGTATTAATTGAAAACATTACTACTGAAAATGTAACTGAAAAAATAAATACAAAACTCTTGGAAATGGAAAAACAAAGCTACAAACTTGTAACCATGTCATTTCTGGGAACTGAAAAAGCTGTTTTGGTTTTCAAAAAAGGATTAAAAGGCAGTTTGCTGTGATATTTTAAACAGAATTATAGTCACAGATAAAATCAAGAATAGCAGAATATCATATTTGGTATCGTTTGCTAATTTTTTTGAAATGTCCGAGATTTGTAACAATTCAGGCTGAAATTCCTTGAATTTTGTTCCTTTTCTCGGACATTTCTGAGACATTTGTATTTTATAATAGAGCTATCATAAAGAAAGGCAGAAAGGAGTTTATAAAATATGAGTATTTTACAGACAATCGATTTAAAGAAATATTATGGAACAGAGCCCAATATTACAAAGGCTTTAGACGGTGTGAATTTTTCAGTAGAGGAAGGAGAATTTGTAGCGGTAGTAGGAACTTCAGGTTCTGGAAAATCTACGATGCTTCATATGATGGGAGGTTTGGACACTCCTACCAGTGGAAAGGTCATTGTACGTGGAGAAGAACTGGCAAAGAAAAACGATGAAGAGTTGACGATTTTCAGGAGAAGAAATATTGGTTTCATTTTTCAAAATTATAATTTGGTTCCAATCTTGAATGTTTATGAAAATATTGTTCTCCCAGTAGAACTGGATGGAGATACGGTAGATCAGGGATTTATGGATGAGGTAGTTCATATGCTGGCGCTGGAAGATAAACTAAAGAATATGCCGAATAATCTCTCTGGAGGACAGCAGCAGAGGGTTGCAATAGCAAGAGCTCTGGTTGCTAAGCCTGCAATTGTGCTAGCTGATGAACCTACAGGTAACCTCGACTCTAAAACCAGTGCAGATGTTATGGGATTGATCAAACGGACCAGTTATGAATTTCACCAGACAGTTGTAATGATTACACATAACAATGAAATTGCCCGACTTGCAGATCGAATTGTCCGTATTGAGGACGGAAAGATTGTAAGTTAGGGAGGCGATTATATGACATGGCCTTTTGAAAATAACACTAATGCTATTACAAGAAAACTGGCAAAGAGAAGTCTACAGGCTGATAAGAGAAGAAATATTTTTCTGATTGTAACTATTACATTAACAACTGCTCTTTTGTCAGGGATATTTTTTTCTGTTTTTGCAGAACAACGTAAGATGTTAGCAGATCTTCGGGGACAGTATCAAACAGTAGTGATGGAAACACCAGAAAAAGAAGTCCGACACCTTTCTACGCAGCCTGAGATTGAACAGTGGGGATTGTCAAAAGATTTTGGCTCAGCCCGTTATCAAGACAGTACTCTCGTAGTGGAATATGCAGATAAGGGTTGGATGATACTAGGGAAAAAACCTTCTTATGTTGGAAATTTCCCGGAGAAAGAACAAGAGATTATTGTAGAACATGCCTTTTTAGATTATTTTGGTTTGCCACAGGAACCAGGACAGACAATTCGTTTGAATTTAGGAAATGGAGATCGGGATTATGTTATTTCTGGTATTTTACAGACGGAAAATAATTCCAGAATGTTTTCGGTTATAGTGTCAAAAGCTTTTTTAGAAGCACAGGCAAAAGGAGAACCGCTTTATGAGTTCCGTTTTCGATTCGTGGGTGCAGAGCGTACAAATATGGATGCTCTGAAGGCAGATATTGCAGCTTTTTTAGCAAATAATAATATTCCAGAGAACCGAATTTTTTACAGCTCCAATTATTTTGATATCCGTAGTTTTCAATCCGATGGAGTTTATGCTTGTATTCCCATTGCATTCATCTTTTTAGTCGCTTGCGGGTTAGTTATTTACAGTATTTTCTTTATTTCCATCCGGGGAAAACTTCGAGAATATGGAAGATTAAAAGTTTTAGGAACTACTCCTAAACAGATTCGAAAAATTATCCAGAGAGAAAGTTTCCGGTTATCAATTTATAGTATTCCCGTAGGCATTGTAGTTGGTGGATTGGCAGGTTTTGTAGTGTCTCCGGGTTACTGGGATTGGACTGCGAATTTTGTTATTGCTTTGGGCGTGATTTTCTTTATAGAACTTATTGTGAGAATTTCTTCTCATGCACCTATTCGACTTGCGGCGAAAGTATCGCCTATCGAGGCAGTCCGGGCTAGTGGTTATCAGGCAGAGTGTTCAAAGAAAATTTCTCGAAAATCTGGAAAACATCTGTCACCAAATTATTTGGCTATTATGAATTTTCGCCGGAATCCTAAAAAAGCAGTACTAACTCTGCTTTCTCTTGGAATGGCAGGAATCTTTTTGTTCAGTACGGCAACTGTAGTTCATTCAGTCAACGCAAAAAATATGGCTGCTGTTCAAATGTATGAAAAATGTAATTATACGATTCAATGGGAAGCAGACTTAGAAGAACTTCCGGAAATTAGTCGGAATAATCCTCTGACTCCCGAACTTAAAGAAAAAATTTTGGCAGTAGATGGAGTGAAATCTATGAATTCCCGTACTTCTGCCTCAGCTTTTGTTTCATTGCCTAATGGCGCTTCCGCAGATTTTTATCTGCATACCTTTACAAGAGAGGAAATGAAGGAATTGCTTCCTCCAGACATGATGTTGGAGGGAACTACTGATTATGATGAATTAGTCAAAAACCATGGAATCGTTGTAACAGATGATATTGAAAAACCTTTGTCTACGTTGTATTCCGGATATCAGCCTAAAATAGGTGATACGCTAACGTTCCACCCTTATGGTGGCAAAACCTATGGAATTTACGATCATGGGTATAGCGAATGGCAAAAATGTTACAAAAACTACGGGGATAGGATTGTTTAGTTTGCCGGAGGATCTGGCGAAACAGCTTTATCCAGATATAAAAAACATGGAACAGGTTTGGAATGTTTTTACAGACAAAGATACGGATACTTTGCGTAAAGAACTTTATTCACTGTTGGATGATCCGCTGCTGAATATTATTTCCCGGTCAGATTATGCCGAACAGTTAGAAGTCCAATTCAAAAATATTATGATGTTCATTTACGGACTTCTCGCTTTTCTGTTTTTCTTCTCTTTGGTCAATCTGATCAATACGTTAATGACCAATTTGCTTGCAAGACAGCAGGAGTTTGGAATTTTGCAATCAGTAGGTTTATCCGATAAACAGCTTTCTAAAATGTTGACCATGGAATGTTTCTGCTATGTAGCCGTAACCTTGTTAATCACATTGATCGTAGGCGGTTTGGCTGGCTTTTTGTTAGTAATAATTTTAGGGAAAACAGAAATCTTCGGACAATTAGTATATCAGTTTCCAATCTGGGAATTGCTTGTTTTTGCTACACTACTCATGTTTGTGCAGGCACTTTACTCAATATACGCCATCCGTTCTATGCGGAAACAATCATTAGTAGAGCGAATTAAAATAACAGATTAAGGAGGTGGCAGGCTATGACTTGGCCTTTTGAAAATAATACAAATGGAATTGTCAAGAATCTGGCGAAGAGAAATTTAAAAAGCGAAAAACGAAGAAATATCATGGTAATAATATCAGTAGTTTTAGCCGCTTTTTTAATCAGTCTTTCTGGTTTGGTTGGAGTCTCACTGATGCAAACAGAAAAGAAGAAAGTGATAGATACTTACGAGGCAACTTATGTACAGGTTGATGAAGCACATATAGAAGAGTTAAAACAGGTACCGGAATTTGCACGTGTGGGAGAATACTATATGTACGGGAAGGAATCTTCTACACAGGGATTTAATGGCTTCTTTGCTTATGCTGATAAAGAAACCCTGTATATGGCACGTTCCCAGATGAAATTGGCAGATGGAGATTTACCGATAGAGAAAAATGAAATTGTAGTAAGTAAAGAATGGCTTTCTAAATTTTTCCCAGACTGCCATATAGGCGATTCTGTTACCTTGGATACGGAAAGTTTTTCAGGGGAGTATACTATTTCAGGCATTTTAGATACAACAGGGCAAGAAAAACAAAATATGTACTCTTTTCTTATCTCAAAAGAAATGCTGGAGCAGTGTAAGAAGTATGAACCTGACGGATTCTTTGCCTATGTACATCTGAAAAATGTAGATCAGTTAGACGGAGAACTTATTAAATCTTATGTTCAGAAGATCAAGAGGAGTTACAGATACCTGGAGTCGGATTTCAGGATGCTTATTTCCGTTATATTGACGGAGACATTTCCATGGAGAATGTTTTGCTGCTTATGGCTTTTGCTGGTATTGTTTTGGTAGGCGGATGTGTTGTAATCCAAAGTATTTTCCGCATCTCCATTATTGATAAAATAAAAAGTTATGGACAGCTTCGGACTATTGGTGCGACCAAAAAGCAGATTATGCGTATTGTAAAAAAAGAAGGACACTCTTTGGGGTGGAAGGGGATGTCTATCGGGATTTTGCTTGGTTTAGGAGTGACACTCTTGTTGTTTCCTAGAGGTTTTTCTCTTTTAGGCTATCTTTTAGTGATTGGATGTACAGTATTGATCTGTTGGACAATGATTTGTCTGTCTATCCGAAAGCCAGTGAAATTAGCCGCAAATATTTCACCGGTTGAAGCAGTTCGTTTTACTTCGCCTCAGAAGAAGATAAAGAACCGAACAAAGAGAAAAAAGATTAGTCCTTGTTCTCTCGGAATATTGAATTTTCGTAGAGATTGGAAGAAAACAGTCAGTATTATGTTCTCGCTAAGTTTGGGCGGGATTCTGCTTTTGGCTGTTAGTTCTTTGCTGATTTTGCAATCGCCGGAAAAACTGGCAAGACAGTATTTTAAAAATGGGGATTATAAGATTTATATGGATTCGGATAAGGAACATATAGATCTTCTCAAACAGGGAAATCCATTGAATGAAGAATTGAAACAGGAAATCCTGAATATTGATGGAGTGGAAGAGATCCTGGTCACAAGGAAATCAGCAGGTTTTGAAGCCACTTCCCATGGAATTACTGAGCATGGTACTTGTGATATGATCACCAAAGAAAATAGGGAACTTCTGGCACAGGCTATTGTAGAGGGAAGTATGCCTGATAACAATGGCATTTTATTGCCATACGAATATAGTGGTTTTGATGGGAAAGAAAAATTGGGAGAAACCATAGAGCTTTCATTAGGAGAGAAAACAATTCCTGTAACCATATCTGGTTTTTATAATCTGCAAAAAACTATTTTTGCCAGTGGACATGGTTCAATCGGAGTGGACGGACCAATGATGTTTTTGCCGGAAAAACTGTTTCAGGAGTTAATACCAGATGTAACTAATTTTGATTACTCCTGGGACATTGTCTGTGATTCGGATAAATCGGAAAAAGTGGGAAAAGCTTTGGAGAATCTTGTTGTTTCGCATACTGATACTGGTTTAGATACCTTTGAGGATCGAGTAGATAGTTTTGGGTATATGAATGTAGTATATGGCATAATGCAGGTGATTTCATGGTTCATCTTTTTGTTTGGTGTGATTAATCTTATCAATACAACACTTTCCAATCAATATTCGCGGAGACAAGAAAATAGCGTGCTGCGTTCAGTTGGGTTAGCTCCAAAACAATTAGCACAAATGGCTGTATGGGAAGGAATGGGGTATGTAGTTAGCAGTATTTTGCTTATGCTTGCCATTGGGCTGCCAATTACTCTTCTGGTATGGAGGAAATTTAGTATTAGTTCTTACGCTGGACGAATCCTTCCTTACGAATTTCCATGGTTGCAGATGGGAGTATATGTAGTAGTACTTGTGACAGTAGAGTTCATTTTGTCTGTTTGGACAATCCGCAGACAGAAAAAACAATCTCTGATTGAACAAATGCGGGCAATGGAATAAGAGAAAAATGCTTTTGCTGAAAAGTGTGGAACATTTTTGGTCAAAAGTCATTTTTTTATGGAAAACATTTTTTCCTGAAAGAAAATAGGATATAATCAATCTATGTTTTGAAATGATATTATCAGAAAAACTGTATTTAGGACATTTCTGTAACATTTGAGGTTTAAAATAGCGACAAGTATAGAAGATGGGAAAGGAAGAATCTGGATTGAGGAAAATTTTAATTGTAGAAGATGATAAAGTACTAAATAAAACACTGGCTTATAATCTTACTGCGGATGGGTATGAAGTAACTTCTGCATACAGTTTTCTGGATGCAGTAGAACGATTGAAAGAGAGTGAATTTGATAGCGCTCTGTTGGATATTAATCTGCCGGATGGGAACGGTCTGCATTTATGTGATGAAATCAGAGGAAGAGGGCAGCATACCTATATTATGTTTATCACGGCAAATGATAAAGAAGGCGATATGCTGAAAGGCTATGAAGCCGGATGCACAGATTATATTACAAAACCATTTTCGGTGATGGTTCTCTGCAAAAAGGTAGCCGCTGTTTTTGCAAATATGGAATTGCGGACACCAAAGCATGATGTATTTGAGGATGAAGTTTTGAAAATTGACTTTTCCGAGCAGAGTGCGGTTTTGGAAGGAAAAGTGATAGATTTTACACCAAAAGAATACCGCACCTTATTTTTATTTGTAAAAAATCCGCACATTATATTAACAAAGCGGCAACTGATTGAGAAACTGTGGGATATTGATGGGGATTTTGTAGATGAGCATACGCTTACTACCATCATCAGCCGGATTCGCAAAAAGATTGAAACAGATGAGCGAAAATATATTAAAACTGCTTATGGAATGGGGTATCAATGGATAGGCGGTGAATCACGATGAAATTACAGAATTTATCCACTAGAGCTTTTCTGCGGCTGATCGTTGGAGGTGCTTCGCTGACATCGATTCTTTTGTTGTTCATCCTTTATGCCTTCACAAAAGATATAAGGATGATACTTGGTGGTTTCAGCGTGATGATCCTTCTGTTTCTATGGGGTGCAGTCTTTTTGCATTATTTCCAGAAGAAACTATCGGTATTTACAGATGGACTATGCCGAATATTAGATGAAATGATGGACAGTACCGTTCGTCCGCAAATAAATTATGAAGCAGAAACACTGTTAGCACGCATCAGCCATCGTCTGGAAAGATTGTATCATGTAATGCAGGAAACCCGGCATAAGGTAGAAGAAGAAAAAGCAGAATTACAGTCTTTGGTATCTGATATTTCACATCAGACCAAAACACCGATAGCAAATCTAAAAATGCTCAATGACACGATGTTGACCAGAAGAATTACGGATGAGACACGTAAGGAATTTTTACATGCTACTGCCAGTCAGTTAGATAAACTGGACTTTTTGATTCAGGGAATGGTGAAAACATCACGATTGGAAACTGGTGTGATCACCTTGGAAAAGAAAGAAACCGCTATTGCGGATACACTTGTAGATGCGATAAATGGGGTTCTTGCTCCTATGGAAAGAAAGCATCTTCATTTATCCGTAAATTGTCCTGAAAATTTAACGGTTTCACATGACAGTCGCTGGACCTCAGAAGCATTGTTTAATCTTTTAGACAATGCAGTAAAATATACTCCGGAAGGCGGTGACATTCACGTAGCAGTACAGGACTGGGAGATGTATTTGGAAATTGCCGTAACGGATACGGGAAGAGGCATTCCGGAAAGTGTTCAGGCAACTATTTTCAAACGATTTTATCGGGAAGAAGCTGTACATGATGTGGATGGGATTGGAATTGGATTATATCTGGCACGTGAGATTATCACTATGCAAGGTGGCTATATTACAGTTGAATCAGAGGTGGGAAAAGGCTCAACTTTCTCTATATTTCTTCCTCAAAGATAATGAAACGGCGGTCTGTTTACTCAGACTGTCCTTTTTTGAAAATTTTTAAAAAAGATTTTTAGGACATTTCTGCAACATTTGAGAGTTAGGATAATGGAGAAAGGAGTGAATGGCTATGACTTTACCATTTGAAAAATGATAATATGAAAATTACTAAAAAATTAGCCAAAAATAGCTTGAAATCAAATAAGAATCGAAATATAGCAGCTATTTTTGCTATTATCCTTACAACGATGTTGCTTGCTTCTCTATTTACGATTAGCACAAACATTGCTACGGCATTGAGAATGCAGAATATACGCACTATGGGATCCGATGGTCATGTAGCAATAAAATATATTGACGATAATATTTATAATGAGTTGAAAAATGACCCATCCATAAAAAAAATAAGTTATGGGATGGTTATTGCAGATAAAATTGGAAACCCAGAATTAGAAGAACGACAGATTGAAACATGGTATATGGATAAGATTGGCTTAGAATTTGCGAACTGTGTTCCAACAGTAGGCGAAATTCCAGTTGCCGAAAATGAAATTTTAATAGATACGAAAACATTAGATGCTTTAGGTTTACCACATGAGATTGGGACGGAAGTTTCTTTGAAAATTCAACGAAAGGGCAATGAATATCAGGAAAGTTTTATTCTTTCCGGGTATTATGAATCTGATCCTTTATTAAATATCGGGAGAATTTTCGTGTCTGAAAAATATAAGCAAGCTCATTCTTCAGAACTTATCAATACTTATACCGCTGATGGTTCTTTAGCAGGAACAGTGAGTAACTATGTTATGTTCAAAAATGCATTTGATTTGTCTGGAAAATTGGATAGTCTTATAACTGAACATGGATATCAATGGTCGGAAAACATACAGAACCCAAAGGCAACGAATATTATTGAAGCTAGCATAAGTCCTGCATATCAAAGCAATGGCATTGTGGATGATCCGATTATGTTGTTGTCTTTTAGTGTTGCCATTGCATTTCTTGTATTTACTGGGTATTTGTTAATTTATAATATTTTTCAGATTTCAGTAATTCAGGAAATTCATTTTTATGGACAGCTAAAAGGCTCTCGGTACAACCAGACGACAGTTAAGGCACTATATATCCCTACAGGCGACCTCCCTTTCTTTAGTGGGGATTCCGATGGGAATTTTGCTGGGATATTTATTTGGATGCGTACTAGCTCCGATGGTACTAAAGGCATGGAGGTTAGTTCCGATATAAAGGCATCGAATCATGCAATCCAATTATTTTATGGTGCAATTGTTTTCTCTGCAATACGGTATGGATTAGTACCTATAAACCGGGAAGGCTGCGGCTAATGTATCACCTATGGAGGCCTTGCGGTTTAATGACGTATCTGGAAGCACAAAAAAAGAAAAAATTCTACAAATGGTGGAAAAATATACCGTATGGCATGGTCTAATTTGTGGAGAAATCGTAAGAGGACAATTCTTTCTGTTGTTTCTATGGTGCTAGGGCTTGTGTTATTTAATACAGTATTTATATTTTCACAGAGTTTGGATGTAAATAAATATATTGCTGGAAAGTTAAACAGCGACTTTTTTGGTTGCTAACAGCAATTATTTTAGTATGCAGTATTATTGGAAAAATGCTGGAATACAAGATGAATTGTTAACCGGAATTGAAATGCAGAATGGATTTGAAAAGGGTGGACGAATTTATTATGCAAGACCTTATGATGGGGATATGAATCGATTAGAGGGATTCAGTGTTCAGAGTTCTAATCCATCAAACTATTCCATACACACAGATGGTTACCCGCGTGCAGATGTATATGGTATAGAGCCTTTTATTGGCTCAAATTTGAACGTTTTGGATGGCGAGCTTGATTTTGAAAATTTTGAAACTGGCGATTATATAATCCAAGGAATTTTAGATGATGAATTGACAGCAGAGTTTCAAATTGGAGATAAAATCAGTCTCAATTACTATAATGAGAAAACAAACACATATGAAACCAAGGAATACACCCTGCTGGCCAAGGTAAGAGCAGATTATTCTAACACAAGCAGGGTAACTACAGGACTTACTTTTTATCTACCAAAAGATGAGTATTTATCAACTGTGCAGGATCATTCTATCATGTCCTATGCTTTTAACAGTACAGATGAAAGCGAACAGCAATTTGAAAATATATTGACCAGCTTTGGAGAACAAACTGGTGAATTGCAATTTGAATCTAAAAAGCAGCTAGCAGAAGAATTTGCTGGGATGACGCAAAGTTTAACAGTTGTAGGAATGGCACTTAGCCTGTTGGTCGGTTTTGTCGGTGTAGTCAATTATGCTAATTCTCTGATAACAAGTATTATCGTCCGCAAACGGGAACTGTCTATGTTGCAAAGCATAGGAATGAGCGGACAACAACTTAAATTGCTATTGGTTTTAGAGGGATTATACTATGTGATAGGAACCGTAATTGGAACACTGATTCTAAGTATTATTATTTCCTTTGGAATCATGCGACCGATTATAAATTCTTTAACTTGGTTCCAGTTTGATTTTACAATTGTACCATTACTGGTAGCATATCCGATTTTGCTAATGCTTGCAATCATTATTCCACTTGCAACATACCGTACTATGGCAAAAGAAAGCATAGTGAAAAGATTACGCACAGAATAAATAGTATAGAAAATTTGTAATAACTTTTATATATAAGAAGAGTTTTAGGATATTTCTGCAACATTTGACCGTTACTATATACTCATCAAACAAAGAAAGGAAGTAGTGATTATGACAATTTTACAGACAAAGGATTTAAAAAAATATTATGGCACAGAACCTAATATAACTCGTGCTTTAGATGGTGTAAATTTTTCTGTTGAGCAAGGAGAATTTGTAGCAGTAGTAGGGACTTCAGGTTCCGGAAAATCCACGTTGCTTCACATGATGGGAGGATTGGATACTCCAACATCAGGAAGTGTAGTTGTGGCAGGGAAGGAACTGGCTAAAATGAATGATGAACAACTTACTATTTTTCGCAGGAGGAATATCGGGTTTATCTTCCAAAATTACAATCTGGTTCCGATTTTAAATGTTTATGAAAACATTGTCCTTCCGGTAGAGTTAGATGGAGATACCGTAGATCAGAAATTTATGGATGAAGTTGTTACTATGCTGGGATTGGAAGATAAGTTGAAAAGTATGCCAAATAATCTTTCCGGTGGTCAGCAGCAGAGAGTGGCGATTGCAAGAGCCTTGGTTGCTAAACCTGCAATTGTGTTGGCCGATGAACCTACAGGTAACCTTGACTCTAAAACCAGTGCGGATGTTTTAGGACTGCTTCAGAGAACCAGTAGAGAGTTCGATCAGACATTGGTAATGATTACACATAACAATGCTATTGCACAGCTTGCTGATCGCATTGTGAGGATTGAAGATGGAAAAATAGTAGGGTAGAGGAGTGGGCATTTATGACATTACCTTTTGAAAATGATACCAATCCTATGTCAAAAAATTTCAAAGAGAAATACTTAAAGCAGATAAAAGCAGAAATGTAACTTATTATCATTACAATAGCTTTAGCCACATGTTTGATTATGGCAACAGCTCTATACTTTTTGGGATCGCAACGAAAATTCATTAAATGATGCAATGGGGCGCTATCAAGCAGTCATTAACGACATAGACAATGATAAAATAGAAAATTAGTAAATGATGGTAGAGTAGATTGTTGGTGTGAGTCATTTTATTAGGAATGGTGTCTTATGGGGATTTTAAATTAACAGTTCGTTCCATGGATAAGACATTAATGGATTTAGCAAAATATCCTGATTTGCAGGGGAAATTGCCAGAAACGGAAAAAGAGGTTGCCATTACAAAAGCTTTTCTTGAAAGAACTGGATTATCTAAATCTGTGGGCGATAACATATCAATAGACTTAGGGGATGGAAAAAAAGAATACAATTTATGTGGCATTTTGCCGGTAGATAATTCAAATTATTCATTATTTGTATCGCAATCATATGTTGCAAGTAAGATTAGCGACCCTACATATTCTGCATATGTTCGATTAAAAGGATCTGATGGATGGTCTAAAGCTGCTATCCAGTCAGAATTACTAACATTGCTCAATGAATGGGGAATTCAGCAGGAAAATATACAATTTTCCACATATTATTTTTCCCTTATTGAACAAAGGAGCAGTCAATACATGTTGATAATAGCATTTGTCTGCCTTATTGTGACTTTAGCTTGTACTCTCGTTGTTTACAGTCTGTTTTATGTATCTATAGTAAGAAAAACAAATGAATATGGAAAATTAAGAACAATAGGAACAACTGGAAAGCAGATAAAAAGAATAGTTTTTCGGGAAGGGCATTATCTTGCCGGAATTGGTATTCCAATGGGACTAATAGCAGGTGGTGTGGCAGGATATATTCTTGTTCCTAAAGGATGGAATGCATTGGTTACATTGATTATCGCTGCTGTTACTGCACTGTTTATGTACTCTTGCATTATGTTTACTATTATGAAGCCGGCGAAAATTGCCTCACGCGTAACACCTATGGAAGCAATACATTATACTGAAAATAATGAGAAAATAGCATTTGATTATACCAGAAAATCAAAGCAACCTTTAACTACAAATAATTTAGCTTTCCTTAATTTTTTACGAAACAAGAAAAAAACTGTTTTAACCATTTTATCATTAGGCGTATGTGGTGTTTTGTTAATGGCAAGCTCTGCATATTTTAATTCTATTGATCCTGAGGAGATGGCACGAAGAAGTTTTCCTTATGGAGAGATTCGTCTTGAACTTGGAGATTATGGACCACAGTCCCATAATAGTGAGCAATATGTTGAACTTCAAAAATCTAATTTGCTTACAGATGATTTTATAACATCTATCAAAAATATACATGGAGTCCAGGGAGTCAAAGCATATCAAGGCACCGTTTTAAATGTTCATGTTCCAACGGGAGATGTTGAGCCTATTGTTTCAGAGGTATATAGTAAAAAGAATCAAAAGATAGTCGAAAAATATTTGATTGAGGGTACAGCGGATTTATCAGAACTTATTAGGAATAATGGGGTTGTTATTGCTAATGATTTACAATGGAAAGAAATTTTTGGATGGGATGTAGCCCTGGGAGACGAAATATCGCTTGAGGTTGGAGGACAGAAAATTCAAGTAAAAGTGATGGGAATTGTAGATGGAAATATTCCCTATGGTGGATATGATACTCTTTTTATTCCACTAGAAATGCTGAATACTATTACGCCTGTAGAAAATCTTAATTATCAGCTTATTATAGATACTGCTGATAATGAATGGGATATTGTAAAAGAGGAGATTCAAAAAATAGTATCATCAAATGCCTGTCTTTATATTAGCACTTTTAATGATTGGGTAGAAGCATACAATGAAAAACTGTTAAATTATCGCATTCCAGTATATATTTTTGTTATGTTTATCGGCGTTTTTGGAATTATCAATTTACTAAATACTCTTATCACAAATGTTTTAACAAGAAAACGGGAGTTAGGTGTTTTGCAAGCAGTGGGTTTAAGTGGCAAACAACTCTCAAATATGTTACTGATGGAGGGGGTATTCTATACTATTTGTGTGCTTATTCTTTCTATATTATTTGGAACAGTTATAGGATATCTTCTTTGTACAGTATTTAGTTCAATGAGTATTTTCGGAAGAGTAACCTATCATTTTCCAATCGTGGAAATGTTTATATATTTTATATTGATGTTTGTAGTTCAGACATTATTTTCTCGTTTGACAATCAAACAATAAAAAACAATCATTAGTAGAACAAGTGAGGGAATTATAACTAAGAACAGTTCTATAATATTGAAAATCTATATTTTAACAAGCTAGAAGGGGATGATTTATATGACGCTGCCTTTTGAAAATGATACAAAAACCATAATCAAGCGTATTTCGAGCAGGAATATATCAGCGAATCGAAAAAGAAATATCTTTATTATTATTACGATTGCACTTGCGAGTACATTATTATCTGCAATAACCCTTTATGGATTTTGGAATTACACAGAAAACAAAAAATCTAAATAAAAAAACAGCACAGATTGTATATCATGCAATTTCAGAAAAAGAGGGTTCGGAATTATACAAAGAAAAAGAGATCGCGTGGATTGGAGAATTTTTCAATGCATTTTCTGAAGAAATAAACCATTCAACCGTAAATTTTACTTACGCAAATGCAGATATGCTAAAATCTCAAAGTATGCCTTATTCGGGAAAGTTACCAACTGCGGAAGATGAAATTGTAGTACAGGAATCTTTTTTGGACAGTTTGGGGTATTCAACTGAATTAGGACAGACAATTAAAATACCATTTTCTGACGGGATGAATCATGATTTCAGGTTGACAGGAATCTTAAATGTTGAAACCGGAGATATTGGACGATATACAGCTATTATATCGAAAGAATTAGTGAAACAACAGTATGGAAATAATACGGTTATAGATTATTACCTTGGATTAAAAGACGCTCAAAACATGAGCGAAGAAGATGCTACGGAATATGCAGACATTCTTGCAAAACAATTACACATCCCCGATGATAATGTGATTGTTCGCTCCACTTATTTTAATGTGAAGAGTGAAAATTCTGGAAGTGAAATGCTATTTTATTTCGTGATTGGATTTGTAACTTTTATTGGCTCCGGCATTGTGATCTATTCCATTTTTTATATTTCCGTTGCAAGCAATATACGTAACTATGGACAGCTTCGCACGATTGGAACAACGAAACGGCAGATTAAAAAAATGGTTTACCGAGAAGGGAAGTTACTTGCTGCTGTTGGGATTTCCATTGGTTTGATTATAGGTAACGTAATCGGATATTTTCTGATTCCGGAGGGCTGGTACTGGCTGACTTCCTTATGTGTGACGATTGGGTGTGGGTTCTTTGCTTTTACAATGGTAATGCTCTCTATTCATACTCCTGTAAAAAAAGCTGCCGCAGTATCTCCAATGGAGGCTCTTCGATATTCGGATTATAAAGGAAAGTCTAAAGAAAGTTCGGCGCTGTACCGAAAAATAACGCCTGCATCACTTGCTAAAATGAATCTGTCCAGGCAAAAAACAAAATCTATATTAACCATATTTTCACTCGCATTTGGAGGCGTGTTAGTTGTATTGATTTCAACGATATTAGTTTCCTATGATGGAGTTGCAGAAGCGCGTGGGAGGGATTTTTCAAAAGGCGAATTTAATATTAACCTTAATGCTAATCAATCCTTTGATACTGCAAAAGTTTCGTTGACTAAATTACAACAAAAAAATATGCTGAATGAAAATTTTGTGAAAACAATCGAAGCTATCGATGGTGTTACCGGAATCAAGCGGTGGTATTATACGGACGCAGAATATCGTGTAAATGGAATTTCTGAAGATTGGATTCAGGGATTTAGTCAAGATGAACAATCTGATTTAGAAAAAATCTCATAAAAGGAACCGCTGATTATGATGAATTGATTGCGGACAATGGAATTATCCTATTACAAGAACGTGCAGATCTCAATGGAATGGATGTTGCTTTAGGTGATACAGTAGAAGTTGATTACGAAAATGTATCCGGTGATATTATGACGAAAACTTATACTGTGAAAGGCATAGTAAGCGATTATAATTATACGGGATTCGATAAATGTTTTACTCTCCCGGAACAACTTATAAATGAGGGAACCGGGATGGATTGCACAGGTACTATTTCCGTAATTACAGACAAAGATAAATTCGATACAATTGAAACTTCATTAAATCAGCTGATAGATAAAAACAGTGATTTGGTTATGGATACCATAGAAGAAAGCGTAAATTATTATAATAGAAATCAGCAACTAGTTTTCGGTGCATTTCTGATAGTAGCTATCATTGTTGTGTGTTTTTCGCTGATCAATCTCGTAAATACAACCATTACAAATTTTTTGTCTCGGAAGCAGGAAATTGGAATGTTACAGGCGATTGGTTTAAGTAAAAAACAACTCATCAGAATGCTTTGCTATGAGGGCATGATTTATTCACTCTTTGCTGTGCTTGTAACAGTGAGTTTAGGAGTTGGACTTGGAATTTTATGTATTCAGATCATGCGGTCATTAAATCCATATTTTTTCTATTCATTCCCATGGCCGGTTGTATTGATATATTCGGCTGTTCTGTTGGCTGTTCAGTTGATATTAATTGCATATACAACGGGAAATTTGAAAAAGCAATCTCTTGTTGACCAAATCAGAACAATGGAATAAAACGAATTGGAGCAGGGAAACTTGCTCCAATTTTAGCTGTATTATGCTATAATGCAGTTTAGGAGGATTGTTATGAATACAGAAATTTTAATTATTGAAGATGATCCAGTGATCCGTAAAGAACTGCAAACAGTACTAGGAGGGAAATAAATAATCACACATCTGTTATTGAAGATTTTTCTGATGTAACAGAACAGGTACGAAAAATAAATCCACATCTGATTTTATTGGATATTAAATTGCCGCAAGAAAATGGGTTTACCATTTGTTCTGGCATTCGGAGTTTTTCACAGGCTCCGATTATCTTTGTTACCAGCTGCAATACGGATATGGATGAATTGAACAGTATTATGCTTGGAGGAGATGCTTTTATCACAAAGCCCTATCACACAGCCATTTTACTTGCAAAAATTGCTTCCTTGCTGAAACGTGCTTATCCTGATACACAAAGCAGACATCTGACTTATCAAGGAGTTTCTTTATCTTTAGAGACTGGAACAATAGAAGCGGAAGGAAAACAAACAGAACTCACAAAAAATGAACTGAAGATTATGTACTATCTATTTGAACATGCCGGAACCATTTGCACAAGAGCAGATCTGATTGAATATTTATGGGACAATCAGCTCTATGTAGATGATAATGCATTGAGTGTAAATATTGGACGTATCAGAGAAAAACTATCAAAGATTGGCGTTAAAGACTTTATTAAGACGAAACACCGTCAGGGGTACACACTATGAATGGAAAACAGTATTGGAAAGACAAAATCCCCCTTTTCATCATCAATATCGTCTGTATGGTATTGTTATCGGTTTTTCTGTTCTTTGTAGGAAATAATGTAGATAGTATTGCAGTGATTCTTATCATCTGGACGATGTTACTGGCTGGTATAATGACGTTTACATATCATCAGCGAAAAAGGCGATTAAATAAATTAGTAAAGATGGCAGAAGGACTGGAAGAAAAATACTTGTTGTCAGAGATGCTTCCGGAACCGGAACATGCCGAAGAACAGGTTTATTTTCAACTCTTAAAAATGGCGTCCAAATCTATGCTGGAACAGATTGGAACAGTAGCAAGGGAGAGACAGGAGTACCGGGAATATATTGAGCAGTGGATTCATGAAATCAAAACACCGATTACTGCAATGAAACTATTGTGTGAAAATCATAAAGAGCCTTTTACCAGAGAATTGATGAGGGAACTGGAAAAAACCAATCGCTTTACAGAACAGGCGCTTTATTATGCCCGTAGTGAATATACGGAAAAGGATTATTCTGTTCAGGAAATCCGGTTATTTGATGTGGTGCATCAGGCGATTGCAGATAACAAGTATCTTTTATTGCAGAATCAGGTTGCCTTAGAGACGGAAGAGAGTGAACTGACGGTTTATTCGGATGACAAATGGCTCCGATTTATTCTGGATCAGTTGATTGTCAATGCTGTAAAATACAGCCGGGAGCATCCCGTATTGCGCTTTTATACCAAGGTGCAGGGAGATCAGATTTTTCTCTTTGTAGAAGATCATGGAATCGGGATCTGTGCAAATGATCTGCCCCGTATTTTTGAGAAAGGTTTTACCGGGCAAAATGGACGTATCCGGCAAAATGCAACCGGTATAGGGCTTTATCTTTGCAAAAGACTTTGTGATAAGCTGGGAATTGGAATTGCCGCCCAGTCAGGCGAGACAGGAACGACAATGATCCTATCCTTTCAAATCAATCATTTTATTCATCAGGTGCAGGGCTAAGAAAAGCCCTGCATTTCTTACATTTTTGTTAGAATTTTGTTAGAAAACTTGATACAAACACAGGCAGAAATCCGTTACAATCATAATATCAAAAGACGAGGTGAAGTATCATGAAAGAAATTTTAAAATTAGACCATATTCAAAAATTTTATGGAAATGAAGGCAATGTAACAAAAGCGATTCAGGATATTGATTTTTCTGTGCAGGAAGGTGAGTTTTTAGGTATTATGGGTGCATCGGGCTCAGGAAAAACAACAATGCTGAACTGCATTTCTACCATAGATACGGTAAGTGCAGGGCATATTTATTTGGATGGTACAGATGTAACTGAGATAAAAGAAAAGGCGATTGCAAAAGTTTCGGAGAAAAAAATCTGGGATTTATTTTTCAAGATTTTAACCTGCTGGATACTTTAACCATTAGTGAAAATATTGCTCTGGCTCTGACGATTAACCATATTCCGGTCAGGGAAATAGAACCGAGAGTGGAAGAGATTGCGAAAAGTCTGAATATTGCCGATATTTTGGACAAATATCCATATCAGTTTCCGGTGGACAGAAGCAGAGATGTGCTTGTGCCAGAGCAATTATCAATCACCCGAAGCTGATTTTGGCTGATGAACCGACAGGTGCCTTGGACAGCCACTCATCTCAGATGCTGCTGTCTACCATGCAGAGTATGAATGAGAATCTGGGTGCAACCATTCTGATGGTTACACATGATGCATTTTCGGCAAGCTATGCCAATCGTATTTTATTTTTACGTGACGGTGTAATCTTCACTGAAATCTTAAAAGGCAGGGACACCCGTAAGGTATTTTTTGATAAAATCCTGAATGTTCTTACCATGATGGGAGGCGGGGTAAGTGATGTACTTTAGATTGGCATTTAAAAATGTAAAACGTTCTATAAAAGATTATTTGATTTATATTATGACACTAACTGCCTGCATCTCCTTATTTTACGCATTTTTGTCGATTACCAGCCGTTATTATAGACCAGATATTGGTGCAGAGTTTAATCTGGAGGTGTTAGGAGACGGAATGTTGCTGGTGATTATATTAATTACCATGCTTTTGATTTTTCTGGTGCAGTATGTCAATCGGTTTATGATAAGGAATCAGCAAAAAGAATTCGCAGTGCAGAGTATCATGGGAATGGAGCAATCAATGATTGCCGGTCTTTTCTTTATAGAAACATTGGTAATGGGACTTTTCTCACTGGTGTTAGGAATTGTATTGGGAGTCATTTTCTCACAATTTATTACTGCCATGTTGCTGCAGGTTTTTCAGAAACCATTTGTGTTTTCGTTTATGTTGTTTCCAGATACGGTGTTCCTGACCGTTTTCTTTTTTGGCGCTTGTTTTGCAATCGTAGGACTGTTTCAGATTCGTACTATCAGAAAGATTAAAATCATTGATATGCTTCATGCAGATCGAAAAAATGAAGCATTTTCCACAACTCATAAATGGGTAGAGAAGGTTTTAAAAGTTAATTTTATTTGTTTTTCTGATGGGGATTTATAGTATCAGGACATTGACTTATTACCTTACCGATGAGTTTCAAACAGCAATACAAATATGGGGTTTTAAATCAGTATTGTAATACCTTTGTTATGGTAGGCTTGGGGATTGCTGAAAAGAAGATACGAAAATCTTGCAGCCATGTAAAATATCTGCTTATGGTTGGATTGGTCGGATTTGCAGAAATGATAACCGTAAGTCTGCTTCCTGTCTGGAAAATGTATTTTGCTCTTCCGATGGATAAGGGGGCATTTAATTTATATCTGGCATTTATCATCTGGTGTCTGATATTTCTTGTCAGTGTATTTTTTGTTGTATTCAGTGATGGACTTCTGGTCTTGAAAAATCGTAGTCTACGAGTAAAGTATAAAGAAGAAAATCTGTTTTTCTTCGGACAGATTTTATCAAAATTAGGATCGAATACACTGTCAATGACTTTAATCTGTTTGACTTTGACATTATCTATTTCCCTATTTTTACTTACCCCTTTCTTGGTGGAATGGGCACAGGGATTTTTAGATAAGAGAGTGGTGTATGATATTCAAATTGATTCCGACTATACAGCTGCAGAGAATGTAAAATTATTGCCTGAAACAGATTACGCATTTTTGGATTCATTTTTTGAGGAAAAGCACATCACTTTGAAAAACGACTGTACTTTTTCAACATACTTTTTGAAAGCCTCGGATGTTCATGGGCAAGGTGCAATTCTTCTTCTTTCAATAATGGCATGTTATCACCTCCAAGTGAGCTTAGCTATAAATATATTATAATATAGATTATGCCTATTCAGCAACCTGTTTTTTGATTCTGACAAAACAGATATAGATATCAGCA
>ENA-OQJN01000232-OQJN01000232.1-human-gut-metagenome-genome-assembly--contig:-NODE-232-length-26789-cov-4.239479_pt1 | contig 26789 bp, 26 predicted proteins | sample MGYA00242610_ERZ504777 | MGnify/ENA primary metagenome ERZ504777 (study PRJEB26092, sample SAMD00036350) | human gut metagenome | host: Homo sapiens | study: EMG produced TPA metagenomics assembly of... | reverse complement strand
TTATTAAGAAATACAGATGGTTTCTTTTTTGTGTACTTTTTTAAGCAAATCAACATGGGAATCAAACATGAAATAAAAATGAGGATAGATCAATGATAAAAATATTGCGAAAAATAATCGATATTATTTTTTGGATTGCAGCGGTTTTACTGCTCATTTTACTGTTTCTTTTGGGAGGAGTCAGATTATTTGGATATACACCTTACGTGATCACAAGTGGAAGTATGATTCCGGTGTATCCGGTGGGGAGTGTCGTGTATGTCAATGGTGTGAACCCCGGAAGAGCTGGAAGCAGGGGATGATATCAGTTTTTATATGACAGAAGATGTTGTGGTCAACGCATCGGATTGGAGGAGTTGACAAAGCAGGGAATGCGTTACCACTTATGGGGTGAATAACCTTGATTCAGAAGGTAATCAAATCAATGACGCAAAAGCCGTTGATTTTGATCATATAATCGGGCGGTGGAATACTCAATTCCGATCGTAGGATATGTGTATATGTTGATAAGGACGACGTCGGGAAAGGCAGGTGTGATCATTATAGTCCTTAGCCTATTCGCAGTTTCACGAATCCTGCAATACTTAGAGAAGGAGAAGAGAAGATGAAAGAAACAAACAAAAGCAGAAACAAATCAAAAATGGCAGCAGTCATTGCCGTATTACTTGTGTGCGTTTTGGCTGTCGGAGGTACGATTGCGTATCTGACAACTCACAGTAAATTAACCAACTCATTCACAGTAGGTAATATCGGACCGATCAAACCAGAGAAACCAGGTCCGGATCCTGAAGTACCGATTGACCCAGACGATACAACAAAATTAAATGGAAACCTGTATGAGCCACATTGGGTAGCAGATTCAAAATTGATGCCGGGAAACACTGTTGCGAAAGACCCGTATGTAGGTGTTGGACCTGGAAGTGAAGCATGTGATGTGTATGTTTACGTAACAAATGAAATGGTAAACAATCAGATGATGTATTTTGCAATGAACGAGGGATGGTCTGCAGTGGAAGCTGACGCGATTACAGTAGATCAGAAAACATATTACACAGGCGGTCTGTTCAAATATGATGCAGGTTTAGATGCATCTAATGTAAAAGATAAAAATGTGTGGACAGACAAAGCGCTGTTTGATAACGTACTTGTTTCCAAAGATGCAAATATCGAAGACTTTGTAGCAAAAGAAGATGCTACAGGCAGAACAATTACTGTACAGGCATTCTTGCATCAGTCAAAAGATGCTCAGGGAACAGAGATTGAAGACAATGTAATCTTAGAAGCAGCCAAAAAAGCATTTGGTATTACAAAATAATTGAAAAAGATAAATTTACATAATCATTTAAAAATATGCAGGATTTGATTAGCGAATAAAATAGGAAGCAGGAGGAGAGAGCTATGAAAAGTATGAAAGAAAGGATAACAATTATTTGTATTATTTCGATATTGCTTTGTGCTCTTTCCTCCGTTGCTTTTTCAACGAGTGAAGGCACAGCGGAAAATATTATTTCGTTTGGCAGGCTGAAAATTCAGCTGATCAATAACAGGATGGATGAAAATGGAGAAGAAGTCTCCGTAACGACAGAAGAGGAAAAGTTAAACGGGAATCAGGTATCTCGTATCATAAAGTAAAAAATATATGTGAACACCCGGTATATGTCAGGGTCAAGATTGAGTTTAGCGGTGAAGATAAACAAGGAAAGTTTCAGGCGGGAGAGTATGTCTCGTTCCAAGATCCGACCGGAGAATGGGTAAAACATGGAGAGTGGTATTACCATAGCAAAGCGCTGGAGCAGGATCAGGTGACGGGCAATCTTTTTGAGGAACTGATATTTGATTTAGATAGATTAAAGACAGACCATGCAGGAAGCAAAATTGAATTTGTAGTTTCCGCACAGGCTGTTCAAAGTGAAAATAACGGAACATCGGCAGAGACAGCGAATGGCTGGCCGAAGGAGGCAGAATAATGAAGAGAGAAAACGAAAGGCAAATTAAGAAAAATTTATCAAAGATCTTGGGTGTGCTGGTACTCTGTCTTATAATGCCTCTCTTATTTTCAATTTCTGCAGAGGCGAAAGAAGCAGAGGAATCTCAGCAGCAAGAGAAAGTGCAGCAAACAGAGAGAATAAACGAAATTAATACATTTGAAGATTTTTTATTTTGCAATGGCAAGTCAGACACTGGATTACGAGGGACACAGGGTGGTCCTAAATACAGATTTGGATCTTACAGATGCTGATATTAAGGCCATGTTGGAAAAATATGGTGTAACGCATCTTACGGTTGGAACGAAGGACAGACCGTTTAAAGGAACGTTTGATGGTCAAAATCATAGAATCAAAGGTCTTGTCTATGAACCGAATATTATAAAGGACCCGAATAGTGGATTGTTTTCTTTTACAGATGGAGCCACTATTCAGAATCTTACTCTGGAAAATGCAGATATAGAAGCAATTTATCAAGGCGGAATTGTGGTTGGTCATGCAAAAAACACACACCTGGAAAATCTGACAGTTTTAAACAGTAAGATCAAGCTGTCTCCGGCAAACAATGTAATCTCGCTGATTACAAACCTTGGATTCTGTGGTGGAGGAATCGCAGGAATTATGGAAGACAGCGTAATGTATAACTGTGAGATCAGTGGAACAGAGATTGTTAATAACAGTACATCGGGAGTCACCGGAGTCGGAGGAGAAGGTCTGTATATGGGCGGTCTGGTCGGCTGGGCAGAAGATTCTACGATCGAATATTCAAGAGTACGTTCTAATTATGTGGGAGAAAGCAATGAATTACAGGAAAGCGTTGTCAGAAATGATTATGATATCGCAGTCGGCGCTCTTGGAGGAAAATCCGTTTATGCCGGAGGAATTGTCGGTGGTGTGAATACAGCTGATGGAGAAACAAGGATTGTAGATTGTTTCTGTACAGCAGACGTATCTTTTTATGCGACAAACTATGTCGCAGTCGGTTCGGGAATTGCGGGATATGCAGGCGGTATCACAGGTGCACTTAGGGGAAATTCCCACATTGAGCGATGTCATTATGCCGGAAATATTCATTCCAAACAGTACAATGCCATCCTTGTGATTCCGATTATTCAGACAGATGTAAACATCAGTGGTATTGCAAATATTAAAGAGAGTCAGGCAACGGTGACAGATTCCTATTTTAAACGAAGTGAAAGCAGTACCAGTAAAACGATAAGAGCGGTGGAAGATTGGAACGATACGCCACAGTATTCAGCAAAAGATGATAAAACATATGAAGATCGTGAGTTCTGGAAAGATCATGACTATGATTTTGAAGGAACAAAAATCAGAGGAGAAGCTACAGAACACATCAACAAATGGGTAATGGATTATGATTTGGGAATTCCGGTTCACGGAAGCCATATGTCTGTGACATTTGACTTCCCGGGAGCAGGGGTGGTATCCGTTGATCCGACTGCGCTTGTCAATGAAAAGGTATCAACGGATGACGCATACCATTTTGCAGTCCAGGGCATCCACCCTCGCGGGGATGTCAATGCAACGCTGGAAGTAAATCCGGTGGACAGCAATCCGGAAGATAAGATTACCGAATACGAGTTTGCCGGATGGTTTAAGCAGAAAGACGTAGGAAAAGATTCTGTATCGGATATGTCTGAACTGGAAGCAATCACACATGCAGAAGGAGCAGAACCGGTCAGTCAGGAACAAAGGTACACATTTAAATTTGGAAATAACGAGACAGATAAGGATTTGTATATTGCCTGTCTGAAAGCCCGGATTGCATTCCATGAACTTGACGGAATGGAGATGACAAGCGATACGAAATACTATACTTATCGGGAAAACCTGGCAGATGTTGTGCCGACGGTTACGCCGGATGGAGCCGTATTCTATGGATGGACAACGGAGCCAAATCCGGACGAATCAGGCGGTGGCTATTCCGCGATTACTTCCGGAAAATTGGAAGAACTTTTGAATAAGGGGGCAATTTACCACGCGGGAGATCCGGTTGAGAAAACCATGGAGTTGTATCCGATCTTTACAAATTATATTACAAATATCAAAACAGTGTTTGAAGGACATGAGCAGGGTGAAGGTAATCTTGAATCCGAGCGGCAAGGTGTTGGATATACGTCTGTTGGAAGCGATGACACCGGTGTATTTATTCAGGTGACAGGAGCAGAAGCAGATGGCGCATTTCCGGCAGGATATCGTTTCCTTGGATGGTATCAGCAGATCGGAGTTGATGAGCAGGGACAGCCAATCGAGGCGCGAGTCAGCAATGAGCAGACATATTATGTGCCGGATGTGTCGAAAGAAGTAACCTATACGGCTCGGTTTGAGTATTTAACAGATTATTATGCAAATACAAAAGAAAATGGTGAAATCGATGGTGCATATCAATATAGTAACTTTTATTCCGAGTGGGTGAGGTATCAAAGTATATTTGACTATGATCGTGCTGCAGATATGTTGCCACTTGATTATTCTCATCATTTTACCCATTGGTCATTAGAAGAACATGGAGTGGGAAAATGTTCAGATTCATCGGATCAGATTCCAAATCCATATTCGATTGTAGCACCTGCTTCGATATATGCACATTGGAGCGATAATAGCGACTATAATATTACAGTATTGAGTGATTTTCCAAATGCAGCCAAGCTCTCAATGTGGGGTAGGCCAGAAAGTCTTGTGAATAGATTAACAGTTCAGGCAGAACCCAAAAGTGGATATCAGTTTATATTTTGGGCAGGAGAAGAAAATCAAAGTCTTAACAACAATAAATTTAGTTCAAAAGATATGACCTGGGAGGTTGATAAGGCACAAATATTTATACCAACGAACAGATATATAATAAAAGCTCATTTAGCAGCATCGTTGAACTTCCATTATAAAACGGATATTGGGGCAGAAAGTGAAATGTCTACTGTTTGGAGACGGTATGAAGATCCGGTATTCCAAAAGACACAGGATATCTACACAGGATATACGTATCCATATTCCGGTGATCCAGTAGGGGATGGTGTTTCTTTAGTTCGCGATGCCTCTCCATCAGATGACCAAATGCTGATTAAAAATGCTGATGGAACTGTAAATAAAAATTATGAATTCCTCGGATGGATCCAGGCAAAAGAGGCTAATTCACAGGAAAACGGCGGTATTGTAAAAGGCGGTGCAGAGTGGAATTATATCTACGATGTAGAAAATGACCAGTACTGTACTTCCGATGCGGACAAGGCATTGCCATATCTTCTTAAGGATGACGCAGTTGTTACGGAGACAATGGAACTTTATCCGGTATATGTAAAATATGACATCAAGACGACAACGAATATTCATCAGATGGCAGAACTTCCAAACGGAGTTCAGTATCCAAATGTACCGTCATATGAGTTGGTAATGGATGAAAATACAGGAAAAGGAACTGCAACAATAACATTGACCGCAGAGACAAATGTTACTCCGGTAAGAGAAGGCGAAGATGCGAAATATGAACTTGTCGGATTCAAGTGTACCTTATCAGACGGAAAGGTTACAGATCTGTGGGGAACAGGTACTCCAAATGGAAATAGCTACACCTTCCAGATGACCGTAGAAGCGGGAAAATCGTATACATTTATGTCTATTTATAATCCGGCTTTCGTTGTATATCATATGGATGGTCAGAGCCTGGAAGACAGTACGCATCTGGAGACAAGAAATGTAGGACAGCCGTTAGGACTGATGCCGGAAATAAATTACGACAGAATGCCAGAAGAACTTAAGAATGCATATATGATTGGCTGGACGGAAGAGAAGCCGAATGGATGGTATCACTACTATGCTTCAAAAGAAGCATATGATCAGACGCCGCTTCCACTTGTAAACGAGAAAACGACTGTCGAGCATTCCATGGATCTGTGGCCGGTATTTGTTCAGGTTTCTGCAGAGGTAAACAGTAATATTGACCAGACTATTCAGGAGAACGGTGGAGATCCGGCAACCGTGCGTTATGTACAAAATGATCACAATGTATTTTCTCTTGTAGCAAAAGAGTATGCAGGCTATGCGTTTAAAGGATGGTACACCGGATATGTATCTGATGAAAATCCTGGAACATTACTGACGGAAGAGAGTACATATCTGATTCCGGAGTCTGAACTGTTTGCAAATGGAAAATACACAGCAGTATATGCACAGTCGATAGATATCAATTATTATGATTTTAACGGAAATATTATCTACACAGCAAAGACGACAGCCGATGAGAATCGGACATTTGTGAGCAAAGATCCTGAGGATCCAAAGAAAGAAGTTCCGATCGATACAGAAGCATTTGTACAGATTGAAGAAAAGATAAAAGAGATACAGGAAGCAAGTGGCACGAACCTGAAATTCGTTGAGTGGCGCTGGTGGAACGAGGCGAAACAAAAATATGTGAGCTGGGAAGAGTTTAAAGACACAGAGGTTACGCAGTCTATGAATTTATATCCGGTGGCATATGCAATTACGTTTTTAGACTCAGAAGAGAGTGTGTATGACGGTATGGTCTATTCTGTGAGTGAAGGTGAAGATGGAACAAGAGAGCTGAATACACTATTTACCAAAAAATATACACAGCCTGAAATCAAGATTGCAGTGGAAGAAGTTGCAGGTCAGCATGACACGCCAGATATAATGAAGAAGGGAATCCAGGGTATTCGAACCAATGTATACATGTCAGGTGAGCCGGATAAAGAGGGCAATCCAACGTATGTAAGCGCCAGTGAGGGAAGCGTTCTGACAGATGAGAATGGTATGGCAGTACATAAGCTGTATGGACGTCTGGTTGTTCGCAAGTCTTATATTGGATTGAAAACAGACGGAATGGTACTTGTAAATGTTCAGAAGCTGGATGACTCCGGAAATCCGGATGGAGCTTTATTTAGTGTGCCGCTTGCAGTGAAAGACGGAGAAGGCAGGACAGAAGTGAAACTGCCGCTTGGAAACTATCGAGTTTCAGAAGACATGACCTGGGCATGGCGAGATCAGGCAGACAGTGTGATGCTGAATGGTCAGGCACAGACAGGTTTTGATCAGAGTGGAACGACAGATGTGACGATTGATATCTTGCAGTCTGAAATCATTGTATATGGTAATGCAAGACAGAATGAAAAATGGTTCTCTGATTTCTGTGAAATGAAAAATGTATTCGGCAGTGAAGTACAGGCAGGAGGAAATTGATCATGGCAGATAGAAAAAGACAAAAAAGAAAAACAGACTCCGGCTTCAGGAACGAGTCGGAGTGGCCGTTCTCAGTATCGTTCTGATTGCTTGTGTTTTCGTTGTGGGTGCAGTTGCATACTTACAGCGCGAAGCAAAACTTGTGAACACATTTGAAACAGGAATTGTGGAAACGGAAGTGCAGGAGAATTTTGATGGGGCTGTAAAGAGTAATGTATTCTTGAAAAATACAGGAACAGTTGACGAATATCTCCGGGCAAAGATTCTGATTTACTATGAAGACAACGAAGGAAATATTGTTGGAGAAGTTCCGGCAGAAGGAATGGACTATCAGATAGACTGGGGAGACAGCGCGCAATGGCTGAAAAGCAGCAATGGATATTATTATTACGCAGCTCCGGTAAAGAGTGGTGATGCAACAGATGTGCTGATTCAAGAATGTCGGGAAACAGAAAAAGAGAATCGTCATCTTGTTGTTGACATTCTTGCGGAGGCCATTCAGGCAGAACCGACTACTGCGGTGGAAGATGCGTGGGAAAGTCAGGTTTCGGTGAAAGCAGACGGAACGCTTGAGCTGAAACAGCAGAATTAAGCGGGCAGAAAGAGAGGAAGATAAAGATGAGGAAAAAGAGACGGAACAAGATTGGAATCTTCCAAAAGACCGTATTCCCAAAGAAAAAAGTGGCTGTGAGTGTTATGCTGTTTGCAGTGCTGATGCAGCTGGTCATGCAGCCGATGTCTGTACATGCTTCCATACAGTCCGCTTCTGGCAAAAATGCAGTTCCTGAAGTGAGTTATCATGGAAAAGAGCAAAGCATTACTTTTAAAAACACCGATGGAACCGATCTGTTTCAGGGGTTCAAAAATCTGATGCCGGGCGATGTGCGTGAACAGGAGATGATCCTGAAAGCCAAAAATATTACGCATGAAACAAGTTTCTATTTGAGAGCAGAGTGTGACGATGAGACGCGGGAGATTTTAAAAGATGTGAGAATGGATCTCTATGCGAATGACCGGCTTGTCGTTGAAAATGGACTGATCCTGGAAAATGTGAAGTTGGGAACCGTTTCCGATAAGACGTCAATCCAACTGAAAGCAGTGCTGAAAGTCCCGACGTCACTGGGAAATGAAGTGGCAGGCAGAGAGTTTCCTGTGAAATGGTATTTTAGCGCACAGCAGGATGGGGACGAAATCGTAAGTGTCAGTCCCTCTGATCCGGATGCAGGTCAAAATAATGGGATTATCCAGACCGGTGATGAATCCGGGCAAGGGCTGACGCTGCTTTTGATCGTGGCAGGAGTATCCCTTCTTATTATAGTGATCGTGATCTGTAAAATTTTCAGGAAAAAATAGAAATGATATTGACATTTCAGGCAATACGGTGTAAAGTCCTATTGTTACAAAAATGAATATGAAAACTTTCTCTTATTCAGAGCAGTGGAGGTACAAAGGACCTGTGAAGCTGCGGCAACCCCGTCAAGGAAGGTGCCGACCTGAGCGAGCAATCGAACAATAAGAGGATTGTTTTGCTAAAGAACAGTCCGCTTTTTGGCGGGCTGTTTTTTAATTAGAAGAGATGCAGTCCGAAAAGAGAGAAAGAAACAAAGAAGGAGGAACAAAATGGAAAAATTATTATTTACATCGGAATCTGTTACAGAGGGACATCCGGATAAGATCTGTGATGCGATTTCAGATGCGATCCTGGACGCTTTGATGGAGCAGGATCCGATGAGCCGTGTTGCATGTGAGACTTGCGTGACAACCGGTATGGTCATGGTCATGGGAGAGATTACAACAAAAGCATATGTAGATATTCCGAAAATTGTAAGAGATACAGTGCGTGAGATCGGATACACAAGAGGAAAGTTCGGATTTGATGCAGATACATGCAGCGTGTTGACAACGATCGATGAGCAGTCAGCAGATATTGCGCTTGGAGTGGACAAGGCGCTGGAAGCAAAAGAAAATAAAATGTCCGATAATGAACTGGAAGCAATCGGAGCAGGAGATCAGGGTATGATGTTTGGATATGCATCCAACGAAACAGCAGAATTTATGCCGTATCCGATCGCAATGGCACACAAACTTGCCCTTCAGCTGACAAAAGTGCGCAAGGACGGAACGCTCTCTTACCTGCGTCCGGACGGAAAGACACAGGTAACAGTAGAGTATGATGAGAATGGAACTCCGAAACGTCTGGATGCAGTGGTACTTTCTACACAGCATGATCCGGATGTGACACAGGAACAGATCCACGCAGATATCAAGAAATATGTATTTGACGAGATCATCCCGGCTGAGATGGTAGATGAACATACAAAATTCTTCATCAATCCGACAGGCCGTTTTGTGATCGGCGGACCACACGGAGACAGCGGTCTGACCGGAAGAAAGATTATTGTAGATACTTACGGCGGAATGGCACGTCACGGCGGCGGGGCATTCTCCGGAAAAGACTGTACAAAGGTAGACCGTTCTGCGGCATATGCAGCACGTTATGCAGCAAAGAACATTGTGGCAGCAGGACTGGCTGACAAGTGCGAAATTCAGCTTTCTTATGCGATCGGTGTTGCTCAGCCGACTTCCATTATGGTAGATACATTCGGAACAGGAAAAGTATCCGAAGAAAAACTGGTGGAGATCGTGCGTGAGAACTTTGATCTTCGTCCGGCAGGAATCATCAAAATGCTGGATTTAAGACGTCCGATCTACAAACAGACTTCTTCTTACGGACACTTTGGAAGAAACGATCTGAATCTTCCGTGGGAAAAACTGGACAAAGCAGAAGTATTGAAAAAATATTTATAACAGTAGACGGAATGCCTCTTTTGGTTTATAGTAATACGAAAGAGGTGCGGAAAATAAAAAAGAAGGACAGGGACCTGCACCAGGGACTGTCCTCTTTTCTGTATTAGAGCATGCAGGATGGGAGGCGATGAAGATGAAATTAAAAACCAAGCTGATTCTTGCGTTTATGATCGTGATGATTCTGCCTACATTGTTTACAACTGTAGCGATGACGGCATTTGCGCCAAAAGCGGTGAATGATATTCAGGAATTATATCTGATCATTGTATTTTGCACGGCATCAGCTCTGATCTTCTGGATTTACAGGACGGTTTCACTGCCGCTTGCAAAACTGCAGGCAGCGGCCCGCAATATCAAAGAGGGCAATCTGGATTTTGAAATTAAGAATGAGACCAATGATGAAATCGGACAGCTCTGTCAGGATTTTGAAGAGATGCGTTTGAGACTGAAGGCAAACGCAGAAGAAAAGGTGGCATACGATAAAGAGAACAAAGAATTGATCAGTAATATTTCCCATGATCTGAAGACACCGATCACGGCTATCAAAGGTTATGTGGAAGGAATTATGGATGGAGTTGCAGACACTCCGGAGAAGATGGACAGATATATCAAGACCATCTACAATAAGGCGAATGAAATGGATCTTCTGATCAATGAACTGACATTCTATTCCAAGATCGATACGAACCGTATTCCGTATAATTTTACGACGATTTCAGCAAAGCAGTATTTTGGTGACTGTGCAGAGGATTTGTTTATGGAACTGGAGGCAAAGGGCGTACAGTTTCGGTATAGAAATTATCTGGAGACAGATTCTAAGGTGATTGTGGATCCGGAGCAGCTTCGAAGAGTGATCAGCAATATTGTAGGGAATTCTGTAAAATATATGGATAAGTCAGATCCTTCCATTACCATGGATTTAAAGGATGTAGGAGATTTTGTTCAGATTGAACTGGGAGACAACGGAAAAGGGATTGCGGCGAAAGATCTTCCGAATATATTTGACCGGTTTTACCGGACAGATGCGTCACGGAATTCTTCCAAAGGCGGAAGCGGGATCGGGCTTTCGATCGTGAAAAAAATTGTAGAAGAGCATGGCGGAAAGATCTGGGCTACCAGTGAAGAGGGCGTCGGGACAACCATGTACTTTGTAATCAGAAAATATCAGGAGGTACCAATGAATGAGTAAACGAATATTGATTGTAGAAGATGAGGAAAGTATTGCAGATTTAGAGCGGGACTATCTGGAGTTGAGCGGATTTCAGGTAGAAGTGGCAAATGACGGAGAGACAGGGCTTAACAAGGCAATGAAAGAGGAGTTTGATCTGATCATTCTGGATCTGATGCTTCCGGGAGTGGATGGGTTTGAAATCTGCCGTGAAGTGCGGAGTCAGAAAAATACACCGATCATTATGGTATCTGCAAAGAAGGATGACATTGACAAGATCCGTGGTCTCGGACTGGGAGCAGACGATTATATGACAAAGCCATTCAGCCCGAGTGAGCTGGTGGCAAGAGTGAAGGCGCATTTGTCCCGCTATGAGCGTCTGATCGGAAGCAATGTAGAAGAAAATGATGTGATCGAGATCCGTGGTCTGAAGATCGATACGACAGCGAGAAGGGTGTGGGTGAATGGAGAAGAACGTTCCTTTACGACAAAAGAATTTGATCTTTTAACGTTCCTTGCAGGACATCCGAATCATGTATATACAAAAGAAGAGTTGTTCCGGGAAATCTGGGATATGGAATCTGTAGGGGATATTGCGACTGTGACGGTGCATATTAAGAAAATCAGAGAAAAGATTGAATATGATACATCACATCCGCAGTATATAGAGACAATATGGGGAGTAGGATACCGGTTTAAGGTGTAAAAAGATGAAAACAGATTGGCAGAATGTGCACAGTAAAGTTCAGGAAAAAGAAAAAAGTAACATTTAACACGATGCAGATCATTGCGTTTGGATTTTTAGGAGTGATTTTTCTCGGAAGTATCCTGTTATATCTTCCGATCAGTAATCAGGAGCCGATTGCGTATCTGGACGCACTGTTCGTATCGGTTTCGGCCGTGTGTGTGACAGGGCTGGTCACTGTATTTCCGGCTGCACAGTTTACCTTGTTTGGAAAGGTAGTACTGCTGGGGCTGATCCAGATCGGAGGACTGGGTGTCATCGCATGTACGATGGCGGTATTTCTGGCAATTCGCAAGAAGATCACCATGAAGAGCAGGGTTATGATCCAGCAGACATACAATCTGGAGACGTTGAGCGGAATGGTACGGTTTATTATCCGGATTCTGAAGGGAACAGTTCTTGTAGAGGGCATCGGAGCGGTGTTATTTGCGTTTCATTTTGTTCCTGAGTATGGATTTATCAAAGGTGTAGCATACGGGATTTTTCATTCTGTTTCTGCATTTTGTAATGCAGGAATTGACGTGCTTGGCACTTCCAGCTTTATGGAGTATGTAAGCTCACCTCTTGTCAGTCTGACTACGATGTTTTTGATCGTTGCGGGAGGACTCGGATTCACAGTCTGGCATGATGTGCGAATGAACCTGCAGGATGTGGCAGGACAGAAACGCCCCTTAAAACGCTTGTTTACGAGATTGCATCTTCAGTCCAAGATGGTGATCGTCATGACAGCGGGATTGATCATGATAGGAACGCTGGGATATTTTCTGCTGGAGTATCACAATGATGCAACCATCGGAAAGCTTGGATTTGGTGAAAAGCTTCTGGCATCCGGATTTCAGTCCGTGACGACGAGAACAGCTGGATTTGCTACAGTTTCTCAGGCAGAACTGACTTCGGCATCCAAGTTGTTTGGATGTATTCTGATGTTTATCGGAGGTTCTCCGGGAGGTACGGCGGGCGGTATCAAGACGACGACAATGGCCATCTTGCTGCTCACCTGTGCTGCAGTGATCCGGGGAAGAAAATCAACGGAGTGTTTCGGAAGACGGCTTGCAGAATCCAATGTACGTTCCGGGATTGCGATTGTATTTCTTACATTTGCAATCTGGCTGACAGGTCTGTTCGGACTTGCTGTTTTAGAGCCTGATGAGCGGTTTATCGACTTGATGTACGAGGCGACCTCCGCGATCGGAACGGTGGGACTTTCCGCAGATCTGACGCCGTCGCTGACAAGAGGCAGTCATGTGATCCTGATGATCCTCATGTATGTGGGGCGAATCGGGCCGATCACCATGGCGCTGGTATTTGCCGGAAGAGAAGATATGCAGGCAAAATTCAGGGATTTGCCGGAAAAACGGATTATGTTAGGATAGAAGGGGTAGAAAGACATGAAAAAACAATTTGCAGTGTTCGGATTGGGAAGTTTTGGGCGGAGTGTTGCCCTGACACTGGAAAATCTGGGATGCGATGTAGTGGTAGTAGATAAATCATATGAAAAGATCCAGGAGATTTCAGATATGGTCTCTTATGCGATGCGGGCGGATGTATCGGATCCTGATGCACTTCATGCACTGGGAGGAAGAAATCTGGACGGAGCAGTCGTTGCAGTCTCTGAAAGTCTGGAAGCGAGCATTATGGCCACGATTATCTCCAAAGAGATGGGAATCCCGTATGTGCTCGCAAAGGCGAAAGATGAGCTGCAGGGCGCAATCCTCGAAAAGGTGGGGGCAGATGCCATTGCCTATCCAGAGTGCGATATGGGGGAACGGGTGGCAAAAAGCCTGATGTCCACGGCATTTGCAGACTGGATCGAATTGTCCTCCGAATACAGCATGGCAGAAGTGGTGATTCCGGAAAAATGGGTCGGAAGAAGCTTAAGCGAATTGAAGATCCGTGAGCAGTACGGGATCAATGTGGTTGGAATCATTCAGGGAGTGCAGGTGGATGTTACACTGGATCCGTATGAGCCGCTTCCGGAGGGAGCGATTCTGATTCTGATCGGAGCCACTTCGGTTTTGGAAAAATTTCATACATGGAAGTAAGAAAGATGATCACAAGTACAAGTAATCAAAGAGTAAAAGAATTATCTCAAATACAGAAAAAAAGTAAAATACGCAGCCGCGAAGGAATCTTTATTGCGGAAGGAATCCGCATGGTCAGAGAAACACCTCATGAGCGCCTGGTAGGTCTGTACTTTTCGGAGAGTTTTGAAAAAAAGTATGGAAAAGAAGTGCTGGATGTGATTTCAGGGGGAGACTTAAAAGTCCGGGAGCAGATCCGCAAAAAGACGGAAATCTTGTCTGATGCGGTATTTTCTTATGTGTCTGATACCAAGACGCCGCAGGGAGTACTGGCAGTTGTGCATCAGATGGAATATACTTTGGGTCAGATGACAGAGGGAGCTATTCCGCATTTGATGATCTTAGACAATCTGCAGGATCCGGGCAATCTGGGAACAATCTTTCGAACAGCGGAGGCTGCCGGAGTGACAGGTATCATAATGAGCCGGGATTGCGTGGATATTTACAACCCAAAGACGATCCGCTCCACCATGGGAGCACTTTACCGGATGCCGTTTTTGTATGTGGATGATCTGAAAGAGACGATCCACACGTTGAAAGAACAGAATATCAAAAGCTATGCGGCACATCTGGATGGGAAAAATACCTATGATAAAGAAGACTATAGACAGGGAACTGCTTTCCTGATTGGAAATGAAGGAAATGGGCTCAGAGAAGAGATCGCACAGTGTGCCGACACTTGGATCCGAATCCCGATGTGTGGACAGGTGGAGTCATTAAATGCGGCGGTGGCAGCAACAGTTCTGATGTTTGAAGTCAGCAGACAGCGGAGAGGATAACACGTTTTCAGAAATTGACAGGGGTGATAGTATGGAACCATTGTTAGATCTGACAAAAGAATATGGTCTGGTGCTGGATGGCGGCGGGGCAAGAGGAGCCTATCAGATCGGTGCGTGGTACAGCGCTTGAGGAAGCAGGCGTGAAGGTCTGCGCGGTGGCAGGGACTTCTGTAGGAGCATTAAACGGTGCTCTGATCTGCATGGACAGTGTGGAGAATGCACAGAAGATCTGGGCAGAGATGAAGTTTTCCAGAGTCATGGATGTGGATGATGAGTGGATGCAGCATCTGTTCAGCAAAGATGGAAAAATAAGGAAGTATTTTCTGAACTCTGGAAAAAACTTTCAGATGGAGGTGTGGATATTACCCCGCTTCGAAATCTGATCCACGAAATGGTGGATGAAGAGAAAATCCGACATTCGGGAAAGGAGTTCTGTCTTCTGACATTTTCTGTGACGGATATGAAAGAGCTGGATCTTTCGCTGGAAGATATTCCTGAAGGCGCTCTGGAAGATTTTTTGCTTGCCAGTGCTTATCTGCTTGGATTTAAAAATGAAAGGTTGCAGGGAAAGCGTTATATTGACGGAGGCGTGATCAACAATGTTCCGTTGAACTCCCTGTTAAACCGTGGGTATAAGGATATTATTACCATCCGGATCCATGGACCGGGAAGAGAGCCCAGGGCAAATATTCCGGAAGACGGTGAGGTTCATGAGATCAGCCCGAGAGTGCGGCTGGGAAGTATTCTGGAATTTGACAGCAAAAGAAGCCGGCAGAATCTGAAGATCGGGTATTATGATGCAAAACGGATGCTCTATGGTCTGGAAGGAGTTATATATTATCTGGAGCAGACCCATGAGGAGACGTGGTATGAAGACAGATTATGCGAGATTCCGGATCTGGAGAAAGCCGAGATGGCATTTGTACTGAAGCTTCCCATTGGGTGTTCTGCCAAAGAGCTGTATCTGGCAATGCTGGAAGCAAGCGCCAAGCTGCTTCGCATTCCCAAATATCAGATCTATACTGTGGATCAGCTCCGTGATCTGGTACAGGAACATTATGAGAAACTGGAAGATCAGATGCATCTTCCGAGATTTACACACACATTGATTCAGATAGAAAGGAACAGAACTATGAACTTAAAAGGAAGAAATTTTTTGACACTCAAAGATTTTACACCGGAAGAGATCACATATCTTCTGAATCTGGCAGCAGATCTGAAAGAGAAGAAGAAAAACGGCCAGCCGGTTGATTTCTACAGGGGCAAAAATATTGCACTGATCTTTGAGAAGACCAGTACAAGAACACGCTGTGCATTTGAAGTTGCGGCACATGATCTGGGCATGGGTTCTACCTATCTGGATCCGACCGGTTCTCAGATCGGAAAGAAGGAAAGTATCGAGGATACTGCAAGAGTACTGGGAAGAATGTATGATGGAATCGAATACCGCGGATATGGACAGGAGATCGTGGAGGAACTTGCAAAATATGCCGGGGTTCCGGTATGGAACGGTCTGACCAATGAATATCATCCGACACAGATGCTGGCAGATATGCTCACGATCCGTGAGAATTTCGGTACTTTAAAAGGTCTGAAACTGGTGTACATGGGTGATGCAAGATATAACATGGGAAATTCTCTGATGATCGCCTGCGCGAAGTTGGGACTGGATTTTGTGGCTTGTACAACAGAAAAGTATTTCCCGAATGAGGAACTGGTAGAGACATGCCGCGGATATGCAAAAGAGTCAGGAGCAACGATCACACTGACAGAGAATGTAGAAGAAGGAACAAAGGATGCGGATGTTATCTATACCGATGTCTGGGTATCTATGGGAGAGCCGGATGAAGTCTGGGAAGAGAGAATCCGTGAATTGTCTCCATATAAAGTGACAAAAGAAGTGATGGCAAATGCAAAAGAGTCTGCGATCTTTTTACACTGCCTGCCGGCATTCCATGATCTGAAGACAAAGATCGGAAAAGAGATGGGAGAACGGTTTGGCATTACAGATATGGAAGTGACGGATGAAGTATTTGAATCCGCACAGTCCAAAGTATTTGATGAAGCAGAAAACCGGATGCATACGATCAAAGCTGTGATGGCAGCGACACTGGGAGAGATGTAATTGAAAGCGGAAATTTTAAAAATGCTGCGGGAGAGTCAGGACTATGTTTCCGGGCAGCAGATCTGTGAGCGGTTCCAGGTATCCAGAACTGCAGTCTGGAAGGTGATCAAACAACTGAAAGAGGAAGGGTATGAAGTGGAAGCGGTACGCAACAGAGGGTATCGCCTCTCTTCTCTTCCGGATATTCTCTCCCGGGAGGAGATCGTCAGTCAGATAGATACTGTCTGGGCAGGACAAAACGTGTATTATTTTACAGAAACAGATTCCACCAATATTCAGGCGAAAAGAATGGGAGATCAGGGGGCGCCTCACGGAACTCTGGCAGCAGCAGGACAGCAGACTGCCGGAAAAGGCAGAAGAGGAAGAACCTGGGAGTCTCCGGCGGATCAGAATATTTATATGTCACTTCTTTTGCGTCCGGAGATCGCACCGGTCAAAGCACCCATGTTGACTCTGGTTATGGCATATGCGGCTGCAATGGCGCTTCGGGAATGTACGGGTCTGGATGTACAGATTAAGTGGCCCAATGATCTGGTTATCAACGGGAAAAAATCTGCGGAATCCTGACGGAAATGAGCACAGAGATTGATTATATCAATTATGTTGTCATTGGAATCGGGATCAATACTAATATTGAACAATTTCCGGAAGAACTAAAGCAGACTGCCACATCACTTCGGATTGAAGCAGGACACAGTATCAGACGCAGTCCACTCATTGCAGCAATTATGCGGTGGTTTGAAAAAGCATATGCCGAATTCATGAAAACGGAAGATCTTTCGGGAATCCAAAAAGCATACAATGAATTGCTTGTGAATTGCGGACGTGAGGTCCGGGTTCTGGAGCCAAAGGGAGAATGGCAGGCAGAAGCTCTTGGAATCAATAACGGTGGTGAGCTGCTTGTAAGAAAAGCGGATGGAAGTGAAACAGCGGTCTATGCGGGAGAAGTTTCCGTGCGCGGTATTTACGGATATGTTTAGTCATATAAGAAAGGAAACTGAAAATGGAAGAAGAAATTGTGCTTTGTGCGGCGAACTCTTATGAGCAGAAATACTATCTGAATCCCGAGTTTGAAATGCTGCCTGAAAGTATCAAGCAGGAATTGAATATTATGTGTGTACTCTACACAGAAGATGTAGGCGGGATCTTGATGGTTTTCTATGATGAGGATGGAAATCTGGAGTTTCGGGTAGATCACGAGGAGAATGATTTTTCGTTTGATGAGATCGGCAGTGTTTTGAAGATCAAACAGCTGCAGCAGACAAAACAGGAGCTGTTCGAGTCACTGGAATTGTTTTATAAGGTGTTTTATCTGGGAGAAGAGGTTGATCTGGAAGAAGAGTAGAGTACAGATCCTGAGAAAAGAAACGAGAGAAAGAGTTAGAGTGTGAAAATGAAACAGTTGAAAATAGGAAATGTTTTACTGGAAAATTCTTATGTACTCGGACCTATGGCAGGCGTAACAGACCTGCCATTTCGCTTGCTTTGCAAGGAGCAGGGAGCGGGTCTTCTGTGTATGGAGATGGTCAGTGCAAAAGGTATTTTCTATAATAATAAGAATACGGAAAGTCTGCTTCAGATTCATCCCGAGGAAGTGCCGGTATCGCTGCAGTTTTTTGGTTCAGATCCGAAGATCGTCAGCGAGATGGCGAAACGGGTCGAGGAACGTCCGTTTTCCATTCTGGATATCAACATGGGATGTCCGGTGCCAAAGGTCGTGCGAAACGGAGAAGGGTCTGCACTGATGAAGAATCCGAAGCTGGTATACGAACTGGTCAGTGCGACGGTAAAAGCAATCAAAAAGCCGGTTACCGTTAAGATCCGGAAAGGGTTCGATGATGAACATATCAATGCGGTGGAAATCGCGAAGATCATTGAAGAAGCAGGTGCGGCAGCAGTAGCCGTACACGGAAGAACAAGAGAACAGTATTATTCCGGAAAAGCGGACTGGGAGATCATCCGTCAGGTAAAAGAGGCAGTTTCCATCCCGGTGATCGGAAACGGAGATGTGACTTCCGGGGAAAAAGCAATCGCCATGCGTGAGCAGACCGGGTGTGACGGGGTGATGATCGCCAGAGGTGCTCAGGGGAATCCATGGATCTTTTCGGAGCTTTTAGAATATGAAAGAACAGGACGGCTTCCTGACAGACCGGATGTGGAAGAAATCAAGCAGACAATGCTTCGGCATGCCAGACTCCAGATCGAGTATAAAGGTGATTTTACAGGAATCCGGGAGATGCGAAAACATGTGGCATGGTATACAAAAGGACTGCATGGGGCAGCCCGTCTGCGGGATCAGATCAATCAGGTTGAGAGCTATGCAGAACTGGAAAATCTCTTGACATCGTTATAACGATTGAGTATAATATTGAAATTGTGAAATATACTTGAATTAGAGATATGGACAGGCAGAAATGTCCTGTAAATACAGGAAAAAGCCGAAGATAAAGTTTTAAATAAAAGAGCAAGATCAGGAAAGAAAGGAAGCAGACAGGTATGGCAGAGGCAAAGAAGAGATTACTTACTTATGCAGGATTGAAAGCGCTGGAGGATGAACTGGAAAATCTGAAAGTTGTAAAACGTAAAGAAGTGGCAGGAAAGATCAAAGAAGCCAGAGAGCAGGGAGACCTTTCAGAGAACGCAGAATACGATGCGGCAAAAGATGAGCAGAGAGATATCGAAGCCCGTATCGAAGAGCTGGAAGGCATTTTGAAAAACGCAGAAGTTGTAGTAGAGGATGAAGTTGATTTAGACAAGATCAATGTAGGATGTAAAGTAAAAGTATTTGACATCACATTTGACGAAGAGATGGAATTCAACATTGTAGGTTCTACAGAGGTGAACAGCCTGGAAGGAAAGATTTCCAATGAGTCGCCGGTTGGTCAGGCTCTGATGGGTAAAAAAGTCGGAGATACTGTAGATGTAGAAACACAGGCAGGAGTGATCCAGTACAAAGTACTTGATATCAGCCGTTCTATGTAGTAGAAACCAGACCCCTTTATTACAAGGGGTCTTAATTCGCATTTAGGGAACACATAAAAGTGTACCGGATGCCTGAAAAGGAAGGAGAAAATATCGTGTCCGAACAGCAGAAAAAAGCACAGCAGGAACCAGATTTAAATCAGTTGAGAAAAGTTCGCCGCGAAAAACTGGCGGATTTACAGGCAAACGGAAAAGATCCGTTTGTGATCACAAAATATGACCAGACACATCACAGTCTGGAGATCAAAGAGAATTTTGAAGAGCTTGCAGGAAAAGAAGTTTCTATCGCAGGACGTATGATGTCCAAACGTGTGATGGGAAAAGCATCTTTCTGCAATGTACAGGATTTGCAGGGAAATATTCAGTCTTACGTTGCAAGAGACAGCATCGGAGAAGAAGCTTACAAAGAGTTTAAGAAGATGGATGTCGGCGATGTGATCGGAATCACAGGAGAAGTGTTTGAGACAAAGACAGGAGAAAAATCCATCCACGCTTCTTCCGTGACATTGCTCTCCAAGAGTCTTCAGATTCTGCCGGAGAAGTTCCACGGACTGACAAATACAGATATCCGCTACCGTCAGAGATACGTGGATCTGATCATGAATCCGGATGTAAAACAGACATTTATCAACCGCTCTAAGATTTTAAGCGCGATCAGAAGATATCTGGACGGACAGGGATTCCTGGAAGTAGAGACACCGATGCTCGTATCCAATGCCGGAGGTGCTGCTGCAAGACCGTTCGAAACACACTTCAACGCACTGGATGAAGATTTCAAACTCCGCATCTCTCTTGAGCTGTACTTGAAGAGACTGATTGTCGGAGGAATGGAGCGCGTATACGAGATCGGACGTGTATTCCGTAACGAAGGTCTTGACACAAGACACAATCCGGAATTTACATTGATGGAGTTGTACCAGGCGTATACAGACTATAACGGAATGATGGATCTGACAGAGAATCTGTACCGTCATGTTGCACAGGAAGTACTTGGAACAACTGTGATCGAATACAACGGTGTGCAGATGGATTTAGGAAAGCCGTTTGAGAGAATCACAATGGTAGATGCAGTGAAAAATATGCAGGTGTGGACTGGAACGAAGTGGAGACACTGGAACAGGCAAGAGCACTTGCAAAAGAGCATCATGTAGAGTTTGAAGAGCGTCACAAAAAAGGAGATATCCTTGCACTCTTCTTCGAAGAATTTGCAGAGGAGCACCTGATCCAGCCTACATTTGTAATGGATCATCCGATCGAGATTTCTCCGCTGACAAAGAAAAAACCGGAGAATCCGGAATATACAGAGCGTTTCGAGTTCTTTATGAACGGATGGGAGATGGCGAACGCATACTCTGAGCTGAACGATCCGATCGATCAGAGAGAACGTTTCAAAGCACAGGAAGAGCTGCTTGCACAGGGAGACGATGAAGCGAATACAACAGACGAAGACTTCCTGAACGCGCTGGAGATCGGTATGCCTCCTACAGGCGGTATCGGATTCGGAATCGACAGAATGTGTATGCTGTTGACAAACAGTGCAGCGATCAGAGATGTGCTGCTGTTCCCGACAATGAAATCATTAGATGGTGGAAGCAAGGAAAATAAGGCATCTAAGAGTAATTCGACAGAGAATTGCGACCAGATTGCGACCGTTGAAGAGAAGATTGATTTCTCAAATGTAAAGATTGAACCATTGTTTGAGGAAACAGTTGACTTTGATACATTTTCAAAATCAGATTTTAGAGCAGTTAAGGTTAAGGAATGTGTAGCAGTACCAAAGAGTAAAAAGCTTTTACAGTTTACTCTAGATGATGGTACAGGTGTTGATAGAACAATCCTTTCTGGTATTCATGCATATTATGAACCAGAAGAGTTAGTTGGAAAGACACTTATTGCTATTACAAACCTTCCACCTAGAGCAATGATGGGAATTGAATCCTGTGGTATGTTACTTTCAGCAGTAAACAACCTCAAAGATTCAGAGGAAGAAGAACTTCACCTTGTTATGGTAGATAACCATATTCCAGCAGGAGCGAAATTATATTAAAGTAAAGAGAACACGCTAAAGAAATAGGACTTCCCAATATAAAAGTGAGGAAGTCCTATTTTCTATATACATTTCTTTGATGTGCTTATTATTTTATCTTTCCAATCAATAACACTCTTAATTGATAATTTTTCTTGTGCTTTTATGAATGCTGTAATATATGTGTAGTCGATGTTATCATTTGAATCCACAGGAAGACGTATTTCCATATTTTTTAATATATTTTCATTAAACGAAGATTGTCCCCATGCAAAATTTTGGAATGCTTTTCTCATTGCTGTTAGAAGATAGCAAGCAAGCTCTGGATTTAATTCACAGTCACGATAAGACATAACTTTGATTTTATCACCAGTAAAGTAAGGCTTTTCTTGATAAAATATAGTTGCTGTATCTTGTCCAAATGAAATTGTTTTTGCAGGATTAAGATAACATTCATCTTGTGTTATGTATCCTCGAATACCATTGTTTAAACTGCTTCTTACAACGTATGGATATTTGCCACCAAATGTTACTGTGTTTGCGTTAAAACGCTTTTTGGGACTTGATATATCAAATAGCCTTTCATTGCCTTCGCCAAGTTTATAAACTTTATACTTCACCTTATTATCTTGGAATTGTTTTATAGTGTCTTTTTCGGATGAATTTAATTCATAACTATCTAATCCGCTTATTGATAAATAAGCGGAAAGTTCGCGTATACAAGCTTCCATAAAATCAAAGTCAATAGTATCTTGTGCTATTATAGGTAATGAAACTTCCATATTTAAAATATCAACTCTAGTCATTTTAGTGGAATAATCATAATTTCCAATCGTTTTTTTCTTTAATAATGTAATTAAATATAAAAGTGAATACCTATTCCACTTTTCGGAGTATGGGTACATTCCTTGTACGTGAGGATATCCAATAAAACCACCTTCTTGGTAAAAAAAGTATCTGGACTTTTAGTACCTGTATCACTGAATGTAATAATATTCTTTTCTGTTGGAGGTAGATTAGAAAATCCTGCTCTTCCATGATTTTCGGATGTATTAGTTACAACAGGATTTTTACCATCAATGTCAAAAAGTTTTGAATTTGTTAATTTGTATGCTTTTGTAGGATGAATGTCAAACAGTTTCTTGATGGCAAATGGTTGATACGATGTCACTGATTATCTCCTCCTTTTAATATGCAGTCTACTTTCCAACTTAGAAATTCTTTTACTGTGTTTTTAAAATCATCTTGTGAAGGAAAATCGGCATTGGGTTTATGTTGTGTCAAAGTCCAGTCGTCTCCGTTTAGAGAAATCGTATCTTCAATGTATTCTTCTTCTGAAAAATATTTAAGATACGATTTTCCATAAAGGACGAGATTTACAATTTCATTATATCTCTCGTTTGCGTGGTCTGTATTTCGTAAATTAACTTCTTGGCTTGATTTCTTCTTGTTTTGTCTTGTATAACCATCGTTTGAGAAATCTATAAACTTAACAAGTTGTTTTGTGTCATGTGGAACGCCTATATTAAATACATATATGGCAGTTTGAACACCAGCTTTTCCGTGAAAAATATCTGACATATGGATGCTTGCAACAAGAGTATTGTTTTCTAATATTCTTTTTGTATAAGGTAATCCATTTCCACTTCCTGCATTTTCTTGAATAAGGATAACCGCATGTCCAATGTTCATTAGTTTAAGAGCCTTTTCTACAAATATAAATCCTTTTCCTTGGGCGGAATATGGTGGGTTTAACAAAAATACGTTAGCTGGGTATTTCTTTCCATTTAGGTCGCCTTGTTCGTAGTTTCCACTATATTCTGTCAAACTGTCTTTATGAATAATATTTGAAGAGCCATCTCCCATCAGAATCATATTAAGCACTGCTAACAAATAAATATCAGAACGCTTTTCTATACCAAGAAGCTGTTCACATTTGATTTTCACAATCTTTTCATCTAGTTCTTTAGGACTTTTTATTCTTTCTTGTGCGTCCTTAATCATCAATTTCATTGATGAAATTAGAAAACCTGCTGAACCAACTGCGTAATCCCAGACATAACTATCTTTATTAACTTGTGCAAGTTTTGCCATAAGTTCTGTAACATAGCGAGGGGTTAAGACAACATCGTTTTTATCACTGTCTGGAATATCAACCCATGCATTAAGGACATTGAAAAGACGTCCAGTAAAATCAAGGTGTCTGGCAGATGTAAAAATAGGCATTATATCATTCTTGACGCTTGTGTAGACAGTTTTTAATTTGCTTTCTCCGTTTTCTGCTTTCCAAAGGTCAGAATAAATAAACACTCTCGAAAGATCGTTTATTATCATTTCTTTTTTCTCTTGAGGAAGGTTCCTTTCTTCAAGGAAAGAATCGATTTTATTTATTATAATTCTTCCGTCGTTTGTTTTGCTACCACTTTCTCCTTTTAGGTCTGTGATTTCAAGAGGGGCAACTTTTCCCTTAACACCAAGTGATGCCATAATCATACCTGTTACAAGTTCTACTCTTGAACCGACAGATATTTTTAGGTCATCCTGCATTACTTGATTTAGCTTCTTTAATTTGATTTCTATTTCATTTTCAAATTCTTTTGCTTTTGCTTCTAATTCTTCTTCTGTTAAGCCGATTTTATCAATTTCCTCGACAAATTTTTCTTGATTTTTTGTAAGTAAAAATGAAAGGTCTGAATAGGCTTTTATTCGTTTAGGAATGCAATAGTTATCAAGAGATAAATAATAAGCATCTATTTCATAAATACGAGTTCCTGCTTCATCATATCCATTTAAACCAATGGCTACCACTTCTTTGTAGCTTTTGGTATGCTTAATAATTGCGTTTGCATAATGAACCGCTCCATTTACAGCGTATTTATTTACGTTGGTATAGTTTGGTGAACCATCTTTTTTCTTGTTATCTATTTCACCATCGGAATTGAGTTTAATTAAATTCCCTTTTGTACCTTTTACCTCTATCATCACAGGTATTTTTCGCATTGATTTTGTCTCTATAAATAGTTTTATATCGGGATAGTTCACACCAGTTCCACCGGTTTTCGATGGTGCAGTTTTTAGTGCGGTTTCTATCTCTGTATTGATGCTCTCCGTCTTTGTAAAATATTTTGTTTTATCGAGTTGCTTTTTGCCCCAATCTTCAATTTGTTCTTCTATACTTTTAGCCATGGTGCTCAATCTCCTTTTTAAATATCTTTTAATTTGCTAGATGAAATAGTTTTATGTAATTCTGGATTGGTAGAAACTAGTTTTTCACTAACAGGGATAATAGAAGCAAAGTCATTATAATTGTCATGAATAATTCCTTCTGTGAATTTTTTTGTTTCAAGTTCAATCCATTGTTCTTTTAATTCAACAGGAATGTTTGAATCTGCTGTGGCATTAGCTATCTGTATAAGATAGTCAAAATAAGCTCTGTCTATTGATAGTACAGGCAGAGGATAAGTATTGTCGGTTTCGTCAACACCTGAAATTTGATGATATCTCAAAGAAAAAATACTTATTTAATGTTTCAAGTAAATTTGAACCGCCTTCGCCTTTTACATAAATAATCTAATGAGACATTAAAAATGTTCTGCAATAAGAAGCATATTCTCAAAAGTTAATCCCATATCACCGTTTTCAAGCTTTGAAATAGAGTTTGGAGTAGAATTTATAATATCCGCAAGTTTTTTTTGTGTTTCATTATTTTTTTTTCGAAGTTCCTTTATGCGTTGTCCGACTGATTTTCGGTCTGTTTTATTGTTCATAATCCACCTACTTTCATTGTTGATATTTTAAATCAAACTATGTTCTTACAATAATATTATAAAGCAAAAAAATAAATAGTTAAGATAGTAAAAATATCACAAAAAATAGTAAAACTATCGTATAAATGGTTATACAATAGCTTGAGTGTGTATTAAGATATAATCATCGAAGCGCTTAGAAATACGGACTGCTCTGATATCGAGGGTGGTTGGAAAGGAGAACAAATGATATGCAAGTAAAATTAGTTGGTGTACAGCATGTAAACTTCACTAATAATCGTGGAGAGACAATCAATGGTACTAATATTTTCTGTGCATTTAATGATGAGAATGTTGAAGGACTCCGAACTGAAAAATTCTTTCTTAGACCAGAAATTAAGTTACCTGATTGTAAGCTTAATGATGCATTAGATATTTCCTTTAATATGAAGGGAAAAGTTGAAGCAATCTATAAGATGTAATAATAGTTATTTTATGGTGGCAAAGGGAGGAAATGCTCCTTCCGATGCCTACCGTTATGGAGGACACAATAATGAAAAAAGAAATAGAAACAAAGCTTATTGAATGTCACATCATCATGGTTGAGGCACTTAAGGGATATGAAGATAGAGCTTTTCAGAGTAACAAGCTGTTTGAATTAAGACAGTATAGTAATCAACTTCCGAATGAAATGAATCAGAAGATTACTGAATATGTAAACAATACAATTCGACCGATGGTTTATGATGTAGATTACTGGTCATTTATCGAGAAAGATGAGCAGTATGGTTCATGTGATGAAAACAATCATTTTATTGTTGATAGCGACCGTTCGCTTGAGTGCATCATTTTCAGAAAATATCATCATATATGTGATTTGCATGAGAATTTAAATGCATTTATGGTGAAAGAATTTCATTTGGATTATGGTTGCTAAGTATATTTCTTGGGGAGTGGATATTCCATTCCCCTACTTGTTAAGAAAGGGAAAAGATGGACAATAAAGGTAAGCGCAAAATATTGCTACGCTGCCCATGAATCACGCTTGCACCAAAATGATAGATGCAAGCGTTTTGCTCTATGTTTAGTTTTGACAGTTCGCTTTCGCAGTCTCGCTCCATGGGGCAAGCTGT
>ENA-OQJN01000229-OQJN01000229.1-human-gut-metagenome-genome-assembly--contig:-NODE-229-length-26869-cov-5.305325_pt1 | contig 26869 bp, 36 predicted proteins | sample MGYA00242610_ERZ504777 | MGnify/ENA primary metagenome ERZ504777 (study PRJEB26092, sample SAMD00036350) | human gut metagenome | host: Homo sapiens | study: EMG produced TPA metagenomics assembly of... | reverse complement strand
GCTTTGATATATCCTTTTGCAGTCAGTGTCTCTGCACAGAGAATTGCACCACCTGCAGCGCCACGTACTGTATTATGAGAAAGTCCGAACAAATTTAAAATCGTATACACTGTCTTCTCTCAGACGTCCTACCGAAATTCCCATACCATTTTCAAAATTGACATCCAATTGTACCTGTGGACGATTATCTTCCTCCAAGTATTGAATAAACTGCTTCGGCGCGCTTGGAAGCTCCAATTCCTGCGGCAGTCCCTTAAAGTTCACAAGCTTTTCAATCAGCTGCTCTTTCGTTGGCTTCTTTGCAAATCTCACAAATACAGCTGCTGTATGTCCGTCCAAAACCGGTACGCGGATACACTGAGTTGTAATTACCGGTCCCTCCGCTTTTACAATCTCTCCATCAACTACTTTTCCCCAGATACGAAGTGGTTCTTGTTCACTTTTTTCTTCTTCACCACCGATAAACGGAATAATATTTTCTACCATCTCTGGCCAGTCTTTGAATGTCTTTCCTGCCCCTGAGATTGCCTGATATGTAGTTGCCACTACTTCTGTCGGCTCAAATTCTTTCCATGCTGTCAGAACCGGAGCATAGCTTTGAATCGAACAGTTTGGTTTTACCGCCACAAATCCTCTTTCTGTTCCAAGACGTTTTTTCTGAGCTTCTATTACTTCAAAATGTTCTGGATTAATCTCTGGAACTACCATCGGCACATCCTTTGTCCAACGGTGCGCACTATTGTTTGAAACAACCGGTGTCTCTGTCTTTGCATATGCATCTTCAATCGCTTTGATCTCTTCTTTTGTCATATCCACCGCACTGAACACAAAGTCAACATCTGCAGCCACTTTCTCTACTTCATTTACATTGGCAACAACTAATTTTTTCACTACCTCCGGCATTGGTGTCTTCATTTTCCAGCGATCCCCAACCGCTTCCTCGTAAGTCTTTCCTGCTGATCTCGGGCTCGCTGCCACTGTCACGACTTCATACCACGGATGATTTTCCAACAGAGAAATAAAACGTTGTCCAACCATACCTGTTGCTCCTAAAATTCCAACTCTTAATTTCTGTTCCATAATTATCTCCTCATTTCCAAAAGTCTTTCTCACGCAAACAAATGTGTTTACTCGAAATATACTATCGCATTTTAATTGATTATGCAAGTGTTTTTTCGCATTCCTGCAAATATTTTGCATAGATGGCAATTACCTTTTCCATCGCTTCTTTTCCAGGCGCGCCAATCGTCATACGTTTATTGACGCATGTCTCCATGCTGATTGCCTCATAGATGTCCGCCTCAAAAACCGGTGAAATCGCCTTAAATTCTTCTAGTGTCATATCATCCAACGCGATATCCTTTTCCAGGCAGTACAGTACAAGCCGCCCTACAATTCCGTGTGCATCGCGGAATGCAACACCATGATTTACCAGATAGTCCGCTGCATCTGTCGCATTGGTAAACCCATTCTTTGCACTGTTTTCCATATTCTCTTTGCGGAATTTCATCGTTCGAAGCATCCCTGTAAACAATGCAAGGCATCCTTTTGCTGTGTCAATCGCATCAAATGCCAACTCTTTATCTTCCTGCATATCTTTATTATAAGCAAGCGGAATTCCTTTCATCGTTGTCAAAATCGACATTAATGCCCCATAGACACGTCCTGTCTTTCCTCGAACTAATTCTGCGATATCCGGATTCTTTTTCTGTGGCATAATGCTGCTTCCCGTACTGTAGGCATCATCAATATCCACAAACTGGTATTCGTTCGAATTCCAAATAATCACCTCTTCCGAAAAACGGCTCAAATGCATCATGATTGTGGACAATGCTGACATTAACTCAATTACATAATCTCTGTCCGCAACAGAATCCATGCTGTTCAATGTAGGTCCGGCAAATCCCAAAAGTTCGGCAGTATACTCTCTGTCAAGAGGGTATGTCGTTCCGGCGAGTGCTCCCGAACCAAGCGGACAATAGTTCATCCTTTGGTAGATATCGTATAGTCTGGAACGATCACGTCGGAACATCTCAAAATACGCCCCCATATGATGCGCAAGCGTAATCGGCTGTGCTTTTTGAAGATGTGTAAATCCCGGCATAAATGTCTCGGTGTTTTCTTCCATGATATGAAGAAGAACTTCCAGTAATTCTTTTAAAAGTCCATCCAACACCTGAATCTCATCCCTTGTGTACAGTTTCATATCCAGTGCAACCTGATCATTCCTGCTTCTTCCTGTATGCAGTTTCTTGCCCGGTTCTCCAATGCGATCAATAAGTGTTGCCTCCACAAAGCTGTGAATATCTTCATATTTGTCCGAAATTTCAAGTACGCCTTGTTCCACATCACTTAAAATTCCTTCGATTCCTGCAATGATCTGATCCCGCTCATCTTCAGTCAAAATCCCTTGTTTTGCGAGCATCTTCACATGCGCAATGCTTCCTCTCATATCCTGTGCATAGAATTTCTGATCAAACGAAATCGATGCATTGAAATTGTAAACCAGCTGATCCGTCTCCTTTGTAAAACGACCGCCCCATAACTGTGCCATATTGTCCCCTTCTTTCGTTTATTTTTTCTTGATTCCGGTGCTTTCTTGTTTCCTGTCTCTGACAGAAAACTCGCATCCACAGTAATCTTGTCTGTAAAGTCCAAATTCATTGGAAAGCTCAATGGAACGTTTGTATCCATTCTTCTTTTTAAAATCTGACTGTAAATACTTCACGCCATATTTTTCACCTATTTTTACGCCAATCGTATTCAACTTTTCAGCATTTTTCATTGGACTGATTGTAAGCGTTGTCGTAAAGTAATCAAACTCCGCTTCCTTTGCCATTTTCGCTGTCTCTTCCAATCGGAGCGCATAGCACTTAAAACACCGCTCTCCGCCTTCTTTCAAGTGTTCCAATCCTTTTGCAAGCTCATAAAACTTCTCCCTGTCATAATTGCCCGCAACAAAAGAGATTGGATACTTTACTTTCATCTTTCCAATCAGCATCTGCTGTTCTAAAATCCTCTTTGTATATTCACTTTCCGGAAAAATATTAGGATTATAATAAAAACAGTAATGTCAAAATAATTGCTCAAATACTCTAAAGCATAACTGCTGCATGGTGCACAGCAACTGTGCAGCAAAAGTCTCGGCACTTTTTCTTCTTTTTCAAGCTTTACAATCAGCTTTTCCAGTTCTTTTTGATAATTCATCTTTTTCACCATTTCCACGTAACCTCACAGGCTTGATTATACTATTTTCTCTTGCTTCTAGCAAGCACCCTTTTTCCCTTTGACATAAAATAGATATATATGAAACGGAGGCGCATTATGGAACATGTTCTTGAACTGAAAAACATCAGTCATTCTTATCATAATACAGAAGGAGAAACACCTGCACTAAAAGAACTTTCTTCTTCCTGAAAAAGGGGGAATTCATAAGCATTGTCGGTCCTTCAGGCTGTGGAAAATCCACGTTGCTGTCACTCATTGCAGGATTGCTCATTCCAGAAAGCGGAACAATACTAATCAATGGAAAACAATTGAAAGAAAGCACTACAAATATTGGATACATGTTACAAAGAGATCATCTGTTTGAATGGCGAACGATTTAATAACAATGTCATTCTAGTTTGGAAATCCAGCATATGCTCGCCGCCCGCACGCGCAGAAAAGCACATCAGTTGCTGGAACAATATGGTCTGGAATCTTTCGCGAATGCAAGACCATCTGAACTGTCCGGAGGCATGAGACAGCGCGCTGCTTTAATCCGTACTCTCGTGTTGGAACCAGATCTTCTTCTATTAGATGAACCCTTCTCAGCTCTTGATTATCAGACCCGGCTCACTGTAGGAGATGACATTGGACAGATTATCAAAAAAGAACAAAAAACAGCCATCCTCGTCACACATGATCTTTCCGAGGCAATCAGCCTGGGGGACCGTGTAATCGTTCTCTCCGAAAGACCTGCCACCGTACAACAGACAATCCCTTTGTCCTTCTCTCTCGAAGAAGACACGCCACTCCACAGACGAAATGCACCGGAATTCAAAACCTATTTTAATCTCATTTGGAAGGAGTTGAACCGCAATGAGTGAGACTTCTGTCTCCCAACAAAATTTTCTGCAAAAAAAGAAACAACATAAACGTATTGTTCACAGTTCCCGTTTTCTCATTCTCATCTTTTTTTTGGGAATTTGGGAATTCACTGCCTCAAAAGGAATTATTGATTCTTTTATTTTCAGCAGTCCTTCAAAAGTGGCAGCCTGTTTTTGGTCTATGGTCTGTGATAAAAGTATTTTTCTGCACATTACAGTCACACTTTACGAGACACTCGTCAGCTTTTTTCTCGTCATTTTGTGCAGTCTTCTTGTGACAATCCTTTTATGGTTCAGTCCAAAACTCTCTGAGATATTGGAACCGTTTCTTGTCGTTTTAAACAGTCTGCCGAAATCTGCGCTTGCACCTCTTTTAATTGTGTGGCTCGGTGCAACTCGCACTACAATCATTGTCGCTGGTATGTCTGTCGCAATTTTCGGGAGCATCCTGAACCTATACACAACATTTATCAATGCTGACAAAGAAAAAATCAAACTGATCTACACGCTCCATGGGAACAAATTCCATGCACTGATGAAAGTAGTACTGCCAAGCTCCATTCCCGCTATCATCAGCAACATGAAAGTCAATATCGGCCTATGTCTTGTAGGTGTCATTATCGGAGAATTTCTGGCGGCAAGAAATGGTCTCGGATATCTGATTATCTACTCTAGTCAGGTCTTTAAGCTAGACTGGCTACTCATGTCAATTGTACTGTTGTGTATTATGGCAATGGGTCTGTATGCTTTGATTAATCTGTTGGAAAAATGGTATTTAAAAAAGTTCTAACTATCAAAATAGAGTTCAAGAAGTATTTCTCCAACTTCTCGAACTCTGTTTTTTCATCTTATTTTTTAAATAATGCCATAATGTCTTAATGCCTTTTCGATCCCATCATCTTCCAAATCTGCAGTCCGGTGTGCACAATATGGAAAAAGCTCTTTCATGCTGTTCCCCATCGCAACACTGTTTGGTACAAACTGAAGCATCGGAAGGTCGTTCGTACTGTCTCCAAACGCATAGCAATCTTCCAGCAAAATTCCATAATAATCCATCAGCATCTGAATCCCAGACGCTTTCGAAATCCCCTTTGGAACAATCTCATACATTCCAGCGCCTCTGTCTATACAGTCAAATTCCTCCGAAATATAATTGTAGAACGCCTTATAGTCACTCACCGTATTCACCCATACTACAAATTTATCAAATAAAATTTCTCCGTCTTCCAGAGACTTTGGAATATCAAATGCTTTCGTACCGAATCTGGCTCTTAAATCATGAAGAATTTTATGGTCTGGAAGCTCCTCATCAAAGAACACACGATTTTCCTCCTCAAACACCGCTGTGATATTGCATGTTCTTAACATCTCAATAATTTCCCTACAGTATTCTTTTGTAAGTGTATTTTTAAAAATCGTCTTTTCTCCAACATAAATTGCCGTTCCGCATCCACAGACATATCCATCAAAACCTATATTTTCTAAAAAATCATCAATATTAAATCTCGTTCGTCCCGTATTGATAAACGCCAAATGCCCATTTTCTCTTGCCTTGCGAATTGCATTCACCGCACTTTGCGGAAGGTAGTGTGTTCCCTCTGCCACAAGTGTTCCGTCGATATCAAAAAAAAGCATTTTTCGACTCATATTGTTCTCCTCCTTCTCCGTTCATGTAAACATTTAACTAAAAAAGTACCGCACCCCTTGGAAATACTGATTTTCCTTGAAGTTACGGTACTTCTAATCTAGTCAGCTGAAAATCGGACTTGAACCGACGACCCCTTCATTACGAGTGAAGTGCTCTACCAACTGAGCTATTTCAGCAAGTGATTAAAACAAATCACAAGCTTTATTATATCGCATTTTCAAAAATATGCAATACTTTTTTTCAAAAACTTACTGTTTAGCCTCTTCTTTCGGCAAATGCACAGTCATCTGCTGATAAGGTATCTCAATACCATTTTCGTCCATTGTCAGCTTAATCCTTTCTAACAGTCTCCATCGCGTCGGCCAATACTCCTCCGTCTTCACCCATGATCTTGTTCCAATCACTACAGAACTTGCCCCAAGACTATCTACAAACACTAACACTTCTTCCTCTTTTAATACCGCTTCCTCTTCCATTAGGAGCTGCTCAATCAACTGTTTTGCCTTTCTAAGATCTGCTTCGTAAGATATGTCTATCAAAAGATCCATTCGCCGCTCATTCTTTGCAGTCACATTGGTAAGGCTGTTATTTGCCAATGCACCATTCGGGATTACAATAGTCTTGTTGTCAACAGTGGAAAGCTTGGTATAAAAAATTTGGATTTCTTTTACAGTACCTTCACACTTATTCGTGTCTTCAATAATATAATCTCCCACTACAAATGGTTTCAAAACCAAAATTAAAACACCACCTGCAAAGTTCGACAGTGCGCCTTGCAAAGCAAGACCAATTGCCACACCTCCAGATGCCAGCAATGCCGCTACCGATGTCGTGTCGATTCCAAAATTGCTTCCAATTGAAAAAATCAAAATAATATACAATACAAACTTTAACATCGAATCGACAAACTGCTCGACTCCTTTATCTACTGTTGATTTTTGTAAAGATCGTCTGACAAGCTTCCGAAGCAGCTTGATAATTTTTGTTCCAATAAAAAATACAATCAGTGCAAGAAACACACGAATTCCAAAACCAATCAGTTCCGGAATATTATCATTCACATATTGTGCAAACTTTCCGACTTCTTGTACTGCCTCCGATGTAGCTTCCGTCACCTCTTTTGTAACTGCCCCATCTCCTACTGTATCTGCCAGTAATATCATATATACCTCCTATTTCAATGCCAAAAACGCTGCTAAATTTCCCCTCTTTCCATTGGATGCCCGATGTGAAAACAGCAGTTCATGATTGCAGCATGTGCACAAATTTGTCACAGCCAAATGTGTTTTCAAAATCCCGGCTTCCTTCAATATCAGCTCGTTTGCTTTCCAAAGATTCAGTTGATATTTGCCATTTGTTTTCCTATAAAACAGTTTTTCCCAGTACTGTTGGTGAAAATTTTGTCGAAACGCATCAATGACATCCTCGCTTACTTCATAACACGTCTGACAGATAGACGGTCCGATTGCCGCCAAGATATCTTCTGGATGACATCCATATTCGCTTTGCATCACTTCCACTGTCTTTTTCCCTATTTTCCCGACAGTTCCTCTCCAGCCGGAATGGCTTAGACCAATCACTTTTTTCACCGGTTCCAAGAAAAACAGAGGGACACAATCCGCATAGAATGTCGTCAGACAAAGTCCCGGTTCATCTGTCACAAGACCATCCACATCCGAATAGTCAAGCGGTGTAGCCAAGCCTTTCCCCTTGTCTTTTGACGTGACAACGCGAATATTTGTCGTGTGTGTCTGCATGGAAAACACAAAACTATCATTCTCTACACCGATTGCCTTTGCCATCCTCCGATAGTTTTCCCGGACAGCCGCCTCATCATCCCCTCTTGAAAAGCTTAAATTCATCGTACTGCAGACACCTTCGCTGACGCCCCCAAGCCTTGTCGAAAATCCATGACGGACCAATCCGGTGTCTGCCAGAAGTGGGTATTCCAAATACGGAACACCATTTTCTACTTTTTCCGTAAAAATTTTTTTATCGTTTTTATATAAAAACCCTATACTCATATTCTATCTTTCACTCCACAAAATCAAATGCATTCTTTAAAAGCTGTACTTCTGTTCCCAAAATACCTACCACATCAAAACGGCATGGCATCTCATGCCACTGATTTTTATAAACATAATACTGTGCACATTTTGAAATTCTTCGCTGTTTCGCCAGCGATACCGCTTCCATCGGGTACCCTGCTTTCGCCGTCTTTCTGTATTTCACTTCACAAAAGACAAGATACTCCCGATCTTTCGCAATAATGTCAATTTCCCCTGCATTGCATTTGAAATTATATTCTATAATCTGATATCCGTGTGCTTCCAGATATTTTCCTGCAAGCCTCTCATAGTTCGTTCCTATTTTTCGTCTATTTTCCACTATATATCTCTTCTATTACAACTTAACGCTTCAGTCACAAACAAAATTCTTAATAAAGCTCATTCTATGAATCGGTGTAGCTCCAAGCGTTTTCAACGCCGTGATATGTTCCGCAGAACCATATCCTTTGTTACTGGCAAATCCATATCCAGACAGCACATCATCATACCAGACCATAAGACGGTCTCTTGTAACCTTTGCAATGATACTTGCCGCCGCAATAGAAACACTTTTCGCATCACCCTTGACGATTGGCACCTGACGAATCGTCACTTCCGGAATCGTCACAGCATCATTCAATAACAGATCAGGCTCTGTTTCTAATTGTTGAATTGCTATACGCATTGCCTCATAAGTCGCCTGCAGTATATTGATCTCGTCAATTCGTGCCGGACTCACAATGCCAATTCCTGTCGCAATGGCTTTTTCCATAATCTCATCATACAACTCTTCTCGTCTCTTTTCAGAAAGTTTTTTCGAGTCATTCAGATAAAGAATCTCGCAATCTTTCGGCAAAATCACCGCACCAGCAACTACTGGTCCTGCAAGCGGTCCTCTCCCCACTTCATCAATGCCGCATATATATGAAAAATCTGCGTATTTTCTTTCGTAAATACGCATATTCTCAATTCGTTCTCGCTCCTTGCAAAGTTTTTGTTCCTGTTTTTTATATTTTTGAATCAGATTAACTACTCCTGTGCGCTCGTCCTTCTCATATTTTGCGTATAGTTCGTTCAGCATCGCTTTATCTGCCGCTTCAAATTCTGCTTTGATTTCGCTAATTTTTTTATTCATGAGGTATCACCCCAATACTATCTAATGGCCAGATCCGAACCCATGCCCTTCCAATCAACTCATCTCTGTGAAGAATTCCAACGCTTGGATCACGGCTGTCTGAACTGTGATTTCTGTTATCGCCAAGCACAAAATATTCATCCTCACCAAGTTCAATCGGCTCTGCCGCAATCCCGGCATCTTCCATCACTTCCAGCCCATAGTTTTCATCCAGCTTCTCTCCGTTAATATAAACATATCCATCCTTCACCTGAACTGTTTCTCCCGGAAGCCCTATGATTCTCTTGATATAATATGTATTTTCTTTATGTCTATACGGGAATACAATAATTTCAAATCGCTTCGGTTCTCGGAAATGATAAGACAGCTTATCCACTATCAAGTTATCTCCATCATGCAAAGTCGCCTCCATAGAATGTCCGCTCACGCGCGTACGCTGTCCCACAAATGTGATAATCAACCAGGTCAACCCTATAATTATTGCAATATATACAATCCATCCTAATAATTCTTTTACTATTCCCTTTGGTTTTTCCATCTAATACTCCTCTTTTCTGACTATCTATTTGTAATCTTCCGGAAATTCTAGTGTAATCTTCCCCAGTCTTCCGTTTCTGAAATCATCAATCAAAAGCATTGCTGCTTTATTGGTATCCAGTTCACTTCCCCTTAACAGGCAATGTCTGTTCTTTGCAACGTCAGCCAGACATGCATAAGGGTCTTCATTCTCTGCAATATCATATTTTTCTGCCAAAACACCTACGTAGTGCTTTTTCATAAACTGAATCAGTTCTGCTGCCAACTCCTCGGTATTTAAAATCTCATCTTTAATCGAGCCGATAAATGCAAGTCGCAGTCCCACCATCTGATCTTCAAATTTCGGCCACAAAATTCCAGGTGTATCCAATAATTCTACATTCTTATTCAAACGGATCCACTGTTTTCCTTTTGTAACTCCCGGTTTATTTCCAGTCTTTGCACATGCCTTTCCCGCCAACGAGTTGATAAATGTAGACTTTCCTACGTTCGGAATTCCAACAACCATGGCGCGCACCGGACGGTTCAAGATACCTCGTTTTCGGTCTCTTTCCGTCTTTTCTTTACAAGCTTCCTGAATCACTCCCTGAATGGATTTGATTCCACCGCCTTTTTTAGAATTTACTTTTACAACTGCAAATCCTTTTTTCTTAAAGTATTCTGCCCATGCGTCATTCTGTTTATCTTCTGCCAGATCTGATTTATTCAGCAAAATTAATCTTGCCTTATTTTTTCCCAATTCATCAATATCTGGATTCCTGCTGCTGATCGGCACTCTTGCATCCACAAGTTCAATCACAAGATCAATCAGCTTTATATTTTCCTGCATCATACGCTTTGCTTTAGTCATATGACCCGGATACCACTGAAAATGCATATCTTCCTCCTCTATTTCACAAAACCAAAGTGATCCTTTGGCGCTATTACAAACCACACTTTTCCTTCAATCTCTGTTCTTTTCACATTGCCAATATCCGCCATACGGCTGTCTTCACTATTCTGTCTGTCATCTCCCAAAACAAAAATTCATCACCGCCCAATGTAATTGGCTCTTCTACAATCCCCGGATCGTCGATTTTCGTCGTCTTATAGTCTTCCTCAATCTTTTCTCCGTTAATCAGAATCTCTCCGTCCTTAATCTCTACCGTCTCCCCCGGAAGTCCAATGATTCGCTTGATATAATAATGCGAATTTTCATTTCCATTCGGTTTAAACGCAATAATGTCCCCTCGTTTCGGACTGCTTGCATTATATACAATCCGATTGATGAGTGTGATATCTCCATTTTCTAATACCGGTTTCATAGAATCTCCGATCGTACTCACTCTCTGCCCAAAATACCACACAAATACAAAGGCAATCAGACATACGACGGCAATCTGAAAAGTCCATATTCCCACTACACGAAGCAGATCAAAATTCACTCTCTTCTTTTCTTTTCCAAATTTTAAACGACCCATCTATTCTCCCTAATAACACAAAAGGGACAATATACAGTATGTACTTGTCCCTTCCTCACATTTACTATTTTACTAATTCTTTTACTTTAGCTCTCTTACCAACACGTCCTCTTAAGTAGTTCAGTTTTGCTCTTCTTACTTTACCTTTACGAATAACTTCTACTTTTTCTACGTTTGGTGAGTGTAATGGCCAAGTCTTTTCAACACCAACTCCGTTAGAATTCTTTCTAACTGTAAATGTTGCTCTTGTGCTTCCACCTTGTTTCTTAAGCACTGTACCTTCGAAAACCTGAATTCTTTCACGGTTTCCCTCTTTGATCTTACCGTAAACTTTTACAGTATCACCTACGTTAAATTCTGGCACTTCAGCTTTTAATTGCTCAGCTTCAATTTTTTTAATAATATCGTTCATCTTGTGTGACCTCCTTATAATTTGGACGTTCTTAATACATATTCTGTATCAGAGGACCATCTCTTTCTTCTCACAACGCTCTTTATTCTACCATACTTAGTTTTCCTTGACAAGTGTTTTTACTAATTCTTTTTCTTTTTGTGTCAAATCTGCTTTTTCTAACAAATCGGGTCTTCTTTTCGCTGTACGAATCACAGATTGTTCTCTTCTCCACTTTTCAATATTTGCATGATGCCCGGAAAGCAGAATCTCCGGCACTTTCTTTCCATGCCATTCTTCCGGTCTTGTATACTGTGGATATTCCAACAGATTATCCTGAAAACTTTCAAATTCCGCAGATGTATCATTATGGAGCACCCCAGGAATCAATCGCGATACCGCATCGATCATTACCATCGCCGGAAGTTCCCCTCCTGTCAGCACATAGTCCCCAATTGATACATAGTCTGTTACTATTTCTTCTAGAACGCGTTCATCAATCCCCTCATAATGTCCACACAAAAAGATAAGCTCTTCTTCTTGTGCGAATTCCTCCGCCATACTCTGCGAAAATGTCTTTCCCTGTGGTGAAAGATAAATCACTCTCGGCTTACTCTTTGCCTTTTCTGCCACCGACCGATAAGCGCCGTAGACAGGCCCTGCCTGCATAAGCATTCCTGCTCCTCCGCCGTATGTGTAATCGTCCACACGATTATGTTTGTTTTCTGCAAAATCTCGGATGTTCACTGCTTCAATCGTCAAAAGCTCATTTGCCATTGCTCTCCCGATAATACTCGTGCTCAATCCGTTCATCACCATATCCGGAAATAATGTTAATATATGAAAATGCATCCTCTATACCAGCCCTTCCAGTAAATGAATTACCATCTTTCTATTCTCAATATCTACATCTAAAATACACTGCTTGATTGCAGGGACAAGAACTTCTTTTCCATCTGTCATCTCGATGATATAGACATCATTTGCGCCTGTTTCCATCACATCCTTCAACGCTCCAAACAGTTCTCCCTCTTCCGTGAATACGTCCATCCCAATCATATCAGCAATAAAATATTCATCTTTTTTAATTTCACTGCATGTTCACGGTCAACCAAAAGACTCTTCCCTTTATATTTTTCAATATCATTTATATTATCAATCCCTCTGAATTTCAGGATTACAAATTGTTTAAAAAATTTAACTCCTTCAATTTCCAACGGCAATTGTTCTTTTCCTGTATCCAAAATTACTTTTTTAACTTTTTAAATCGTTTCACATCGTCAGTTGTCGGAAATACTTTTACTTCTCCACGCACACCGTGTGTGGAGGAAATCACTCCCACCTGCAATAACTGCTCCATGAAATTCTCCTTTCCACTCTACGTTTTATGATAAAATAGACACCGCAATTACGCGATGTCTACGATTACTTTTTTATCTTCTTTAGCAGCCGCTGCCTTTACGACGGAGCGAATTGCTTTCGCGATTCTTCCTTGCTTGCCGATTACTTTTCCCATGTCAGAATCTGCCACACGCACTTCAACGATAATAGTTTTTCCTTCCACTTTTTCCGTAACGACAACGCCTTCCGGATCATCTACTAATGCTTTTGTAATTACTTCTACTAATTCCTTCATTACACCCACCTCCGTGGTACAGCCTATTTCTCAATACCAGCTGCTTTGAAAATCTTACCAACCATCTCTGTTGGCTGAGCTCCGTTGTTCAACCATTTTTTAGCTGCTTCTTCATCTACTTTGAATACGCTTGGTTCCTGATTTGGATCGTAAGTACCGATTTCTTCGATAAATTTACCATCTCTTGGAGATCTTGCATCTGCAACAACGATTCTGTAAAAAGGAGCTTTTTTCTGTCCCATTCTTTTTAATCTAATTTTTACTGCCATTTGTAGTCACCTCTTCTTTTAACTTTCTTTTCTTTTTATCTATGTGTTAAAAAGGAAGTCTGAACTTTCCTTTCTTACCACCAATGCCACCCATCATACCCGGAAGCTGTTTCATCATCTTCTTAGACTGCTCAAACTGCTTCACGAGCCGGTTCACTTCACTGATGTCCACCCCTGCGCCTTTCGCAATTCTTCGCTTTCTGGATGGATTTAAAATATCCGGATTCCGACGTTCTTTGATTGTCATCGAGTAGATAATGGACTCAATCTGTGCCATCTTTTTCTCACTCTCTTCTGAATCAATGTCCTTCATCTTAGCTCCGCCAAGTCCCGGCATCATACTCATGATGTTCGCAAGACCGCCCATCTTCTTCATCTGCTTCATACTCTCAAGGTAATCTTCAAAATCAAACTGTGCTTTTTTCAACTTCTGCGACATCTCTTTGGCTTTCTCTTCGTCAATATCTTCTCCAACCTTCTCAATCAGACTCAAGACATCTCCCATCCCCAATATACGGGAAGCCATTCTATCTGGATAAAACTGTTCCAAATCGGAAAGTTTTTCACCCATACCGACATAAAGAATCGGTTTTCCGGTAACTGCTTTGATGGAAAGTGCAGCACCACCTCTTGTATCACCATCTAACTTTGTGACAATCACACCGTCAATTCCGATTTTCTCATTGAAACTGCTCGCCACATTGACCGCATCTTGTCCGGTCATGGCATCCACAACTAAAATCGTCTGATGCACCGTCACAGTTTCTTTAATCTCCTGCAGCTCTGCCATCATATCTTCATCAATATGAAGTCGACCCGCCGTATCTAAAATTACTATATTGTTACCATTCTTCGCCGCATGTTCCAAAGCTGCCTTGGCGATATTCGCCGGTTTGTGATTTTCTCCCATAGAGAATACTTCCACACCCTGCTTCTCACCGTTAATCTGCAGCTGCTTGATCGCAGCCGGTCTGTACACATCACACGCTACCAACAATGGCTTTTTCCCTTTTAATTTTAACTTTCCGGCAATCTTAGCAGTTGTTGTCGTCTTACCGGCACCTTGCAGACCCGCCATCATAATCACGGTTGTCGCCTGTCCAGGTTCCAGCTTAATCTCTGTCGTCTCAGAGCCCATCAGCTTGATCAACTCTTCATTTACGATCTTGATTACCATCTGCCCCGGATTCAGTCCATTCATAACGTCCTGTCCTATTGCACGTTCCTGAACATCCTTCACAAAGCCTTTCACTACTTTAAAGTTAACATCTGCTTCTAAGAGAGCCATCTTCACTTCTTTGAGCGCCGCCTTGACATCATTCTCCGTCAAACGTCCCTTGCTCCGAAGATTTTTGAATACATTCTGTAGTTTTTCTGATAAACTGTCAAATGCCATATTATAACTCCTCTATTATCTCTCCTGAAATCTTTCTGATTTCCTGTATCAATTGGTCTTCCCCGCTGTTTCTCACATCTTCCTTTTCCAAAAGCTCATTCATGCGGTGAACCTTTTCTTTGATTGACAGGAACTTTTCTACCAAATGCAGTTTTGCTTCATAACCTTCCAACGTCTTGTTGCAACGTTTAATCAGGTCATGCACACCCTGTCTGCTGATTCCTGCATCTTCCGCAATCTCACTCAGAGATAAATCCTCCAATACGAATTGCTCGTATATTTCTTTTTGGTGACTGGTAAGCAGTTCACCATAAAAATCATATAATAGTGCCTGTTCTAGAATCTCATTCATTTTCATCACCTTTGCTATCATAAACGATTTTAAATAAGGTGTCAAGCTTTTTTTCTTGACACCTTTACTTTTTAACGAAATGTAATCGTTTTATTTACACAATCCATATCTTCTATGATTGCAAGCGATTCCAAATGCAGCCCTTTGCTTCGAATCATATCCCCGCCTTTTTGCTGCCTTTTTCAATCACAATTCCAATTCCCTCAACAGTCGCTCCTGCACTTTGTACCAGGTCAATCAACCCCTCCATTGCACACCCATTTGCAAGGAAATCATCAATGATTAAAATATGATCTTCCGGACCAATGTATTTTTTTGATACGATGACATCATATACTTTTTTATGCGTGAACGATTCAATCTTTGTAGAATACACTTCTCCGTCAATATTGATGCTCTGTGTCTTTTTTGCAAACACAACAGGAACACCAAAATGCTGTGCTACTACACAGGCAATCCCAATTCCCGAAGCCTCAATTGTCAAAATTTTGTTGATTGGTTTGTCTGCAAACAGACGTTTAAACTCTTTTCCCATCTCATTGAACAAATCAATATCCATCTGATGGTTCAAAAAGCTGTCTACTTTCAGAACATTTCCTTCCTTTATTATTCCATCCTTTTTTGATTCTTTCTTCTAATAGTTTCATATCGGATACCTTCCTCGACCTGTCTTTTTATTCGCTTACTTTCTTTAAGTATTTCTATCTATCATATAAAAAAATGTTTTTACTGTCAATTTAAAACTGGAATTATTCTAAAAGTTTTTTTATATTTAGTTGCCCCCACCCCTGACGATTGTAATCTGCCCCCATATCACTGCTGCTCTCGCGAAGTTTGAGCTTGACTTCCACATTGGACATCTCCGGATATTTACTCAATAAATCCGCAATCGCACCGGATACAATTGGTGTTGCCATCGATGTGCCGCTTTTCACCACATACGGCTGTCCTCTCTGCCTCGCAAATTTCGCATTGCAGGAGCGAATATAGGAGCCTGGCGCTACAACATCCGGCTTACATACACATTCTTTTGTGGGTCCTCTCCCGGAATAGTGTTTCTTCGTGCTTCCCCTTTGGTCTATATAATACTGGTCATCAGAAGATCCAACCGTGATAATCTTTTTGCTGTCCCCCGGTGTTGTAATCGTCCCCTCCTTCGGTCCTAAGTTTCCCGCAGCAGCCACGACAACCAACCCCGCATCCCAAAGCGCCTCCACGCCATTGATTAATCTTTCTTCTTCTCTCTCGTCTGATTGCGGCAGCATTCCCACAGAAATATTCACAATACGTATATGATATCTTTTTTGATTTTCTAAGAGCCATCGAAACGCCTTCATCACTTCCGTTACATTACCATTTCCTTTTTGATCTAATACCTTTAAGACGATCAAATCACACTCCGGAGCAATTCCCCCGTATATTCCATCAGAGGAATTTCCATTCCCAGCCAGGACTCCGCACACATGTGTCCCATGACCATTGTCATCATAGATGACTTCCTGTCCATTTACAAAGTCTCGAAATGCCAGCACTTTATTTTGAAAATCCGGATGGGGAGCAATCCCCTCTTGTGTCAAGTAGTTGCAGGTAGTTTTCTTTTACTTTTTTCACGATTTTATCAGGTTTTTCAACGCTTTTAGTTCAAAATACCGGCTGAGTGTTAAATAAATGCTATAAATTCTCAAACGGATTTGATGAATAAATGCAAATAGCAGACAAACATTTCGTTTTACTGTTTCTCCAATGCTAACCCAATCAGCCGTTCAGCCTGATCAGCCATAAACAAAGGTATGTTCAGCACATCGTCATCCAGTTTCAGATTATCCAGAGAAAATCGGATACGAAGTTTCACTTTATCTGGGAACAATTCCTTAAATTTTTTCATGCTCTTACTGGATGTATTGGCTTCGGATTTGACTTCAACAGGGAAAATGTCATTTTCTCTCTGAACCAGAAAATCCACCTCATACGGAGGATTGGTCTGTGTCCAATAGCGAGGAACTACTTCAAACTGCGTAATCAAGGTCTGCAACACAAAGTTTTCAGTTAATGCACCCTTGAACTCGGTAAACAGACGATTACCTTCTCCAAAAGCTGTAGGCGCCAGCTGTGCCAGACGGCGAAGCAAACCTACATCCACCAGATAAATCTTGAACGCAGAAAGGTCATCGTAAGCAGCTACTGGTAAACCGGGAGCAGAACTACGATATATCTTATGCACCAGTCTGGCATCCACCAGCCACTGCAGCGCATCCTCGTATTCACGGGCTCTTGCGCCTTCCTTGACAACCTTATAGATGAACTTCTTATTTTCTCTTGCCAACTGAGAAGGAATAGACTTCCAAATCATTGAAATCTTCGGGAACTCACTAATATTTGGATGCTTTGCAAAGTCTCGTTCATAAGCACCAATAATACCGGACAGTGCTTCCTGCATAGCAGAAACATCTCGAGCTTCTGTCCACATCAGCACTGATTCAGGCATACCGCCGGTAATATAATACATCTTCAATTTCTCGTACAAAGGATTAAAAAACGCATCTGGAATCGCCTCAATAGTGTCTACACTTTCTAAATATGCAACAAGATTTTCGTCTCCGTTTGCGATTAGGAACTCTGAGAAAGTCATAGGATCAATCTGCATAAAGTTAACCTTACCTACCGGAAAAGAAGATGGCTTTGCCAGAGCAATACCTAGCAGCGAACCGGCACAGGCAATATGATACTGCGGAGCATTCTCACAGAAATACTTCATAGAGTTGATAACCTTTGGACAGTCCTGCACCTCATCAAAGATGATGAGGGTCTTTTCCGCCATGATCTTCTGACCGCTGGCCAGCATCAAATTTTGCAAAATGCGATTCACGTCCTTTGTTGTCTCAAAGAACTGTTTGTATTCCTCGTTCTCATCAAAGTTAAAATAAGCAATATTCTCATAGTAACGTTTACCCAACTCCTTCAGAATCCAAGTCTTTCCCACCTGGCGCACTCCTTTCAAGATCAAAGGTTTACGATAAGGAGAATTCTTCCACTCCAATAGCTTTTTCAAAATAAACCGTTCCATAAATTCACCCCTTCACACTTTTATTGCATTTTTTATGTTTTGCAATCACGCTTTTATTATGATTTTCGTGTTTTTAATCACACTTTTATTATATGTAATCCCCTCATAAAATACAACCTTAATCACAAAATTATACAGATTTACAGTTATCATAATCATACTTTGATTCCTATCAAGGACATCTGGAGCTGTCAACGGTGGGCGCACCCCATTTACTTGCCGTTGACTGGCTCGGCTGGGTTTGCTATTTATCAATTCTTCGTAACAGAATACTACACACAACAGCAGCTAAAACGAAAAGCAAGAGCAGTGGCAAAAGACTTTCAACCTTAAAAACATTTTCTGCCATTAGTTTATATCCCCATGTAGCCGGAAATAGTTTTCCTATTGTTTCAAACGTTTTTGGAAGTAGTTCAACCGGAAACATAATTCCAGAAAGCATGATTGACGGTAAAAAACAATAATAGAAAACATAGAGGTTTTTGCTTGGTCTTTTACTGCTAAACCGATTATGCTGGCAATACTAAGTGATACTGCAATAAAAATAGCAAGACTGATGAAGTACCTACCCGGATTTTCTGGTATTTCAGCATCAAAAACCAGTGGCGCAGCAATATATAAAATAATGCTCATAAGGAACAAATGAATATATGCTGAAATGTTGGTTAAAGCAAGACCGAGATATAATGGAACACCATTTGCTTTATAGACCTTTTTTATATCACTGCTATAAATTTCAACAAGAGATGGAGGCAGACCAATCAACGCTCCCATTGTTACACCAAATACAGTCATTGACTGAATAAGCGTATATCTCGCTTCCGGCATAACTGACGCAAATATGCCACCCATGATTGCAAAGAATAAAAGCGGAACAATATAGCAGGTTATCAGTAATGTTTTGCTCCTTATATCTAATTTCCATTGTAAAGATACACCATATAGAAATGCTCCCATTGTTACGCCCCCTTTGCAATTTTTATAAAGTGTTGTTCCAGTGAACCGCGGTCTATCTGAATATCTATTATGGTTTCTCCTTTTTCTTTATACTCCGTAAGTAGTGTAAGCAAAGAGTCTCCAATATTTTTAGATTTATATTTTTCCATTCCATTTTCGGTTTGGATTGTAATATTATAATGCTTTCCGATTGTTTTAGCTAACTGTTCGACAGTCCCAATAAAGGCAATTTTGCCGCCGGAAAGAATAGCAATTCGGTCGCATAAATTTTCCACTTCTGTCATGTCGTGGCTTCCTAATATAATTGTCTTTCCGATTGCTTTTAGCTGCCGAATTTGCTCATGTAAGGATAAGCGTCCCTCAACATCAAGTCCTGCGGTTGGTTCATCAAGAAACAGAATATCTGGATTTCTTGTTAAAGCAAGAGATAAATGAAGTCGCCGCTTTTGCCCTGTTGATAATTGATAATACTGTTTTTTTGCAAATTCATAAATACCGAGAGCCTCAAGTGTTTCTTTATCAAGAGATACCTTATTCCATTTGGCAAACAGCTTGACAGCTTCCAGTGGTTTCATATGCTCCGGCAAAGAAGCTGACTGTAATTGAATACCCATGATTCCATTTATAGTAATGCTTCCGCTGTCATATTTTCGCAAACCCTCAATACATTCAAGAGATGTGGTTTTTCCTGAGCCATTTACGCCGAGCAGAGCAAAAATTTCTCCTTGTTGTACGCAAAAATCTAAATCATTCAGCACAACGTGAGTTCCATAACTCTTTGTCAAATTACTGATTTTTATAGCTTCATTCATTCTGTTTCCTCCTTAAATGGGTCAACGCCTAAATGTGAAAAATAGAAGTCCAATGCCTGCCCAACATATATGTTGGCAATTTCCTGCTTTTCTTTCCATTCATGGTCTGTATTTTGAAATTGTCCTAACTCAATAAGTTTGGGAAGCATACTCATATCTCCACCCGTAAAATCTGTTATCATGTCCCAATAGGCTTTTGCAAAAGTTTGTCCCTCATCACTTTCTGCGGAAACACCTGCATTTTGAAGCCTTATTGCTTTGTCCTGAAGCTGCATGAAAGTGTTCATAAAAGCCATTCCGCTATCTTTATCAAAACGGCTGCGAATATGGTCAAGCGTTCGGTCATCAAAATGCTTAATCAACCAATAGAAATCGTTTTTCATCTGCAAATTAACGATAATATCAGCATATTTTTTGAAATCAACTGACTGCATTTGAAGAACTTCTTCCCTCAACACTTCCAATTCCCTCAGTGATTCAGATAGGCTTTCTATTTTCCGTTTGACAGCAGCTGCCTGCTCCATTAGAACATCAGCAATTTCATCTGGCGTATTAAGTGGAATTAGTCGGTTTTTTATGTCGTCCAAAGAAAATCCTAAATGTTTGAAGGATAAAATTTGATGAAGCTTTACTATGTCTTTATCTGTATATAACCTACGTCCTCCTTCACTCATGGAAGATGGGGAAAGTAAGCCCTCTCTATCGTAATGTTGTAATGTCCGTACAGTAACATCCATTTTTTTCGCGACTTCGCCAACGGTCATATAACCTTGTGGTATAATTTTATGTTTATTCATATCACACCTCCTGCTGCTTTATAGTATAACTTATTACGCTACGTCACAAGCAAGTGTTTTTGCAAAGATTTAATAAGAATATCTAAAATTCCAGATGATCTCCAGATGCTGCTCATCCCACACTTTCACCTTTTTTATAAAGATGTCCGCCACTTCTTGGTTCAGTTCATTGAACTTACATTCCTTCCAAATGATATGCTCTTGGATTTCCTTTTGCAGAGCAGATAAAATAATCTGTTCTAAAAAGAATACGTTCACTTGATATACACATTTTTCATTTCCTGTCACATAACGTTCATTACAATAGAAATAAGGATTTTTTGAATTACGATATCTTAGTGCCTTACCACACTCTTCACATACCACTTTCCCCTGTAAGACATGTGACCTTTTTGCTATATATGGCTTGGTTTTACCTCTTGTTTCACGAACTGCTTCAAATATTTCCCGTTCGATGATTGGTTCATGATGATTATATGTAATCTTCCACTCACTTCTCGGTTTTAAATGTTTTTTTCCGCCAACAGAGTCCTTTTCATATTTTCCATACACCACATCGCCTACATAAAAATCATTCTTCAATATATTACAAATTACAGAATGCTGCCATGAAAATTCCTTACCGACTGGTTTACGGTGTGTTGCCCCTCTCGCTATCAGATATTCCGCAGGTGTTTTTATGCTTTCCTGATTAAACTTCTTCGCAATCTCCACAGAAGTATATCCCTCTAATGTCAAGCGAAAGATTTCTCGTACTACTTCTGCTTCTTCTTCCACAACTTCCACTTGATTTCTGTCATCTGCTTTCTTACGATATCCAAACGGACAGTTTCCGCTGCAATAAATCCCCCTCTCTTTTTTAGAAGTCAACGAAGATTTTACTTTTACAGATAAATCCTTGGAATACAAATCATTAACCAGCGTTTTAAATGCCAGATTCATACCAATCGTCTTTTGATGGGAATCCTCACTATCGTAATGGTCATTTACAGAAATAAAGCGAACTCCCATAAATGGAAATATCTGTTCCACGTAGGAACCTGTTTCTACATAATCTCTGGAAAACCGGGAAAAATCCTTTACAATAATACAGTTTATTTTCTTCTGCCTGACACAAGTCAGCATTTCCTTCATCCCCGGTCTGTCCATACTGGTTCCACTGTAACCGTCATCCACAAACTCCATGATTTCATAGTTTTCAAAGTTCCGCTCTATATATCCTTTTAACAACAACCGTTGACAGGAAATACTATTGCTTTCCTGCGTAATCCATTCATCTTCTTTGGACAGACGCAGGTAAATTGCAATCTTCATTTTATTTTTCATCACACGTTCCTCCCAAGACTTTTCCAACCTCATCCTTCCACTTCCAGATAATCTTTACCCTCTTGTTGTCATACACCTCAATTCTTTCGATTAGATTTTGTACCAGCTCTGCCGTCAATTTTGTCTGTTCCCGGCATTTCACAACCGTTCCGATACATTGGTTTTGCTTTTCTACCTCCCTGTCAATGGAAGAATATCTGATATGCAAACCTTTGAGTGTCCGCTGATCCTGTTCTCGTTTTTCCTCCAGTCTCTTCTTTTCTTCCAAAAACTGCGCCTGTGTCATCGTCCCGTTCCGATATTCCAGATAACAGGAACTAATCCGTACATCTGTCCCATCCACAGATTTTTGCAAATCGTTCTGTGTCTTTCGTATCTGCATCTTCCTCTTTTCAGCCTGCTCCTTATTAAAAGTTGTAAGCTTTTTCATTTGAATACTGCTAAATGCAAATTCCTTTTTTAAAGTTTGAAGGATAATTTTCTGGAGCTGCAGAAATGTGATATGTTCACTCTTACATTTCTCCTCATCAATCCGCTTGATATTCGGACAACCATAAAATACAAAGGTTTTTACTTCCTTATAAGAAGTCTTTCTTTCTGTCACCATACGACCTAACTTATGCCCGCACTCTCCGCAATACAAAACACCCCGGAAAACATCTTCCATCGTATCCTTTCTAAGCGGTCTGCGGTTTTGAATTTTTAATATTTTCCTTCCATCCGTTTCCAGACACGATAAAATGTTTCATCCGAAACCAATGGTTCATGGGTATGTTCCACGGTCATTGGTTCTTCTACGTATTTGCTGGATTGGACAAGAGTGCCTACATAGACAGCGCTAGTTAGTATAAACCGGATGGTCTCCCTTCCCCATTGGCTCAACTTCTGTCCTTCCTGCTGATAAACCGTTTTATATTTTTTATAATCACCAGGTCGATGAATCTTTTGCTCATACAACCACTTTGTAAGAGATACAAAAGTCTCCCCGGAATCGTAATGCTCAAATAGCTGTTTGACAATTTCACTAGTCACAGGTTCCGGCACCAATGTCCGTTTCCCGCTTATTTTTTCCACCATATAACCATAAGGGGGAACACCGCCGATATATTCTCCCCGTTCCATTTTCATCCGTTTACTGGCAGTTACTTTCTCTGCAATATCCCTCGCATACAGTTCGTTGGCAATATTTTTCAAGTGCATAGAGAGTGCTTGATTGCAATCCATCTGTTTGATACTGTCGTACTGCTCTGTAATGGCAATAAACCGAACACCCATAAAAGAAAAATCTTCTCCACAAAATTTCCTGTCTCAATATAATTTCTTCCGAGTCGAGAAAAATCTTTTACAATCACACAGTTTATCCAGCCATCTCTCACATCCTGCATTAACCGTTCAAAATCGCTTCGTTCAAAATTTGTTCCGGTAGCTCCCAAATCGGAATAGCAATCATACAGTGTAATCTCTGTATGGGATTTCAAATACTCTTTTGCCATCTCAATCTGATTCTCAATGGATACTTCTTTTCCGTCATGATGATTCACAGATAATCTTGCGTAAATACCTGCCATGTATGTTTTCACTAGTACACTTTCCTGCAGAGATTGGCTTTCTAACCGAACCTTACGTTTGGATGTTCTTGCCATTTAGATCACCTCCTTCACTACTTCCGATTGGGAAGAAAGAAATTCTGACAACACTAACATTTTTTCGATTTCTTCCTGATAACAAAACTGTACCGATACTTTTTTCTCCTCGTATACTTCTATTCTGTCTACAAAGGCTAATAATGTATCCCTATCTAATGTGGTAATCCGCATCGTCTCTTTCAAGCGTTCCAGTTTCACACCGGACTGTACGCCATTGTAAAACAGCCTTTTTAACATCTCCTCCTGCTTTGTAAGCGCCTGTTCTGTCTCTATATAATGCTTTTCATAAATTTCGCTAAAGTTCTTAAAGTCTGCCTGTGTGATGATTTCTGTTTTCAAATCTTCATAAAGTCCTGCCCGCAGCTCCAGATACTTCTCCTGCTCATTCCTTAATCGTGTAATCTCCTTGTCAAACCCAACCACATCCTCAAAATTCATTTCTTTTGTCTGGAGATACTGCATCTGTCGGTTTACATCAATCAGCAATGCAACCTGTGACCGGATGGTCTGGAACACCACTTTTTTCAAATCCTCTTCTGAAATACTGTGTCTGCTGCACCCCTCACTCCGGTTTCTTGTAGAACAGATATAATATATTTTTTCCGTTTCCTTATATCGGTTCATTCGGCGAACCATCGGCTCTTTACAGTCTCCGCAAAACAGAAGTCCGGAAAATATGTGTGCTTTCTCTTTTCCCTTTCCTGCTCTGGTATCGACTCTCAAAAGTCTCTGCACATTTTGATAATCCCCTTTGGAAACGATTGCCTCATGAGTGCCCTCTACCTTAAACCACTCTGACTCCGGCTTTTCCAAAATCTTACCTACCTTATAATTAACTTTTTCCCGTTTCCCCTGTACCATCGTCCCGGTATAAATCTCATTGGTTAAAATACGCTTTACTGCCACCGCAGACCATTTTGGTACAATTCCGGCTTGAAAACCTGTGGAAAATTTAAGTCCGTGAGATTTTTTATATTCCAAAGGTGAGAAGATTCCGTTTTCATTCAAACGGTTCGCAATGGCAAGATTGCTCATGCCGTCCAGTTTCCATGCAAAAATATTTTTTACAATCTTCGCTGCATATCCATCTACGACCAGCTTATTTTTATCCTCATGGTCTTTTTGATATCCATAGACTGCAAAGGCTCCGATAAATTTTCCTTTTTCCCGTTTTAATCTCTGATGTGATTTTACCTTTTCCGAAATATCCTGACAGTAGGAATCATTCATAAAGTTCTTTACCGGAATGACCAAAGATGTGGTACTCTGATCCGCAGTCAGACTGTCATAATGATCTGTAATCGCAATAAAACGCACAGAAAAAGCCGGAAAGGTCTTTTGAATGAACCGCCCGGCTTCAATATAATCTCGTCCAAATCTGGATAAATCTTTCACCACGACACAATTTACATTCCCATCTTCTATGTCTGCCATCATTCTTTTAAAATCCGGTCGGTCAAAGTTTGCTCCCGAACATCCGTCATCAATATAAATATCAAACAACTCCATATCCGGCTGTTCTCTTACAAAGGAACGAGCCAACTCCCGCTGAGATGAAATGCTGTTACTTTCTCTTTTTGCGCTGCCATCAATATCTTCATCATCTCTCGACAAGCGAAGATAAATTGCAGTATGATAACATACATTTTTCTGCATTTTGCTTCCTCCTGATTTTGGAAAGAGTGAATCCAACTTTTAATATTTTGTTTCCGCAATTTTTGAAATGTACTGTTTCATCCGGTCATTCAATGTCTCTTTACAGTCGGAATATCCGATCTTCACAACATACTCCCCCACCCTGACAAGATACGGGTTATGTACCTGCTCCACATATTCTTCCACTCGTTTTTGTACTGACTGTTTCGTATTAATCTCAATTTCACTAATGTCCACAAGCGCATCTGGATTTACTTCTTTTATATTCGCTCGCTTCAATTCCTGCAAACTTTTCCCATCCAAAAGCATAGCCCCCTTCCTATTTGAGATTCTATGCACCCAGAAACTTGTCTCATTCTAAAAACCATAAAAGACAGGATATACTCCTTTTTACGGGAACACATCCTGCCTCATATTTCATATTTTCTTTTTATTTTAGTTCAGTTTTCGTATATTTTTAAGTCATTTTTCTCTTATAAGAAAATTAACAGATATTCGCTTCATCTTTAAAGCAAGCATTTCCCCATCTTCTGGTATATCACATAAGGCTTGATCAATTATTTTTCACGCTTTTTTTATCGGATGCCGAATATTTGATTATTTGAATCATTAAACTTCAACAGTATCACCACAAGACATATAATGTAAATTATTCATATGTTCTTTCAAATAATAAAATGCTTTCTCCCCTGTACAATGACAAGTATAAAACTGTGTATCCTTATACCTCTGTAATTCCGTTGCAATAGCATTTAATAATTCCTTCGATACTGATTTCTTTGTAATAGGATTGAATAAGTGAAAACCACCAATACAAAAGGATGGTTGATATTTCTTTGCTTCTTCCATTATATTAACAACACCAGCATGTCCACACCCCATAATAAGCGCTATTTGATTTTCTGAAATAATTAGATTTTGTTCGTGGGCAAAAGTATCTTTTCCCTTTTCATCATAAAGAGCATTATTAACAGGAGAATAAAATTTATTTGTTTTAGTCACTGTAAATAGAGATAATTCATCATCAATTTTATAATCACCATCCAACAGCATAATCTGTCTATTTAATTTAAGGTTATTGTCAATTCCAACAGGTATTTTAAGAAATAAAGTTTTACTGTAATGTGGTTCAAAGGCTTCCCGTTGTACATAAATGTTTGCCAAGGAGTTAACATCTAAAAACTTTTTCAATGCTCCTCCGTGATCAATATGTCCATGAGAAATAATGACGGTATCTACCTTTGTAATATCTATATTTCTTTTAACAGCATTTTCAAATAATGTGTTGTCTGAACCTAAATCAAATAAAATTTTATGTAACCTTGTTTCTATATAAAAGAAAGTCCATGTTTTGCCTTAAGTTCTGACTTTGTGGTGTTTTCTACCAATGAAGTAATTCTCATAAATCCTCTGCTCCAAATTCCGATTTTACTTAACAATGTGTGCTGTGATAATTGTATAACTATGATGTTGGGGTCAAAAGCCCCTCTATAGTACCTTGAAAAGTTCATATATTTTGTAGTAAATACAAGCCTAAATGGTTTACTTGCTGTATAATAGAGATATCTTAGCAGGAAAGAAGGTAATCTCTATGTCATTCAAAGAAAACGCTTACCAGCAAATGTCATTTACAGATAGTTTTTCTGGA
>ENA-OQJN01000228-OQJN01000228.1-human-gut-metagenome-genome-assembly--contig:-NODE-228-length-26991-cov-3.774531_pt1 | contig 26991 bp, 21 predicted proteins | sample MGYA00242610_ERZ504777 | MGnify/ENA primary metagenome ERZ504777 (study PRJEB26092, sample SAMD00036350) | human gut metagenome | host: Homo sapiens | study: EMG produced TPA metagenomics assembly of... | reverse complement strand
GACACCTTGCCAAAGGAGAGAATGTCAAACGGCAAGCATCACATTAAAGGACCGAAAAGCGTACAAACAAGATGACGAAACTTTGAAAAGCTTTGAATCTTTGCTTGTAAAAGTGTTAAATAATTCTAATCAGGAATAATAATTATTTTTCTGCATATACTTGAAATGCACAGAAATGTGTGCTACAATAATTGTAGGCAAAATGAAATGAGTTGTCCATTGGGCAAAACGAAACCCTCAAAGTCGGTAGCTTTGAGGGTTTCTTCTTAGGTTGTGCTGTTCAAGCATTATCTATCCAACCACTTGCAAATGTAGTAGGCAACTACACTTGCTCCAATAGATAATAAAAATGAAATGAGAAGATCCATTGGGTCACCTCCTTCCTGCCGGAAAGAGTCAACAGCACAATCAGTATATCACATCTATTGAAATATGTCGATATACTTTGACACTCATTTACAAACAGAACACCCCGAAGAACTTAATCTTCGGGGTGTTTTATGTTTTACCGTAAGAATTTTTGCAGTCGCATACTCGGGCAAAATATGATATAAACGATTCAAACTATCATCCCGACCGCACCTAACAGCTATTAACTTTTCACTCCTCACTTCCAACGGTATCCGTTGGTTCGGTTGATTTGACTTTTTTTCTGATAGGTGTCAATACTAAAAATGCCGAGATTTTGTTTCCATTTCAGGATTCGCTTTACAGATGCGTCAACCTGAGCTTCGGGAATTTCACCGTTTTGAACAGCCTCAAGAACTGCGGGATATTGGGTATTGACAGATGAACAACAGAGCAAATCGTTACCGCATTTTGCCGCTGTGACTGCCGCCGCTTCATCCCCCGTAAAATCCGTGATTGCGTCCATGATAAGGTCATCGGTCATAATTACACCGTCAAATTTGAATTCATTTCTGAGAATATCATGCACCTTTTGTGAAAGTGACGCAGGATATTCGCTGTCCATGCAATTAACTATGTTGTGTGAAACAAGAATACAGTCGGCACCGGACTCAATTCCCTGATAAAACGGTTTAAAATCTGTATTTTCAAATTCCGAATAGTCACGGTCATCGTATGCAATTCCCGTGTGTGTGTCACTGTTATTGCCGTAACCGGGAAAATGCTTCAGAACCGTGCCGAGCTTTTTTGATTTGCTTGTTTCAACAACGGTTCGCACATATCTGTTTTCCATATCAACATCCGAGCTGAAAGAACGGTCATACATAAAGCCGTATTCATCCGAGGTCATATCGCACACGGGAGCCAGATTCACATTGATTCCGAGTGAAAAAAGTAAATCCGCTTTTTCTTCTGCATCCTGCTTGACAGCATCCCAACCGCCGTCTGCATAAGTATCTTTTGGAGAAAGAAACGGAGTTTCACGGAGGTTTGGGTTACTGCTGACACGCACAACCGTTCCGCCCTCCTCATCAACGCCGATTAAAAGCGGAATATCCGCCTCGTTCTGATAGCTGTGAATATCGTCAAGAACTTCATCTTTGGTTTTACCGTCAAAATCTCTGCCAAACAGGATGTAACCGCCGATATTGTACTCGCTGACCTGTTGCACAGCACCTTCATCGGGGCAGCGTACAAAAAACATCTGCCCCACCTTTTCTTCAAGCGTCATATCGGATATGAATTTATCAAGCTTTCGGTCATTAATTTCTTCGGCTGACATTGTTGTCGGCTGAACAGTCGTCTGCTCTGCAGGCTGTGATTTTTCGGACTGACTGCTGTTTTCGGCACAAGCCGTCATTACAAAAACCATGCATAATGTAAGCAAAACAGATGAAATTATTTTTAATTTTCTGTTAAATATTTTCATAAATGCCTTACGCTTTCTGCATTTTAGTCAGCGCACTGCTTGTGACATATACAAGGCACCTTACCGTTACACCGTTTGCCGTGGTACATGATACTGTGGTTTTGCCCGTTTTGTTGGCTGTAATTTTTCCGCTGTTTTCATCAACAGACGCAACAGTCGGATCTGTTGACGAATAGGTTGTTGAACAGGTCGCCTCACCGTCTGCTACAGAAAGATTCAGCAAGCTTGAATTACCCTCTGAAAGTGAAATTTTATTTTTGCCAAAGCTAACCGCCATTGCAAGAAACTTTACATTCACATGCACATTTTTTGTTTTACCGTCAGATGTCGAAATCGTGATAACCGTATCGCCTATGCCCGTGGCAACAATATTGCCGTTTTCATCAACAGAGGCAACTGACGGGTTACTGCTTGAATAACTGACATCTATATCTCCCCTCAACTCCGTAATTTCGCTGTTAAGGGTGTAATTTTCAAAAAGTCCCATAGAAATGTCACTTTTCGGCAAAACAAGTTCAGACTTGCTCTGCACTGTTTCGTTAAGCTTTTCAGCAACGATGGGACCGTATATCTTCATATTGGCATATGCAAGAGGGTGAATCCCGTCGCCTTTTTTGGTTGTTGCATTATATCTAAAATACTGTGTTGTAATTTCCTCATTATCACCGGTAAGCTCTGTTTCTTCCGAAAGGTCAACATAGGGAATTTCCCACTTATCAAGTATATTTTTCATTAAAGACCAATACTGTGACTGTTTTATTCTTGTTGAGCAATTGTGACAGAGTACGAACAGCTTAATTGAGTCTTTATAATTCTTGTCAAGAAAATAGCAAATACTTTCCAACGCACCTGCTGTGGTGTATTCATTGTATTTTCCCGATTTATTATTTATATCGGTCATTGCGCCCATTTCAACGTTTTTGAACAGGTCATTAAAACCGCCGTCAAGCAGAATAACATCGTAACTGCCTTTCATTTCACGGACACGCTCAAGGATACTTCTGTGGTCTGTGCCGATAAAATCCTTTCTTATTGCAAGAGTTGTGCCGGGAGTGGCCTTGTTGGTCATTGTCATATTATATTTTTTCGGCAACATAATTGCAGAAAGAATATGTTGAATTTCCCATTGTGTTCGTACCCGAACCGTAGGCAACGCTGTCGCCGTCACAATACATAGTTCTGCCCGAAAGGTAGTCGGGAGCAGAATACATAGCCTTTGCACACGGAAAAAGCTGTGCGTAAAATTCGTTGCCGACAGCCTGCAAAATAAGATTAACATCATTTTCCGTGATTTTGCCGTCATCGTCAACATCGGCAGCCGTCAGCTCTTCCTCGGTCGGAACAGTGTCGATAAGGCTTTTGGCAAGCTTTGCATCAGTTGCATCAACAGTTCCGTTGTTATTAACATCGCCGTAAATCACATTGCCCAACGAAACAAAGTTTAGCGAATTATCATTGCAATATTTTTCTGCGACAGTCCCCGAATAGCCTTCAAGAGTGAATGATGAATCGGTTGAATACTGCTGAGTGCTTATTGTCTGCTTACTGTAGGTGTCAAAAACGCCCTTTTTGGTTGAACAGCTTACCGCAAACGAATCATCGCAAATCTGCGTTACGGACATTGGAATGCTCACGGATTTAAGATTTTTACAATTCATAAACGCACCGTAGCCTACAGTTTTTAAACCAAAATTCAGGTTGATTTTTTCAAGGCTTTCACAGCCGTAAAAAGCCCACCATTTGATATTTTTTACTGTGTCGGGAATTGTCACTTCCTTGATTTTGCCTGAATAAAAAGCCGTCCTGCCGATTGAGGTTACAGGCTTTGAATCAATGCTGTCGGGAACAGTCACAACTGCATTCTTGCCCGTATAACCGCAGATTTCGGCTGTGTTATCGTCAAGAATTCTGTATTTAAAGTTTTGTATGTGTGTTCATCGGTTGCGGCAAAAACGGTTGTACCGACACCTGCAACTGATGAAACTATTATTACCGTTGAAAGTAAAATGATAAAGTTTTTTGAAATTTCTCATTAAATTGCTCCATAAATCATTATTCCTATATTCTACTACAAAATGCAACATTTTGTAAATAGGCAAACAACCCAGAATTACCAAAAATAAAAAACAGAGGAACAACATTGAAAGCAATTCAAAGAATGCTCCGGTTAATCCTCTGTATCCTTTATATATTTTTAAAAAATCAGCCTGCAAGCACAAGCGGAAGAACATCGTTACGGTCAATGTGAAGAACAACCGAAACCTCGTCACAAACCATTTTTTCAGCTTCTTTAAGAAAACGCTCGTCAGTAATGTGAAGTCGTCTGCCCTTTTTGAGCTGGAGCTTACTGTGGAAGTGCATTCTCCTGATAAGCTCAACAAGCTTCATACAATCGCCGCCCGAAATAATCTCCTTGATTTTTTCACATCTTTCGGCTTTATTGTCAATCCATATTTCATTATCGGTTTTCTGTGACAAAATATCTTTAATTTCATCCGAAGAAAGGACAACACGCATTCTTGACACAAGCATTTCATTCTGAGTCGGAACAAAAAGCGTTGAAGAATCCGAGCAAACAGGTTTTAAAACATAGTATTCAATAGAATCCTTTCCGATTTTTTCGTTGTAATTTCGGTAATCTCACAAACTCCGTTTGAGCCGTAAAGAACAACCTCACCAATACTGTACATACTCTCACCATCCGTATAATCACATCATCTTAAATCTCAGATAAACACTGAGTTCTTACAGTATTATTATACCACTTTTTGCATAATTTTGTTATAGGCAAAATTACCGAATTTGACAATTTTTTCACTGTGGGAAATTAGTTGAATTACAACTATGTACAATTATGCCGAAATGGAAACCCGCCGAAAAGTGAAATGACCGACAACAAGCGTCGGTCATTTTCGGGGTATATTGGGTTATAGAAGGAATATATCAATATGAATGAACGAAATAAGCATTGAATACAGGCAGAAGAAAGAACTTTTCACGACTAATTTCAAAACTCCAAAACAAATTACCTAAAAACGAATCTGTTTCAATGCTTATTCCGTGGGCATCAACTTTAGCTTTATTGTACAACAAAAGAGTTTTAAATTCAATTGCATTTGCAACGGAATTAAATCTTTGATGTAAAATATCCTTTGGAATTTTTATCTAATTGTTACAAAAATAACAATCTCAACCTTTGCAGAACAAAATTCGCCATCTTTTAGGTGTAATTATTGAAGCTATAATATATATTTATATCCTTTTATTATTGCATTTATGTCAATTTATTATGATATTATCCAAGAATTTCGTCAGAAAGTTGTTCAAGCTGAGGAATATTTTCTTCTTTCATAGCAGAACGGATTGTCACAACAGTAGGACAAATTTCAACATTTTTCATTTCTTCAAGATATGTTCTCATTGTCTTTGCGGCTGAAGGAGCCCAAGAGCCGTTTTCAACCATAGCAACCTTTCTGTTCTTGTAGCCCTTGATTTTAAGGTGGTGCAGAAAATCGTTCATTATCGGGAACACACCGCCGTCATAGCTCGGTGCGATAACAACCATTCTGCTGAAACGGAATGCGTCCTCAATATCCTCGGCAAGGTCTGTGCGTGAAAGGTCTGCAATCGAAACCTTTTTGTCGGTTTTTGATTTGATGATTTCACAAAGCTTTTCGGCTGCCTTGGCTGTGTTGCCGTGAACCGAACAATACGCAATGAACACACCGTCGGTTTCAGGCTCATATTTGCTCCATGTATCGTAAAGACCGATGTACCAACCAAGGTTCTCGTCAAGTACAGGACCGTGAAGCGGGCAGATTTTCCTAATATCAAGCTTTGCGGCTTTTTTGAGAAGATTCTGAACCTGAACACCATACTTACCGCAGATATTGAAGTAATATCTTCTTGCCTCGCAAGCCCAATCATCCTCCTGAGCGTCAAGTGTGCCGAATGTGCCGAAGCCGTCCGCTGAGAAAAGAACCTTTTCTGTGCTTTCATATGAAACCATAACCTCAGGCCAATGAACCATGGGAGCCATTATGAATGAAAGCTTGTGCGAACCGAGTTCAAGTTCGTCACCCTCTTTGACTGTAACGGTTTTATCAGCAAAATCAAAATCCGGAAAAAACTGTGGGAGCATTGAAAAAGTCTTTGCATTACCAACAAGCTTCATTGACGGATATTTCTCGGAAACAACCTTAATATTTGACGCATGGTCGGGTTCAAGGTGGCTGATTACAAGATAATCGGGAGTTCTGCCGTTTAGCTCTCTGTCAAGATTTTCAAGCCATTCGTCAGTTTTTCTCTTGTCAACCGTATCCATAATTGCAACCTTTTCGTCAACAATAAGATATGAGTTGTAAGAAATTCCGTTGGGAACAAGATACTGACTTTCAAAAAGGTCGATTGTCTTGTCATCAACGCCAATGTATTTTATAGAATCGGAAATTTTAACCTGCATTGTATTCTCTCCTTTATAAATCTGTGTCCGTATTTGTCGGAAATTTTTGTTAAGTCAATTATACTATGTTATCAAGTTGAAATCAAGATGATAATTATATTGAATACAAATCACATATTAAATACTTGATTTGTTTTTTTATCAAATTATCAGCTCGAACATAATTTTCAATTTTCAATTAACAAAACAGTCCCTTTCAATGCATTTGCAAATTGAAAGGGACTGATTGTATAAATATTAAAAAGTATTAGATTTCAGACTACAAAAATTACTTTCTGTTGTTTCTGTTAAAGCCGCCTCTGCGGTCATTGTGAGGTCTGCGTGGACGAGCTGCTCTTTCTGCGTCAATGTCGTTTTCGGGAACAAGACCATCAACATCAATAAGAACCTGACGGCGAGAAAGATTGAGTCTGCCCTTATCGTCAATTTCCATTACCTTAACACGGATAATGTCGCCTACATTAACAACATCTGTTACATTCTCTGTACGCTTAACATCAAGCTGAGAAATGTGAACAAGACCTTCCTTACCCGGAGCGATTTCAACGAAAGCACCGAAGTCCATAATACGGGTAACCTTACCGAGGTACATTGCACCCGGCTCAGGATCAACAGCGATTGTGTTGATGATTTCGATTGCACGCTTACACTTGTCGGAATCAATACCCGAAACAAATACCTGTCCGAGTTCGCCGTCTTCCTCAATGTCAACCTTAACTTCGCATTCAGCCTGAATTTCCTTGATAACCTTACCGCTCTTACCGATAACCTCGCTGATTTTGTCAGCAGGAATTGTTGTCGTGAACATCTTGGGAGCGTACTTTGAAAGCTCTTCTCTCGGCTCTGCAATAGCCTTGAGCATTACTTCATCAAGAATGTAGTTACGAGCCTTGTGAGTCTTGGCAAGAGCCTCTTTAACCATTTCGGGAGTAAGACCGCTGATTTTGAGGTCCATCTGAATAGCTGTGATACCGTCATGTGTACCTGCTACCTTAAAGTCCATATCACCGAAGAAGTCCTCAAGGCCCTGAATATCAACCATTGTCATCCAACGGTCGCCCTCTGTGATAAGACCGCATGAGATACCTGCAACAGGAGCCTTAATCGGAACACCTGCGTCCATAAGAGCAAGAGTTGAACCGCAGATTGAACCCTGTGAAGTTGAACCGTTTGAAGAAAGAACTTCCGAAACAAGGCGAAGTGCATACGGGAATTCTTCTACCGAAGGAATTACAGGAACGAGTGCTCTTTCTGCAAGAGCACCGTGACCGATTTCTCTTCTGCCCGGACCACGGCTTGGTTTTGTTTCGCCGACTGAGTAGCTTGGGAAGTTGTAGTGGTGGATATATCTCTTTTCTGTTTCACCGTCAATGCCGTCAAGGAGCTGCTTGTCGGAAACAGGACCGAGTGTTGCGATTGTGAGAACCTGAGTCTGTCCTCTTGTGAACATACCCGAACCGTGAACTCTCGGAATTACGCCAACCTCTGATGCGAGAGGACGGATATCGTCCATTCCTCTGCCGTCAACACGCTTCTGCTCATCGAGTAACCAACGGCGAACAATGAACTTCTGTGTCTTATAAAGGCACTCGTCAATGAGAGCTTCGCTTTCGGGATAAATCTCGTCAAATTTTTCATGAACTGCCTCATAGATAGGCTTGAGTCTTTCGTCACGAATTCTCTTATCATCTGTATCAAGAGCAACCTTAACATCTTCTTCTGCAAATGCCTTGATTGCCTCAAACATATCATGGTCGGGTTCAAGACTTGCAAACTCAAACTTAGGCTTGCCGATTTCAGCCTTGATTTCCTCAATAAAGCTGATAATCTTCTGGTTAGCCTCGTGACCTGCCATAATAGCGTTGTACATATCGTCATCAGATACGCAGTTAGCACCTGCCTCGATCATAGCAATTCTTGTGCTTGTTGAGGCAACTGTTGTTGCCATCTGAGAAACCTTTCTCTGTTCCTCTGTCGGGTTAATGATGTACTCACCGTCAATCATACCTACAGAACAACCCGAGATAGGTCCGTTCCACGGAACATCAGAAATTGAAATTGCAATTGAAGCACCGATCATAGCAACAATTTCAGGCTGACAGTCGGGATCAACGCTCATTACCGTACAAACGATTGAAACATCGTTTCTCATGCTCTTGTCAAAAAGAGGACGGATAGGACGGTCGATTACACGGCTTGTGAGGATAGCCTTTTCCGAAGGTCTGCCCTCTCTCTTGAGGTAAGAACCGGGGATTTTGCCTACTGCGTACATCTTTTCTTCATAGTCAACCGAAAGTGGGAAGAAATCAACGCCCTCTCTTGGCTTTTCTGATGCTGTAACAGCAACATGAACTGTTGTGTCGCCGTAGTGAACAAGACACGCACCGTTTGCAAGCTGTGTCATCTTGCCTGTTTCAACCTTTAAAGGTCTGCCGGCAAATTCTGTTTCAAATACTCTGTATTTGTCGAATGTCATAAGTCGATTCATTTTAGTAAAATCCTTTCCGAAACATAAGTTTCACATTTTAAATAAAGTTCAAATTTATTCAAACGGGATTTTACGCCGATTTAGCAATAAAACCATTAAACAAAACTGACAAACACACAAAAGCATATGTTATTTAATCGTTTTACCGCTAAAAAACAGCAAATAAAAATCCCGCAGAAAATCGAATTTAGGGCAAGCTTTCGCTTGCCCTTGTGTACTTAAAAAATTACTTACGGATACCGAGTCTTGCAATGATAGAACGATATCTTTCAATGTCTACCTTTGTGAGGTAAGCGAGAAGGCTTCTTCTCTGACCAACCATCTTGAGAAGACCTCTTCTGCTGTGGTGATCCTTCTTGTGAACCTTGAGGTGCTCGGTAAGGTCATTGATTCTCTTTGTAAGAAGAGCAATCTGAACCTCCGGAGAACCTGTGTCGCCTTCGTGAGTTGCGTACTCAGCCATGATAGCCTGCTTTTCTTCTTTAAGCATTAAAAATTCCACCTTTCAAAAATAGTCGCCAACATCTCAGGGCAGGGCTGTGAAAATCCGACAAACGGCATACTCCCTGTTCCGAGACACGGTCATCTGTTTTATATTATCACAATCAAAGTCAAAAGTAAAGTGTTTTTTACAAAATCTTCTTTGCTTTTTCATTGTAGAGCATATCTATATATTCACAAATTTTCTTCTGATCTTCTTTAGACATTGAGCGATATCTTGCAATGATTGCTCTTTCGGAAAGAGTCAGTACATTGAGCGTCATGTCACCGTCGGCAACTCTTCTTTCAAAATAATCTCTGTTGTCAAGAATTGCGTTATAATCGATACCGAACATTTTAACGATTTTTCCGAGAAGCTCGTGGCTTGGTTCGGAAACTCCCGTTTCATATTTTGTATAAGTTGTTCTGTTTATCTTTAATGCGTCCGCAACCTGCTGTTGGGTAAGTCCGCACTGAATTCTGTAATAACGCATTCTGAGTCCTACCGAAGCGTCGATATTACTGCACTTTCTTTTGGGCATCTTCTGCACATCCTATCACATAAAAGTATTTCCGCTTTGCACACTGCGATTCAATTATAATACTTTTAAATAAAATATTCCACAAATGTGATAACACTTCACTAAACAAAAATCGTCATGTATTTTTGTGCATTATTTTGTACTCATAAATAATTTTTTGATGAATTATAACTGCATCTATTATTATTGATTCGTAAAACTTTTATGCCTCTCTTCCGGTTTTTGTAAACCTCTTTTTCAAATTTGGTATTGAAATCTTTAAATTTTTGATGTATAATCGTGTAGCGGGAGTTAGTGTGTATATTTTATGCAATTTCTGCGTTCTGTATTTTTGCTTTATTACAGCCGAAAACCAAAAAATTAAACGCTGGAGTAGCGCAGTTGGTAGCGCAACTGATTCGTAATCAGTAGGTCGAGGGTTCAAGTCCCTTCTTCAGCTCCATAACAAAAACCGCATCAGAAAGCCGTTTTCAGGCTCTTTGGTGCGGTTTTTATTTGTTTATTTTTACCGTAAAATATTGCGAAATATCGCATAATATTGCTTAAATATTAGTCAAATGTCAGTCAAAAAGCAGCAATCATATCAATCACACATATATGCCTAACACATTATGCATATAAAACCAAAAGCACCCTGCATTCTGCAAAGTGCTTTAAAAATTACTCTTTCGTATTCGTTTTAGCCGGATTTTTAATCATTCTGCCGTTGACGAAGATGTAGTCATCATCGGAGTTTGCGTTTTCGACTGCTTCGGTTTCACGCTGAACTTCTTCTTCCGTAAGGACATACTGCACATTATCACCTGTAAAGTAACCGACAGACTCCTGCACGCCTTTTGCGATTACGGATACTATTATATAGGTTGCAATCATCGGGTAGAAAATTACCGAGAGAGCAACTGCAACAACAAGCATTGCACCCTTTGCATAGATTACTGCGAGGAATACTGCGAATGAAACTATTACGACAAGCACAAGTGCTACAATATTTCTGAGAATTTTACCGAAAATCAACAGGAGTGAATTTTTATAAATGTCACGGAGTCTGAGGTCATAGGTAATTGTTAGCAGGGGTACATAGAACAGCATAATCAGCATTGCAATTGAGAACACTATATATATGGTAAAGACAGAGCCGTAAACGATGTCTGTCTGAGCAAGTGTTCCGTAATAGAGAATTGCAAAAAATGAACATGCTACTATGAGGTAAGCGACAAATCCGTTGAAAATTGATTTTTTCAGATTTTCACGAAATGCCTGTACAAAAGTTTTGAAAACATTTACATCCTCTTTTTCAACCGAAATTTTGCGGATTACCATTACAAGTCCGGAATAGAACGGCATTGCGGGAATTATACCCAAGCTCCATAATATTACATTGTTGAATCCGGACAGAAAGCTTATGAGAATGAATATTCCGGAAAATACGGCAAACGGAATTGAGTACATCAATCCCGCAAATAACAGCTTAGGAAATCGGGTGAAAAATCGTGCAAGTGATGATTGATTGAAATTTTTCATAATTGCTAAATTAACCTTCTTAAAAAACAAATTTGACATAATCTTAGCACAAAACGCTTGTCATTTTCAATAGAATGACCATATTTGACAGGTTACAATATTGTAACTTTAATGTTGCTTTAATATTTCTTATTTGACAAATAAGTCAAAAAACTCAGAAAATATGCGGTTGTTTTTTGTTTGATTTTGAAATTACATTTGGTCAATACCTTCGTTTTGACTAATCACAGAGAAATTTTTTAAAAAATCTATTGTATTTTCATAAATAGTGTGTTATGATTGTGGCAATAGAGAGAACACAGAATGTTGTTCTCTCGCCAATATCCGGGTTTAGCGGATAAATATTTTTAATTAAGGTGAAAGCTATGAAAAAATCAACACTCAAAAGAGCTGCAGCTCTTGCAGTTGCAGGTATGATGACTGCTACTGCTCTTGCAGGCTGCGGCGGTTCTTCATCATCAGGTTCATCAAAAGATGATTCAAAAAATGCAGCAGGCAACGCAAAAAACGGTAAAGTTTACTATCTTAACTTTAAGCCTGAGCAGGACAAGGATTGGCAGGCTCTTGCTAAGAAGTACACGGACGAAACAGGTGTTGAGGTAACTGTTAAGACAGCTGCCGAGGGTACTTATGAGTCAACACTTACAGCAGAGATGGACAAGGACAACGCTCCTACACTCTTCCAGGTTAACGGTCCTGTAGGTCTTGCAAACTGGAAAGACTATTGTGCAGACCTCAGCTCATCAGAAATTTATAATCAGCTTACTTCAAAGGATTATGCACTTGAAGAAGACGGCAAGGTTTACGGTATTGCTTATGTAATTGAAACATACGGCATTATCTACAACAAGACTCTTCTCCAGAAGTATTGCGATTCTGACTTTGCTTCGGTTAAGAAAATTGAGGACATCAACAGCTTTGAGAAGTTAAAGACTGTTGCCGATGAAATCCAGAAGAATAAGGATAAGCTCGGCGTTAAGGGTGCGTTCACATCAGCAGGTATGGATTCTTCATCTGACTGGAGATTCAAAACTCACCTTGCTAACCTTCCTATCTACTTTGAGTACAAGGATAAGGGCATCAAATCAACAGACGCTATCGAGGGTAAATACCTTGATAACTATAAGAACATCTGGGATCTCTACATCACAGATTCAACATGTGATCCTGCAGACCTCGCAAGCAAGAAGGGTACAGACGCTGAAACTGAGTTCACATCAGGCGAAGCAGTATTCTTCCAGAACGGTAGCTGGGAATATTCAATAGTTACCAAGGCAGGTATGAAGGACGACGAACTCGGCATGCTCCCGATTTACATCGGCGCAGGCGATGAAGCTAATCAGGGTCTTTGCACAGGTTCAGAGAACTACTGGTGTGTAAACAACAAGGCAAGTGCTGACGATCAGGCAGCTACTCTTGAATTCTTGAACTGGTGTGTAACAAACAAAACAGGTACATCTGCTCTTGCTGACGATATGGGATTTGTAATTCCTTTCAAGAATGCTAAGGAAGCAACCAATGTATTTGTTAAGATTGATAACGAGCTCACAGCAGCAGGCAAAACTCCGGTAAGCTGGAACTTCACAACAATGCCAAGTGAAGATTGGAAAAACGGTGTTGGCACAGCTCTTACACAGTATGCAGCAGGTACAGGTGACTGGGACGCTGTTAAGACTGCATTTGTACAGGGTTGGAAAACAGAATATGCAAAGGCTAACGGCTGATTGTAAAATTTCTGTTTTAATTTAACAGGTTCGGTAGGGGGGCGGCATTCCGCCCCCCTTTCTTATGAACGGAAAGGCAAAATATTATGTTTAGAAAACCTAAAGAAAAATTTATTTTCTGATATTTGTTCTTCCCACTCTGGCTGCTTTCCTTATAGGTTTTGTATATCCGTTCTTTAACGGCATTTACCTTTCATTCTGTAAATTCAGAACAACAAGCGACGCAGTATTCATTGGGTTCGGAAACTATGTCAAAGCCTTTCAGAATGAGGGCTTTTTACATTCATTCTGGTTTACGGTACTGTTTGTTATAGTATCGGTTATACTCATTAACCTCATTGCGTTTTTTGTGGCGTATGCACTCACGCTCGGAATCAGGGGCTCAAATGTATTCAGAACTGTTTTCTTTGTTCCTAACCTTGTAGGCGGTATCATTCTCGGCTACATCTGGCAGTACATTTTTAACGGTATTCTTCAGTATTACGGAACAAACCTTGCGCTTAACGCAAACTTCGGCTTCTGGGGACTTGTAATTCTTATGTGCTGGCAACAGGCAGGTTATATGATGATTATTTACATTGCCGGTTTCCAGAGCGTACCTCATGATCTTTATGAGGCGGCTAAAATTGACGGCGCAGGCAAAAAACAGTTGCTTACAAATGTAACATTGCCGATGATGATGCCTTCCATCACAATCTGCACATTCCTTACACTTACAAACTCATTTAAGCTGTTCGACCAGAACCTTGCCCTCACAGGCGGTGCTCCGGGTATTGTATCACAGGGAAGCGGTACAATGGTTTATCAGACGGAAATGATGGCTCTCAATATTTACAATACATTCTATGCAAACCAGAATTCTCGTGGCGTAGGTCAGGCTGAGGGCGTTATCTTCTTCGTAATTGTTGTTATCATTGCCCTTATTCAGCTTTACTTCACAAGAAGAAAGGAGGTTCAGCAGTAATGGCAAAAGTTGCAGCAAAGGCTAAGGATAGGCCTGTAAAGAAAAACAAACCGTAGGAATGAAAATTTTAACAATTCTCTTCTCTATTGTGTCAGTATTCTATGTTGCTCCCGTTTTCATTGTACTGATGAACTCCTTTAAGAGCAATGCGGCAATCAGCCGTGCAATCTTTGAATTTCCGAATGCAGACAGTTTTCAGGGCTTTCAAAGCTATATGACAGGTATGTTCCACGGCAACTATCCGTTCTGGAAGTCAATTGTATGGAGCTTCTTCATTACAATCGGCGGTGTTGTGCTTATTCTTTTCTGCACATCAATGTGTGCGTGGTACTTGCAGCGTTCAAATTCTCGTATATGCAAAATCATCTACTATTTCTGCATTTTCTCAATGGTTATTCCTTTCCAGATGGTAATGTTTACCCTCTCAAAGACAGCCGACAGTCTCAAGCTTACAACTCCGTGGGGTATTTTGATTATATACCTCGGATTCGGAGCAGGACTTGCGGTATTTATGTTCTCGGGATTTGTTAAATCAATTCCTGTTGAAATTGAGGAAGCCGCAGATGTTGACGGAGCAGGTCCTTTGAGAACATTCTTCGGTATTGTTCTTCCGATTATGAAACCTACTTTTATTTCGGTTGCAATCCTTGAAACAATGTGGATTTGGAACGACTACCTTCTCCCCTATCTTATTCTTGATATGGATTACAAAACTATTCCGATTCACATTCAGTATCTTAACGGCAGTTACGGTCATACGGACACAAGTGCTATTATGGCGCTTATCGTTCTGAGCATCGTTCCGATTATTATTTTCTACTTTGCATGTCAGAAATACATCATCGAGGGTGTTGTTTCAGGTGCTGTAAAAGGTTAATCTTTCTTTCATTTTATTTTCAAAAGACGGCTGTGTACATTATGCTACACAGCCGTCTTTTTTCTCTTGTGTTTTTTCTCTAGTGTTTTTTCTCTCGTGTAGACAGATTGTATAATGAAAAACAAATTATCTGCACGAATTGGGGACGGCGGCTCGCCGCGTGGGCGGATAATATCCGCCTCTACATTTAAACGCAACTTCTATATATACAAAAACAATCGGGCGACAATGATATGCATTTTGCAACTGTCTGCCCGACCACAATTTTACATTTTCAATTTTCAACTTTCAATTTTAAAAAGACTTCTGCTCGGGCATAATATGTTTTTTGACATTATAAACTATCTTCACGAACAAGAAAAGTCGGCTCGCCGTGCGGGATTGTTCTTTAATGGAATTATATTGTAACAAAAAATCGGGCAATCGTGATGACTGCCCGATATGCGGAAATTTTATGTGTTAACTTTTACCGTAAAAATCAGATTGACTGAAGAACAGGCTCACCGTTTTCGGCTGTAAGGTGCATTGCAGTAACACCGCCTGCACCTGCCTCAATCATTGCGTTTGCAATTTTCTCCTCAACCTCTCTGCGAATTGTGTTTCTGAGGTCACGAGCACCGCTTGCACCATTGCATGACTTTTCTGCAAGGAGCTGACAAACCTTTTCGTCAAATGTGAACTTGATGTGCTTTTCCTCAAGAGTCGGAACATACTCAGAGAGCATAAGGTCTGCAATCTTTACAAAATCGTCCTTTTTAAGGCTGTTGAATACGATAACCTCATCAACTCTTGCGATAAATTCAGGACGGAGGAACTCGGAAAGTGCCTTCATAACCTTTTCTTTTGAGGCATCTTCTTCAGTCTTGCCAAAGCCTAATGCGCTGTCCTTTGATGCAGAACCGGCATTTGATGTCATAATGATAACAGTATTTTCAAAGTTTACTGTTCTGCCGTGAGCGTCTGTAACTCTGCCCTCGTCAAGAATTTGGAGCAAAATATTGAGAACATCGGGATGAGCCTTTTCAATTTCATCAAAGAGAAGAACCGAATAAGGTCTGCGGCGAACTTTCTCCGTTACCTGTCCTGCCTCATCGTAACCGACATATCCGGGCGGTGAACCGATAATTTTTAGAAACCGAATGTTTCTCCATAAATTCACTCATATCAAGTCTGATAAGAGTTTCGGGGGTATCGAAAAGTTCCTTGCTGAGAACCTTTACAAGCTCTGTTTTACCGACACCTGTAGGACCTACAAAGATGAACGATGCAGGTCTGCGGCGAGGTGAAATCTGAACTCTGCTTCTTCTGATTGCAGATGCAAGAGCCTTTACAGCCTCGTCCTGACCGATAATTTTCTTTTTAAGCTCATCCTCAAGGTTGGCAAGCTTTGAAAGCTCATTTTCCTTGATTCTTGATGCGGGGATGCCTGTCCAGAGTTCGATGACCTTGGCGATATCCTCCTCTGTAACCTTTGAAACGAGAGTTTCGGGATCAATTTCTTTAAGGTCGCTGTCAATTCTTGCAAGGCTTGTGTTGACCTCGGCAAGCTGTTCATAGTTTACCTCATCGGCATTTGTAAGAGCGTCCTTTCTGATAAGAAGCTTCTGTCTTTCATCCTCAAGCTTATCGTGACGCTCCATGCTTTTGTTGCGGAGAGCGGCACAGGCACAGCTTTCATCAAGAAGGTCGATTGCTTTGTCGGGAAGAAAACGGTCTGTTATGTATCTTTCGGAAAGGACAACTGTCTTGCGAACGATATCATCGTCAACAATTACACGGTGATGTGCCTCATAATAGCCTTTTACGCCTGCAATGACATCAATTGACTGAGCAATTGTAGGCTCGCCGACCTTTACGGGCTGAAATCTTCTTTCAAGAGCAGAATCCTTTTCGATATATTTTCTGTATTCGTTGAATGTTGTAGCACCGATGACCTGAACCTCGCCCCTTGAAAGAGCCGGTTTGAGGATATTTGCGGCATTCATTGTACCCTCGTTGTCACCTGTGCCGACAAGGCTGTGAACCTCATCAATAAAGAGAATTATGTTGCCGTTCTCCTTGATTTCGGAAACAAGACCTTTGATTCTGCTTTCAAACTGACCTCTGAACTGAGTGCCTGCAACAAGCGATGTGAGGTCAAGAAGCTGAATTTCCTTGTTTTTAAGTCTTTGAGGAACATTTCCTGCGGCAATGCGGAGAGCAAGCCCCTCTGCAATAGCGGTTTTACCTACACCGGGTTCACCGATAAGGCAAGGATTGTTCTTTGTTCTTCTTGAAAGAATCTGAATTACACGCTCAATCTCGCTGTCTCTGCCGACAATGCGGTCGATTTTGCCCTCTCTCGCCTTGCGTGTGAGGTCTTCACAGTAAAGATTGATGTGCTTTCTGTTCTTTCTTTTTCTCTTTTTTGCCCTTTTTATTATTATCCTGATTTGTCGCATTGTTGTTCTGTCCGCCGAACATACTGTTGAAAAATGCAGGAAATGCAGGTGCACCGTGAGAGAAGTCATCATCCTCACTGCCGTCACCGTCTTTAGCAAAATCGCCCATCTGCTCGGCAAGGTTATCCGCACCAAGCTGTTCCATAAGCTGTGACATATCGCCGTCACCCATACTGTTCATGAGGGTGTTCATCTGATCCTGAACATTTTCAAGGTCCTCATCCGAGATACCCATTTTGCTGATAAGATCCTCAACCGGCTTGATTCCAAGCTCTTTTGCACAGGTAAGGCAATAACCTGCCGTTGGGGCGTCTTTGGAATTATTATTTGAAACGAAACAACCGCAGGCCGTTTTCCGCATCTTGTACAAAGCATAGCATACTCCTTTTTAGGACACCAAATTGCACATTTGCTGTCATGGTAATATAAGAATTATACAACTGTTTAACAAATAATTCAATATTATTGTCGGAATTTATTATTTTAATGTCAGCTGTCTTTTTAAGTGATTCGTTGTACTCCTTAATCATTGCAAAATTAGATTTTGCCGTAACGATACAAAGCGTATAGCATTGATGCGGCTGTAACCGAAAGCAATATCAGATCAAGCACCATATTTTCGTAGGCAAAAAAGGCCTTGAGAAATACGATAAGACATACGGAAAAGTAGAAAATAATTGTTCCGACCTTTCCGTACCAATTTGCAGAAGGCGGAGTGAGTCTTTTTTTGATTAAATCAGCACCGCCGATGAGCATAAGAAGGTCTTTGACCAAAAGCGTCACAAGAATCGGAAGAACCATAGGCACATAAATCACCATACAGATAACGACCGCAAAAAGCGTTACCTTGTCTGCAATGGGATCAAGGATTTTTCCGAGAGGAGTTACCTGATTGAGTTTTCTGGCAGCCATTCCGTCAAAGCAATCGGAAAGTCCCGACAAACCTATACATATAGCCGCATATATATACTGTTCCGCAAGGAAAAAATATACAAACGGGATTATAAGCACAAATCTTACATAAGTTATAATATTAGGTATAGTAACCAAATCGGATGTTTTAAAGCTCCACACATCTTTTTCTTTTTCCATTACTGTTCCCTCCTGTTTCTTCATTCAGACTGCAACGCTGAAAAATTTAAAAACAGCACCCGAAATCATCGGGTTATTAAGCATTTCGGGATTTGAAAACTCAAGCACTCCCGAAAAGATATTAACGGCAAAAAACACAAGGATTGCCGCCTCCGCAAGTCCCAACACACCGCCGAGAAGCTTATTAATCTGTTTCACCACGGGTATTTTAAACACTCTTGCAAGTTTTTTAACAAGAATTTTTATAATTATAAAGATAATTATTGATATAACTACACCGATAACCAAGCGGAACATTCCTGTGATAACCGGCTGAATAAGATTTTCCACCGAAGCTGACACCGCCGCTGCGGCAGAGTTCGGTACCTGAAAATCGTTTGTATAGACACTTGAATCCAATCCAAAAATTGAAAGGAAAAATCCGAGCATTCCCATAACCCAGTTTGGCAAAGCCGAAAAACTGTTTGCAATGGCTGAATTGATGCCCTGAGTGTCAATCATTTGTTGCAGATTTGTTGTTAAGGTCTGCTGAACAAATGCCGTATAAACCCACGATGCAAGAAAATTTGAAATGTGATATGCAAGAAAGCCCGTGAGAGCCACACCTGCAACATTGAGAATTGTAATTGCTATGCCACGCTTGAAATCAATAAAAAACAAAAGCGCAAACACGGCAATAATAATTATATCTGCAACCAAATTTATTACTCCTGTTTTGAAGTTTGAGCGGTATCGTCGCTCGATACACTGTCAAGGTCAATAAACCTAATTTGATTTACGCTGAGAATGTAAGCGGTGTAGTCCGAGGCAAGCACAATCTTTTTTGAACCGGTTCCTGAATTTGTCGAATAAAGCAAATCGCCATTTTGATTATAACCGTAAACAACATTTCCGTCAAGGATTGCAACCGTACCCTTGTAGACAGAAAGCGAATCGGCTTTATGTTCGGTATTTATTGTGTACTGTGCCTCGCCGTTGCTGTTATAGCTTATGAGAGCAACACTTCTTCCGTCACCGCTCCTTGAAAGAGCCATTGTATAGGTTGATGTATCTGTGTTAAAGCAGTAATTTGAAAGAGTTTTGTCCTCATAGCTTACTGTTTTGTAATTCTTTTCACCTTTTTTAACAATATAGCTTGCCTGTGAGCCCACAAGAACCGCCGTATCTGAGGTCAGATACTTGCAATCAAGCACGCTGTCACCCGAAATTTTGTAGGTTGAAACAGGCTTTTCCTGTGAAAAATCAAGCACATAAACGCCCGTTACCGCTGAGCCCTTATCACTTGACACACCTGTGGCAACGCAACCGGAGCCATCCTTGTTAATTGCTACCGATGTTATATAATACTCCGAAAAAGAATATTTGTAAATTCTGTTATTATTTTTACTGTAGGCATACAGCGTTGTAAGATAACCGTTGTCCTCGGTAACAAGACAGTATGTACCGTTTGAGGCAACATCACCTGTGTATATTTTATTTTCGGCATTGCCTGAGTAAAGCGTTTCGTCAAAACTGCTTATCTCATAGCTTGAACTGCCGATTCCGTATGTGAGAAATCTGTTTTCATTGTTTTTCATTACGGGATTTGAATGTGTAAGCTGAAGTCGTGCAACCTCTGTACCTGAATTTGTAAGGGTTACAAACGAGGTGTCCGACGCATACACGGCATGTCCCTGTGACACTGCAAAGTTGCCCGATGAAACCTCGGAACCGATAATGTCAACGGGATAGCCGTGGCCGGCATTTCCGAGTACATCATAAGTCCACCAGTTCGAGATGTTCTCCCATGTGAGCTTGTCACGGTTTGCAAAGGCAAAAACTATAAGTCCTGCCGCAATGGCAATACACGCACCGAGTACGATTTTCTTGACAGCCTGCGGCGACATTTCGGTTTTTTCCTGTTCATAATCGTCAAGAGGCATATCCTCATAGCTCATTACATCTCTGTCGGTTTTATGTGTCTTTCGTTTTGAATAATGTCCTTTAAATTTTTAAACATCAGCGTTCACTCCTTTTTGTGAACTGTTGTCATTTTCATAATTCACACGATTCAGGTACAATCCGCAAGCCTGTGCGGTGGGACCCGAATATTTTCTGTTTTCTTTTCTATAATGGAGGGGATTTCATCGGGAGCAATTTTACCCTGCTGAATCCTGAGAAGTGTTCCCACCATAATACGAACCATATTGTACAAAAAGCCGTCGGCCTCAACCTTCATTGTAACAAGGTCGCCCTCACGGGTTACCGAAAAGGCTTTTACATTTCTGGTCATATCCCCTTTTTCACGGTTATCAAGCGTGCAAAAGGAAGTGAAATCGTGTCTGCCGACATATGCCTGAGCGGCTTTGTCAAGCAGATTTTCGTCAATTTTGTATCTGTAATGAAGTGCGTATCCGTCAAGAAACGGATTTCGCACCTCGCTGTTCCAGATTTTGTAGATATATTCCTTGCTTGTGCAGGAATAGCGGGCGTGAAAATCGGGTGCAACCTCTTTGCAGTCAAGAACCGCAATGCTTAGCGGCAGCCAGCGGTTAAGCGCCGCCTTGAGTCTTTCGGGCTTTATGGGATGCTCTGTTTTAAGGCTGATGCAGTACATATTTGCGTGAACTCCGCTGTCTGTGCGACTGCAGCCCTTTACATCAAAGTCATTGCCGATAATCTTAGAAAGAGCAGTTTGAAAAGCCTCCTGAACCGTCATTGCGTTCTGCTGAATCTGCCAGCCATGGAACTTTTTTCCGTCATATGAAATTGTGAGAAGAAGATTTCTTAAACTGCCGCAGGCAGGAATATGTTGCATAAAATCACTCCGCCGATTAGAAGTGCGACCATTACAAAAGATACATAGTCACGCTTTGCCATATGAATAGTTCTCATTCGTGTTCTTCCTGTTCCGCCACGGTAGCAACGGCACTCCATAGCTGTTGCAAGCTCATAGGCTCTTCTGAATGCCGAAACAAAAAGCGGAATAAGAATAGGGATAAACGCCTTTACCCTTTGAATAATATTACCCGACTCCATATCGGCACCTCGTGCCTTTTGAGCCTGAGTAATTTTGTCGGTTTCTTCAAGAAGTGTGGGAACAAATCTTAAAGCAAGCGACATCATCATTGCAATCTCGTGAACGGGAAAATGCAGTTTTGCAAGCGGCTTCATCAGTCTTTCGATTGCGTCCGTAAGCTCTGTCGGAGAGGTTGTGAATGTAAGACAGGAGCTTGCAAGGATAAGACATATGATTCTTACCGAAACAAAAATTGCTCTGTTAATGCCGTTTAAGGTAATTTTGAAAATTCCCCATTGTACAAGCGGATCACCCGAACCGTAGAACACATTGAGAATTGAGGTTACTATTATAATAAATATAATTACTTTCATGCTTTTGAAATAGAACTTTGCAGGCACTTTGCTTGCCGCAACAAAAAGTGCGGTAAAAATCACAACAAGCGCAAGCGAGGCATAATTAAAAGTACAGAAAATAATTACGAGAAATCCGACAAGCATAATCAGCTTTGCACGGGGATCACATTTGTGGATTACGCTGTTCGCAGGAAAATACTGACCGAACGCAACATCTCTTACCATATTTTACCCTCCTTGTCAAGCAGTGAGGAAATACAGTCCATTGCCTCATCAACAGTAAGTATTCCTTCGGGAACATTAAAACCTTTTTCACGCAGTTCAAGCATAATCTTTGTTATCTGCGGTACTCGAAGTCCTATTTTTTCAAGCTCTCGTCCCTTTGAAAAAACTTCTTTCGTCTTATCAAACATAACGAGGTTTGACTTGTTCATAACGATTATTTTATCGGCAACCCTTGCAATGTCTTCCATGCTGTGAGATACAAGGATAACGGTGTTTTTGCGTTCCTTGTGATACTGCACAATCTGGCTCAACAGCACATCTCTGCCCATAGGATCAAGACCTGCGGTCGGTTCGTCAAGAACGAGAACCTCGGGATTCATTGCTATAACGCCTGCAATTGCTGCCCTTCTCTTTTCACCGCCCGAAAGGTCGAACGGAGATTTTTCAAGAAGTTCATCTTTAAGTCCGGTAAATCTTGCGGCGTCATTTACCGCTTTTTCAAGCTCTGCACCGCTCTTGCCCATATTCGTAGGGCCGAATGCGATATCCTTGGCAACGGTTTCTTCAAAAAGCTGATATTCGGGATACTGAAATACCATTCCGACTTTGAAACGGATTTTTCTGATATCCTTGGGATTTGCCCAGATATCCTCGCCGTCAAGAAGAACCTGTCCCGAAGTTGGTTTCATAAGTCCGTTGAGCATTTGAACAAGTGTTGACTTGCCCGAGCCAGTGTGTCCCATAATGCCGATAAACTCGCCTTTTTCAATTGAAAGGCTCAAATTATTGACAGCGGTTTTCTCAACGGAGTGCCTGTTCCGTAAACATAGCTTAAATTTTTCAGTTCAAGCACCTTGCTCATGACAGCACCTCCTCAAGCATTTTTACACATTGCTCTGCATTGAGAGGAAGTTTGTCAAATTTCACTCCGCACCCCCTGAGTCTGTATGCAAGCTCTGTTGCCTGCGGAACATCAAGACGGTGCTTTTTGAGCAGCTCCGCCTGTGAAAAACATCTTCGGGTGTACCCTGAGTGAGGATTTTTCCTGCGTCCATAACGACAACTCTGTCGGCAAGGACTGCCTCTTCCATATAGTGTGTGATGAGGACAACCGTCATATTCTTTTCACGGTTGAGTTTTAAAAGCGTTGTCATTACCTCGTCACGGCCGTTAGGGTCAAGCATTGCCGTGGGTTCGTCAAGAACTATGCATTGCGGTTGCATTGCAAGAATTCCCGCAATTGCAATACGCTGTTTCTGACCGCCCGAAAGCTTGAACGGAGCGTGTTCACGGTAATCGTACATATCAACGGCTTTGAGGGCATTATCAACCCTCTGTCGAATCTCCTTTGGCGGTATTCCAAGGTTTTCGGGGCCGAATGCAACATCTTCCTCAACAACGCTTGCAACAAGCTGATTGTCGGGATTTTGAAGTACAAGTCCCACTTTTTCTCTTATGTCATATGTCTTGTTTTCATCTGATGTGTCATCTCCGTCAACATACACTTTGCCCTTATCCGGCAATAGCATTGCGTTGAGATGTTTTGCAACAGTTGACTTTCCGCATCCGTTGTGACCGAGAAGGGCAACAAATTCACCCTTTTCGATATTGAGAGAAACACCGTCAACCGCATTTTTGTACGGCTGACCGCTTTCAATGTCGGAATATGAAAAGCTGATGTTGTCAAGTGAAATAAAGCTCATTTATTATTTCTCCCATATTGCGGTTGAGCCGCATGGCAATACAAGTCCCGTGTCGCTCACCTTCAGTCCTATTTCATCGCTTGATACTTTTCCGCCGAAGTCCTTCTGCAAAAGAACTCCGAGCAAATACTCCATTACAGCGGGAGAAAGTCCCGTTGTGTAGGAATTGAGAATGAAAAACAGCGGATTGTCTGAGAGAACCTGTTTGCACAGGGTTACAAGTGAATAAAGCTGTTCTTCAAGTTTCCAGACCTCACCGCCCGGACCTCTGCCGTATGACGGAGGATCCATAATGATTCCGTCATACCTGTTGCCACGGCGGATTTCACGCTGTACAAATTTTACGCAATCGTCAACGAGCCAACGGACAGGTCTGTCGGCTATACCGCTTGATGCGGCATTTTCCTTTGCCCACTGAACCATGCCCTTTGATGCGTCAACATGGCAAACGGTTGCACCTGCGTTCATACATGCAAGAGTTGCACAGCCTGTGTAACCGAAAAGGTTGAGAATTTTAAGCGGTCTGTTTTCGTTTTTAATTTTTTCTGCGGCAAAATCCCAGTTAACTGCCTGTTCGGGGAACACGCCCGTGTGCTTGAATCCCATAGGCTTGATGTTGAAAACGAGGTCGCCGTAATTTACAGTCCAGCGGTCGGGAACTTTTTTGTACTGCTCCCAACTTCCTCCGCCACGATTTGAGCGGTGGTAACGGGCATGTGCCGAATACCAAAGAGGATTTTTCTTTTCGCTTGACCAGATAATCTGCGGATCGGGACGGATAAGGATTATATCTCCCCATCTTTCAAGTCTTTCCCCATCAGAGGTATCTATAAGTTCATAATCTTTCCATTTATCAGATAATCGCATTATGCAGTCTTTCCCTTACTACCTGTGCGGCTTCTTCCGCAAGGTTCTGAATTTCTTCGAGGTTTTCACCCTCGAGCATTACTCTTACGAGAGGTTCTGTTCCCGATACACGAACAAGAATTCTGCCTCTGTCACCGAGGATTTCGCTAACTCTTTCGATTTCAGCCTTGATTTCCCTGTCTGTATAGAATGAGAGCTTGCCCTCTCTGCTGACCTTTACATTAATAAGCACCTGCGGCAAACGCTCCATAATCTTTGCAAGCTGACTGAGCTTTTCGCCTGTTCTCTTCATAATGCTGAGAATCATTGCACCTGAAAGCTGACCGTCGCCTGTTGTTGCGTAGTCAAGCAAAATGATGTGACCGCTCTGCTCGCCGCCGATGTTGTAGCCCTCCTGCATCATAGCCTCAAGAACATATCTGTCGCCAACCTTTGTTGAAACAAAGTGCATATCGTTTTCTTCGCAGAACTTGTTAAAGCCCATGTTTGTCATAATTGTTCCGACAACGGCATTCTTTTTGAGTACGCCTCTCTGCTTCATATCATTTGCACAGATTGCAATAAGATAATCGCCGTCAACAAGGTTACCGTTTTCGTCAACCGCAAGACATCTGTCGGCGTCACCGTCAAATGCAAGACCGCATGAAAGCTTGTGTTCACGAACATACTTCTGCAATTTGCTCATATGAGTTGAACCGCAGTCACGGTTGATGTTCACACCGTCAGGCTCGTCAAAAAGCATATGAACCTTTGCACCAAGCTTTGTGAAAAGCTTTTCGGCTGTTCTTGAAGAAGAACCGTTTGAGCAGTCAAGTGCGATTTCCATACCCTCAAAGTCGCAGTCAACTGCCGAAACAAGGTGGTCAATATACAAATCAGCCGCCTCTGTATCATATGTTACTCTGCCGATATTTTCATCTGTTGCGGATGCATACGGAACAACATGGTCAAGTACGATTTCTTCAATTCTGTTTTCGAGGGCATCGGGGAGCTTGCATCCGTCAGAACTGAAAATTTTGATACCGTTAAATTCAAACGGGTTGTGTGATGCGGAAATCATAATACCTGCATCGGCATTGTATTTGCCTACAAGATAAGCAACCGCAGGAGTAGGAACTACCCCGAGAATGTGAACATTTGCACCTACCGAGCAAAGTCCTGCAATAAGTGCGCCCTCGAGCATATCGCCCGAAAGTCTTGTGTCCTTTCCGATTAAAATTGTGGGGTGTTCAACCTCATCGCTGATAAGAACCATTGCCGCCGCTCTGCCTATATTCATTGCAAGTTCGGGTGTAAGCTCTGCGTTTGCAACACCTCTTGCACCGTCTGTACCGAATAATCTTCCCATTATACATATTCCTCCGTTAAATAATTTGTAGATTGTAAATTTTCAAAACTGCAATTTTCGGTATAACCCAAGTAAAAACCTTACACTCTGTTGAATTATACACTCATATTGTGACTGATTTATGACTCCCTGTCACCAAAGAGAGTCGGCTGTGTAGGCTGTGCATTTACAACACCCTTAGGAAATTCACAGCCGAGATGCTTGCAAGCCTCGGCAGTTATGCATCTGCCCCTCGGTGTTCTGCTGACAAAACCTATCTGCAAAAGATACGGTTCATAGACATCCTCGATTGTTACAGCCTCTTCACCGATTGCCGCCGCAAGTGTTTCAAGTCCGACAGGACCGCCGTTATAAAAACGACGATTGCCTCAAGCATTCTTCTGTCGTTGCGGTCAAGACCGAGTTCGTCAATTTCGAGTCTGTCGAGTGCTGTCCTTGCGGTTTCAAGTGTGATGACACCGTTTGACATAACCTGTGCAAAGTCACGCACACGCTTTAAAAGTCGGTTTGCAATTCGTGGTGTTCCCCTTGAACGGGACGCAATTTCAAGCGCACCGTCATGTTCAATTTTTATTCCGAGGATTCCGGCACTTCTTTCAACAATCTGTGCAAGCTCCTCGGGAGTGTAGAGCTCAAGTCTTAACACCACACCGAAGCGGTCACGCAAAGGAGCGGTCAGCTGACCTGCTCTTGTGGTTGCTCCGACAAGTGAAATTTTGGCAACGGCAGATGATACGAAGCCGCCATCTGACCTTTACCCGTGATGATATCAATTGCAAAGTCCTCCATTGAAGGGTAAAGTATTTCTTCAACGGAACGGCTCAGTCTGTGAATTTCGTCAATAAAAAAGCACATCGCCCTCGTTAAGGTTGGTAAGCAATGCCGCAAGGTCGCCCGGCTTTTCAATTGCAGGGCCTGAGGTTATTCTCATTGACACACCGAGTTCATTCGCAATGATTCCCGAAAGAGTTGTTTTACCGAGTCCCGGAGGGCCGTAGAGCAGTACATGGTCAAGGGTTTCGCCTCTGATTTTTTGCCGCCTCGATAAAAACCTTGAGGTTTTCCT
>ENA-OQJN01000227-OQJN01000227.1-human-gut-metagenome-genome-assembly--contig:-NODE-227-length-27058-cov-14.808622_pt1 | contig 27058 bp, 18 predicted proteins | sample MGYA00242610_ERZ504777 | MGnify/ENA primary metagenome ERZ504777 (study PRJEB26092, sample SAMD00036350) | human gut metagenome | host: Homo sapiens | study: EMG produced TPA metagenomics assembly of... | reverse complement strand
CAAAAAGAAAAAGCGGAGGAAGGTGCGGCGAAGAAACGCCGTTCCTCCCTCCGCAAATGGAGTATCTATCCCTGTTATGAAAGTTTGGAGAGTTGGGTAAGGATTTCCTTCACACCCTCCCACAGTTGTTCCTGCCGCTGGGATATATCCTCCAAGTCAGCATTATAAACCCGCCCGGTCTCATGCACTTTGCGGGTCAGCTGATTCAAGTTGTTGCTGCTTCGACGCATCAGAGAGACCAACTCCTTCAGCTCCGGCAGTTCCAGCTTGACCACATAACCATCCAGCGCCATTTTCCGCAGATAAGCACTCAAATTCTCTGTCCCGTATTGCTGCATCTTTTGATGGATCAGCTCCAGTTCTTCTGCGGACACCCAAAACAAAACCGGAACATCCCGCTTGCGCTTTGCCATGGTTATCGCTCCGGCTCCCGTTTTTTCGGGGCGGCAGACTTATGGGCGGGCAACTCCTGTTTGAGCTTTTGCAGGACAGAACTTTTCTGCTGTTCTTGAGCGACTTTTCGGAACTGTCTGGTGAACAGGTCGGTCAAACCGGGATTGACCTGATCTACCACCAGATAGGCACAGTGGCGGGAAGCGCCGCTGTCCTCCAGCGTAGGAATGTTTTTTGCCCATGCTTTATTGTCCTGAGAGATACGCCCGTCATAATTCTTGCGCTGGATGGTGTTGGCAAGAATAAACTGTACCCGTTCCGTCCCGAACTTTTCCAGCACATCTTTGACCGCCGCCTCCGTATCCAGCCGATTCTCTGCATAGTGGGCGCTGATGGTCTGCTCAATGGCTTCTTTGCAGGCGCTGTTCGCCTGATATGAGAGGTTGTACTGTGCCATTTCCCCATGCTCGGACGCATAGGCAGCAGAATGTGGATAGACCGGTGTTGTTCGCAGTTCCTCTTTGGCTCTGCACACATCGTCGGCACGGCTTTCAATGCTGTCCCGGATCACATCCATGTAGCCGGTCTCCAGCTTTTCAAAATAGCGGTACACATCCGCCAGCGGAGAGGGAGATTCCAAAAGTGCCTGAGCCTGGGTGTCGGTCAACTCCAGTTCCTCCATTGCCATCACGATGTCCTCGCGGATGGTGTACTCATAGGCATGGTTTAAGACTTCTTCCGGGGGCTGGCTTTTCAGCCAGTCCCGGAACTTGTCCTGTTCGGCAGCCATCTTTTCATAAAGGGCTGTATTCAGATCGTTAGTATTCATGTTATCGCACCTCCTCATGCTGTTTTGGTTTCTTGTCTGTACTACGGGGTTGCACCGGGCGTTTTAGGGTATCCAGCACCGAAGGCCGTGTGCTTTTGGCAACAACAGACTCGGTGTGTGCCTGCCCCTTTCCGTCGATGTTGAGCAGGGTATCCAACTCCACCAGACGGGCGTTTTTGCTTCTCAGTTCTTCTTCATAAAGGAATGGCTTTCCGACTTCCTCCTTTGCGGCAGCCTGCTGCTGATAGAGGTTATCCAGCTGGGCCTTTGCCGCCTCCAGACGCTGGGGCATCTGGGCGAGGGCATTGTCGATACGGGTAAGATTTCCGCGAGGGTCTGTACCAAGGGTTGCCCGGTGGGTCATCTGTCCTTTCAGCAGGAGCGTATATTCCTGTTTCCAGGCGGAAAATTCCACGGACATGGCATAACCCCGGTAGCTGCCGATCTGCACCGGATCGGAGGTTTTGACCTCCTTGCAGGCATCCAAAAGAGCTGCACCAGCGTTCTCCTTATCGGTCAGCAGGTCTCCACGAATCTCCATACCGGCAAAGCCGTCCTCTGGGTGCGGGTGAGCTGCCAAAACCTCCAGATCGGATTCAAAGCCCTTGATAAAACCTTTGTGCTTTTCAATCTCCTCCGGGAAGTATTTGAGCAGCTGGTCCTCCAGACGATATTGCTTGCTCTGGTGGTCGGCTTTCATCAGCTTCAGGCGGGATACCTCCACATCCAAATCCATACGCTCCTTGATACGGGGATCTCCGGCACACAGAGCCTTGATCTCGGCAAAGGAAAGTGCTGTTTCGTCCACATCATCGCAGGAGCGCACCGGCGATTTAGAAGTCATGATCTGACTGATGAATTTTTGCTTATTCTCCACCGTCTGCCAGAGGTATGCGTCAAAGGTTCCTTCGGTCACATAGCGGTACACATGGACAAGAGGATTCTGGTTACCCTGGCGCTCGATACGGCCCTTGCGCTGGGCAAGGTCTCCCGGTCTCCACGGACAGTCCAGGTCATGAAGTGCCACCAGACGGTCCTGCACATTGGTGCCTGCGCCCATCTTTGCGGTGCTGCCCAAAAGGACACGAACCTGACCGGTACGGACCTTAGAGAACAGCTCCTTTTTCCGCACTTCGGTATTGGCTTCATGGATAAAAGCGATCTGGTCGGCAGGCATTCCCTGAGCAATGAGTTTCTGACGAATATCGTCATATACCGTAAAGACCGGTTCCTGCTCCGGCAGAGGCACAGAGCCTTCCAATGCGTGAAGCAGTGGATTATCCAGCGTTTTCGCCGCCTTGCTTGCAGGAGCTTTTGCCTGCGGTGTAGAAATGTCGCAGAACACCAGTTGGGTCAGCTTGTCAGCTTTGCCATCCCGCCAGATCTGCATGATGTTGTCCACGCACTGATTGACCTTTGTGCCAGGTTCATCCGGCAGCATCTGGTTGACGATTCTCTGGTCCAGGCCCAGCTTACGGCCATCCGAGGTAATCTTGAGCATATTGTCCTGGGACGGGTCAACGGTTCCGCTGTGTACCAGCGATGCGCGCTCCGAAAGGGCCTTGACCATTTCCTGCTGATGTTCGGTGGGCTGCGCCACGATGTTGTGGTATTCCACCTCCGGGGTGGGCAGGTTCAGTTGGTCGGCGGTCTTGATGTCCGCCACTTCTTTGAACAGGTTCATCAGCTCCGGCAGGTTAAAGAACTTGCTGAATCTCGTTCTTGCCCGGTAGCCGGTGCCTTCCGGTGCCAGCTCCAAAGCTGTGACGGTCTCTCCAAATCGGGAAGCCCAGCAGTCGAAGTGGGTCATGTTCAGCTCTTGCAGGCGTTCATACTGAAGGTAACGCTGCATGGTGTAAAGCTCGGTCATGGAGTTGCTGACCGGGGTACCGGTGGCAAAAATCACGCCACGGTTTCCGGTGATCTCATCCATATAGCGGCACTTGGCAAACATATCGGAGGATTTCTGTGCATCCGATGTGGAAAGACCAGCCACATTCCGCATTTTTGTGTATAGAAACAGGTTTTTATAGTTGTGGGCCTCGTCCACAAACAAACGGTCCACACCCAGCTGCTCGAAGGTTACCACATCGTCTTTTCGCCCCTCGGCTTGCAGCTTTTCCAGTCTGGCTTCCAGAGACTTTCTGGTACGTTCCAGCTGTTTGACGGTAAAACGCTCGCCGCCACTGGCCTGTACCTCTGCAATCCCCTCAGTGATCTCGTCGATCTGTTCATAGAGAAGCCGTTCCTGACGCTCCCGGCTGATGGGGATACGCTCAAACTGGCTGTGTCCCATGATGATGGCATCATAATCACCCGTCGCAATACGTGCGCAGAACTTCTTTCGGTTATGGGTCTCAAAGTCCTTTTTGGTGGTGACTAAGATATTGGCGGAAGGATAGAGACGCAGAAACTCCGACGCCCACTGCTCTGTCAGATGGTTTGGAACCACAAAGAGAGATTTCTGGCACAGTCCCAGGCGTTTGGCTTCCATCGAAGCAGCTACCATTTCAAAAGTTTTGCCTGCGCCTACTTCATGTGCCAACAGGGTATTTCCTCCATACAGCACATGGGCAATGGCACTTTTCTGGTGTTCCCGCAGGGTAATGGCCGGGTTCATGCCTCCAAAAGTGATGTGGCTGCCATCATATTCACGGGGACGGGTAGAGTTCATTTCCTCGTTGTACTGGCTCACCAAAGTCTGGCGACGCTCCGGGTCTCTCCAGATCCAGTCCCTAAAGGCTTCCCGGATCGCCTGCTGTTTTTGAGCCGCCAGGGTGGTCTCCTTGGCATTCAGCACGCGGCGCTCTTTTCCGTCTGCGTCCTCTATGGTGTCATAGATGCGGACATCCCGCAGGTTTAAGGAATCCTCCAGAATCTTGTAGGCGTTGGCGCGGCTGGTCCCATAGGTGGTATAAGCTGCCACATCGTTGTAGGATACAGAAGATTTTCCCTTGATCTGCCATTCAGCGGTAAAGGACGAATAGTTGACCTCGATACTGCGTTGGAGATAAAACGGGGTATTAAAGGTCTCATACATAAACTGCTGGATATATTCCTTGTCAATCCAGGTAGCGCCCAGACGCACCTCGATCTCCGACGCATCCAGGTCTTTGGGCTGGGCGGCGGTAAGAGCTTCCACATTGACTGCATAAACCGGGTCCTGCTGTGCTGCCCGCTGTGCCTGACGCAGCTTTCGGCGTACATTGCCAGAGAGGTATTCATCAGCAGTCACATAATGGGGCGTTCTGTCCTGCTCCAACTGTCCCGGTACACGGAAGATTACGCCTTGCAACTCTCCGGCCAGTTCTTCTTTTGTTTTTCCGGTAAGCTGGCTCATATAGTCCATATCCACGCAGGCTTTTTCCGAGATGGACACCGCCAGTGCTTCACTTGCCGTATCCACCACAGCCACCGCCTGATGGGGCTTGATGGTCCGCTTGGTGAACATATCTGCCTTACGTTCCAGTTTACCGTCCTCGTCGATGACTTCCAGCGCACAGAGCAGGTAATAGGAAGAATCGTCTGCATAGGCCAGACGGTTTGCACGGTCATTGATGAGACCGTATTTGGCAGAAAAGCTGTCATAGAGGCTGTTCAGTTCCGCCTGCTTCTCCCGAATGGTGCTGTCCGGAACCGCTGCATCCATCTGAAGGTCGATCAGTTCCTGCACACAATCACGCAGTCCCACAAGACCTTTCACGCGGGCTTCGGCGGTGGCGTTGAGGTCAGGACGCACCATACGGCTGTTTTCCCGGTAGTACACCTGCCCGTCTACAATGGCATAGGAATAGTTCTTCACATTGGGGTCGGCAGGAATGGAGGTGTCAATGGCTTCGCCCTCGCCCAGCTCCGGCAGCTCGGCCTCCTGGTAGGTGCCGCGAATGTACTTCACGGCATCGTGCAGCTGATCGGCCAGTTCCAGCCCCTCAATGGGGTTCACGGTGTAGTCCATACCATGTGCAGTGCTTACCGGCTCCTGTCTGCCTAGCACCATTTCCGGGTGGTCGATAAAATACCGGTTGATGGCAAACCCGTCCTCCGTCTGTCCGGTCTGGGTCCATTCCGGCACGATGTCCAACGGGCGATCCCGCTTTTGGAGAAAGATGATGTCGGATACCACCTCGGCACCGGCATTCTTTTTGAACGCGTCATTAGGCAGACGGATGACTCCCAGCAGCTCGGCACGTTGAGCAAGATACCGGCGCACGGTGGAATCCTTGGCGTCCATGGTATATCGAGAGGTCACAAAAGCTACCACACCGCCGGGACGCACCTGATCCAGTGCTTTGGCAAAAAAATAGTTATGAATACTGAAATTCAGCTTGTTGTAGGCTTTGTCGTTGACCTGATACTGGCCAAAAGGCACATTACCAATGGCAAGGTCATAGAAATCTCGCCTGTCGGTGGTCTCAAACCCGGCCACGGTGATGTCGGCCTTGGGGTAGAGCTGCTTTGCAATCCGTCCACTGATGGAATCCAGCTCAACGCCATACAGACGGCTGTTTCGCATTTCTTCCGGCAGCATACCGAAGAAATTGCCCACACCGCAGGACGGCTCCAGGATGTTGCCGGTCTCAAAACCCATGCGGCCCACGGTCTCATAGATGGCCCGGATTACCGTGGGACTGGTGTAGTGCGCGTTGAGGGTGGAACCTCTGGCGGCGGCATATTCCTCCGGGGTCAGCAGTTCTTTTAGCTGGGCATACTCTAAAGCCCATGCCGGTTTCTCCGGGTCAAACGCATCAGAGAGACCGCCCCAGCCCACATATCGAGAAAGAACCTCCTGCTGTTCGGGGCTTGCCTGCTGTCCGGCAGCTTCCAGCTCTTTCAGCAAACGAATCGCATTGACATTTGCCTGGAACTTGGCTTTCGGACCGCCCTCACCCAAATGCTCATCTGTAATGCGGAAGTTTTTTGCATTGCGGCGCAGGTTAGCCTTGTATTCCTCATAAGATGCTTCCTCGGCAGCTTTGGCATTGGGAAAGGTCTGCCACTGGCCATTGACCTGAATGGAAACCGGGTGTTCATCCAACACTTCCTCAAAGGTTTTCTCCGGCTCTGTTACAGGGGCTGGCGGCTCCGGCTCCTCGATATGCAGCTGTTCCACCACCACATCATAAGGTAGATGGTTCTTATCGCCCGGATAGACGGCCATGGTCTCGGAATGGAAGGTCGGGGATTCGGTAGTCGGTTGGGGCTGTTCCTGTCCAAAACCGTCCTGCTGACGGGCATACATCCCGCGCAGCAAAGGCGCAACTTCATCCCAGCGGAAATACAGCATAGCCAGACGCTTTTCCTCTGCATCCATGACTTCCAGTTCTATGCCCTGTGCCGTGGTACGGTAATCGGCAATATCGCCGGTCTCCAGATTCAGTGTCTCGATCTCACCAGAATAGGCTCTGCTCAGCCAGTAGGCGATCTCGCTGTTGCTCCTGCCGGATTGCAGCAGCGTGAAAATCTGCTTTTTATCCGCTTCATCCATCAGTCCATGAGCCAATACATCCCGCAAGTCCTGATCTGCCTTGTCCGGGTCAATAGGAAGAAATTCGGTATAGTAAGCATTGCGGCGGTCTGCCCGAAGCAGCTGCTCGAACTGTTCTTTGCGCTCTGCCCGGTAGATGGGATATACCATCCCGGTGGGCAGAAGCTGTACGGTGTCCTCCCGCAGCTCGGTGATCTGATAGGCGTCATCCTCGATATACACGGTATCGCCCACGGCATAGACCGGGGCGGCTGGGTCATAGGAGGTTCTTTGCGGAATTGGGCGGCGAACTGCGTCATATTCCTCATCGGAAATGGAAACTTTGGAAGTCTGCTCTGTCTCGGCATCTGCGATCTGCCCTACATCCGACACCACCTGTTGGATAAATGGGTCATTGTCCAGTTTTTCCGGGTCTGCCACCTGTCCGTTGACAATCCCTCTTTCCTCCAGGGCTTCCCGGATGGCGATGGGGTCGATGTTGTCAAAACGTTCCTGTTCTTCTTCGGTATAGAACCGGTCCTCCTGAATCAGCTGGGCAAGCCTGCGCTGTACCTTCGGCCAGGGCAGCTGCGTTTCCTCCGGGCTTCCGGCACGGACAACGAACGGGATGTTGCTGCCACTGTATTCCTGAGCCAGCCATGCAGCGGTATCTTTCTCTCTTGCATGGTCTTTCATATAACGGACGACAGCATGTTTACTCTCGATATTGCCGTTCCATGCACAAATGGCAGTATCAATATCTTCCTGAGAAAGAGGGCGCAGAAGTTCATGGAGCTTTGGATAGGTTTCGTCGATCACTTCCCGGTGCAGTCGCTGTCGGAACTCCGGCACATCCGAATAGAGGCGAATCAGCTCCATATCCTTAGAACCAAGGACCGCACGGCGCACAGCGGCATTGCCCTCGATGACAACATTTTCACGGTCAGAATGCCCGCAGGCATTGCGGTATGCGGCATCCTCGGAAATGGCGGCAGTCACCACAGTCTTATACTGCTCAAACTGCTCCCGAAGGGTAGGCTTTGGCGTTTCTTCCTCCACCTCCGGCTGCTGAGCTTGGATGGCATCTTCTTCTGCCAATTCCTTTTCAGCCTGGATTTTGTCATACTGCGCCTGTTCCTGTTCGGTAAGATAGCGGCCTTTCTGGACAAGAGAGGTAATGCGCTTGGCAACCTTTTCCCAGTTCAAGTGAACATCCGGGCAGTCCTGCTTTTTATAGTGCAACCCTTTCCCGTCGTGATCTTCACCGCTGTGTGTTGCGCCGGACAGGGCATGAGAGCGTCCGCCAATGCCATACTCGTCTTTGAGGAATCTCACTTTTTCCTTATCCGTATGGTTTTCCATGAAGAACGCATAGATACGGCCTTTTCCTCCGGCGAAACTGCTTCCGCCGGTCATGGCGGCGTCGATCTCATCCTCGGTAATAAAGTGCTGGACGGTTGGCACTTGGGAAAGCTCTGAAGAAAAGGTCCTGCGGGGCAGGTCAAGGTCCTTCAGGTTCTCCCAGATCTCCCTCGGTCTATGATAGTGAAAACGCAACAGGTCACGGTCCTGCTGATAGGCAGTCCAGAAGGCGGCGTATTCTTCCTTGAGGGTCTGGCGGAAAGCCGGTTCACTCAGCTGCTCCATCAGGCGGCGGGTCTCCTCCGGGAAATCATTGCCTTTGATCTCTGACAGGCAGGACAAATATCCGCCTTTTCTGGCGTCCTCACTGAGATCGTGATACAGATGCCAGAGCTTTTCCGAGAGGAGGGAGCGTTCATAGCTTGCCGCTTCTGCAAGCTCCACATTGGAGGCAAACTGACCACTTTCCAAAAGCTCCCCGATACGCTCTGCGGCACTCTCCCAGGAAATGACCTGGGCAGACCTGTCATAACGGACAGACTTCCCATGTGAAAGATGGATACCATCCTCGGCATACCATGCGCTCACACTGCCAAGGCCATTGCCGCCGTGGTACAGCGTTTTCAGTATCTCGGCAATCTCAGCGGTGGTTTTCTGCTTTTCAAAGGCTGCAACCACACGCTCCCTTTGACGATCTGTATTGCCGCCCAAACGCAGCACATGGTCGATGTCATTTTGGGTAAAAGAAAAAGCAGAGGATGTATGCGCTACATTCTCTGCTTCATCTATGGATTGGATCTGTTCCGCTTCGGAGAGGAACAGGTTTAGAGTCAGCTGTTGATAAGCTCCGCCATCAGGATCTCCTCGGCCTGAGCTTTGCAGGTGTTCATCAGCCCCACCCACTTCATGGGATCGCTGGCTTTCAGGTCCTCGGTGGCTCCCGCTTCCTTCGCCAGCTGGGGCATCATCTGCTCCAGTCTGCTCTGGGCGGTCTCGTCGATCTCCAGAAGGTGCGGGTACAGCTTCTCGCTCAGCAGCATCTGGTTGTAGAGGATGGGACGGTGTTCCTTCAGGTAGGTTTTCCTCATCCTTCCGTACTTGCCCAAGGGTTTCTCCGGCTGCTGGCTCAGCTTCAGGTCGGGAATCAGATAGTCTCCGTTCTGGATATAGGTCATGGGATTGTTCATCTTGTTTGCTCCTTTCTTGGTTGGCTTCGCGCTCTGCATTTCGGACGGTAACGCCGATCTGCCGCAGCACCTGCTGGTTGATCTGGCTGACCGCTGTTCCCAGCGCTCCGATGGTTGCCGGAGTATTGAAATCAAAGATCGCCATGAAATCTTCGTGGTCGAAGTAGCGTTCCGGCTCCAGTCCACAGCGGGACATCAAAGCGTAAGTGATACTGACGGTGGCTGCTGCCTTGAACTGTACTCCGATGTTAAACTCATCATATTCCTCCAAAAAGGAACCGTCAACGATATAGAAGAAGTCCTGCTGATGCTCCGTCCAGTATTCCTCAGCCAGTTTTCCGGCTACCTCGGTGAGCTGTCCGGCAAGGTCATCACCGGAAACATCATAGGTGCGCTCAAGCATGGCCTGCACCGAATCCAAATGGCTCTCCTCCAGCTGCCACAGCCAGGGAGTGCGGGAATGTTCACGGGTTCCGGTGTCGGAAATATCAAAAACATAGCGCAGGCGGGGCCTGTCCCCGGAATCGTCCACCAGAGCAATTCCCTTGGAGCCGCGCCTTACATACCGGCCCATCTTTTCATTCCACAAATCGTACTCTGCACAGGCGGTGGCGTCCGGACGCTGGGCGTAGATCATCAACTGCTCATGGAACGGGTACTTGTAAAGTCGGGAAGCAGTGGTGAGAAACCCTGCCCATTCCTGCCAGCTCCCCGTGAGCTGCGTTGTTACCTTCTCCGCCATCTGTGCATATAGTTCAGCTTTGGTTGGCATAGTGTTCTGTCCTCCTTTCAGTTTTGGGGTAAAAAGGTGGGGTGGCATATTGCCACCCCATCCCTGCGATTATAGTGTTTACTGGTCAAAATCCGGATACAACTCCAGCTCGGCAAACTCGGCATCACTCATGGCCTGGAGCTTGCCCAGTGCGCTGTCTGTCAACTCCCGCAGCTCGGTTTCCTCCGGGGCCAGCTCGCCGCGCATCTCACGCAGGCTGTCGATCAGTCCGGTGCGGCTACCGGTATTGTAAATGCACATCAGGTTCATTTCCTCAAAAGTAAAGTTTCCCATATCAAATCTCCCTTTCCGCACTCTTTTTGGGCGCTGTCTTTTTGTGTTCTGCCTTGGGCTGGCTTTTCAGCTGCTCCATGACGGACTTTTTCTTTTCCCGTTCCTCCCGATGGGCAGCGGCAGCCAGATCCATCAGGGAAATGGGCTGACCGCTGCGGGCCTGCTGTTCCAGCTCTGCCACCGTAGGCTCTTTTGCGCCATTGTTGATGATACCGTCGATCATGCCGTAATCGTCCTCCACGGCCATCTCCGCATTTTTCAGCGGATTTTCCGGCAGGAATCCGGGGATCTGGGTAAAACCAACACTGTCACAGTAATGACAGGATACCTTACCGTCCTGCTTGATCGCAACGATGTCACTAACACTCATAGAAGGACTGTGAAAATCCGCCGGCTTTTGCAGATTAAACTGCTCATATAGTTTTTCTAGCTGCTCCGGTACCGTGCTAGACTCCCTCAGAGGAGCTGTGTAAATGAGGTCATAATTGCTGCGGTCTATGGAAATGTCATGTGACTTTAACCAATCCAGATTCATAAAGCGCACATTCTGCGGATCGTCACGGCTCACCTGATAGATGGCAAAGCAATCTCTGTTCTGGGATAGAAATGCCTGTTCGCGTTCCTGCTGATGTTCCTGACGCTCCATGACCTTTTCGTGGAACTGAGGGCTTTTCTCCCATTCCTCACGGTCCACGCCAAAAAGACCGCCATGATCCATGATTTCCTGCGGGTCAAACACCATGCTCTCCGTATTGTCCTCATGCAGCACATAGACGGTCAAACCGGCGGCATCCAGTTCCAGCGCCCGTTCTCTGGTAACAGGGAGCATCCCATCATAGGAGTAGCCGTATTCCTGCATATCTGGTGTGGAGACCTGCTCATCCGGCATGGGGTATTCATCCAGTGCCTGCTCCTGTGCTTCCGGCAGCTGGGAAAAAGCAGCCATCTGACTGGCCTCTGCCTGCATCTGCTGGTAGGCAGCTTCCTGCAAGGTCTCAATCATGGACAACGGTGCGTATTTTACCGAGTCTCTGCCCAAATCGTTGTCATCACAAATCTGGAGAACTGCCTTCATGCGGGAAATCTCCGGCATATCCAGCTGACCACCATCCAGCTCTTTCATGGACGCGGCATCGTAAAGGGTATAGTCCCAGCCGCTGTCACAGGATTGGATATGAAGATAGGTGGCATCGTCAATCAGAAACAAAGCCTCCTGCTGGTTGGCGTCCGCCCCCAGCACTTCCATTTCCGGCATTGCCGCAGCCAGTTCCTTTACCGCTTTTTGCACCAGAGGATTATCACGGTAATAGTCGATTGCCTGGATGCTGTCCAGGTCAATGGTCTGGCCGGTCAAAATCGGAAAAGGTCCTTCATAGTCGCTTCCGTCTTTCAGCTCAAAACCAATGCCCTTGATCCCGTTCATTCGTTCTGCCGGAATCTCCTGATAAATGCGGATTGCTTCCTCCAAAGACAGGTTATCGTGGTATTCTCCGAGGTTTGGAAATTCCATGCACTCTGCTACATAGTAGGTCAGATCGCCGGTCTGCTGTCTATCAGATACCTTAGCGGCATCTTCTGGCTGCTCTATCGGGGCGGGTTCCGGCTCTACCTTTGCATGAGGGTCGATTCCGCGCTCTTTGCAGATTTCCTTATAGTGGTGCTCAATGTCGGAGATCAAAGTGCCGGAGGTTTTGTTGATGGTCTCCAAACTGGCTCTCAGCTCTTTCAGCTCTTTGCCCTGGCTCCAGCTTGCAATATAGCCAAAGCTGTTTTCTCCTGTCTCGATGCCAAAATATTTGCAGACTGCATAGGAGATGCTTTCAGCCTCCACTTCTTCCGTGTGACGGTTTTTGATTGCCTGTTTTTCTGCGGTTGCATCTTCCTCAACTGCAAGACGCCATTCAAACTGATTTTCGTCCACATAACGCCAATCCATATCAGAAGCAAACTGTTCGGCTTCTTTTTCTGTGGCAAAATCCAACTTGAAATCATGCTTGGTTCCACCTTCACTCTCCTGCACAACCTTCCATGACGGTAGCATTTCATATTTTTTAGGGTCATGGAGCTTGCTGTGGGCAATCTCATGAACCGTGGCCGAAACCGTCTGCACCTCGCTCATGCCTTGGCGAATGGCAATTTTCTGATGATCGGCAGAAAAATAGCCGTCCGTATCAGCAGCCATTGCTTCAAAAGTAATCGGCACCGGTGCGCTGCGGCGCAGGGCCTCCATGAATGCCTCATAATTTGGCACATTGCCGGAAAGGGATGATGCAAGCTCCGGCAAAGGTTTCCCGTCGGTCTGACTCACATCAAAGACCTTGACCGGACGAAACATGGGAATCTCGATTTCTTTTTCCTCTGTGACGATCTTTCCGTCTTTATCCAGAATCGGAGCCTTGGTATCTGGGTCCAGCTTCTGCTCCTCGATTTTCTTCTTATACGGTGTGGGAGCGATGATGGTAATGCCATGCTCGCCCTTTTTTACATGACGCTCAAACTGGTCTTTCCACTTATTGTATCCGGCTACCAATGTGGCGTCCGGCTTCTGCATATAGATGAGCATGGTGTTGTTTACCGAATAGCGGTGGAAGCGGGACATGACGGACAGATAACGCATATACTTTTCGCTTTCAAACAGTTCTTTGATACCCTGCTCGATACCATCTGTGATTTCCCTTAGCCGTTCTCGATTGGTGGGTTTATTCTCAGCCATGATTTTCAATCTCCTTTCCAAGTGTGTGATTTCTGCTGTGTGTTCTGCAATCCATGCCTTTTGTTCTTCTTCACTTTCATAAAGAAAAAGGTCCAGCAGGTACTCTACATAGGGTTTCTTCTGGATTGCTTCCACAAAGCGGGGGTGCGGTTCTTCCTCCGGTGTCCTGGGAGAACGGTCGGCTTCCCATTTTTTCAGCAGATAGTAGTAATCAGACAGTACACGATAGCAGCGCTGTCGATCTTCCCGAAACTTCTGTACCTCGGTTTTTTGCCGGACATATCTCCTGCGGGGCGGGGCCTGACTATCATAGATCAGGCCAAAGTCCTGTGCCAGTTTCTCTGCCGCTTCTTTTGGGGAGAGGTTAAAGAGCTTTGCGGTAAAGTCGATCACATCCCCATCTGCACCACAGCCAAAGCAGTGGAACCGCTGGTCTACCTTCATGCTGGGGTTCTTATCATCGTGAAAGGGACAGCAGGCCATGCCAGTTCGACTGACTTTTATCCCGTAAAACTCTGCCGCTTCTCTGGTGCTGACCGACTGCTTGACCGCTTCAAATACATTCTCTGCCATGTGCCTTTAACTACCGGACTTTTTCACAGGGGGCTGGTATCCGGCGGCTTTCGCACGCTCACTGGCAGCTTTGCGACGCTCGGCGCTGTATGGCTCCCGGACTGATACACACCGCTTGGGGACGGTAAAGTTATGGGCGTCCTTTCGGGTGATCTGGTCGGGGTGCTTTTTTGCCAGCAGTTCCAGCTTCTCCATCAGATGGGGATCGTGGGTGTAGACCTCAGCCATTGGTTCTGCCTGGTTATAGAGGAGAATAGTTTCCCGTTCCACTAAAGAGAGCTTCATCGGCTGCCTCCTTTCCACTGGTCAAATTCCAGCTTGAAGTTGGCATACTGTCCATCGTCCTCCAAAACCACAGTGGCATCGTAGGTCTTGCCGGTTTTCTCCGAATATAGCCCCGTCACACGGACACAGCCATCGTTCAGCAGCGCAGACACCACAGCTTTGGTCGGCTGTTTTTCTTGGCAGCCCACCATTTGTTGTTTTTCCAGATTGCAAATTTGCAAGAATCATTCTGACAGAAGAAGCCTTTTTGCAGTTCTGCAACTTCACCGCCGCAGCGAGGGCATTTGCCCACCACCTCACGGGGCGGAGTGAACAGGTACTCGGTTCCCTTGATGACCTGATAAGTTCCCACCAAGTCTTTCAGCATGGTGCTGATCCCGTCCAGAAACCCCTCTGGGGCAAGCTGCCCGCGCTCGATCTCGCCCAGGCGATACTCCCACTCGGCAGTCAGAAGCGGCGATTGCAGTTGTTCCGGCAGGACCGTGATAAGGGATACTGCATCGTGGGAAGGAAGAAGCTGTACCGTTTTCCTGCTCTTTTTTCGTTCCAGAAAACCGGCAGATACCAGCTTTTCCAAAATACCGGCACGGGTGGCCGGTGTCCCCAGACCTTTTCGCTCGGCGTCCTCCGGCATATTCTCTTTTCCGGCAGTCTCCATTGCGGACAACAAGGTATCCTCCGTAAAGTGCTGAGGCGGACTGCTTTTGCCTTCTTTGACGATTGCCGCAGCAACCGAAAGGGTCTGTCCTTCGGTCAGCTCCGGCAGGGCTTTCTCTGTGCCCTCTTTTTTCGGCTCTGCATCCTTCATTTTGGCACGGTAAGCGTCCTCCAGTGCTTTCCATCCGGGATGCTTCACCGTTTTTCCTTTTGTGGTAAACTCCCCACCGGCACACGCTGCAATCACAACAGTTTCCGAATAGATATGGGGCTGGGCTACGGCGCACATCAGACGCAGGGCCACCAGCTCCAGCACCGCTTTTTCTCCCGCAGGAAGGGCAGAAAGGTCTGCATCCTTGAGATTTCTGGTAGGGATTACTGCGTGATGGTCGGTTACTTTCTTATCGTTGATGACCGTATGCGGATCACAGGTAATGGCGATCCCTTTGCGAAACGGCATAGCGTTGGCAACCAGATTGACCAGCACCGGCAGGCTGTCTGCCATATCACCAGTCAGATAGCGGCTGTCAGTACGGGGATAGGTGCAGAGCTTCTTTTCATACAGGCTTTGTAGGTAGTCCAGGGTCTGCTGGGCTGTAAATCCAAGCAGGCGGTTGGCATCTCTTTGCAGGGTAGTCAGGTCATAGAGGGCAGGCGGCTTTTCGGACTTTTCCTTACACTCCACCTTTTTGATTGTGACATTTGCACCCTGACAGGCTTCTTTCAGCTGCTTAGCAGCGGCCTTATTCGCCATGCGCTCCCCGGATACGGTAAGACCGGGCAGCTCCAGCGCCACGGTATAAAAGGGAATCGGCTGAAAGGTGTCGATCTCAGCTTCTCGCTGGACAATGAGCGCCAGTGTTGGGGACATCACGCGCCCGATGTTGAGGGTACGGTGATACAGCACGGAAAAAAGCCTTGTCGCATTGATCCCCACCAGCCAGTCGGCCTTGGCACGGCAGAGGGCAGCATCTCGAAGTCCGTCATAGTCCGCACCGGGGCGCAGGTTTGCAAAGCCTTCCCTTATGGCGGAGTCTTCCATCGAAGAAATCCAGAGCCTTTTCATCAGCTTCTTGCAACCTGCCAGCTCATAGACGCTGCGGAAGATCAACTCGCCCTCGCGTCCGGCATCGCAGGCATTTACCACCTCCGAAACATCCGGGGCATTCATCAGCTTTTTGAGAATATCAAACTGCTTTTTCTTATCCTTTCCCACCACCATCTGCCAATACTCCGGCAGGATAGGCAGATCATCATATCGCCACTTGGCATACTTTGGGTCATAGCTGTCTGCATCCGCAAGACCGGCCAGGTGGCCCACGCACCAGCTGACACGCCAACCGTTGCCCTCCAGATACCCGTCCTTACGGACGGTTGCGCCGATCACCGCCGCCAAACTCTGGGCAACTGATGGTTTTTCGGCAATTACCAATTTATGTTGAGCCATGATGGTTCCTCCTCTCTTTGAGCCATCGGGACATTTCCCGGTGACAGATACCTACGCAGGGTCTTCCATAATTCCCGCAACCATAGCAGGGGTGGCTGTGGGGCAAAGAAGGAGGACGGGAAGTTTCCTTCCCGCCCTCCGGCCTGCGTGTCATCATGCGTTCATAGGGACTGTCTGTGAAACGGGTCATTTCACACTGTCCTCATCATCTTCTTCTGTGCTGCCCCCGTCAGCGTCCGGCTCGTCCGACTCCTCATCCTCGGTTTCCCATTCCTCGGAATCCTCCTCGCCATAATCATAATCGTCCAGACTGTCATTGCCCTTGGTCTTAGGCTTGTTCTTAACGAGCTTCAAGTAGGCAAATACGCCACCGCCTCCCAGCAGAGCCAGCAAAAGGACTATCGCAGCCGGGTTCAATCCGGCAGGCTTCTCCTTTTCCGGCTCCGATGTTTCTGCCGGAGGTTCCGGTGCTTTGCCCGTACATTTACTCTTATCAGTTGCGCAGACCGGGCAGGCCGTATTGACTGCCCCTGCTTCACATTTTGTTGAACAGCTACACACAGCAGCCGGCTCCTCTTTGACATTTTCATCTTCCATCAGTGCCATCAAATCCGCTTCATCCACCTGGTTCAGAAAGTGAACAGCAGTCTTTTTATCCTCATTAGCCCTGTCGATCAAAATGTAAAAATAGTTGCCCGCCTTGGTGGTAATGGTAATGAGCTGCTTATTGCCACCAAAATCATCCACCAGAGCGGCATTGCCATCTGGTGTAAGTGCCGGTGCCGGTTCTGCTTCTTCCACAATCACATTGCTGTCATTGGTAGAATCCTCTGCCGGTGCCGCCGGAGCCTGTTCTGACCCCTGTGCGAAAGCAGGGATCGTAAATCCAAATGCCACAACCATTGTCAGGCAAAGGGCGGAAAGTGTTTTGCAAATTCTTTTATTCTTCATAAGCGGTAACCTCCTGATTATTTGATTCCGACAGTGCTGTATCTCTGCCGTGGTTCATTCCACCGGAAAGCATAGCGTTCAGCTGTGCTGGAGTCATGCGTAACGCACGAACCATCTGAACGATTTCCAGATTCTCTGCCTCCGTTTTCTGTGCTTCCAGGGTCTTGAGCTTTTCCTGATATTCCGCAATCTTCTCACGGGTTTTCTCAATTTCCTGGTCGATACGTTCAATTTTGTTTTTTGCCATAACCGTTCACTCCTTTCCACAAAGTCTGTTACCAGTTCATCAGGCCGTAGCCCTTAATACTTTGATAATTCAGGTCATAACTTTTGATCTTGCAGGCATCGCCGGAATTTCCCTCCACCGTATAAACACGGCTGCCATCCGTACCGATCACGATACCCACATGGTCTGCTGTCCCATCCAAATCCCAATCAAAGAAAATTGCATCTCCGGGAGCCAGATTGTTATAGCCTCTTGCACCCCATTGTCCATGAGACTGGAACCACGGAACGCCCTGCCACTCACAGCCTGCAAAGCGCGGTTCACTTTTTCCAGCCTGGTTATAACACCAGGATACAAAGCAGGCGCACCACTCCACGCGGCTGTCAAAGCCATACCAGCTCCAATAAGGATAGCCGCCCACATTGCCCACCTGACGCTTGGCCAGTTCCACCAGCTGAGGATTGCCGGGGCGGGTACCGTTAATGAACTGCACACCGGACAGATCTTCCGAGCCGCTGGTATCAGGGGAACCGCCGCCAAACAACAACGGCTTATTGCCCATGGTCTGCCGGTAAACCTGATACATTTCCATCTGCTCCGGGGGCAGTAACTCCGACGCCACAGCGGAAATGGGCTTGCTGGTGAGTTTCACATTCAAAATGTAATACTCATAGGGAACTTCTTCCGAGGTGGTCTCGCCGGTCTCTGGGTCGGTGGAGGTCTCCGTGCGGTAGCGGATCTCCACTTCCTCAGTAAGCGTCAGCTGATACTGTGCTGCAAACACACGCGCCAGCTCTGCCTGAGCGCTCTGCCGGGTGTAACCTTGCAAGACAGCAGACAGAAATGCTGCCAGCTCATGAGGGTCATGGCCGATCATACCAAGGTCATAGCGATACTCGTCATACCCTGGGTGGCTGCTTTCAATGTTGTCGATTTCCTCCTGCAACTGGACTTCTCTGGCTGCATAATCTGCCTCCACTGCCAGCATTTCCGGGTCATCCGACGGATAAGTGGTGCCGGAGAGAACGGAACCGATGCTCTGCGCTATCATGGAGCAGGAGGACATGGTATTCATCAGCATACAGGTAATGAGGAACAACCCCCCTGCCATCAGGAAACCCTTCTTGTGGCGCATGACGAACGCCCCTGCCTGCTGTGCCTTTTCTTTTACCGTCCTTGCGGCTTTTCCGGTTTTGGATGCAGCCTGGGCGGTATTTCCGGCAGTCTGACCGGCGTGTTTGGCGGCGGCATACTGCCTTTTGATGGCCTGCTTTTGCTGCCAGCGAGAAAGCGGATTGCTGGCAAACTGGGGATTTTCCTGCAAAGATTTCTGGTACAGAACATTTACATTTGCCTTTTCCAGTTGGCGCTCTGCCTGTGCTGCTTTGCGGTACGGCTTCAGCTTGTGGCTGCGATAGCCCTCCCGCACCAGATAAGCGCCGGTCTCCACCGCTTCCTCGGACTTATGGGCGCTTTCCACGCCCACGTTGTCCTGCTCTGTTTCCCGGATCTCTTTGTGGAGCTTGCCCACGACCAGATGGACGGGAGCTTCCCTGACTCCTTGAGAAACTTTGGAAGGTGGCTTTTTCTTGTCCTCAAAGGTCAGCTTCGAGGTCTTTTTTCCGGTATCCGGGTCAATGACCGTCTGCCTGACCTTTTTCTTTGGGATATTGGCCTGCGCCTTATCTGCTCTGGTCGCAGCTTTCTCCGCTTTACGGATCGGCTTTTCCAGTGCAGGGTCAGACCGTTCCTCATCAGTAAAGCGCAGACGCGGTTCCTTATTCAAACCATTCTCCCAGCATGAGGGAGGACATCATGTAGTGCAGCTCTGCATAAATGGCCATTCCCACCGGATCGTTGAACATACAGCCGGACAGGTAGGCATAAAACTGTGCCACCACATCGGACAGGATCTTCGCTTCAGTCCCTTCCAGAACCAGACCACCCATACCTTCCTTGGCACGGATGGCGCTCCAAACCTCTGCCAGGCGGAGCAGCCCCACCTGACCGGTCTCATTCAGTTCGGCTGCCTGATCTGCCGCCGTGCGGCACTCACTTACCGCATCGGCCATGACTGTAAGCAGCTGGCTGCGCTGGGCATTTACCGCCCTGTCAAAAAACATCAGCGAATTTTTATTCAAAATGTTGGGATTCATCATCATTCATCCTCCTTCTTTTTCAGTTCCTGGGGTTTGGTAGTCATAATGCGGTAAAGTTCGGTGTTCTTCGGGAAGTGATCTACAAACGGCAGGATCGTGGAGCCATAGAACAGCAGGCCCTCGCCCTCACCGGAGTGGGTCACATAGCTAAGCTGGTGCGTGGAAATCCCCAGTTGCTTCGCCAAAATCTGGCGGTCTCCGCCTGCCTGGTTAAGCATATACACGAAGTCCGAGTTTTCAAAGATGTTCTCTACCTCGCGGCTGCTCAAAAGGTCTTTGACATTCTGGGTGATACCTGTCGGAATACCGCCCCATTTTCTGAATCGCTTCCAGATTTCCACCGTATAGGCGGCGGTCTGCTCCTCCTTCAAAAGCAGGTGCATCTCGTCGATGTAGTAGCGGGTAGACTTGTGAGCGGCACGGTTGATGGTAACGCGGTTCCACACCTGATCCTGTACCACCAGCATACCGATTTTCTTAAGCTGCTTGCCCAGTTCCTTGATGTCGTAGCAGACAATCCGGTTATCAATGTCCACATTGCTCTGATGATTGAACACATTCAAAGAACCCGTTACATAGATTTCCAATGCCGTTGCAATGTACTGAGCTTCTTTTTCTTCCTGCTCCCGCAACAGGTTATAAAGGTCCTCCAAAATCGGCATATTCTCCGGCTTTGGGTCATTGAGATATTCGTTGTAAACCAGCCGTACACAACGGTCAATAATGGTTTTCTGCACCGGCTGCAAGCCCTCCTTACCGCCCACGATCAGCTCACACAAGCTGAGGATAAAGTCAGACTTGAGTGACAGCGGGCTTTCATCATCCGAATAGTCCAGATTCAGATCCATCGGATTGATATAGTTGGTTGAAGTAGGTGAGATCTTGATGACCTGCCCATGCAGACGCTCAACAAGAGGTGCGTACTCCGCTTCCGGGTCACAGATAATGACATCATCACTGGTAAGCAAAAAGCAGTTGGCAATTTCTCGTTTTGCGCTGAAGGACTTACCGGAACCCGGCGTACCCAGAATCAGGCCGTTGGGGTTTTTCAGCAGCTTTCTGTCCACCATGATGAGGTTGTTGGACAGAGCATTGATGCCGTAGTACAGAGCTTCTTTCCCGTTCTGGAACAGTTCCTGCGTAGTAAAGGGCACAAAGATAGCTGTGGAACTGGTGGTCAGTCCTCGCTGAATCTCAATCTGATTGAGACCCAGAGGCAGACAGCTCATCAGCCCTTCTTCCTGCTGGAAGTCCAGCCTGGTCAGCTGACAGTTATACTTCTGGGCAATAGAGCCTGCCTGAAAGATGTTGTTGCCAAGCTGACGGGGATTGTCCGCTGTGTTCAGCACCAGAAAGGTCAAAAGGAACATTCTCTCGTTGCGGCTCTGCAAATCCTGCAAGAGTTTTTTCGCTTCACTGCCGTAGGTAGCAAGGTCAGATGGAATGATGTCCATGTCGTATCCGGCACGGACTGCTTTTTTCTGTTCCTCGATCTTGCTGCGGTCCAGGTCGGTAATCTTCCGCTTTACCGTTTTGATGGCTTTCACCTGATCCACCGACTGAATATGCATACTCACAATGAGCGAACTTTCCATATCCAGAAAATCAGCCAACAGACGGTCATTCAGCTCCGGTGCGAGAATCTGCAAAAAAGAAACAGCCCCGTATTTCTTGCCCATACGGAACTGCTTGCCGGTACGGAACTCAAAGGAGCTTGGTGCAATAAAATCCTTTGTGGACAGACCAGAAGGAGCCAGCCAGTCCCATTCAAACTGAAACGGGAGTTGTTCATCCATGTGGAATACCGCATGAAGCTGAAAAAGCCTTTCTTTACCGTCCAGCGTTCTGGCAGCTACACCAAGACGCTTGAAGTTATTAAGTATATCGGTCTCAATACGCTCCAGACGGGGCTTGGCGGCTTTGATGCTGTCCGCGTCGATACCAAAGGTCAGGTATTTGGTCTTGATGAGACCGTTGTTACCTCTGGCCAGCTGATTTTGCAGCATTGTGGTGTATTCCTCGCGGATACTGTCAAAGGCGTCCCTCTGGGGCGGGATGGAAATGGAGTTAGCAAAGGTCTCCTCCGATGCCGCAAGGTTCAAAAAAGACAGCTGGAAATGAATCGAGCTGTCAAAATAATTGAGAAAATCACACCACCCCTCAAAGATTGCCGTCTTATCTTCGTTTTGGGAGAGCTGATAGTTGATGTCCTGAAACTGGATGGTCTTTGTGTAGTGGCTGTCCGATACGCGGCAGATTCCGTCCGGCCACATCCGTTCATAAGAGATACTGTCCTGCGCAGATTTTCCTTTTTTGTCCGTGCGGTTAGCGCGGGCAATGGCCGCTTCGATCTGCTTCTTATCGGCGCGGGACAGCTTTTTCTTTGTCTTTACCGGCTGCACAGTTTTTTCCTCGGTTTTTCCGAACATCCGATGCAGCCATTTTTTTATTGCGGTGAACAATGTCATACACCTCCTTATCGAGCATTTCCTGCCGCTTTAATACGGCATAAAAGTTGTTGGTCTGGTAAGGTCGCTGCTTTGGACGGATCACAGCTACTTTGAGAATGTTGCCCACGATCTTTTCCAGGGGCTGTCCATGCTTTTCGTACATAGCCAGCATAAAGAAGGGCAGCATAACCAGCATCATACACATAGCCGCTACACTGTTTCCGGTAGGTTTTCTGAGCAAAAAGAAAAGCGGTACGCCAATAAGCGCTCCGCCCGTGAAGCAGATAAGCTGCCGCTTGGTCAGATTGAACATGACCTTTGTTTTGACTTTTGTTAAGTCCTTGGGTACGGGTACATAAGCCAATGTGGAAACCTCCTTCCGTTTTAGTGCGCCTGAAAGACTGATTTTGCGAGGCTGCCGGTTTTGAATAGTGTAAAGCACAGCAGTACGGTGTAGCCCACGCAGCTCCAGATTGCCATGATGATGTCATCTTCCAGAGCGATGTTCTGCACCAGCACAGCATAAATTGCCACGCAGACGATAATGAGAAACGCCTGAAAGCCCAGCGCCAGCAGGGATCGGAGGTAATTCTGTCCCATACCGCCCCATTCTTTACCCATCATTGCAGCCATTGGAACGGGAGCCACCGAAGTCACAAGGTAAATCTCGATCATACGGCCATAAATAACGATAAAGATACAGATATACAACGCCCACATGGTAATGCCGATAAAGAGGGATTGGAACCACAGTCCGAACAGCGGCCCCAGATCCATTTCCATCAGCCTCGGTTCCAGATCAGTCATAACTGAGGAAATGTCAATGGACGCATCCGAATTGATAATCCCTGCTGCCTGCGCCACCACGCTCTGCGCCATATCAAAGACGCCCATCACGATATTCCATGTGTTTGTGACAATGAGGATGGCGGCAGCTGATTTGAACACCCACTTGAAAATCATCCAGGTATCCACATCATGCAAATTGTTCTTGTCTGCAATCATCTGGATCAGGTCTACGGTCATCACGATAGCCAGAATCACACCTGCAATCGGCACCATGATGGAGTTGGACAGATTCTCAATCATGCTGAAAATGCTGCCATTCCATCCCTGTGGGGTCTGGCCTACCTGTACGGATATATCCGCGACCTGTTGGTTTACGCTGTCAAACATCCCCGAAAGGTTGCTCATAATACCGCCCACCAGCATTTCTTTCAGCCAATTTGTCAGGGCTTCAAGTAAGAAATCCATACGGTGTCAACCTCCTTTCCGCCGCCCCCGCAGAACTGCGGGAGCGGCAAGGATTTCATGCAGGAACGCTTAGACAGAGAACAGCCCGGAGAGCAGAGGTACAAGAACCATACCAACAACGGCTACACCAGCGCCAGCCATGAGCTGCTTCATGCCCTGAGATTTTGCTTATGTGTGATAAAGAAGTAATAGAAGTGTAAAAAATTTTGCCGTTCCTATCCGGCACATGAGGTATGTCGGATAGGTCGGGCGGTTAGGTGTCGGGCAGTTCTACCTTGCCGACAAAAGAATAATAGATTTCGATTTCCTGTCTGCGTAACTTGCCCCGGCGTTTCCCGTCAAGGGCAACGCTTTCATGGACAACGATTTTCTCCACAAACTCCCGCAGCAGAGTAGGGGTAAGTTCTTCAATGGTAGTGTGCCTGCGTACCACATTCATAAACTTTTCAGCGTTTGCGGTGGCTTCCTGCGCTTTGGAAAGTTCTTCCCGCAGTCTGGCGGCACGTTCTTTCAGTTCTTTCTGCTCGGCTTCATAGTCTGCCGACAGCTCTGTGAAACGCTCGTCCGATATGCGCCCGGTTACGCTGTCCTCATACAGCCGCTTGAAGATAGCAGATAACTCGGCTATGCGTTTCTCGGCGGCTTCCAGCTCCTTTTTCTTGGCGGCGTTCCTGCGTCTGTCCCCGTCCTCATTCTGCTCGATTAAAAGCTTCATAAACCGGGCTTCATGCTTTGCCGCATAGCTGGTAACTTTCCGCAGATTGGAGAGTACGCCAGCGGTCAAGAGGTCAGTGCGGATAAAGTGCGCTGTGCAGTCGGCGGTGCGTTTCTTGTAGCTTCCGCAGATATAACAGTCCTGCTTGCGCTTGTCCGTCTGGTATCGCTGCTGGTACATGACGCTGCCGCAGTCGGCACAAAAGAGTATGCCGGAGAACAAGCCCACTTCGTCATAACGGTTGGGGCGTTTGCGCTGCTTGCGTAACTCCTGCACCCGTTCCCACGTTTCCCGGTCAATGATAGGCTCATGGTGGTTCTCAAAAACCGCCTGCTTTTCCGGGGGATTTTCTATGCTGTGTTTCAGCTTGTAGGACGGCTTCTCGGTCTTAAAGTTTACCAGACAGCCCGTATATTCCCGGTTTTCCAGCAGATGAACCACGGTATTGGTCGCCCACTTGCACTCATAGCCGGGGTGGTAGCGGCGGGTGCTGCCCGTCCTGCGGTATTCCAGCGTCCCCGGCGTGGGGATTTGCTGCTCGGTCAGCATACGGGCTATCTTGGTCGGACCGTTCCCGGCAAGGCAAAGGCTGTAAATCTGCCGTACCACCGGGGCGGCTTCCTCGTCAATGATAAAGTTTTCGTCCTCGTCCATGAGGTAGCCATAGACGGGCTTGCTTGTGATGGGCTTTCCGCTCATGCCCTTAGAGCGTTTTACTGCCTTGATTTTCTTGCTCGTATCTCTCACCAGCCATTCGTTAAAAATGTTCCGCAGCGGGGCAAAATCATTTTCCCCCTGTGCGCTGTCCACTCCGTCATTGATAGCGATGAAGCGGACACCTTTCTGTGGGAAAATCATTTCTGTGTACATTCCCACCTGTAAGTAGTTTCGCCCTAACCTCGACATATCCTTGACGATAACTGTCCCGACTTTCCCTGCTTCAATGTCTGCAAGCATGGCTTGAAATCCGGGTCTTTGAAAGTTCGCACCGGAATAACCGTCGTCGGTGTACCAGCGCAGATTAGAAAATCCATTCTGTTTGGCATAGGTTTCCAAAATCCTCTTTTGGTTGGAAATGGAATTGCTCTCGCCTTGCAGCTCGTCCTCATGGGACAGTCTTGGGTAAAGGGCGGTAATGAGTTGCTGGGTGGTCTGTCTTAACATAAATTCCTCCGTTTCCGACAGCCAGCCCCACTATTCCGTACCTTGATTGTACCACATGGGGCGGCTGTCTGTATAGCGGCAAAAGCGTCAAATCTGCTTCTTTACGGTCGGTAAAAATGACGGTTTTTCAATCAGGCTTATCACAGGTCAAATATCCGGCGGCGGCTTCTGCTTCCAGCACTTTCATCATCTTGTCAGCGGCGGTGTCGGTCGCCCCCTCCTTGAAAAAGCCAGACACCACAAGGATTGTGTTGCCTATCCTCGTTTCGGTCACGCAGTCCGGGCGGCGGGCAGGGCGTTTGTTTCTCTGGGTGTCGGTCATAGGCAAATCTCCTTTCCGGCAAGCAGCCGTTTCAGCTGTTCCATTTTTCCCTGTGCGGCGGCTTTCCTCAAATTCTCCCCGGTAAAGCAGAGAGGGGAACACATTTCAAGCAGGCGGTCATAAATCCGGGCGTGGGCGGTGTCCTCCGGGTGCTGCAATTCCTCCAGCGTGAGGTTGGTCGTCACAATCAGCGGCTTCCTGCTCCGGTAGCGGCTGTCAATCACATTGTAGACCTGTTCCAGACCGTATTCTGTGCCACGCTCCATTCCAAAATCGTCAATGATGAGCAGGGGGAAGCTGCAAAGGCGGGAAATATATTCGTTCCTGCCCGCAAAGCTGGCGGCAAGGTCGTTTAATATTGCTGCAAAGTTTGTCATGCACACCGGGACTTCCTGCTCCATGAGGGCGTTTGCAATACACCCGGCAAAATAGCTTTTCCCAGTGCCTACCCTGCCCCACAAGAGCAGCCCGTAGTTCCCGTCCTTTATCTGTTCCCAGCGTGCCACATATCCGGCGGCGTTCTTCATCTGCGGGCAGCTGCCGTTATCGTTGGCAAATGTCCAGTCCTGCATGGTCTTGTCTGTAAAGCCCTGCCGTTTCAGCCGTTCCACCGTTTCAAGGTGGCTGCGCCGCTTCTCGGCGGCTTCCCGTTCCTTACGGGCTGCCCGCTGGCAGTCGCACTCTGACGGGTGGCGGTCACGCCCGAAAAAGGTCTTGCCCTCCGGGAAATAGGCTTCTTTGGGTTTCCGGCATTTGCCGCAGTATAAAAGCCCGTCCTCCCCGGTGTAATCCTCCGGCTCGGCTGTGGTGTCGGTCATAGGCAGTATGGTGTTGTGGATTGTATCGGTCATAGGCTTTCTCCCTCCTTGAATGAATAGTCCGGTATGCCTTTCTTTGGCTTCTCTTTGGCAGCGTCCTCCTGCGCCCACTTGTAAATGGTGGCTGCATGGCTCTGGTACTGCTTCCCGGTGGAAGCGATGTGGCAGGAAAGGCGGTCAAGGTAATACTCCCACTTGCCGGGGAAGTCCTGTTCCAGCTCCAAAAGTTCTGTGTCAGAAAGAAATACATTTTTATATCTGCCATAAGCGGCGGGGGGCTGCCCCTCACTCGCTCCTTTTGTTTGGCTCTCTATTAGGTTGTTTATATTAGTTTGGTTAGGGGACGGTTTTCCGACCGTCATAAGGTCAGTTTTCCGGCTGTCAGTTGGTCGGTTTCCCGCCCTTATGAGGGGCGGTTTTCCGTCCGTCAGTTGGTCGGAAAACTGTACCACTGGGATAGGCGGCACTTTCACATACAGACGGTTGGCGGCAGAAAAGCCCGTCCGTCTGCGTTCCAGCAGCCCGGCAGCGTCCAGTTCGTTCAGTGCGCCCTTTATGGTGGTGCAGCCTTTATCCAGCATTTCCGCTATCTCTGCTATGGGGTAGACAATGTATGTCCGTCCCTCGCTGTCCTGCCAGCCGTTCTTCTGCGAAAGGGTGGAACGGTCTAACAGCAGCGCATATAACTCTCTTGCGGTGTGGGATAGGTCTGTTTCCAGCAGGAAACGGGGGTAAGGCAGGTAAGCGGGCAGCTCCGTTCCTGCGGTCATATAATCAGCGATAGGGTTCACCTCCTTGTGGTGTCTGTCTGTGGGTTCTGTTACGCTTTTAGGGGGCGTTTTTAAGGGAAAAGGATAAATGTATCACGCACCCTTTGACACCCTCCAAAAAAGCCTTGATTTATGCGGGTTTGAAATGCCCTAAAGCGTGACATTTCTCCCTTTGTTTCCGCTTCCGTTTGGCGGCGTTTATCCGCTTCATGCGTCCGGCGCAGTCCGGGCAGTATTTCCCCCGGTTGGATTT